>Ga0172372_10003273_pt1 | contig 23964 bp, 19 predicted proteins | sample LakKiv5m_2_FD_114544 | JGI IMG/M metagenome (GOLD analysis project Ga0172372, IMG submission 114544) | Freshwater microbial communities from Kabuno Bay, South-Kivu, Congo - kab_092012_9.5m | ecosystem: Environmental > Aquatic > Freshwater > Lake | place: Democratic Republic of the Congo...
CCTTTTACGAAAGCATTGGCTTTACTGAAGACGCCGTGGTGAGTTTTGGCAAGCGACTGATTTCCGACCAAGAGAACGGTGATCGTTAGGCCTTGGACATCACCGCTGTCGCGTGCTCATCCGTTCAACCACTCGGCCGCTGCGTTCGAGTGAAAGGCAGGTCGGGCTTCTCTAATCTTTCCGCAGCCCCCCTTTTTGGCGTTTAGCAGCCAAGATTCATCAAGCCATTGACAAAACCTTCCGAAAGTGAGAACATGCGAATATTCGCAAGCTCGCAATAGGCTGTGACGGGGAACATCGGATGGAAAATCAGGAATCAATGCGCAAGTTCAAGGCTGGGATCTTTCAAGCTCTCGCCCATCCCACGCGAATTTTCATCGTTGAGTCACTCGCAAAAGGCGAGATGACAGCGGGCAAGCTCAGCGAAGTCGTCGGAATCACGCAGTCAAACACATCGCAGCATCTCGCGATTCTCCGAAACAAGCTGATCGTCGAGACGAGGAAAGACGCTAACTCGATCTACTACCGATTGCGTGATCCTCTGCTCGGTGAAGTGCTCGACAAGATGCGCCAGTACTTTTTAGCTCAAGCAATGGCCGCAATGAGTTACGTCGCGGAAGAACAGGCCGCTGATTCGGATTCCGAAGAGGTTAAACCATGAACGCTAAGGCAATGCCGAAGTTGATTGGCTCGCTCCGCGATTATTCGTGGAGTACGTTCGCTGCCGACTTACTCGCCGGCATCACTGTGGGACTGGTCGCTTTGCCCTTAGCGATGGCATTCGCTATTTCCTCCGGGGTGCCACCACAAGCTGGCTTGTACTGCGCAGTAATTGCCGGCTTTCTTATATCTGCACTAGGAGGCTCCAAGACTCAAATTGGCGGCCCGACTGGCGCATTTGTAGTGATCGTCTTTGGGATTGCCGCAAAGTATGGTCTGAATGGATTGTTTCTTTGCACGATTATGGCAGGCATCATCCTCGTCATTCTCGGAGCAACCGGATTAGGATCAGCGGTCAAATACATGCCGCGACCAGTGATCGTGGGCTTCACAAATGGGATCGCCGTACTTATCGCCAGCACGCAGATTAAAGACTTTTTCGGACTAAAGATTGAAAAAGTACCGGGTGAATTTGTAGGGCGCATGGAGGCAATCGCAAGCCACTTCAACACTCTTAGTATACCGTCGGTGATCGTGGCAACGTCATCACTGGCGATTGTGATCCTCTGCATGCGATACCTCAAACGCGTTCCTGGATATATCGTTGCACTTGTAGTCGGAACACTTGCTGTAACATTGCTTCGGCTTCCCATCGACACGATTGGTTCACGATTTGGCGGAATCCCAAGTGGTGCTCCGTCATTCGCCTTGCCTCAGTTTGATCCCAATATGATTCTGCCGCTGTTGTCACCTGCGTTAACAGTGGCACTGCTTGGAGCCATTGAATCGCTGTTGTCTGCGGTTGTGGCTGATCGGATGAGTGGCGACAAACACAATCCTAATGTTGAGTTGGTCGCGCAAGGAATCGCTAATATTGTGACACCATTTTTCGGTGGCATACCCGCGACGGGTGCCATTGCTAGGACGGCTACTAATATCAAATCCGGTGCGAAAACTCCGGTTGCTGGGATGGTCCATGCCCTGACTCTTCTGGCGGTGCTTGTCTTTGCCGCACCGATTGCTCAGTACATACCCTTAGCTGTTCTCTCCGCAATCCTTTTCGTTGTGTCGTACAACATGGGTGAATGGAGGGAGATTCCTAAGCTACTCAAAATGTCCTGGGCGACGATTGCAGTTTGGGCATTAACATTCGGCTTGACTGTTTTTGCAGACCTTACCGTTGCTGTAGAGTTCGGAGTCATCCTCGCGGCGTTGATGTTCATCCGAAAGGTGGCAGCCACAACGACCGTCTCTGCAGTGACGCAGAAGTACATCGACGAAGGTCGCCCACATAACCTTCAGGACAAGAACATTCCTGAGCATGTCTCCATTTTTCGTGTGCATGGTCCGTTCCTATTCGGAGCAACGGAGAAGCTTTCTGAAGTTACGGACAGGCTAAGCAGCCTTTCGCCGTACATCATTTTGAGACTTCGCAATATGACAGCAATCGACGCAACGGGGCTGATGGCTCTGGAAGAGCTCGCCGAACAAGTGCATCAGTCTGGTCGCACTCTGATTCTTTGCAGCGCACGAACGCAGCCTGCGAAACTCATGACGCAAGCAGACTTTGCCAAACATATTGGGAAGGAGAATATCTGTCCGCACATAGAAGCGGCACTGGAACGCGTTGAATCGCTGAGGGCTGCAGCATGAGCAAGTACGGTTACTATCGCGCATCCGAAGTGGAAAGAAATGTAGAGCTTGATCTCGAAGAAATCCTTAGCACCGGCCTTGGTGATATGAGTATCTTTCTTCGCCGCTATTACGAGCTTGAGTTTACCGTAGGCCAAGTCTTTGCTGATACCGATGAGTTCTGCTACCCCAATGCAAGTTTTTCCGTACTACAGTTCATCGCCCATCTTCGCTTGATTAAGAGTCGTTGCGAGCAGAATTTACGATTCTTGGATGTTGGCTGTGGCTTGGGTAGCAAAGTTGGAATCGCACAATCACTAGGATTCGACGCTTACGGACTAGAGATCAATCCTTACTATGCCGCCATCGCCAGTGAACAGGTTGGTCCGAATCGCATTCTTTGTACAGATGCAGTAGGTTTCTGCGACTACGGCAAGTTCGACGTGATCTATTTTTATAATCCCATGGTTTCTGATGAAATCGAGCAATCGATTATGGCGAGCGCCAAGATGGGAGCGATTGTCTATCACGCGATCACTTTGCATCGAAAACCAGGACGAAAGCATAGTCGAATCGCACCTCGCATTTTGCGTCTGACAGATCCTGCACCAAGTGAGTGCCAATCGAATGACTCACTTGTTCAACAGCAGTAGATCTCATTTTTGCCAACTCAGAGAAAACCCACTTCGATGCCAAACGTTTCGGAATCACGATGAGACCTGCACCAACGGACGGATACAGTATCACTCTACGCCTACGGCTTGTTAACAAGCCAGCCGTGCTTGGACTTGTCACTTCAACAATCGGTGATGTCGGCGGAAGTATTGGAGCGATCGATATCGTCGAGGCTGGCTTTGACACGCTGGTACGCGACATCACAATCGCCGCCGGCAATGAGCAGCATGCACTGGAGATCGTCGAATCGGTAAAGGCGTTGCCAGGCGTCACCTTTATCCATTACTCGGATCGTGTCTTTCTTCTGCACATTGGAGGGAAGATTGAAGTAAAGAGCAAGATTCCGGTTCAGACTCGCGCGGATCTTTCGCTGGCTTACACGCCTGGTGTGGCGAGAGTCTGCAATGCGATCCATGAAGATCCGGCGAAGGTATTTACGCTGACGATCAAACGCAACAGCGTGGCGGTCATCACCGATGGTACGGCTGTCCTAGGACTGGGCGATATTGGACCTGCCGCAGCCATGCCGGTGATGGAGGGTAAGGCGATGTTGTTCAAAGAATTTGCCAATATTGACGCGTTCCCTATCTGCCTAGATACAAAGGACGTCGATGAAATAGTGATGATCGTAAAGGCGATTGCCCCTGGCTTTGGAGGAATCAATCTCGAAGACATCTCTGCCCCGCGCTGTTTCGAAGTCGAACGACGGCTACGTGAGTGTTTGAATATTCCTGTTTTTCACGACGACCAACATGGTACCGCAGTGGTTGTGCTCGCTGCCACCATCAATGCACTTCGAGTGGTAGGCAAGACTTTGGCGGATTCGAAAGTGGTTGTTTCAGGTGCGGGCGCAGCCGGGACCGCATGTGCGAAAATGCTCGCGACGGCGGGAGTCAGTAACATCATCGGTTGCGATATCGGTGGCGTTATTCATCACGATCGCATTGAGCCGGGTATCGAATGGTGGAAAGAGCGCACCAACCCCAGCGACCTTCGAGGAACACTAAACGATGTGATTGATGGAGCAGATGTCTTTTTGGGCGTATCGAGTGGTGGTCTGTTGACATCAGAAATGGTGCAACGCATGGCAATCAACCCGATTGTTTTTGCGCTGGCCAATCCCACCCCTGAGATCACACCTGAAGAGGCTTTACCCTACGCAAAGGTGATTGGAACTGGCCGCTCTGACTATCCCAATCAAATCAACAACGTGCTCTGCTTCCCTGGAATCTTTCGCGGAGCCCTCGACTCTCGCGCTTCGGAGATCAACGAAGCGATGAAACTCGCTGCCGCTAATGCGATTGCAGCCTGCATCACCGATTCCGAACTTAGCGCTGACTATATCATTCCATCCATCTTCAATCGCCGCGTCACGCCGGCGGTTGCGGCGGCAGTTGAACAAGCTGCTTACGAAACTGGTGTCGCTCGCCGCGAGCGTAGCATTACAGGGCAGTGAGAGAAATAACAACCAGCCCATTCATTTGCAGAATCACTAGACCCACCGAAAGCTGCGACAGCCATGAACACACCACGAATTGTTTACACGCTTACTGATGAAGCGCCCGCATTGGCGACGAGATCGCTACTGCCGATCCTCAGCAAGTTCGTCAAAGCGGCTGGGGTGGAAATTGATGTTGTCGATATTTCCCTTGCTGCTCGTATCCTTGCGGCGTTCCCTGACTATCTGGAGAAAACGAAACAACGCCCCGACGGGTTAGCGATTTTAGGAGACTTGGTGAAATCACCAACAGCGAACATCATCAAACTTCCAAACATCAGTGCTTCGATCCCCCAACTCGTCGCCGCCATTGCCGAACTGCAAAGCCAGGGCTTCTCCATACCAGACTTTCCAGAATCACCGGCTGATGATGCGCAACTTGCCATTCGTAAGCGTTACAACAGAGTGCTTGGCAGCGCGGTGAATCCTGTCCTTCGTGAAGGGAACTCGGATCGGCGCGTCGCCGCTCCGATTAAAAAGTATGCTCAAGCACACCCACATACGATGGGTGCATGGTCACGCGACAGCGGAACGCACGTCGCCCATATGGAAACCGGCGACTTCTACGGGAGCGAAGTATCCCATGTCGCTGCATCAGAGGGACAAGTTCGTCTCGAATTTATAAATGAACTGGGTACTGTGTCGGTGATGAAGACGATCGATTCACACCAGGGCGACATTATCGACGCTGCGGTGATGAATCGAGTGGCACTTCGGCAGTTCTATGTTCGCGAGATGGCGGACGCCAAAGAAAAGGGCTTGTTGCTATCGTTGCACCTCAAAGCCACCATGATGAAAATCTCGGACCCGGTGATATTTGGCGAGGCCGTGAACTGCTACCACGCTGAGGCACTTCACAAATGGAGCAAGGAGCTAGATAGCTGCGGATTCAATCCGAACAATGGAATCGCTGATTTGCGGAAACGCATTGATTCTCTGCCAGCCGATCTTCCGGAGTCGATAAAATCAGACTTGGCCGCTGCTGAGCAAACTCGGCCAGCTTTGGCGATGGTTGACTCGGCTCGCGGTATCACGAATCTGCACAATCCCAGCGACATCATCATCGACGCCTCGATGCCCGCCATGATTCGGTCGTCAGGCCAGATGTGGGGAAGTGATGGAAAACTGCACGATACCAAAGCTCTCATCCCAGACCGCTGCTATGCGGGTGTTTATCAAGAAACCATTCGGTTTTGCAAAGAGCACGGCGCGTTCGACCCCACAACTATGGGCAACGTTTCCAATGTTGGCCTCATGGCACTAAAGGCCGAGGAATATGGCTCGCACGATACGACGTTCATTGTCGAGCAGGCTGGAACGATGCGAGTTGTAGACGCGCAGGGAACCGAACTGATGAAACACAGCGTCCAGCCCGGCGATATCTGGCGTTTCTGTCAAACCAAAGACGCCGCAATTCAAAACTGGGTTTCCTTGGCGATCGCACGTATAGAAGCAACTGGAGACCCGGCGATCTTTTGGCTGGACCGCCAGCGAGCCCATGATCGTTGCGTCATTCGCAAGGTACTCAATTATTTGAAGTCACATAGCAAGCAAGCACACACAATTCAGATTATGGAGCCTGCGAAGGCAACGCGAGTCACATGCGAACGCGTAGCCGCAGGGCTCAACACAATCTCCGTGACAGGAAACATCTTAAGAGACTACCTCACCGACTTGTTTCCAATTCTTGAACTTGGCACCAGTGCGAAGATGCTGTCGATTGTTCCGTTACTAGCCGGAGGCTGCATGTTTGAAACCGGTGCTGGTGGGACGGCACCCAAGCATGTACAGCAGTTTCTCGAAGAAGGGCACCTTCGTTGGGATTCGCTTGGCGAATTTCTCGCAATTGCTGTATCGCTAGAAGACTTAGCGACCAAGACCGGCGACCATGCAATTTCGGTTCTCGCAAAGACACTCGATAGCGCGACCGAGACTCTGCTGAACAATGGACAGTTGCCTTCGCCTCAAGCTGGGAAACTAGATAACCGAGGCAGTCATTTCTACCTCGCAACTCACTGGTCCAAGGCGTTAGCGACGCAAAAAGAGAATGCGAAACTTGCTAGATACTTCGAACCGATAGCAGTGAAATTAGAGGATCATTTGACTGCCATCATCAATGAAATTGGATCAACGCAGGGTCGTCCGATAAGCCTTGGTGGTTACTACTCACCTGACAATTCGTTGGCAGACAAAGCAATGCGTCCAAGCAAGACTTTAAACCAACTATTAGCCTAGATGGCTCTTGCTGCACGACAAGGTTGGAGATCGTGCTACCGATAGTCTCGCTCCGACCTCAACAAGTCATTTTCAAATACAGGAATCTAAATATGAGCACCCTCCCGAACTGTCCTGAATGCAACTCGGAATTTACTTACGAAGATGGACTCCTTTTGATTTGTCCAACTTGTGGTCATGAATGGTCTGCAGGTCAAGCTGGCCCAGAACAAGACGACGTTACGCGGGACGCAAACGGAAATGTACTCGTAGACGGCGACACGGTCGTCGTCATTAAAGATCTGAAGTTCAAGGGTGGCGTGGTCAAGGGAGGAACCAAAGTAAAGAACATTCGTATCGTTGATGGTGACCATGACATTGATTGCAAAATAGATGGCATCGGTGCGATGGCACTAAAGTCAGAGTTTGTCAAAAGAGCATAAGACTAAAGCGTTTATTGCAACAAGCATTGTCGTGTTTTTATGAGCTTGAGATTATGTTTGCCTGCTTACTTCCAGGTCGGAATGCGTTGGAGTTAACGTACGTCAAACGTCACTTAAAGGTTTATGATGCCACTTTCCGTAGATAGGATTGCGCAGATATGTAGAGAGGCAGCCGAGCTTTTGCCACGGCAAGGACCCATTACTAAATTCGCTTTTTTGAACCCGCTACAAGGTTTGGAGCAGTTACATTTCGACAAGGTGTTAGAACATGTTGGTGCGGTATATAAAAATGAAGCGTACCTAGACGATAGCCGTTACCGCGAAAAGCTGCGCCGCGGGCGTATTGTCGAAAGCGACCTGCGGGAGGTACTAACGGAAGAGTTGGCCGAGCGAGCCGACAAGTTGTTGGCTGGGTTAACTTCACGAATTGAATTACGCCTCGCCATGTTGATCCATCCACTTCATTTCGGCCATCGTCGTGAACTAAACTGGGTACTTGCAGAAACAGCATCTCTGAAGAAGTTTCGCCAAGAAGTAGACGCGGATGCTAAGGCAAAACTACTCGATGAATTCAAGCAATGGGCGATTGCTGAACGTAGCCCAAAGGTCTGCGCAACGTTTAACGAAGTGTTCGGTTGGCCGAGGAAGAAGTTTGAGCAATTATCCAAAGAGACTCTAACCCAATCCATTTCTGAATCTATGTGGGAATGGGTTTATTTGCAAACGCTCTGGAGTGTATTGAGAAGTGGCGTAGATAGAGCTGGTCTAGCTGCCGGGCAAGTGGCGGTCGGACCGACTGCGTCTGATGAAAACTCATTGCTCACGCATCCGTCAATACCTGATTTCGTTACATCGACGGCAGACAGTCGAGTGGACGAGCTGATGATCAGATTTACCTCAGCTTTTGTCGATCAAGGTTATGCTCAAAGTACGTTACCCGGCGTTGAGAAGGGGTACTGGAAATGTTTCAATCATATTTATTCGCAACCATCGTTGTTGGCCCCAAGGTGGCGAGCACGGCTATGGCGTTTATTGCGAGAACTCGATCAGTCGAGCACTAGCCCCTTGGAGAGCATTCAGAAATCTCTCAAGGAACTCGCGATTCTAGAAAGCGACACGCCTGCGTTTTTGGCCGCGTCGTTGCTTTCATTACGCGGCTATGCGGGCATGATTTGGCAAACAGAAACACGGCCAGACCTGTTCCGCAAGCCAAGTCCACCGGGGACCTTGATTGAGTTCCTTGCAGTTCGGCTATTACTGCTTACATTGGCCAAAAAACATCCGACGACGACTTCATTCTCTATCGGTCGGCCACCGTCTCTGGGGAATTCGCAATATCGAAGTATTGACGCAGAACAATTGGCGTTCTTGCTGTTCGAGCTCGCGCAAGTCCTCCGCTGGAGTCCGCAAACGCTTCTCGAATTGAACGTCTCACAATGGCAAGATTTGCTGGCTGAGATGCATGAATTTGGGGATCATCAGCGAAGGCGAGTTTTTCACGCTGCATTCGAGAGGCAGCTAGCCAAGATGGCCCTGCGAACGTTCCAGATAAGAACTCAGCTACCATCCGTTCGCCCTAAACAGCCGACCCTTCAAGTTGTGTGCTGTATCGATGCCAGAGAGGAATCGCTTCGAAGGCATCTGGAAGAATTGGATTGCACGGTAGAAACCTATGGTATCGCGGGTTTCTTTGGTGTGGCTATGTATTACCGCGGTGTCGGCGATTCTGATTTTTCCGCGCAATGCCCAATCATCATGACGCCCAAGCATTGGGTAACCGAAGAGCCTGTCTACTCGCTTGAGCAATCTGATCGATCGCGAGCCAGAGCTCGCCGATTTCTCGGCACCGCGCAACGTCGTTTTCAATCTCAATCGCGGGGTTCTTTAGGAGGTGCGATCATGTCGACGTTGGTAGGACCGCTGGCGACCCTTCCGATGTTGAGCCGGATTCTGTTTCCTCGAACAACAGCCATGATGAATCAGACGGCTCGTCAGTTTATCGCTCCCCCAACGTTTACTCGATTACATCTGGAGCGATCACCGAGTTGCCCACCTGCCATGCCAAGCGTTGCAGAGGATGGGACCATTGACGACCAGGGTGTAGGGTTCACGTCAGAAGAGATGATTCAATTAGCCGAACGTGCTCTACGAGATATAGGACTGACAAGCAACTTTGCGCCGATCGTGCTGCTACTCGGGCATGGTTCAAGTTGCATTAACAATCCTCATGAATCGGCCTATCACTGTGGAGCGTGCGCTGGAAACGCAGGCGGACCGAACGCAAGAGCTCTGGCGATGATGTTAAACGATGTGCGAGTACGCCGCCGTTTGTCAGAGATCGGATTGCAAATTCCTGATGAAACTCAGTTCATCGGCGGGCTCCACAATACAGCCACTGAAGAAATCATGTTCTATGACCTGGAGTTACTACCAACTCGGAAAGTCAAACAGATACGAGCGGCCGGACAACTCCTGGCCGAAGCGGCTCGCCGAAACGCACACGAGCGTTGTCGACGCTTTGAATCTGCAGACTTGTCGATTACCAAGAACGAGGCATTGCTGCATGTACAGAATCGCAGCGAAGATCTTGCCCAAACGCGTCCCGAATATGGAAATGGCACCAACGCAATTTGTTTTGTCGGGAGACGGGAAAGGATTCGGGGCTTGTACCTCGATCGAAGGTCATTCTTGATGTCCTATGATGCAACACAGGATTCGGCCGACGCAGCGATTCTAGCGAGAGTTCTGGCTGCAGTCGTGCCGGTCTGCGAAGGCATCAATCTGCTCTATTCGTTTTCCGCAATGGACCCAAGCGGCTGGGGTGCTGGAACGAAGTTACCTCATAATGTCACCTCTTTGGTTGGCGTTATGGATGGAGCTGCCAGCGACCTAAGGCCAGGGCTGCCTTGGCAGGGCGTGGATATTCACGAACCCGTGCGACTGCTGTTCATTATCGAAGCGACCACGCAAACCCTACTCAAACTGATAGACGAGAATTCCACGTTAGGCAACATCTTTCGAAATCACTGGTCTCATCTAGCAGCGATTGATCCCTATACCAGCAAGATGTACCGCTTAAGCAAAGATCGATTCGTGTTGTTCCAAAACGACGCTGCTGAATCTCCGACGGACGGAGGTGCGATGATGCAGCAGTCGCAAGATTGGTATCAAGGCAAGCGAGAACACTTGCCGTTTGCGCACATCAAAGGCTTGGAAAACGATGGAATTGCACAAGAAGCCGCTTTGGCAGCAGGTCACAATCGATCGAAGAAGCTGTCACTATGATAATGCATGTTTGCGCCTTGTTGGTTGTAGCTGCTCCAGCGGCATTGGTCCTTAACACTGGATTGTCCTTGCTTCTAGGCTATCGGCTGAGCGAACGAAGTCTAGCGTTGACCACGCAATCGATTGTAAGTCTGTCAGCAATTGCTGCGACTATCCTACTCGCCATGATGCTCATGACCGACCAAGTGCAATACACTTTGGATCTTGGTCGATGGGTCGACCTGCCGGTTGAGCACTTCCACTTTTCTTTTACGTTTTTGTTCGATCGGCTATCTATTCCCTTTGTGATCCTGTCGTTATTGCTATGCGGTGTCATCAGCGCCTTTGCCAACCGCTATCTGCACCGCGATGAAGGTTACACGCGGTTCTTTCTGTTCTTCGTCATCTTCTTATTAGGCATGGTCGTAACGTCTGTCGCCGGAACGATTGAGACGATGTTTTTGGGATGGGAGTTGGTCGGATTATCCTCGGCATTGCTGGTAGCGTTTTTTCATAATCGCATAAATCCGGTTGCTAACGGATTGCGAGTTTGGACCATTTATCGATTCGCTGATGGCGCTTTTCTCTTTGCTGCTTTGGTTTTGCACCACCTCACAGGCGGTGGTGATCTCAATCTTATGATGGGTCCCAAGCCGTGGCCGGAGAATGCTTGTATTATAGAACCCAGCCAAGCGTTAGTCGTTGGACTGCTGTTGTTGGTCGCTGCGGCCGGCAAGTCGGCTTTGGTGCCATTTTCCGGATGGCTTCCGCGGGCGATGGAGGGGCCAACTCCATCAAGTGCAATATTCTATGGCGCGTTGTCGGTACACTTGGGAGCTTACCTGCTCTTGCGAGTAGGGCCTATGCTCGAGCAATCGCCTGCGTTGCAATGGACGATCATCTTGCTCGGGGGAATCACTGCTCTTTATGCAGGCTTGGTAGGTCGCGTACAGACTGATGTAAAAAGCGCATTGGCGTTCGCATCGCTCTTGCAGGTCAGCATCATCGTCATGGAGATTGGGTTTGGGCTGCGTTACTTGGCACTCATTCATATTATTGGCCATGCCTCGATGCGGTCGCTGCAAATGTTGCGAGCGCCATCGTTGTTGCGCGACCATCGGCGGCTCGAGGATAACATCGGTTATTCGGCCCGCATTAAACAAACCTCTGAACCAGCCTTTGAACTGACTCCGCTGCGAACCTGGCGTTATCGATTTGCAATGGAAAGAGGTTACTTGGACACGATTCTTGATGAATGGATCGCCACACCTTTTCTGAACATCTTTCGCTGGTTCGACGGACTTGAACGCCGACTAGTAAAGCTCTTGTCTGTTCGCGATAGAAGGCGAGCAGCTATGGTTGCAAGTAAAACTGACGAAATGGAGTCGTCATGAATACTCAATTGCATTTACCGTGGCTGGAGTTATCGATTGCATGTCCGGTCGTTGCTGCCATACTTTGCTGGCGTCTTAAGAATGAGAACGCTGCTCGAAGTATTGCTTTGATTTCTTGCCTTTTCACTTTAGTACTCACTCTCGGCGAGTGGTTCGACTTTAAGAGTCTCGGCGCATTTTCGGCGCGGGATAGAAGCAGTATCGTTTTTCTCGTTTTCGGTACTGAATATTTTGTAATTGACGAGTTGACGGCACCTCTGCTTTCCAAAGTGGCTTTGCTTTTCGGATTGACAATTGCAGCTACGATGCAATCCAAAGCTGGTCGATTCTCGGTTGTGCGTACGCTTCTAGCGGAAGCGATCATTCTGGCGGTTTTAAGTTGTTCGTCGCCGATGCTGCTTTGTTTGTTGCTGGCGTTAAGCACGATTTTACCGTGGCATGAAATGCGACTACGAGGACATGATACCAGCGTCTTTTCGATTTGCATGTCGCTCCATCTTGGGCTTATGGTCGTGGGCACTATGCTACTTTGGCTTGGTCATGACAGACCGCTTTTGTCGAATATTGCGGCTAGTTTGTTAGTGCTCTCCGCAATGTTTCGAGCGGGTATTTTTCCTGGGCATTTCTGGATTGTCGACCTGTTCGAGAAATGCACGTTTGGAACGGCGATACTGTACGTCGCGCCGATGACGGGTGCGTATTTTATCATGCGGCTAGTATTCCCAGTGGTACCCATTTGGGCACTACATGGAATCGCAGTCTTGTCATTGTTGACTGCACTTTATGCAGCTGCCATGGCCTTAGTTCAGATCGAGGCCAGGCGATTCTTTGCCTATCTTTTTATCAGCCAATCTTCTTTGGTCCTTGCTGGCCTCGAACTTGCCAATCCGATCGGTATGACGGGGGCGCTTTGCATATGGTTGGAGATCGGATTGTCCCTGGGCGGGCTAGCACTGACTTTGCGAGCGGCTGAGGCTCGAATAGGCCGCATCTCGCTGGAACAGTACCACGGTTTGTTTGACCAAATGCCGCATCTAGGATCGCTATTCCTTTTCACGGGTTTGGCTTCGATTGGGTTTCCCGGCGGACTGTCGTTTGTAGGAATGGAACTGTTGGTGGAGGGCACGGTTGAGGTTTACCCGTTAGTGGGAACCATCATTGTTCTAGCAACGGCTATCAATGGTGTAGCTTTGCTGCGTGCTTATTTTCGAATTTTCACTGGATCACGCCATGTCGCAACGGTCTCAATTGCTGCACGCCCAGCGGAAAGAGTGGTAACAATTACTGTGAGCTTATTGATATTGGCCGTTGGGATCTGGCCGAGCGGTGCGATCCGTTCGCGTTATCACGCAACCGAGTCATTGCTTGAACATCGCGAGGGCGCTCGCACCGTTACATCCACGAAAGAAGAGGCGATAAATGTTACACAGCCGTAACGCACGTTGTGGCGAATTTCTGTTTCGATGGCGAAGCTACCTTCCAGTACTTTTTTTGCCGTTCTTCGTCTTTAGCTTTGGAGAATTTCGCTATCTGCGGGATTCCCACACCGCTCAATATGCCTGGGCCGCATGTTGCCTCCTACTCTCGACGACTGGCTTAATAGTGCGACTGGTAACGATCGGTTTTGTTTCAGATGGCACATCGGGTCGCAACACAAAAAGCCAAGTGGCGAAAGAACTCAACACGACCGGTATGTATTCGCTCTGCCGAAACCCGCTGTAACTTGGCAATTTGCTGATTTGGGTGGGGATTTTTGCCTATACGCGGAGTGCAACAATCGTCACAATTTTTGTCTTAGCTTTCTGGCTGTACTACGAGCGAATTATTGCTCGAGAGGAGCTATTCCTGCTTGGCAAATTCAAGCATGCATATCGTGACTGGTGTCGCAAAACGCCAACCTTCTTTCCCAACCCATTCCTTTGGATCAAGCCCTCAAGGGATTGGTCCATGCGAATGGTTCTTCGACGGGAGTACACAACAGTGTTCGCAATCGGCGTGACATTCTTTGTTTTGGACACAGTCGCCCATTTTCTCGTTGAAGGTGCGGTCTATGTCGATGCAAGCTGGACAGCACTCGCTCTCATTTGCGTGGTTCAGTATCTCGTTTTACGGTCCCTAAAAAAGCTGACCACGGTCCTGAGTATCCTCCCCTTACAGGACTCCCTTCGTTACGACTCCGAACAGATGATCGAAGTCAGCAAAAACTCGCAAGAAGCAACTTGGTAAAAATAGTCACCAGAAGTGTCTGTCTTTACCCGTCGCTGGCGAGACGTTTACTGCTGCGAGAACGTCAGTCCACGCAATGAGTCGTCTCCGCTGTTGTCTTCGACGGGGTCTAGCGAACCGGAGAGGACATAGCCATCGAGACGGGCGCGGGCTTGTGCGAGTAAAGTTTGTGAGGCGATGAATTGCAGGTTGGTGTCGAAGTAGCTTTTTCGCGCAACCAATACTTGTACGAAGCTTGTTTCGCCTACATCGTACGCTGCGTCAGCTAGTTCGAGTCCTTGCCGCGCATTAGGAAGGATATCGCGGGTGTATTTGTTAACGGCTGCTAGCGATGAATCGTAATCGCGTGAAACGGCTGCCAAGCGAGCCTTGATCGAGTTCTCGATTCGTTCGACTTCGCGCGAAGCGCGTTGTAGCTCCGCTCGTGCCGCAGCGATGTTTCCCTGGTTTCTATTGAATACAGGAATCGGTGCTCCGACTTGTACGTTAAGCATCCCAGAGTCCGTCGCGTTGTCTACACCGGCACCGAGTTGTAGATCGAGGTTAGGAATGGGTTGGGCGCATTGACGCCGTATGTTGGCCATTGCTTGACTGACACGAGCTTGGGCTGCCTGATATTCAGGGCTAGATCCAATCATCGTCGAAGCGATCGCCGCCCAATCCATTGGATCTTCGTCCTCAGGTAGTACGCCGCTGAGCTCGACAGCTTGCATGTCTGGTCTGCCCACTATTGCAGCGAGTTCGCGCCAGGCTGCGGCGAAACTAATTTCTGCCTGTTGAAGGGCGAGTTCTATCTCATTCTTCTGCACCTTCGCCTGAACGATATCTAACTGCGATCCTTCTTGCGCTTTCTTTCGCAACTCAGCGAGTTCTAAGCCTTTGTCGACAACGGACCGGAAGTCCTGAATTAGCTTCACTCGCCGCTGAGCGGCCAGGGCGTCGTAGAACTTCACTCGCAAATCCGTCGCCACGCGGTACTTTTGAGACTCCAAGTGAAACAGCTGAGCTCGCAACGATTCATTGAGAACTTGACGATTCAGTTGCAACTTGTCGCCAGTGACGATCGTTTGCGAAATGAACCCAACGTGTTGATCAGTTCCTTCATCGGCAAGCTGCATGCCGCTGTAGCCAATCGTCGGATTAGCTCGCAGACCGACTTGCGTACGATACCCAGCCGCTTTCTGAGTCGTCGCGGACAATTCAGCGATTGTTGGATTGCTTGACAGTGCGAGAGACTCGAAATCAGCAAGCGTCATGACATGCTTGCCAGCCTCTTCCGATTGAAACGCTACCGAATCATTTTCGATGGCGATAGGCGTGACCACGCCAATCGAACCAATTAATGACTGATCAAAGACGACTGGCTTAACCGCCGTAACATCGGAATTCAGCGCACCCTCAATAGGCTCAGAAACAGGAACTGAATGCGTTAACGAATTTGTTGATTCAGTGGATTTCGCTAACCGCGTCCATGGACCTGTCGATTGGCAACCAGTTGAAAGACCGATGACAGAAAGCACCAGCCAACGAAAGATCACGCCATTAAGTCGTTCGGTTCGCCCAGATTTATTCACCTTCGTACAGTCCGTAGTTAGTGGATCAGCCCTCCTATTGGTTCGGGTCGCTACAATCCACAGAAAGAGTGCAGCCGAGAGAAACTGCATATTTCGGTTGCATGATGGTCCGGTTGTATCGATTGCGAGGACTCGGATGCCCTGTTTTGACTACGGTATATAGTTCGAGGCAAAACGAAGCCACAGTCCAATCGTGATGGATGCCAGTACAATCCCGAGTGCGAAGCTGGGCCAGAACGTCAATCCAGTTCGGCTAGACAGAGCCAGGGGCACAAAAAATGGCAGGCCCAGCGGGACCAAGATCAGCGTCTCGGTCGCCAACTTGCTGATGGCGACCATGTCGTGCGATCTACTCCACGTCATGATGAAAGCGATGATACTGATGAGTGGGAGCGTCAATAACAACGCGCCCAGTCGAGGTGTTTGATTCGCAAACTCTGAAACGACGACGATCAGAATTGCCGATATGATTACTTTCGCCACAAGCCATACCATCGTATTTGCTTCTTTCGTTTCTGGGTTCACGACTCTGCTGCGTGCGGCTCGCGAGAAAAAACGGCCTCTTAGGATACCGGGCTGAATTGGCATTCCTCAGAGGCCTCGCCGCATGGAAAGGAGAACTGACCATGCGACTGATGGTTGTTCTTAATGATCGTGGTCGCCGTGTGCTTCTTCTTTGAAGTCGCCCGAGTAAGGCGTTCCATCAACAACGCCTGTCATGGTGCCAGCGTATTCTTGAACCACGCCCAGCTTTTCGTGGGTGCCGACGAAGCGAGATGACTTGCCGGCTGGATCGCTTTCTTGTGGCGATGCTTGTAGCGTTACCTGCATCTCAGGGTCTTTGATACTGAGCTCAATCGATGCAGCATCGATCGGGGTAGGCGACTTCTCGTCGCTGCCCAGAATGTAGACCGTAGCTTGTTGCTTGTCGTGATCAACGGTGAACTCCACGTGATACTTGCCACCACCCCAATCGGCGACCGTGCCGTCGTGGGGGCCAGCACCGTGCGAGTGCCCTTCTGCACTGTGATCGTGAGGTCCATCCCCATGATCGTGGCTTTGATCGCTGGCCGTGTTTTTAACAGGTTCCACCGGTGCATCGGCTGGCTTATTGCAGCCATTGAATCCAATCACTGCTGCCAAAGCCAATCCAAAACTAAATCGCTTCATCTAAAATTTCCTCAAAGTGAAGTTGCCTTATCAGCGTCCACCAATCGTTTGGCGTCCTGACCGCTGAATTTCCAAAACAAACCGGGGTGAATCAGGAATTCACAAAAAGTCGAAGTCAACAAGCCGCCAAGGATCACCGTGGCGACGGGATACAGAATTTCGCGGCCAGGCTCTTGGCCTCCAATCACCAGCGGAATCAAGCCGATGCCGGCCGTCAGCGCTGTCATCAGAACAGGTGCCAAGCGTTCTAAACTGCCGCGGACAATCATCGATTGCGAGAACTCTTCACCTTCTTCCTTCATCAGGTGAAAGTAATGAGTTACAAGAAGAATCCCATTTCGTACCGCGATTCCGCCAAGCGATATGAATCCGACGAGGCTCGCGACGGTCAGCGTTTGCTCGGTAATCACTAACGCAAACACGCCTCCGATGAAGGCTGTCGGTAGAGCATTCAGAATCTGCAGGACGATCCGCACTGAGGGGAATAGAATCATCAAGACGCCGAACATGCCGACCACCGAGAGGCCTGCCAATATGATGATTAGCTGCGTCGCGTTTTGCTGACTCTCAAACTGCCCGCCATACTCGACGTAGTAGCCAACTGGCATCGACACTTCCGCATTGACACGTTGCTGGATCTCCGCGACGGCACTGGCTAGGTCGCGGCCCTCGGTGTTGCAGCGAATAACGATTCGTCGGCGTGCGTTCTCGCGATTGACTGAATTGGGTCCCACACCTTCGTAGATTGTCGCGACATCTCGAAGTTCAATTTGGCCACGTTCTGGTTGTCCGTCTTGATGCGGGAGATCAATGCGGAGCAGGCCTAAGTTCGCATAGTCAGCACGATAGGCTTCCTCGAGTCGCACCAGCAGGTCAAAGCGTCGTTGTCCCTCAAGCACCTCAGAGACGACTTGACCTTGCAGCGCAGTCTGAAGGACTGTGGCCACATATTGCCGCGTTAGTCCATGCATGGCGAGCTCATCGCCTCGAAGCTGGATATGCAGCTCGGGCGTCATTTGCACGGGCTCGACAATCGGTGGAGTCAATCCAGGAATCTCAGCAATCGATGACTTAACCTGATCCGCTAGTGTCAAAAGCGTGTCGAGATCATCACCATGAATCTTGATCGCGATTTGCGCATAGACGCCTGACACCATATGACTGATCAAGTGAGCCAGAGGCTGTTCCACTTCGATATCGACCCCTGGCACCTCTTTGCTAATACGTTCGCGCAATTCAGCGATCATCACATCGCGGTTGTGGTCGGCATCCGGGTTCATGCTGAGGATGTACTCGCCGAAGTTCACCGGCGAAGCGTGCTCATCCATCTGAGCGCGTCCTGTCCGGCGCACAAAGGTCAAGATCGCTCCATCTGGATTCGCTTTGCTTTTTTGCATCGACTTGAAAACGCCGTCGATACTCGTTGACACTTGGTTCGATGCTTGCAGCGATGAGCCCGGGGGAAGTGTCACGTTGACTTGAACACTCCCCTCGTCGAAAGCAGGAAGGAAATTTCGTCCCAACTGCGCCAGTTGCCACCCTGCCACGGCGACGATGACCCAGGTGGCGATGAGAAGTAAACTTGGAATTCTCATGCTGATCCGAATCAGCGGACTCACCATCCACTTGAGCGCTCGCAATACAGGGCCGTCCTGCTCAAGATGAGTCGCTTTCGACGACGGAAGTAGGTAGTACGAAAGTACTGGTGTCACTGTTAGCGAGACCGCGAATGAGGACACGATCGAGACGATGTAGGCGAAGCCCAGCGGTGTGAACAACCTGCCTTCAACGCCCGAAAGTGCGAACAGAGGTAGGAAAACGAGGATCACCACGATCGTGCCAAAGAGAATCGAGCTGCGAATCTCTTTGCTCGCGTGATAAACGACATCGATGGCGGGTAGAGGTCGAGCGAGTCGGTTGTTTTCTTTCAACCTGCGGAAAATGTTCTCGACATCCACAATCGCGTCATCGACGAGTTCGCCCATCGCGACGGCGATTCCGCCAAGTGTCATCACGTTGATTGAGAGTTCGCTACCGCTGATCCAACCAATGAAGCGAAAGACAAGCGTGGTCATCACCAGCGACATGGGAATCGCGGTGAGCGTAATGAATGTCGTCCGGAAATTTAGCAAGAACAAGAACAGCACGATGACCACGAGTACTGCGCCGATGGCCAGTGCTTCGGCAACGTTAAATACACCGCGATCGATGAAGTTCTTGAGTCGAAAGAGTTCTGAGTTGATGATGATATCGGCGGGTAACGAAGCCTCTACTTCGGCAAAAGCAGCCGCCGCGTTATCGGTCAACTTGCGAGTATCAATATGTGGCTGCTTCACCACGGTAAAGACAATGCCGCTTTGACCGTTGACACTGCCGTCCCCTCGCTTCAACTCCGGACCTTCTACGACCGATGCCACTTGTTCAAGAAGAATGCTTCGTTTGGATGACTTGGCCACGGGTACCTTGAGCAGCTCGTCAATCACGCTGCGACCGCCGGTGCCGAGCCTTCCGAGAATACGAATGGGACGTTCCGATTCGCCCTTGATGGCAAAACCGCCGCTGGTATTGATATTGCTTTCACTGAGCGCTCGCTCGACGTCCTGTACAGTCACGTCATATTCGAGAATCGCGGTTGGATCGAGGAGGACTTGATACTGCTTGCGATCTCCTCCTTGCATGAAGACTTCCGCGACTCCGTTAACCTTCAGAAGACGCGGCCTGATTACCCAATCTGCGATAGTTCGCAATTCCAGAAGTTGCTTAGCCTCCGACTCAAATTGAATCTCTTGCACGCCAGAATCGAGTTTGACAGTAGCCTTATATGACTCGCCGGAATTTTCACCGTAAAGCTGCAATGGTTCTACTATTTCAAACGGCACTGCCGCCCACATTTCAGGTTTACGTCGTTCAGTAGCACGCCAAAGCTTCAACGATGGCTTGTCATCACTGGTGAGAATCTCTGCCATCAGCTTCGTCTGTCCTACTGATGCTAAGCGTCCGCCGCTGGGCCCGGTTTGCCTGTAGATGCCGGCAACCACGATCTGTCCCATGATCGAAGAAGGCGGAGTCATTTGAGGCAAGACGCCATCCGGCAAAATGCCCTCGAGCATCGTTAAACGTTCGCTGACCGTCTGGCGAGCGGCGCGAATGTCGGTGGACCAGTCGAACTCGATGTACACAACATTGAGACCAGCAGTGGTTTGGCTACGCACGGCTTGGACACCACTGGCCCCCATCAACGCAATCTCGATCGGCTGTGTAACGAGTGTCTCAACTTCTTCGGTGGCCAGCCCCGGCGCTTCGGTGATGATGATCACGCGCGGTCGGTCTAAATCTGGAAACACATCGATCGATAACGTGGTTGTGAGGTACGAACCGTACACGAGCACCACTAGGCTGGTGATAATCACCAACGCACGATAACGGAGCGACAATCTAATAATGGAGTCAAGCATTCCAGTTTCCTCAGTGAGCCGCGTGGACGGTACCGTCCGCGTGAACGTGAAGACCTGGCTGCTGTCCGCTTGCCGATTGAGCTTTCAAAACACGTCGCAACGATGCGGCGGAGTTTTGAGCCAAGAAGAATCCAGGAGAGATGCTGCCGTCGCTGGCTAGAACGACATTTAATCGATCTTCATGGACGACATGCACAGAGAGTTGATTGAAGAGGTCGCCGTTTTGCTGATAGACATATGCCTCGGGGCCTTCACGCACGAGAGCTTCGGAGGGCAGGACATAGACTTTCTCATACCTTTCTACCGGCACTTCAATTCGAGTGCGTTGCCCCGGGCGAAATCGCCAAACCAGAAAAGTGCTACCGTTCTTCTCATAAGTGCGTGACTGATTTTGTAGCGGCACGAAAAAGTCAAACGTGCGAGTTTCAAGATCGATCGTGTTGGACAAGTGGCGAATCTGAAACTGCTGATCGAGTGAAGGCCATAACTCGGCTGAGTCTTCCGCAAACTGGATTTGTACGGGTGTGCTGCGCTGGGTAGCCTGTTCGATCAGTCCAGCTTCCCGCTTAAAAGCGTGGCCGATGATGTACAGTGCTTGGTGATTGGCTAGATTCACAATCAGCTCGCCAGCTTGAACCGTTTGTCCAAGCTCAGCGGCCAGCGACTGAACTTCGTAAGTGACGTCGGCTCCGTCCGAGTAGCTGACTGTCTGGATCGGGTCCTTCACCAAGCCTTGAAGCATAGCCAAGTCGGCTCGCGGAGGAGGTGCGACTACATCGATGGCTGATACAAAGGTGCCAGCAGAAATCGAATCGATTTGCGCTATTGTCAAACCGCGATTGAGTAGCTCTTGCTTCGCAGCTTGGATGATTGCCTGTTGTCGCTGCTGTTCATTTCTGAGTTCGACCAATCGCGAACCGGAGACGGCACCAGAGGCGGCTGCATCTCCTAGACGATCGATTTGATTCTGAACCAAGGTCGACTCGTGAGAGGCCTTGAAGAGCTGTGTTTGGGTTGCTTGCAGGTATTCGCTGAACAGTCGCACTGTGACTAATCTTTGGCCGGGGCGAACGGTATCTCCAGGAAATACATGGATCTCCGATACGACACCCACAGCCGGCGAAGTCACGCCTCGATCGGAAATGCCGGGACGATCGGCGACGACACCTGGGATTGAAATCGTTCGCCAATAATCAGTGGGGCGTACCGCTTTGACAACGAGATTTAGATTCTTTCTGGCTTGCTCCCCAAGCTCAAGAATTCGAAGCTCAGGCTTCTCCGGGTTCTTCTGTTCAGATTGGGCACTCGGACTGCTGGCGGATTCGCGAGGAGCGCAACCTACCAGTGGCAGCACGACGAGGGCTGCGAGGACGCACATGCGTGCGAACACACAATGGGAACACATGATTTGCGGATCTTCATGGAATGAAGCTGCTGTTGGTCAAGTCAAAACTTGATGGAACTAGGCAGCAGGTAACGGCTTGGGGACAAGAAACGCATCGGCTGAAAGCTATAGAGCTCTCAGGAATGTGCCATCAAAGCCTTAGCGCAGCATGAAGAAGATAGAGCGGTAGCTCAGGGGTACTCGCGGTGCATGGGCAAGAGAGGACCGCGGGCGGACGAGAATCATCGACAATGCACAACGGTGCATCAAAAAAACAAGACGACCCTAACTCGAGGGAAACGCGATCGGTTGGGGTATACGCATCGTCGGCTGATGCCAAGTAGATGGCGTCTGAATCGTGCTCGACAGGCGTTATCGGTGCCGATTCATGCTCATCGCTCGCGTGGTCATGTCCGTGGTGATGATCATCGCAATCATGACTGTGGTGCCCGTGTTGAGGGGCACTTGCGACGTGAATGTGAGCCCGTCCGTGGTTAGTCGATTGATGCGCAGCCATCCCGTGCGAGTGAGCAAGAGCATTGCCCACAAGAAGAAATGGTATCAGCAAAATCGTGACAAACCGGTTCATCCATTAGATCCTATCTGTTCAAACCTAGTCCGTAAACGTCAGTTTGTGCACAAAATCACGCGATTATCCCCTCGATTCTACAACACCAGCCGGAAGAGTGGGCTTTGCTGGCGTCCTCCGACGGGCAGGGAGTTAAGGAGCAGGGATCGTTGTTGGATCTCTATGCTGAAACGTCGCCTTTCTGGCTGGACAAAGCGAGCACTGTGGAATTTCCTTGGTCGCGAGGAAGTCACGGACCTCGTCGTCTAATGCACAGGGTGGGCAGGCTTGATAGTCGCGGAAGAGTTGCCATGCTGGCTCAGAGTCGAGCTTCAGCTTGCGGGACATGATGGCGTGGTAAGCCAGTGCTGGGCATTTCCACAGGCAGGATTTGTAGAGCTGGGTACATGTGCGCTGGAGGCAGATGCTCCATGCGGCGCGTGGTTCGCTATCGAAAGGCATCGGTCTGCCATCAACCATGCGATATTGCTGTCGCCAGCCGCGATGCGATTTGCGAATGTTGATTTGCAATTCGGGATAGGCTGCTCGCCACTGGCGGAGTTGCTGGCGGATGATCCGAAACCGCTTCATATACTCCGGCGCGCGTCCGTGTTGGGAGACGTCCATACGGAAGCGGTTGTCGATCAAAACGTGGGGCAGGTCGGGATGACGATCGAGGAAGAATCCGTTCGTTACGAACAGTCCTTCGGCGTTTGGGAACGACTGCCTCGCAAGCTCGATGATTGAAATCAACTCTGGGTTGAGTGTTGGTTCGCCACCGAGAATGGCTATACGCTTGGGCGCAAGCCGGCCTTGCCACGCTTCGAAGTTCGCGCGAGCTTCATCGAGGCTTACGATTCCGCCGGCGTGGAAGTTGGAGTAATGCGAGCACTGCGCACAATTAAGATTGCACGCATGTGCTGCATGGAACTCGAGATTGGCTAGCTCGATCATTAGCATCCTTCCGAATCACTCGAACCGGCTTCATCGCCCGAGCCTTCGCTGCCTGCGTCGCCACTTCCGCCTGGTGGCTTCGGTGGTTTCACATCGTGGCCTGGATGCCCCGGTGGCAAGTTGTCTGGCCAGTGGTAGCCAGGAGGCAGATGGTATGGATGATGCGGAGGTAGCCGCGGCCAGATGATGTTGGGCAATGGAGGCGGTACCAACACTTCAATCGGCGGCTCGGGCACCGGAGGCCATTCCCAGTCCTCTGGCCACCAATCGGGTCGCGGCTCCGAACTGGAACCAGGCGGATCGGGCGGTGGAACGTAGGGAAGTGGCTCACCTGGCGGATCAAACGGCGGTGGAGGCCATCCTGGTGGCCGCTCTCCGTTGGGACCAAATGGTCCATGATTCGTTGTTGTCATAAACACTCCTTCAAGAGGTTGGGGAAACGAAAGAAACAGAAATTAGCGCCAGAGAACCTTGCGTAGGTTGTGCTTACGCAAGGCTTGTTTCAGGAAGACGGGACGATGCCGCTTGTAGGCCGGCGGATCGACGTGGATGTGCGGGAAGACATGGTCCGTAGCCACACCGACCTTGACGCCGGCAACCTTGGCACGCCAGAAAAAGTCCCAGTGCTCGTCGACCTTCAGGTCTTCATCCCATCGAATGGCCTGCAAGATGTCGCGATGGGCAACGAAGCAGTTACAGACGAATGCACACTCGGCGATGTCACCGATGTGTCGATATTCACCGCGAGGAATATGAAGAACGCCACCGGCTGACTTCAGCAAACGTGGCGTGCCGTCGGCATGGGCACGATGCGGTTGCTTGCTGAGCGTTGCTAATAGATCGAGGCGACTCG
>Ga0172372_10003276_pt1 | contig 23961 bp, 22 predicted proteins | sample LakKiv5m_2_FD_114544 | JGI IMG/M metagenome (GOLD analysis project Ga0172372, IMG submission 114544) | Freshwater microbial communities from Kabuno Bay, South-Kivu, Congo - kab_092012_9.5m | ecosystem: Environmental > Aquatic > Freshwater > Lake | place: Democratic Republic of the Congo...
GCTTCGTCGGAGAATTGGAGAGAGAGTGCCGAAACCCGCAAGGCGCCCACGGGTGAGTCGTAAGTGTCGAGGTTGGGGGATTTCTTGAAGCGGGCTCCCATGCCGAAATGCACGGAAGGTCCGAGTAACTGAAAAGACGAGCCGCCTTCTTCGCGCAGGCGCGGGCCGGTATTCTGTTTGAGTCGGTCATCTTCGGCGCGCGCCTGTGGAGAGGCAAGTCCTGCCACGGCAGTCAGGCTGAGGGCGAGAACGATCAGTCGGCCGAGGATTCCATTTTTGCGTTTCTGCATATCAATCATGTTCAGGGCGGATTGCGCCCACGTCAACTCACTTTTGTGGAAGGATCCGGGATTACCTTCACTTGAAGGTTGACAGTAGGGGCATGAGGATATTTCATTAAGATATATGACCAATATCAGTCTTCCCGCGCGCATCCGGTTCTCCCGTCTCCTGGGTTCATCGAGGTTACTTGTCCTCGCCGTCACGCTTTTGACGGTTCTCGGGAGCGAATCCCGCGTAATGGCGCAGGAGTCGCCCTTCTCCCTGATGGGGCCTTCGATTGTGATGGCGGGCGGTGCCCGGTTTCAGCGCCCGCCCAATGATGACACTCTGGATCGGGGGACGGGCGGATTCAAAATCGCTCCGATCTCCATGCAGTTCATGGGGGTGGGGCACGTCTCCGCGCTGGCTTTCGGGATTTACTATGTCGGAGGGAATCGCGTGGCCGGAGTTCTCTCTCCGCTCGTGATCGGACATGCATCCGGCATCGGTGTTGCCGTGGACTTTTATACCATACGCGATGATGACATCACACAGCGCGGTGGGAATTTCGGGGTGAGTCTCAACCTCGATGTGATGGCGCTTCATCGGTTCGTCTCCCGTTTGATGTAAGTCACATGGGTGAAGAGTCTTTGGCTTGATCCTTCTCTCCGGCCGGGGCATGGCTAGGGTTTGGAGAGGGACTAATCATGAGCATTTCCAAGAGAAATCCACCTACGAGTTCAACGCCGCTCCCTGCAAAGATCGCAGAGACGATCGAGCATTTTGATGGTCTCGTCGCCATCCTGCCAGGAATTCTCGCGCCGCAGGCGCCTCAGTACGTCCTTGAGGCCGCCGCTCTTTTCACGCTCGAGCAGGTGGCGTGGGAGCTGGCATCGGTTCTGGAGTCTCTGTGTTTCGAGCTCAAACTCGGGCCCGGGTCCGCGACTCAGCCTGCCAAGTGCATCGATATGCTGGTGAAGGATGGGGGCCTGCCGCTTGGGAGCGGGCGGCGGCTCAAGCAGGTTTTGGAATATCGCAATCTCTCGCAGCGGCCACGTGCGCTCCTGGATGTCGAGAATATTCTGGATGGCAGGGCTTTGGGGTCGGATCGGGATGTGCTGATCGAATTCAAAAAGCGTGTGGTTGAAATGCTTGAACGTGCAGGCAAGGGTGACCTTTGACTGTCGAGAGCCCCCGAATCAATCGTCGCACCTGGTTGTTCGGGCTCGGGGCTCTGTCCCTCCTCGCTCCGTTGGGTTGGTTGCTCAAGAAGGTCCGAACCGCGCCCGACCCTCCGGCCGAAAAACCCTCGGAAGGAAGTATCAAAATGATCCGCGAATCTTTCGATCTTGGATATCAATGGCCAACGCTCGATCCATTTCTTTTCTGCGTGCACCACCTCGATCATTTCCCCAAGGGATCCGATCGCCTGGGCGTTTCCCGGGAACACCTCAAGGGGCGCAATATCGGGCAGGATTTCGAGACCCGCGATGGCTTTCGCATGTATCACGGGCAGGAAGTACCCGGATTTCCGGTTCATCCGCACCGCGGTTTTGAAACGGTCACCATCGTGCGCCGCGGTTATGTGGATCACGCCGACTCGATGGGTGCCGCCGGCCGATATGGCGAGGGGGATGTCCAGTGGATGACCGCCGGAGATGGTGTGCAGCATTCGGAGATGTTTCCTCTTCTCCACAAAGAGCAGCCTAATCCAGTGGAGCTTTTTCAGATCTGGCTCAATCTGCCCGGCAAGAAGAAGCGCGTGGCGCCGTATTTCCGGATGTTCTGGTCCGAGGAAATCCCTGTGATCAAGTCCCCCGGATGCGAAGTAACGGTGATTGCGGGTAATTTCACTGGCGCGCAAGGACTCACCCCGCCCCCCAACAGCTGGGCTGTCGATGTCGGGAATGGGATTGGCATCTGGCTCATCTCGCTTGAGCCTGGGGCTTCGGTTCAAATTCCTGGTACCTCTCAGGGGATCGAGCGCCTCCTGTATTTTTACGAAGGTGATGGGCTTGATATCGCGAGCCATCGGGTTCGATCGGGCACGGGGCATCACCTTTCGAGTGCGAGTGCATTTGCCCTCAGCGCGCACTCCAAGGCAGCACGCATCCTCGTGCTGCAGGCGCGTCCGATCGGTGAGCCCGTAGTCCAGCAGGGGCCATTCGTCATGAATAGCCGCGAGGAGATCCTGCAGACGATTCAGCGGTATCGGACCACGGAGTTTGGAGGCTGGCCCTGGGAGCGGGATGATATGGTCCATGGCAGGGAGATCCGGCGTTTTGCCAAATACCCGGATGGCCGGCTCGAGACTCCGCGCAAAGCGTGATGCTCATTACCACTCCAGGCATAGGCCTTGGTCGAGGCTCCAGGTCCATGTCTCGGTGCCTGCTTGATAGGAGATAGCGCGCCCGCCCAGTTCGAGGCTCAGACTTTTTGTGAGCTTGAAGTTTGCGCCGAGTCCCAGCGTTTCGAGGCGGGTACCGGGAAGCAGAAGATCGCTTCTTGTATACGAACCCGAGATTTCCACGTTTGAAGAGGGGAAAACGGTCACGCTTCCGCCCCACGAGGACTGCGGAAAATTTGAAAGGACTTGGGTGGCGCCACCGGTGCCTGCTCCTTCCGTGATTCGTTCCAGCCAAGACTCGATTATTCCCGAGTAGAGTCCGTATTCGCCTTGCATGCCCAGGCGCAGCCAGCTCGCAAGAGTTTGTTCGGTCGCAATTGATATCAGGTTCTGAAGCAGCTGCCTCCTGATGATTTTTCCCGTGGAGGGTCGCACCACCCGGTTGCGCTGCATCTGAAGTCCGTAGCCCAGCGTGGTGATATTGCCGAGCCCCGGTCCGAGGAGTCCCGGAGACAGGAAGAAAGCCGAGAGATCCGGACCGAAACTCCTGCTCTCACTGGCGATGAGCGAGTAACTGGCCCCACCCCCGAATTCAAAGCGTGGCGTCGCTTGCAAGCGACCGCCAGCACGGGCCGAGGTCATGGCTCCTGTCGCGGTGTGGGTGTGGGAGGCCGAGAGCTCAAGTTGCGAAACGTCCGAAAGCGCAAGATGGAATGCAACGCTTGCGCCCCAGAGGCTTCCGCTGCCCTCGGTGAGTCCGAATCGCAGATCCGAAGGGGCGGCGGGTTTTGTCGACGCTATAGCCGGCGAATCGAGTTCCGCCAAGATATCAAATGCGTCCTCCACCTCATCGGCCGATCCATTCAGAGGAGTCGAGAGGAGCAATAATAAAATGCCCCGGACCCCGGCCTTCCAACCCGGCCTCGAGCGGGTCACTGCTGCCTGCGCCTTTGCGGGGGCTGTCGCATTTCCCGCCGCGGACCGCCCGGGTCTCCCTCTTGCAACCGGGACTGTCTGCGCGCCCGCAGTCCTTCGAGGCGACGGCTGCGCTCACTTGACGGGAGTTTTCGGAATCTCTGGAAATTCTCCCGGATTCTCTGTTGCTTGTCTTCCGGCAGAGCCTTGAACCGCCGGTGTTGCTCGATCAGCCTTGCCTTTTTTTCAGGAGGGAGCGTCTTGAATTTCTGATATCTATTTTTGAGGTCGGAGCGGTCTTCCTCGCTCATGTCTTTCCAACGGCGGTAATTCTCCCGAATGCGTTTTTTTTCGGACTCGGACATCGATCGCCAGCGCTCCTGGGGCTTGCCCGAGTCAGCGCCCGCGTCGATCTGATCCGGATTCTCCTGTGCGTGCGCTTGACGGACCGAGGTCGCATTCAAAAAACCCGTCAAACCCACCAGCATCAGCCCGACAAAGACCAGTCGTTTTATGGAGGATTTCATTTTCCATCTCCTTCCTGAGTCGCAGCCCTTGGCCTTTCCGTGGTCCCGGTCTTGACTGCATCCAGCATGGCGTCCGTCTCGATCACTTCCATCTCCGCATAAAAGTCGAGATCCTTGAGGATCTCGGCATCGATATCCTCGGCCCAGGTCACCCCTGCGCAAAGGACCAGCAGCATGAGCCCGGGGGTTCTGATCTTCCTCATCCTGCCTCCGTCCCGCCCAGGAGTGCTCCCCACTCCTCATCTGTGATATCTCCTGCATCGCCGAGCTCTTCGAGCATCTCCAAGTCCTGCAGGAGTTCGAGTTGCATGACCACCGGTTGGGCATCGGGCTGCAGGTCGCGCTGCGGTCTCAGTACAAGAACAGCGAGCAGGGCGGCCCCCGTCAAGGCCAGGCGCCCGGGTACGGGATGGAGTTTGAACCACTCTCGAATTCCCTCCCACCACGGGACCTGCGCAGCAGGAGGGGACTTGGGTTCAAATTCCGCATCGAACTTGGCCCAGAACTTCCGATCAAAATCGGCTCCGGGTTCGACACGCGTTTTTTTTCCGAGAGCTTCCAGAAAATTCATGTGCGAGCCTCGATTCTTTCCAGACACAATATCAGTGCAGCCTTGGCCCGGTAGATGAGTGCCTTGATGGCACCGGCATTGGTTTTCAGAGTCTCCGCGATTTCTTCATAGGAGAGTTCGGCGTGGATTTTCATCAGGAGGGCATCGCGCTGGTGTTCCGAGAGTTTACCGATGCAAGATTGCAAACTCGATTCGCGCGCGTTTTCAATCAGTTGCTCTTCGGCCGACGCGAGTGGCGATTCAATCCTCCCCAGCAGGTCCGGGATGCGGCTACCGTCTTCGTCCTCATTCGGCTGCAGCGGTTGCTCGGTTTTCCTGCGCAGTTCATCGATCGCCACATTGTGTGCCAGCGTCCAGAGCCAGGTCGAGACTTTCGCGCGCGGCTCGTAACTTTCGCGCGCACGCCAGACTCGGAGGAAGACTTCCTGGCAGATATCTTCCGCGCGGTCGCGGTCCGGGATGAAGCGATAGATATAACTCATGATCGGGCCCTTGAATCGCGCAAAGAGTTCCTCGAATGCGCGACGCTCTCCTTTCCGGACCCGGAGCATGAGCTCCCGGTCCATGGCTTCCCGGGGCAATCCGACACCCGGGGAGGTTTCCTCGTTGAACGGAAAGTGGCGTAAAAAGTGACGCATTTTAAAATAGTTAGGGATATCGGGTACTTCGGCAATTCAAAAAAATCCCGTCACCTTTTTTAACCCCGGCCGTTTGACTCATCATCGGGATACGAATGGTTCGTGTCCCCCGGGGGCGACCCCGGAGTCGTGAAGAAAGGAAGCAGTTATGATCCTCAAATCCCGTACCCCCGTTATTGGAATGGCCTTGGTCTCCACTCTGATCGCAGCCTCGGGCTGTGGTCTCGGTGAGTCCGCATCCTCCGAGTCCGAGTCGGCCGAAGTGGCCCAGGCCGCAGGTGATGTGATGGCATCTCTGGATGAGTCCTCGGCCGATACGGGTGGATCGTTTGCATTTTATATCAAGTCCTCGGCCGTGGACCGGTACTTTGCGAGCTGGTCCGACCGAGTGGTGGACGCCCTCTTGCCCAGTGTTTGGGCGGACCCTTGCCACTTGGTCGGGTTCACTTACGCCCATCCAGTGGCCACGCGTGACTTTGGAGGCTGCAATCGCGGGCGGGGCATTCTTGAAGGCAGCGTCACACTGACTTTCAGCGAGGCGGACGAGGATTTCAAACTCGAGGAAGTGGGCGACTCGGTAATCCGGGTACCCGAGTTCACGATCACTGGCAGTCGGAATGGTGTGCTTACGGTTTCCGGCGCGAATGGGGGGCAAAGGCTCACGCTTTCCGAGGTGGGGGATTCCACGACGTTCCTTTGGACCACGCTCGGCATGAGCCGGACACTTGTCCGGGACGGCGAGACGATTTTTGACATACAGACGCGGACCCTGGAGGACATCACTGTGACCGGGACCTCCCGTCGGGATCGGGTCGTGAATGGTGGATCGATCGAAGTGACCAACTCGGTCCAAGGGAGCGTCTCGGTCCTCACGCACACTAACCTGACTTGGGATTCCAGCTGCACCTGCGCGGTGTCCGGCAGCCTGAGTGGTACCAAAACCACCGATGGCATCAGCAGCGACCTTGTAATCGAGATGACCGGTTGCGGGACCGCAACGGTGACGACCGATGGTGTTGCCGAGTCGGTGACTTTTGAGCGGTGCTCGGAGGTCTGAGGGGCCGGAGTATCCGCTCTGGGCTTACTCCAAAATCCTAAAAACTCAAAAACCCCGATTCGGAGCGTTGATCCGAGTCGGGGTTTCCCTTATGGTTGGGTTCATGCTTCCAGAATCTGTCAAAGAGATGTTTACCAAGATCTATTCCAACCACTGGACCGGCGTTCCTTTTACGATCGGGCTTGCTCTTGGAGCCGTGGCAGCGATTGCAGGCGGCTATTGGATGACCTTCCAAGCCGTCGTCACTATCGGCGCCCGCCTTTGATGGAGAGCAGAGGCCTGTGCCCCTGCTCCTGATCGTTCAGCGCAAGTTCTCTTTCTCCCCGAGTTCGGGGAAATCCACATAATAGCTGGTTGCGGGCTTGGGCTTTTTGATGAGCTTGAGCTTCTCCAGCTGTTTTGCTGTAGATTCCCAGCGCCCAGCGTCCATTCTTCCCAACCCCCGTTTCTGGGTGTCCGGAGTCTGAATCAGGACTTTCTGGGCTTCGGCCGCCGCTCCAAAAGTTACGATATCCATGGATGGGTTGAGTTTGTTCATGACCGAGTTGGACGCTTTGGGGTCGCTCAAGTATTCCCGCCACCCGGAAGCGGTGGCCTGCAGGAACTTGAGAACCAGCTCGCGATTCTCTTCGATCAGTTTTTTCCGCACGAAGACGAGCGTCGAGTACGGGTTGTAACCGATCTCGGTGGCGGAGAAGTTCTGCGGCTTGGCCCCTTTATTGCGGGCCAGGATCGGCTCGGCAAAGATATAACATTGCTGTGCGAAGTTCTTGTCCCCGAGGAAAAACGTGATCCCGCCCGTGTAGGGGACGATCTTGGCCTTGGCCTTCGGGAACTTGTCCTTGAGGTAGAGCGAGAGCGTCGAGCCGTTTTGGAGAGCCAGAGTCGCGGGCGAGTTCATGAGCGCTTCAAAGCTCTTGTGTCCCTTTTCTTCGTGCACCATCACGCCAAGCGGACTGTTTTGATATACGGCAAAAATCCCGACCACGTCCATGCCGCGCTCCTGCGCGATGATCACGTCATCGGCGGCGGCCACGCCTATATCAGCTTTCCCGGCCGCCACCATCGGGACCACCGGGCTGCCCGCGCCCCCTTCGATCAAGTCGATCGCAATTCCGGCCTTGGCATAGGATCCATTGATTTTGGATTCGTAGAATCCTCCGAATTCGGGCTCGGCCTTCCAATTTAATATCACTTTGAGTGGCGCGAGGCTTTTGGAGTCGTCATCGGCTGCTGCAAATTTCGGGGATAAGGTGAATGCAAACGAGACGAGGATCGCCAGCAGGGCGGACGATGGCTTCATGAGATGATTTCTCCAAAGAGAGTTGAATGCGACATCGGTGAGTCTAGCCGACGAGATATCGCTCTGCCAACCCTTTGCTGAGTCGGTGAGAGATCAGCGTTCCGAGGCGTGCCATGGGCCCAATGCCCAGGCGCTGAGGAGGTTCACGCCGCCTACGAGAATCACGCCCAGTAGCGACGAGATCAAAACGGCGGCAAAGACCTTGTCGATGCGCTGCTGGGCGCGAGCGGCATCGACCAGAGCACCCAAACCGCCGCCGCCGATGAATTCGCCCACGATCGCGCCGATGACTGCAAGTCCGGCTGCGATCCTGAGTCCTGAAAAAATCTGCGGGAGTGCGAAGGGGAGCTTGAGCTTGAGCAGAAATTGCATGCGAGGCGCAGAGTAGAGTTTGAATAAATCCACGAGGCCGGGGTCCGTGGACTCAAGTCCGAGCAGCGTGCTCGCGATGATCGGAAACACGGAGACAATGAAGCTCGAGGCGATCACCGTGGGAGTCCCGAAGCCGAACCAGATGACGAGAATCGGAGCCAAAGCGATGATCGGCACGGTCTGGAAGAAAACTGCGTAGGGATAAAACGCCTTTCGTACGAGCGGAAAGGCGGCCAGCAGGACTGCGGCCAGAGTGCCGAGTACAAAGCTCATCCCCAAACCTGCGACCGCCGAGATCAGGGTCGTGCCGGTGGCCAAAAAGATCTCGGCGCGGTCGTCGACCATGCTTTTCAAAACGTCAAATGGCGCTGGAATGATCCATGGATCGATATACCCATATCGGACCAGGGCTTCGACCCCGAAGGTCCAAGCCAGCATCGGCACGAAAGGCGCAAACCAGTTCTTGTTTTTAGTTTTTTTCACAGGGGCGCCTCCTCGTACGAGACTCGCGTGTAGATGCTTTTGAGCTCGCGGCTGAACTCCGGACTTGTGCGCAACGAGGCCTCGCGTTTGGGGGGCAGGTCCACCAGAGTATCGAGGAGGAGTCTTGAGGGGCGTTTTGAAAAAACCAGGACCCGGTTGGACAGAAAGACCGCTTCGGAGACCGAGTGGGTCACGAACAGAATGGTCGGAGCGGATTTTTCCCAAATGCGTCTGAGTTCGTCTTGGAGCGCGTGTCGGTTCAATTCATCCAGAGCCGAAAATGGCTCATCCAGAAGAAGCAGGGTCGGTCGTGTGACCAGCGCGCGAGCGACCGAAGTCCGCATTTTCATGCCACCCGAGAGCTGGCTCGGGTAGCGGTGGGCTGCATCGGAGAGCCCAACCGTTTCGAGCGCCTGCATGGCTTGTTCAAGAGACTCTTTGGGTGACTTGTCCATGAGCTCCAAGGGTAATGCGACGTTTTTGAGGACATTACGCCACGGGACCAGGTGGGACTCTTGGAATACAAAACTCCTGAAGTGCCGAGCTACGGGCGAGGTCACGTCGAGACGCCCCTGCGAGGGTAGGTCGAGATCGGCTACCATGCGCAGAAAAGTCGACTTGCCGCATCCGGAGGGGCCCAAAATGGAAACGAACTCTCCCGGCTGAACGGAAAGGGAGATGCGGTCAACGACCCGCCCCGTCCCGGGGAAATCCCGGATCACCTCGTGAGCAAGGATTGAGGCTGCTTGAGTGGAGGGTTCGTTCACGCGGCTCCCTGGGGCCTGTGTCCGATTTTTTGCCCGAGCAGTGCGCCCAGACCGCCAAAAACCAGGATGATCGGGCAGAAAAGGATGAAGCTATTCAAGGTGACCATGGCAAAAGTTCGGAGGTCCGTATCTCCCCACGACTCGGGGTGCGCCTGATGGTCCAAGTAAAAGAAAAGGATTTTGAAGAGCACTTGATCCGTGAAGGCGACGGCGGCGAGGGCGGTCACTGCTCGGAAGCGAGGCGTGTCTGGGCGGGAGATCACGGCAGCAGGCAGTCCGATGAAGACCAGGAGTCGCAGTGCGATGTAGGTGATGTTGCCTGCGACTTCACCGTACTGGGCTCCGATCCAGGGACCCAATCCCCAAAAATTGACACCCAAGAGGAGAGTGGCTGCGGTCATGGCGAACGCCGGGGAGTTCCAGAATGCTGATCTCTTCATGAAGGTGGGGTAAGGGAAATTGTGCAGCAAAGTCAAACTCGCAGCGCATCGAAATAGCCCTTCTTTGAGTTTGATTAGATTCTTTTCTGGAAACTCAGGCCTCCCTCCGTTACAAGTAAGCCAAACCTTTTTTGTTGTTGGTTGACCTGCGTGTATTTTCTGCACGTGTTCTTTTGCACCTGACAGGAGCCTGTATGCTCGAAGCCACCGCGGCGGATGCCGTTTATCCGAAAGACGTTCTCGTCACCGGAAGCAAAACTTTCGGGAACGTGACGGATGATGTTCTCAATCCCCTGGAGAGTTTCCCCACGTGGCGTTGGTGGATGTGCTTCATGGTTGCTCTCGGAGCCCTGGGAATTTGGCTCTTTGCCGTGGCCAGCTTTGTTTACAAAGGACAAGGCGTTCTCGGGATCAACCAGCCCAGCGGCTGGGGTACCGACATCACGAACTTCGTGTTCTGGGTCGGTATCGGTCACGCAGGGACCCTGATCTCCGCCATTCTTTTCATGTTCCGTCAAAAGTGGCGGACGGCGATCAACCGCTCTGCCGAAGCCATGACGATTTTCGCCGTGATCACGGCGTTGTCGTTCCCGCTGCTCCACACGGGACGTCCTTGGTACGCGGCTTTCTGGCTCCTCCCGTATCCCAACCAGCGTCAGCTCTGGGTCAACTTCCGCTCTCCGCTCCTCTGGGACGTGTTTGCAGTGGGCACCTACTTCACAATTTCGCTCGTGTTCTGGTACGTGGGTCTGATCCCTGACTTGGCTTCCGTCCGCGACCGCGCCAAGAACAAGGTCCGCAAAGTGATCTACACGATTCTTTCGATGGGATGGCGCGGATCAACCCGTGACTGGAACCACTACGAGATGGCCTACATGATTCTGGCTGGCCTCTCGACTCCGCTGGTTCTCTCCGTTCACACGATCGTCTCGTTCGACTTCGCCGTCGCCCAAGTTCCAGGCTGGCACACGACGATCTTCCCTCCTTACTTTGTCGCCGGCGCTATTTTCTCGGGCTTCGCGATGGTGGTGACTCTCCTGGTCATGATGCGTGAGATGTTCGGATTCAAGAACTACATCACCCTCGGTCACTTGGAGAAAATGAACATGATCATCATGGCAACCGGCATGATGGTCGGTTACGCCTATATCTGCGAATTCTTCATCGCTTGGTACTCGGGTTCGGGTTTTGAGCGCTACGTGTTCATCAACCGGGCGTTTGGTCCTTACTGGTGGGCCTACTGGATCATGTTCTCCTGCAACGTGTTCATTCCCCAGATCTTCTGGTGGCGTAAGGCACGTCGGAGCATTCCGATCATGTTCGTGGTCTCGCTCTACGTGAACATCGGGATGTGGTTCGAGCGTTACGTGATCACTGTGACGTCTCTTCACCGTGACTTCGTCCCCTCGAGCTGGGCGATGTACGTTCCGACTTGGTACGACTGGGCGTGGACGGCAGGCTCTTTCGGTCTGTTCTTCACCCTGTTCCTGCTCTTTGTCCGCTTCCTCCCGACCATCGCCATGGCGGAAGTGAAGTCGGTGATGCCCCAGCCGGGCGCGTCCGGCAACGGCGCTCACTGATATCAGGGACTGTCAATGATCTGACTTACGGCATCCGAGCTGAGCTCGGGTGCCGTTTTTTTTGACGCTGTTCACGCTTATGCGCCGTGACCTGTCCGAGACTCCGATTGTTCGGGGTTCCCTGTTTTGCGTACTCTTAAAGGGCGGGGGGGCATATGCACTCAATTCGGATCCGGGGCCTTGGAGCAGTATTACTATTCGTGGTGGCTTGGTCGCCCTTTGCCCTATCTTCGGAGCGACTCCCGGATGGGTTCCGAGGCAAGTGCGCTCCCCTGGCATCGGCCGCGCTCAATCGTTGGGGCTCCAAAGGGGACTGGCAGCGGGAATTGCCCGGAGCGGGCGAGATTTCCTCTCACCGCAGCCCTTCCAAGGAGGTCGGTGTTTGGTTGGCCCTGAGCAAGTCAGAGGCAGGTGTGATCCGTGCGGTTCGAGATAGCCTCAATCTCCGCACGATCATTGAGTGGGCGGAAACAGATTGTGTGCCTCGCATGGCAGCCAAACCAATTCGCTATCGGATCCCCGCGGCCGAGTTTCAGAAAAGCTTTACCGATGAGCGATTGAAGGCGCTCCTGATAAGATCTCGAGCCGGTCTGATTTACGCTTGGTCGCCCCAGATGCCCTTGTCAGCGGACGGTTTTTTGGAGGTGCAAAAAGCTGCACGCAAGATGGGTCTTCCATTGACTCTGCTTCTGGACCCACAAGCCGACCCGACCGCGGCGGAGCGATTTGCAAAGGTGAACAAGCTCCCGGCCCAAGCGATCCGGCGGCTGCAATCCCTGGAACTCCTCAATCGGGGCATGAGCGAGCATTATCCGTCTTTGGTCGTCTTCCAGAATGGCGAGATCGTTGGTCGCGCTTTTCCCGGTCATAAGGACGCTGATCGATATCTGGCGTTCGTGAGTGCGCGACTCAAGCCCAATTCGAGAGGCGATCGAAAGGGGAGCGGTCAATGAGGCTCCTGGCGATGTTCTTTACGGAGCTCGTCTTCTTGAGTGCGGTGGAAGCTTGGTCCTTTGCGGTTCCGGAGAGTCTTCTCAAGCCGGACCTATTGATGAAGGCCGTTCCCGCCGATCCGGTCTGCCGCAAGCCTATGGATGGCTCCGGGACACGTGTGGACACCAACCCCAAGGGGGTGTTGAGCGTGACGGAGATTCCTCCGCCCCGCCCCTCCTATTTTGCAAGGCCAGTCCCGGGAAGTAATCCCATCCAGATGGGGGTGACCGGGTTTTGCCCGGAAGCATCCGGCTGCAATCGGTTGATTGATCTCAAAACGGGTGCCTCTCGATCGCTGCCGGGTACCATCGATCCCGTGGCGACACCGGATGGCCGTTATCTGACCACTCCCCTTTTGGAGGGAATGGGCTTTTTCGATCTGAGTCCCGATGTCCGGTCCCAAAAAGGAGCTCTTGATACTCCGCTGAGCGCCGGATCAAAGAGTATATCAGGAGGCGTTGATCCGGGATTGCCGAGTGTATATCAGTCGGCGGGAGTGCTCAATGGCGTGACTGGAAATGGCAACGCAACAAGCACCTACCGAATTTTGACGGACGAAGGAATGCGTGATTATCGGATCGAGCATGGAGTTGATGGTGCGGAGCCTCAAGTCACGCCGCTTGGAGAGCGCCGTCTCGCCTGTCCTGATATACCGTTGGAGCGTCGTCAGCAGATGGCGCTTCCCATGTTGTCCAAAGACGGGACACGGGTTTCCTGGCTGGACGCGAGTCAGGATCCGCCGGTGACGATGATTTTTACTTTTGATCCCGAGACTGGAAACTGCCTGAACTCCAAGAAGGGTCTTGAGCCGATCTCCCTCGGCGTGGCCACCGGCAAAGTGGACTTTTCGTTCAATGACCGGGACGAGATTGTCTTTGCCAAACGAAAAACGGAGCCTCTGGACAACGATTCAAGCTACTTTGCCTGGCCTTCGGCGTATTTCGCCTCGAATGTTTACTCGTTGAATCTCAGGACCGGTAAAGTCCGAAGGCTCAGTGACAATCTGAGTGGGAATGCCGTCTACCCTTCGTGGCTGCCTGACGGAAAAGTTGTCTACATGGAGCACCCGGCTGATTCGCAAAAACCCTCCCGCTTTGTGGTGGTGGATCCCAAGCTGCGCTCCCGAGGGGATTGGAACGTTTTGACAGGGGAGTGCCTCCAGGAGTCCGAAGTCATGGACTCGGCAGCCCGTGTCCTTCTGGGAAGCCTTTGGATGCATCTTTGTGATGCCGAGTATGACGGTGTCGCTGGTCTTTCCGCTTCCGCGCTGACCACTTTGAGTCTGGATCCCAAGGCGTGTCAGGCGATGGTCCGCAAGTACTGGAGCGAATTCTCCAAAGGAGGATTGGTTCAGTATCCAGCCGTTTTCAATGAATCCCTCGCCCGGACTCCGGAGCTGCGCAGGCAGCTCGACGAGATCCTCAAGCTCCAATCCGTTTCGGAGGATCACCCTCTCATGGCGGCTTGTCCTCGGAGCCGGTTGATGTGGCCGCGCCGAGCCGGTTTCGAAGAGGTGCGTCTGCCCGAGCAACCAGCAACCTTGAATCAAACCGATTCGTCACCGCGGTTGCCTTCGAACGAGGAGATTCTGACTCGCCTTGCGGAGGCTGGCGTGACGCAACCCAAGTCCTTGGACCGCTGCGTGGTGTGCCATCAGCCGGGAGATGCCTATCCGTGGAATGATATGGATCGGTTGGCCCGGCACCGTACGGGATCAGGAGAGATCCCCTTGGTCGATTCCGCCTACTGTCAGATCAAAGGGGGGACGATGCCGCGTGGGGCGCCTCTCAGCCCGGCCGAAAAGCTCGAGTATCAATCCTATTTCGAAAGTCTGATCCGGGCGACGGGCCGCACGGCACCTGAATGCGGAACCGCTCCATGATCCGTTTCCTGAGAACGCTGATATCAGGTCCGTCATTTTTTCGTCTCATGAGCTTCTATCCCCCCTACTTGGGAGCGGGGATCAGGGTCGTTGAAGTGGCGCCCGATTATCGCCGCATTCGGGTCGAGCTCAAACTCAGATTCTGGAATCGCAATTATGTGGGCGTGCAGTTCGGCGGATCGCTCTATGCGATGGCCGATCCTTTCTACATGTTGATGGTGATGGAGAATCTGGGGCCGGAGTATATCGTCTGGGACAAGACGGCGACGATCAGGTTCAAGCGTCCGGGGCGGGGAAAAGTGATCGGGATTTTTGAAATCGACGAGGAGCGTATCCAGGCGATTCGCACTGAGGTGAGACGCGATGGGAAGAGTCACCCGGTTTTCTTGGGTGTTTTGAAAGATGAATCTGGCGAAGTGATTGCCGAAGTGGAGAAGACTTTATCAATCAGGCCCCGGATTCGGAGCCCCGGGACCTGATTGATATCTTAAACAGGGATCAGAGAATCGATCCACTGAGCCACATTCCAAAGCTTGTGGCATCTGCAGTCATTTTACCGGCCGGCCAGATGACCAAGTACGGCATCACATTGATGCGCGAAGTGACGTCCCAGCTGAAGCCGGGGCGCACCATGGTGTAATCCGCCGAGAGAGTCCCGCCATTGGCTGCACGCGCCAGTGTGTAAGGCGTCTCGATGGTCAGGAAGGGTTTGAATGAGGGAGCGAGGTTATAGCGCAGGGTGGGCATCACGCTTCCGGCCACGGTCTGGCCTGCAGTGTCGTTGGTGTAAGCGTAAACGCGGGTCCAGTTCATGAGGATGCCGCTGAACTTGGTGCCGGGTACGTTGTAGACAAACTCCTGAAAGCCCCCGACCGAGGTGATCAATCCATTTTGGATCGCACCTTGGCTTGTCGGTAATTCTGCGTTGAGGTTGGCCCACAATGAGCTGCGGCCATTGTCGTAGACGGAGCCGGATACACCCAAACGAGGGTTGAGCATCGTGAGGGCCTGGCCGCCGCTCATTTTCCAATCAAAAATCATTTGGGCATCAACCTGAATCCGATCGGTTGCCTTGTAGCCAAGGACCACCTGGTTCCACGAGTTGATGGGCGCGGCCACGTCTCCGTTCGGGGTCGGATGGTAGCCTTGGAAGTCCAAGGTGCTGCCCGAATACATTCCCCAGTAGCTGAGTCTGACCCGGTCAAGCAGTTTGGGGGCTTGGGCCGTGCTGGTCGTAGTGGCTTCTGCTTCTTGGGCTTGGGCCTGAACGGGCAGGGCAAGATACAATGGGTTGAACAGAAGGGAGAAAAGCGAGACGGCCAACAGATTTGGTTTTTTCAAAATCATGGTTTCATTTCTTGCCCGATAATGCGGCGCAGCTAAATTCTATAATATCAATCATTTGTATTGATTACATAAAATCGAAATTCGACGGATTGCTCGTGCAGGACTTGGACCGGCCCCGTGAGTCTCGAAATTGCGTGATTCCCGCCTTGACGCAGGGGGTAATTCCGTGGCACCGCCCTAGCATTCTGAAATCCAAAAGGGGGTTTAGGGTCATGATTCGTCTTTCTCAAATTGCAGGGTTTGCGGTTGGTTTTTGTTTGTTGGCTCAAAGCGCAGTGTCGGCTCCAAGGCCTTCGGCGAGCATCGGAGAGCCCCAGCGTGAAGTGATCGTCCCTGAAAAAGTCTATGTTCCCACGGGCTTTGACGACAACGACTTGGTCGAAGTTGTCGTTTCGGGCAACCTTCCAAGCTCCTGCTATTCGGCCGGGATTTTCACGGCTGTGCCTTTTCCGGAAACCCGCCAAATCGTGATCAAGCAAGAGGCGCTTTACTATCCCAAGGCGTGGTGTGTGATGAACCTCGTTCCTTACCGGGAAACAGTGAAGGTCGGTGTTCTGGATGCTGCCAATTACGAGATTGTTTTCGTCGCAGCGGACGGTTCTCTTGTGTCCGGCAAAAAGTCTGTATCTGTTACCGAGAGCACGGTCACCGCTCGCGACCAGTACACTTACGCAGTGGTGGAAAATCTCAACGTCAAGCGCGGTCCGACCCCCTCCAGCGAAGGACGTAAAGTGGTCCTCGAAGGTTCGCTGATCAATTCCTGCATGAGCCTGAAGGAAGTCCGCGTCGTACGGAACGATCCTGAAGTGATCGAGATCCTCCCGATCACCGAGTCGGCAGCGAGCGCCATCTGCCAACCGCAGCTGCGCCCATTCGAAGTGGAAGTGGACTTGGGTGAAGTGGCTTCGGGCGAAAAGCTGATCCACGTGCGTTCGTTGAACGGCCAAGCTTTGAATCGCGTCGTCCGATTCTGATATCTGAGCAGTCCTGCGGAATTCGTTGGACGGCAGCCGGGGTCCCCGCGCTGCCGTTCCTTTTTTTGGGGCATCAGTGGATGCCTCTCACAAGAAGTTGACAATCAGTCGAGTTGGCACAGAATCCTCCCCATCGATTTATCTTCAAACCAGGGGGGGGATTTCTGTGAAGAAACTTGGTCTTTTGATTCTGTTTTCTCTTGTACTCAGCGGGTCCGCGCAAGCGGGCAAAGCCCAGTGGGACAGCATCTGCAGTCAATATAAGTTCAAGTGCCTGGCACTGCCGGTGGCATCCTTGCCTGGCGGGGCGTTGATCACCAAAAAGAGTCAGGCTGTGGCCTTGGATAACTGTTTCAAGGGGGAGTTGAAGCGTAAGGAGAGCCTCTCGGCCGCGACGCAGACCCGTGAATTCACGATGGGCTCGGAGCTGGGCGCTTCGCTTGGTGATTACGGCAAGGCGCTGCTCGGGACCAAGCACGTCAAGTCCGTCACCGTCTCTTTCAATGACCTTTCGGTGATGGGCTTCATCAATGTCCGTCCTTGGAAGGAGAACTGGGACCAGTGCGCTCAGGAGTTCAAGAACACCGAGATGGTCGGAGAAGTGCTTTCGTTCGGTTCCATGGATCTCAGTGTCAACACCCAGACCGAAGCGGATCTGGAAGTCGCGATGAAGGAGGTCCAGAGCGGACTCGGAAAGATCGGCGCGGGGACCACGGTCTCGATGGTCGGTAAGAATACGTTCCGGATCACCGGAGCGGGACTGGCGCTGGGCTACAAACCCATGATCCCGAATTTCGACGACAAACTCTCCGAAGAGACCATCAAAGTGAACAAGATCGGGAATATCAAAGGTCTCCTCAATGCCGACTTCGAGGTCGAGTACTTCAATCCGCCGCTCAAGAGCGGGGCCAACTTCCGTGTTTCCAATGGAGCGATCCCGGGACTCAAGCAGAAGGAATTCAAGCTGGATCCGCACGAGCCTGCCGCACTCGCCGAGTCGGACAACTACCAGGCCACTCTTGAAATGGTTCAAGGCAACGACAAGAAGGCCGAAGTCCGTTTGCGCCAATGGAATTTCAAGGCGCAGCCGATGATGGTCGAGCCTCTCTGAGGCTGAATCAGACTCGGACAGCACCTCATTAGGCCCCGGCTCTCTCTCTCTCTCGAGCCGGGGTTTTTTCATGAATTTATCCTGTGTCTCCCCCGGCACTCTCTTGTCCGGCCGTCGGCCTGCCGATCCAAGAAGTATGAAGGCGCAATTCATTCTGGCAGGCGTGGGTTTCATGGTTCTCGCAGTGAGTGCGGGAGTTCTTGCCGGACGCATGCTGTTTGCGCCATGAGTCTGACATGACTTCGCCGTCCGTTAAAACTCGACAGGTCCTGATTGTGGGCAGTGGTCCTGCGGCACTCATGGCGGCGGAAGTCCTTTCTTCCCGACAAAATATCAGAGTCGCGATTCTGGAAAAGCGACGCAGTCCGGGGCGCAAGCTTCTGATTGCGGGCAGTTCCGGTTTGAATATCACCAATCGTCTGCCCGTGGACGAGTTCGCCCGCGCCTACTCCGGGAGTGCGCCAGCGGATTTCTGGCGTGGATCGCTCGGGGATTTTTCGCCAGGGGACTGGATTGACTACATCGAGAGGGACCTTGGGCAGGAGACCTTCCTCGGGACAAGTGGCCGGTATTTTGTCCGGGAAATGAAGGCTTCCAAGCTCCTGCGTGCTTGGCTCCATCGACTTGCGGATCGCGGTGTCGAACTCTTGAGTGGCGACGAGCTTGTGGATTTTGATTCGGAAGGGGGCACCACCCGCACGCGCGGTCGCATTCGGGCGGATGCAGTACTCCTTGCTCTGGGGGGCGCGAGTTACGAGCCCGAGGAGATGCCGCTGCGCTGGATCGATATCTTCCGGCGGAAGGGGATCCGTTTCGAAGAGTTCATGCCCTCCAATGCAGGACACGAGATTGCCTGGAGCGAGGCCTTCTTGAAGGAAGCCGAAGGAAAGCCGCTCAAGAATATCGTTTTGACGACTCCACGAGGGAGCAAGCGGGGCGAGCTGGTGGTGACTCGATATGGTCTGGAGGGAACGCCCGTATATACGGTTGGCGCCCCCGGCGAGGCGCAGCTCGATCTGCTCCCGGAGTTCACGCTCGAGCAGGCGCTCGAGCGTTGCCTTGCTCTGAGGGAGAATCTTTCCCCCATTCGCCGCGTGTTCAAGAAGCTCCCTTTGGCGGACGCCGCCAAAGCGCTGATTTTTCACCATCTGGATCCGGTGGAGCGTGTGGAACTCGGGACGCTGGTCGCCAGACTTAAACGCTTTCCGATCCGGTTCACCGGAGTCCGTCCCCTCACGGAGTCGATATCATCCTCCGGGGGGGTCTCCTTTCAGGAAGTCGACCCCGTGAGTCTCGAACTCAAGAAGGTTCCGCGCGTCCACTGTGCGGGAGAAATGCTGGACTGGGATGCACCCACCGGAGGTTTTCTGATTCAGGGTGCGGTTTCCACCGGATATCGTGCCGGGCGCGCCATCCTCGTGCAGTTGTCTTGAGGCCATCGTCAGGGTCTTGTCGGAAATCCTGCCAAAGAAGTGAATTTGGGCGCCCGGACGCATGTCTTGTCGATTAGAATCAAGGATATGCGTCAGCTTCACCCCGTTTCCATTGCCCTGACCCTGCTTCCGCTCTTTCTGATGGCGGGCAGTAGTCCGGCAGGAGCGCCCAACTTCAATTTCAACTCCGGTAATGCCCGTGCAGCGCTTGCCATCGAGGACGATGATATGAACAATCCATTCCATCAGGGGCCAGTCGCCATCAAGCTCGAGACGAATGTCGGGGGGGGCGCGGCGGTCGAAGGCGCGCGGGCAAAGTTGGGTGAGGGCGAGCCCCTGGATTCCAAGCTGGCCTCCAAGCTGCTGAAGCGTTTGCCGGAGCCGGAAGAGTCCGAGTTACCCGTCGACTCGGTGACGGCCGAAGAAAAAATGGGCCCCGCGACTCTTCATCCTCCCAAGGTCGGGGAATGGGAGGAGCTGCCAACTCCGGAGCTGCATCAGAAGCCGGAACCCAAACAAGGAGCGCTGAATGCAGCTCTTAAGGCCGCTCCGCTCGAAGTCCTACGGTCCCAGCCGGAAGGCGATGTTACCATCGTCCAGCAGGTGAGCGTGACGTTCTCGGCTCCGATGGTGGCCCTCGGGAGTGATGGGAACCGGGAGCAGGATCTTGAAAAATTTCCGGTCAAGCTTTCGCCTGCGGTCCCGGGAGCGAGGGGCCGCTGGCTCAGTCCGAGGACCCTGATTATCAAGACGGGAGACCGACTCCCTATGGCGACCGGATTCACGTTGACCATTCCGGCGGGAACCCGTTCGACGCTCGGCGGGGCCTTGGCCAAGGACTATATCAAGCACTTCACGACTTCGGCCCCCGAGGTGATATCTTCGACACCGGGCCGGGGTGCGACCGAGGTCGAGGCATTCAGGCCATTCATCCTGCAATTCAACCAAAAGATCGACCGTCAGAAGATTCTGGGAAGCCTTTCGCTCAAAGGCGGCGGACGCCGGGTGGGCCTCAAGCTTGCGTCGGAAGAGACTGCCAAGCGGGTTCTTGGCTCGTGGCTCTTCAAGGAGGCTTCGGAGGGGGGGCGGGTCCTGGTGTTCGAGGCAGTGTCACCGCTGGATTTTGATACGCATTATTCCGTCCATATCCCTGCCGGCACGACGCTGGCCGAGGGGCCCATCGGTTTCAAGAGCGCAGTTGAGATCCCGTTCAAAACGATTTCGCCGTTCAAAGTTGCGTCGTTCAGTCATGAAGACAAGCTCCTGCCGATTGAGCCGGAAGACTGGGAGAAAGCGCGGCCCGGGACTCCGCTCCAAATCACATTCAATCATGCGATTGATATTTCCAAGTTCAAGCCCGAGTGGATCACGCTCGACCCCAAGCCGCGCGAAGGGGCGGTCCGAATCACCGCAGCGGGTGCGCAGGTCACGGTGGCGGGATTTCTCAAGCCAAAGACCACCTACAGGATCGGGATCTCCGAGAAGATGGAAGATATCTACGGGCAACGCCTGGGTAGTGATTCAAACTTCAAAGTGACGGTGTATCCCTCGGTCCCCCAGCTCATCACGCCGCCCGGAGACGTGATGCTCCTCGCCGCCCGTGCGGACTCCACTTTTCCGATCCTCATGATGAACATGGAACGGGTCGAAGTGGAGATCCGTTCGATGGAGCCTTGGGAATATCAAACCTTCAATGAATGGCGTTTCGGTCAGTACAAACCCAACGTGGTGCCCGGCGATCCGCCGGGTCAGCTCGTGTGGAGCAAAGTTTTTGAGAGCAAAGAGGAAGAGAGAGTCGAGCTCGAAAAAATTTCCCTCGATCCTGCGTTTACGGGAGGATTCGGGACTGCGCTTGTGATCGTGAAAGCTCCGCGACCGAACTCCACTCAGACCCCCCCCGTCGTGGATAAGAGATATTTCTGGATCCACAAGCCCGAGATTCTGGGCGAATTGACCTCACATGGCGCGGAACACACCGTGGTGGTTTCAAACTCCCGGGACGGGGAGCCAGTGGCGGATGCCGAGTTGGTGCTTCAGCCTTCCGGCAAAAAGCTCAAGACCGATTCTTCGGGCTTTGCACGCTTCAAGGATCTTTTTGATCCCTCTCTCGTCCGGCGGGAAAAGGATCGAACTTCCTACCCTTGGATGGAGATCAGGAAGGGAACCGCAAAGGACGTCTTGTTCTTTGATCGGATGGCCTGGCGTTTTACTTCGGGTCGAGAACTCCACCAGAAGGTCCGGGTCTGGGCCTCCTCGGATCGTTCGCTCTATCGGCCCGGAGAGCAGGTCCATGTCCACGGCTGGGTACGCTCCTTGGACGAGGATTTCGATTCCACTCCTGCACTGGCCAAGGGCGGTAAAGGCTCTTGGGCCCTCAGGGACTCTCGCGGCGTGGAACTCGGTCGCGGTGATATTACGCCTTCCAGCGAAAGCGGTCGTTTCGCTTTCGAGATCAAGCTGCCCACGGGAGCAAATCTGGGAGATGCCCGCTTGGATGTGCGCTTCGCCGACGGCGTCGAAGACATCACTTTGGGGATTCAGGAATTCAGGAAGCCCGAGTTCGAGGCATCGATCACGGCGGATCGCACCAGTTATCAGGTGGGCGAGGAGGCTGTTTTCACGCTTTCATCGCGGCTCTTTGGCGGAGGCTCGCCGATCGGTCTTCCGGTTGAATGGAGTCTGAATGTCACGCCCGTGCAGTTCGACAGTGCGCCCTGGTCTTCCTTCCGTTTCGGGCAGGGATCGAACGATGCAGCGGCTCCATTCCGACAGCGCGAACTCGTCAAGGTGGAGACCGATCCGAAGGGTCAGGCAAGTTATCGCATCCGCTTTGATGAAACCAGTCGCACCTCGCCCTGGAATATCGAAGTGCTGGCGACGCTGCAGGATCTGAATCGTCAGACGCGCCAATTCCAGTCTCGCGCCAGACTTCTTGCCAGGGATCGTGCCCTGGGTCTCGAGCTGTCGCAGTCTTCCCTGCGGCTGGGGACTTCGCCTTCGCTTGCGATTGTGGTCGTCGATCCGGGTTCCGAAAAACAGCCCGCGATATCAGGTGAAAAAGTCACGCTTGAGCTTTGGAAGACGCCGAATCGTTACTGGTTCGGTGGCGCTCGCCATTTTTCGACCGGGGATTCCTCGGAGCGTCTGGAAGCAGTGGAAACCAAGAGCGGATCCGGGCTCCTCACGGCCACATTCAAGACCCGCCTCGTGGAGGGGAGTTACGAGATTCGGGGGACGATGCAGGATTCCAAAGGGCGAATCGTGGAAACTGCCGTGGATTTCGTCGTTTGGGGTCCAGGAGCCTGGCGGATTGCAAAGGACAACAAGAGCTCCGTCAAATTGAAGTGGAAAGACGGAGTTGGCCCGCAAGGCAGTGAAGTGGGAAAAAAGCTTGTGCTGGAGGTCGAGTCATCCTTGGAGCGGGCGCAGGGTACGGCGATGATTCGCTCGGTCGCGCGCGGGGAACTCCGTCGTTTCGAGCTCAAGGAGGGGCGGGCCGAGCTTACAATCGTTCCCGAGTCCCGGGATAACATGAGCCTGAATGTCGACATCACGCTGGTGGATTCGGAGGATGGCCACGAGGAAAAAGGCTCGATCAGCATCGGTGTGGCGCGGCCGGAACGGAAATTGAGCCTTGAGGTCAAACCTTCCGAGAACCGCCCGCTCCCCGGAAGCTCCGTCAAAGTGAAAGTCTTGGCCAAAGACCACCTGGGAAAGCCCGCTGTCGATTCCGATATCTGGGTCTTCGCGGTGGATGATGCGTTGCTTTCTCTCCGCGGGCATGATCCCGGGACACCGGAGTTCCCACTCTGGTCGAGGAATCTCCCGAGCCGCGCGGAAATCGAACGCCGCAATGAGTTGAGCGAGTTTGATATCGAAGCCATCCTGAAGACCATCGAAGCCATGAATATGCCCCGGATGGCAACGAAAGCGGCGCCCGCACCCGGAGCCATGGCTGATATTGGTGTGGGAAGGCCCTCCCCCAGGATGGAAGAGGGAGGCGCGACCAGGAAAGACAAGGGAGCTGGAAGGGGAGGAGGAGCGGAAGAGGAGGCGTCGCCGATCTCGGTCCGCAAGGATTTCCGTACGCTGGCTTTTTACGAGGCCAAGCTGAAAAGCGACTCGCACGGGCTGGTCGAATTCGAAGCCAAGCTTCCGGATTCGACTACTCGCTATACTATTTTCGCGGTGGCCCTGGATCTCAAAGGAAGGTCGGGTGCGAAACGCGAGACGCTCCAAACAGGACTGCCATTTTATCTGAGGCCTTCCTTGCCTCGATTCCTGAGTCTGGGCGATGAGGCTGAGCTCTCTGTTCTGGTTCAGAACCAGACCGACGAGAGCAGAGAAGCGCAGGTGGTGGCGCGGGCCTGGGGAATCGAGCTTTCGGGGCAGTCCGCCCGAAAGATCAGGATTCCCGGTGGTGAGACCCGCGAGCTCCGCTTCCCGGTCCGGGTAAACCAGGTGGGAAGAGCATTGATCCAGGTGGGCCTGCTGGATCCGAAAAGTAAAATCACGGATGCCGTGCAGCAGGGGTTTCCGTTGTACTTGCCTGCGACTATCGAGGCCTACGCGCAGAGCGGCAGTCTGACGGCGAGAGCGGTGGGTCAGCCTCTCGAATATCCCCTGGATACGGAGCCGGGTATTGGCGGAGTAGATATCACTCTGAGCTCCACCCGTCTGCAGGCGCTCAAGGATGTCTGGGTGAGTCTTGAACAATATCCTTTCGAGTGCAACGAGCAGCTCGCCTCCAGGCTCCTTGCGGTCGCGGCCATGAAGCCCGTGCTCACATCTTTTCTCGGCAAGAGAGCCGCGGGGGAGGTCGAGGCTCGGATTCCGGACACCATCGCCTTGCTCAAAAATCGGATCAGATCCGACGGGAGTTTCGATTTTTGGGGCAAGTCGGACACCGGTAATCCTTATATCACAGTGCACGTGGCTCATGCCCTGGTGCGAGCCCAAA
>Ga0172372_10003277_pt1 | contig 23949 bp, 19 predicted proteins | sample LakKiv5m_2_FD_114544 | JGI IMG/M metagenome (GOLD analysis project Ga0172372, IMG submission 114544) | Freshwater microbial communities from Kabuno Bay, South-Kivu, Congo - kab_092012_9.5m | ecosystem: Environmental > Aquatic > Freshwater > Lake | place: Democratic Republic of the Congo...
CTGAACGTGATGGCCCGCCTCCTGATTCGCCCTGTTCGTCGCATCGCGCTCGCCTCGCTCGCGTGCCTCGTCTGCATCGTGTCCGCGACGAACGCGCGCGCGCAGGAAGCAGAAACGACGTCTGCCGAGGGACCCGATACCCTGCTGCAGGATGGTGAGCCGAGTCGTCAGGAGTCGTGGCCTGCCGGTTCCGAGCAGAGCGCTGCAACGCCCCCCAATTCAACATCCTCGAGTGGGGTGAACTCCGCGGCGGCACGACCCGACGAGGATGCAGCCGAGCCAGGACCCCAGCCTTTCGCGGCGCCCGAGGGATCGCGTGCGGGAACGAGCGGGCGCACGGCGGCGATCACGCCCGGCCTCGAGGCATTCGCGCGATATGGCGCGACGATTCGTGAGACGGCCGCTGACCCTGCGTGGGATCACGCGTTCGACGTGCCGCGTGTGCATGCGTCTCTGACCGGGCGCTACGAGGGCGTGGAAGCGCGCGTGCTCCTCGAGGCGGTGCGTTCGACGGCGCAGGGTGCCCTCGTCGGGGTGGCGACCGACAGCATCCTGCTGCGACTCCGCGAGGCGCGCGTCGGCTACCACGCGCTCGACGACGCCCTGGACGTGCAGCTGGGCATCATCCCGACGCTGACGATCCCAGCGCTCGAGAGCGCATGGGGGTTGCGCGTCGTCGCTCCGACGCCGCTCGAGGAGAGCGCGCTCGCCGTGCCTGCCGACCTCGGAGCGCGCGTGACGCTCACGTTGCCTGCGCGTCTCGGCTGGGTCGGGCTCGCGGGGACGAGCGGCGAGGGCTACGCGTCGCGCGAGCTGAACCGCGGCAAGAACACCGAATTCGCGGCTGAGATTCATCCGCTCGCGACGGCAGTCCCCGTGCTGGCGCCGCTCGCCGTACTCGTCTCGGGCGTCTGGGGTTCACAGGGGGTGGGCTCGACGCGCGCACATCGGCTCACGGCCGGGCTCCTCTGGCGCGGGGATTTTCGCGAGGGGGCGCGCGTCGATGCGCCCGTGTCCGCCGGGATCGCGGTGACCTCTGCGTGGGGCGTCGAGGACGTCGCCGCGCGCGAGGCACTCCTGCTCGAGGCGTTCGCGCGCGCCGAGATGGCTGCGCGCGTGCTCGTGGGTGTGCGTGTGGTGCATTTCCTGCGTGATCGGCGGATCGACGCCGACCGCCTGACGACGGCGCTGCTGAGCGTCGGCTATCGCGTTGCGGCGCCGCTCGAGATTCACCTCGCGCTGACACGCGACGTGCCCGCCTCGGCCGCGCGCGCCGCGCTTCCAGGCAGTGATCGCTGGGACCTCGCCCTCAACGTCCGCGCCCTGTTCTGAGCCGCGAGTGCGGTTCTTCGAATCCGGAGACGACCATGCAGAGATTTCCAACCCGAACCCGCCTCGCCGCAATCGCTTTCTCGGCGACCGTCCTCATCCTCGTCGGTTGCGCGGAGGCGGGCGGTGATCCGCCTGTTCCATCACGCGACGCGGGCCCCCGTGACCTCGGGCCGATGCCCGTCGATCTCGGCCCTTCTCCCGTCGATCTCGGCCCCTCCCCCGCGGACCTCGGTCCCTCCCCCGCGGATCTCGGCATGTCTCCCGTCGATCTCGGCGGCGCGGACGGTGGCACGTCGTCCGGCTTCGGTGCGCTCGCGATCAACGAGATCCGCGCGACGGGCGACGACTGGATCGAGCTGATGAACACGGGGACGACGACGCTCGATGTGTCGGGCCTGCGCGTCGCGGATTACGACGACGCGGCGATGGCCCCGAAGGTCGCCGAGGCCGTCGCGCTGCCGGCGGGCACCACCATCCCCGCAGGTGGCTATCTCGTGGTCGTCGCCGATGTCGCGGCTCCGCGCGCGGGTCTGCAGACGGGCTGCCTCGCGGGCGCCGTCCCGTCGTGCGTCGAGGCGCCGTATGGCCTCAGTGGATCACGCGGAGACCGCGTGTTCGTTCTGGCCGCGGCGACCGACACCGTGCTCGTCGAAGCGGAGTATCCCGGCCCGGGCGCACCCGTGACCGTGCCTGATGGCAGCACCTGGGCCCGCCTGCCGAACGGCACTGGCGCTTTCGCCGTGGGCGCTCCCACGCCCGCTGCGGAGAACGCAGCGCCCTGAGCCGCGTCGCGCGTCGCGCGTCCCGCGCTGCGCGCTCAATACACGCTGCGCGGCAGCGTCGAGACGCCGGTTCCGTCGCCCAGCGCGAGGTCCTCCGCGTCGCCCCAGCAGGAGAGCGCACCGCCCGCGCGTAGCCCGCAGGTGCGCTCGAATCCTGCGGAAATCGCGGTCCAGTCGCTGTCCGCACCGATGCGCGTCGGCGTCGGGCGATCGACGTACGTCCCGTCGCCGAGCGAACCGCGGCGGTTGTTGCCCCAGCAATACAAGGCGCCGGACGTGTCGATGGCGCAGGTGTGATTGAGCCCGCCATCGACACGCGCCCACGTGGATGTGCCGATGGAAGTCGGCGTGGTGCGGCGCGTGGTCGTGCCGTCGCCGAGCTCACCGACGGTGTTCTCGCCCCAGCATGCGAGCGTGTCGTCGGTGCGGGTGGCGCAGCCGTGCCCCGCGCCGAGACCGGGGCGCTTCCACGTGCTCGTCATGCCGACGACGACGGGCGTCGTGCGATCCGTGGTCGTACCGTCCCCGATGCTTGCGCTGAGGTTGTCCCCCCAGCAGCGCAGCACGCCGCTGGCATCCACGGAGCAGGCGTGTGCGTTGCCCGTCGCGAACGCGGCGATGGTCGTCGAGAGTGAAAACGGCGTCGTCCGATCCGTCGTACTTCCATTGCCGATCTGCCCGTCTCGATTGTCTCCCCAACACCAGAGATTCGCGGCGCCGCGCATCCCACACGCGTACTCGCCGCCCGCGTCGATCGCCGACCAATCCGTGGCCGTGCCCACGCGCGTTGGCGTCGGTTGATCGACGGTCGAGCCGATTCCGATCTGCCCGGAGCCGTTTTCGCCCCAGCAGAACAACTGCCCTCCTGCGCGGATTCCACACGAGAATGCGCCACCGGCCCGTGCGCTCGTCCAATCGCCGTCCGCGCCGATGCGGAGCGGAAGCGGCTGCGGGTCGGTGGTTCCGTCTCCGATCTGCCGAAACACGTTTTCACCCCAGCAGAGCAACGCTCCATCATCACGGACTGCGCACGCGTGCGAGGTGCCGAGTCCGATGTCGAGGAATCGCGACGTGCCGCCGACCGGCGTCGGCGTGAGGCGTGGGCCGCCATCGCCGGTACCGAGCTGCGCGAGCTCGTTCGAGCCCCAGCAAGTCACCCCGCCGTCGCTGCGGCGTGCGCACGAATGCAGCGCTCCCGCGGTGATTTCCGTGAAGGCGAGGCCCGGAGCGACGACGGCCGTCGGCACGCGCCGCTCGGTGAACGTGCCGTCCCCGAGCGCGCCCCGTCGGTTCACACCCCAGCAGAAGGCGGCGTCTCTGCGCAATCCGCAGCTGTGGTCGAGGGTGGAATCGACATCCGTCCAGTCGCTGTCGACCCCGATGCGCAAGGGGGTGCTCGCGCTGCTGATGGCATTGGAGCCGAGACGGCCATTGGCGCCATATCCCCAACACCACAGCTCGCCTGTGCCGCGCAGCCCGCAGCTGTGATGTTGTGCAGCGGTGATGTGCCACCAATCGGACTCCGCACCGACGCGGGCGGGCACCGTCTGATCGGTGAGGCCCGTCGAGCCGAGGCCCGTCTTGCCGTATTGATTGCCGCCCCAACACCACAGCGAGCCATCGGTCTTCACGGCGCAGGTGTGGCTGGTGCCTGCCGCGACGACGGCCCAGTCCGCATCCGTACCGACGCGCGCGGGAGCCGTCGTCGTCGACATCGTGCCGAGTCCGAGCTGGCCATTGCCGTTGAATCCCCAGCACCACAGCGAACCATCCCGCTTGATGGCGCAGCGGTGATCGGCGCCGCTGTCGACGCGCGCCCAGTCGACGTCCGTGCCGACGCGTAGGGGGGTCGAGCCTTCCCCGTCACCCCAGCAGAAGAGCGCGCCGACGCGGATCGCGCAGCCATCGAAATTCCCTGCGGAGACGGTCGACCAGTCGGCGTCCGTGCCGACCATGCGCGGCGAAGGCGTGAAGGGCGCCGCGTCGGTCGTGGCCCCGGTGCGGTTGTCGCCCCACGCCTCGAGCGCACCCGGATTGCGAATCGCGAGCGTGTGATAGTGCGCGCTAAGCCGTCGGGCGCCGCGCGGTGAGGGCGTGGAAGGCCCCGCGTCGCTTCCGAGGTCCGGCGGTCCCAGATCAGGAGGGCTGAGGTCCGGTGGGCCGAGATCGGGAGGTCCGAGATCAGGGGGGCCGAGATCGGGAGGGCCGAGATCAGGGGGTCCGAGATCGGGAGGTCCGAGATCGGGAGGTCCGAGATCGGGAGGTCCCAAATCCGGAGTTCCCAAGTCGGGAGTTCCCGAATCAGGGCTGCCCAGGTCGGGCGTTCCGAGATCGGGTGTTCCCAAATCCGGAATTCCCAAGTCGGGAGTTCCCAAATCAGAGGCGCCGAGGTCAGGAGTTCCCAGATCGGGAGTTCCGAGGTCCGTCTCGCCGAGATCCGGTGTGCCGAAATCGGCCGCACCGAAATCCGGTGTTCCCAGATCGGGAGCGCCCAGATCCGTCGGACCCGCGTCGGGTGGGCCGAGGTCGCTCAGGCCGGAATCCATCGGGCCAAGGTCGCTCAGGCCTCCTTCGCGCTCGCCGAGATCGAGCGCGCCGAGGTCCGCCGCGCCGAGATCGCCGGGCCCGAGATCGAGGAGCGTCGCGTCCGCAGCGCCGCCATCGTCGGGGCCCGCGTCGACGGGACTCGCTGGCGCGTCATCGCCACCGCATGCGGCGAGCGCAAGACCGAGGCAGAGCGTGAGGGGCAGGGCGACGCGCGGGGCTGGCATGTCGCGGAGAATCCCTTCTCAGGGGCCCGGCTCGCAAGAGGGGGTCAGTGTCGGACGACGCCAGGCAGGATGACGCGGAAACACGCGCCTTCGCCGGGCGTGCTCGTCACCGACACATGACCGCCATGCGCGCGGACCACGCTCTGCACGATCGCGAGGCCGAGTCCGGTTCCTTCACCATCGCGGTCGGTGGTGAAGAAGCGGTCGAAGACTCGGGGCAGATTCTCCGCGGAAATGCCGGGTCCACGGTCCGTGACGTGGAGTTCGAGTCCGCCGTCGTCGCGGTCATGCGCGCGGATCGTGACGGGGACGCCCGCCGGGGAGAATCGCACCGCGTTGTCGACGAGGTTGAAGAGGGCGGTCTCGAGATCGATGTGGCGCGCTGGCACGACGCGACGACGCGCGTTCCATGCGATGTGCACGGAGACGTCGGGCGTCTCTGCGCGGGCGGCAGCGCGACGTACCACGGCCTCCACATCCACGTTCGTCAGGGCTTCTTGCGATGCCTCGACCCGCGAGAGCTCGAGTAAACGCGAGACGAGTCGGTCGAGACGCTCGACGTCGTGCGCGATGTTCTGCAGGAAACGTCGACGCGCGGCGGGGTCGTCGGCGGCCCCCTCCTCCAGCAGCTCGGCGGCGCCGCGAATGGCGGTCAGCGGTGATTTGAATTCGTGCGCGACATCGGCGGCAAAACCTTCGATGTAGCGGAGCCGCTCTTCCAATCGCGCCTTCATCTGCGCAATCGATTCACCGAGCTCGTGGATTTCGCCACCGCCGCCGACCGGCACTGCGATGTTCCGTTCACCCTGCGCGATGCGCTTCGCTGCGCGCGAGAGTCGTGCGAGTGGGCGCGAGATGGACCACGCGAGCCCGAGCGTGAGCAGCGCGGTCAGCAGCACGGCGACGAGCAGGACCCGGAGCAGCCCCTCGCGAATCCGATAGAGCTCGACGAGGACGGGCTGCGTCGAGCGCACCGCGTACACCGCACCGCGCGCGTACGGGCGGCCGCGCGTCGGCATCCCTGCATGCGCATCGACCGGAAGGAGGAGCGGCTCCGCGACGAAGAGAAAGACGCCCGGCGGCGATTCACGAATGCGCGTGCGCGAACTTGGCCGTCCCGCGAGCGCATCGCGGACCTCGCTGCGCGCGGTCAGCGCGGGCCACGACTCGCGTGGGGACTCGCTACGCACGTCCAAGCTGGCGCGGCGCGATGCGCCGTAGGCACGCTGCGTGACGTCGCCCAGCGCGTCGGGAAGCACACTCGGCGGCGGCGGTTCGGGGCCTTCGGGCGGGCCTGCTTCGTGCGAGTCGACGCGTACTTCGCCGTGCGTATCGAGGATGCGAATGCGGGTGCGCGTCCGCCGCGCGGCCTGCGCCAGAAGGGACGCGAGCTGCGCATCGTCGAGCGGTGCTCCGCGTTCCGCAGCGACGTGAAGCAGCGCTCGCACGAGCACGGCCTGATTGCGCATGTCGCGCTCGAGCGCGCCGAGCAGCTGACGCTCGTAGACCCGCGCGAACTCGAGCCCGGCGACCGGCACGAGCAGCACCACGAGGTTCACGGCGAGCAGGCGCACGCGGAGCCGCCCGAGCGCGCGCGCGAGGCCGCGGAGCATCAACAGGCCTTGTAGCCGACGCCGTGGACCGTCGCGATCGGGTCGATGCCGGCGGCCTCGCGGAACTTCGCGCGGATGCGCTTGATGTGGGTGTCGATGGTCCGCTCGGTCACGTGGTTGTCCCACGCGTACGCGCGCTGCATGAGCTGCGCACGCGAGAGCACCACACCCGGCCGCTCGAGCAGCGCCGTGAGCACGCCGAGCTCCGTCGCGGTGAGCGCGACGTCGGAGCCGCCCGCGCGCACTTCGTGGCGCTCGACGTCGACGTGAATGATGCCGTGTCGCAGGGAGCGGTTGGGTGTGGCCGCAGCGACCTCCGCCGCGAGCGACTCGGGCTCCGCGCGTCGCAACACCGCGCGCACGCGTGCGACCAACTCGCGCGGCGAGAACGGCTTCACGAGGTAGTCGTCGCCGCCGAGCTCCAGCCCGAGTACGCGGTCGAGCTCGTCGCCGCGCGCGGAGAGGAAGAGCACGGGCGTCCGTCCGCGCGCCCGCAATCGGCGGCACGTCTCGAGCCCGTCGAGGCCCGGCATCGATACGTCGAGCACCACGACGTCGATGCCGCCCTGCGCATGCCGCGCGAGGGCAGCGTTGCCATCTTCCGCGAGGGTGACGACGAAGCCTTCGCGTTCGAGCGCATACTGCACCACGTCGCGAATGTGCTGCTCGTCGTCGACGATGAGCGCGGTCCGTGCGCCGGTCATCGGGATTCCGTACTCATGCGGGGTGCGTCCTCGTCATGCGTGCGCGTCGATCGGCGTGGTCGCATCGAGGGCCTCCCCGAGTCCTTCGACGCGCGCCCACACCTCGCCGACGATATCAGACGCGCCGTCCATCGCGGTTCCTGCGAAGCGCGCGAGCACGACCTGCGTGCGCAGCGCCGCCGCGAGCTCGGCGAGCTCCTCGAGCGCATGCCGATCACGATCGCGGAGGCGTACGAGCCGCGCCACGTTCTCGGCGTGCAGGCGCGCCGTCGCGAGAGCGCGTGGATGGTCGCCGCGCGCGCGGAGCGTCTCGACGCGTGCCGCCGCGTGCTCGGGATCGTGCTCGGCGGTGTTCAGCATGGCGCGCACGGCTTGATGTCGCGCCGCGACGCGCGCGACCTCGTCGAGGATGCGGGTGGCCGCCGCGGCCGGCAGCACCGTTGCAAGCGCGTCACCGTCTGTCGCAGCGACCGCCTCGTGCAGGGCTTCTGCGATCCGCGACACGGCTTCCGCGACGCGCGGATCCGCGTCGGTCAACGCCACAGCGGCGCGGTCGCGCAGCGGTGGTGCGGAGGCTTGGGCGCTGAGCGTGAGCGGCGCCCAGAGCGGCCAGAGCACGACGTTGATGGCGGCGTGCGCGACGGTCCGTGGTGTTCGCGAGCCGCTTCGCGCGAGCACTGCGATCGCGCAGGCGAGCCCGACGAGCAGGTAGAGCCACGCCACATCGAGCAGTCTCATCGCCACGCCCCACGCTCGTCCCGCGCGCTCGACGAGCGTCGTACACGACCATCGTGATCGATGGTGGCGTCGACCTCGGCAGCGACCGTCTCGTAGATGCCCACGGCGGACGCGACGCTCGTCATCACCGCGTCGGCGAAGGACCCTTCGCTCTGACGGATCAGTGGAATGACCGTCTGACTCGGCCGCCCGAGATACGGACGGAGGATCCACGCCGTCTGTCCTCCGACGGCGACGAAGACGGCGACGAGGGCCGACGCGGCCGCGAGGCCTCGCAGTCCGTTCGCGAGCGAGCGCAGGAGCACGCCCAGCGCGGCCAGCCCGGCGAGGCCATAGGCCATCGCCGCCGCCACCGTGATCACGTGGTACGAGAATCCCCACGACACTCCGAGCCACAGCACCGGCGCTGCCGCCAGCAGCACCAACGACGCGCGCGCGGCCGCGGCGAGTGTCACGGTCACCGCCGTGCGCATCGTCCACGCGCGGCCGAATGCAGCCGCGAGGACGTAGAAGGCGGGCACCGTGAGCGCGAGCGTCGCGAGCAGCGCGAGCGGCACCTTTCCGGCGCCGTAAGCGATCTGCCACCCACCCCGGAACGACCCGAGTACGCCGCCGAACACTGCGGAGCCCGCGACCGTTGCTGCAAGAGCTGCCCTCGCGAGAGAAGGCAAATGGAGATCGTCCCGGCTGCGCTGCGCGACGCGGGCGGGATCGCGAAGGAGCGTCGCGATCTCCGCGCCGATCCACCCCAGATTGCGGTCCGTTGGCGTGGGACGAGCGGAATGTGCGACATCGCTCGGGAAGCGGGCGAAGGTGGCAGTCACGACGCACCTCCACCGAGCGCGAGCGCCGGGAGCGTCGTCGACCACACCCGGGCGGCGAGCGCGATGGCGAAGAGTCCGAAGCCGAGCGACGCGAGCAAGGCGAGGAAGCGCGTCCCGTCGTCAGCCGACGCGATCGCGCGCTGAAGACCCACCAGAAGTTGGGTGAGGCCGAGGACGCCGGCGAGGAGCAACCCGAGCGTCGCCGTCGCCGTCGCCGCTCCCTGCGTGCTGCTCGTGAGCGCGAAGAGGAGTGCCGCGGGCGCGAGCCCGGCGAGCACCAGGCCCGTCGTCGCGACGGCGCGTGCGGTCACCGCGGTGAGGCGCGCGCCATCGATCGGCGCGTTCAGGAGCGCGAGCACGATGGCGAAGGCGGGCACGCCGACGGCGCCCACCGCCAGCAGCGCCGCCGGCGTTCCGAGCGCGTTGACGAAGAGCGCCGCGCCGCCTCCCCGTGCGCCGAGCGCGAGGCCGTAGACGGCTGCGAGTCCGAGCCCTGCGCCGAAGCGGACGGCTTCCGCGCGTGAGCCCCGCGTGCCCCCTTCCGCTCGGAGAAGTCGACCCGCCCAGCCGTTCGCGGCACCCGCGCCGTCTGGCCAAGTGGACGGTCGATCGACGTCACGCCTGCCCGTGCCCGACGACTCGCGCGGCTGAGAGAGATCGGGCTCGCAGGGGATCGGAGTCGCCGCATCCGGGATCGGGGGCCATGCGTGGACCAGATCGCGTGGGGGTGGGAGCGTTTGCGTGTTCGTCATCATCGGGACCTCCATGGTGCGGAGATACCGAGCGCGTCAGGCCGAATGAGGGCCCGCGCGAGGAGATGTCGCGGACGATTCGTGGCGGTTTCGTGGCAGCCCTCACCGAAGGGTGACCGCCCTACGCAAAAACGAACGCGCGCACCGTGGTGAACGATGCGCGCGGTTCGCGTGGCGGAATTGCGATGAACGCGAGTGCTACTTGCAGGCGGCGGGTACGCCACCGGGCAGGTTTGCTGCGGCTTGCCGGAACGCGTCGAGTTGAGACGTGCAGCCGGCTTCCGCGAACGGTGTCGCTGCGACCTGATCCACGGCGGTACACGCCTGCATGCCCTGGCCCTGGAAGATGGGCTGCGAGTAGATCGCCTCGCAGCACGCCTTCGTGCGCGCGCAGGTGCCGCCCGCGGCGGGCGCCGGGTCGTCGGCGCCGGCGAGAGCGGACGGCTCGGCCGTCGGGTCGCCGCCCTCCGCGGGAATCTGGTAGTTGCGGAGGGATTCGAGCTGTTCTTCAGCCTGCTTCTTCATCCACCACCAGGCGCCACCGCCGCACACGCAACTCAGGAAGAGCAGCGCGCCGCACCCGATGCCAACGTACATCATGGTGTTGCTCTTCTTCGGCGGGGGAGCGCCACCGCCGCCCGCCGGGGGCGCACCGAACCCGCCGCCGCCCGCCGGGGGCGCACCAAACCCGCCGCCGGAATCACCGCCGGGCGCTCCGAAACCTCCGCCCCCGCCGGTCGGGGGCGGCCCGAACCCCCCGCCGCCGCCCGCGGGCGGCGCGCCAAACCCGCCCGCTGGAGCGGCTCCGAAGTCACTGCTGCTGGCCGGGGGCGCGCCAAAGCCGCCCGCGCTCGCCGAGGGCGCGCCAAAGCCGCCCGCGCTCGCGGGGGGCGCGCCAAAGCCTGAATCCACCGCAGGGGGTGCCGCGCCGAAACCTCCTCCACCCGCGGGAGGAGCGCCGAGCGGCGGCATGCCCGGAGGCGGCGTCATCGGGCCCAGCATCGTCGCCTGGAAGGCGAGGTTCTGCTTGGACTCGGGCGCGGCCGCCGGAGGTGCTGCCGCCGGTGCGGGCGCCGCAGGCGGGGGCAGGCCCGCGCCCGGACCTTGTGGCCGCGGCGGCGTGACGCCCGACATCATCATGGTGCCCTTGAACTTCGAGGGGGCGACCTTGGGCCCGGCGGCCGTCAGCGCGGTGCCGCACTTCGCGCAGGCGGTGGCTTCGTCGGTGTTCGGGGTTCCGCAGTTCGGACAGAAGACGGTCACGGGGGGCTCCTCCGCCGCGGCACGGGACGGCGCGTCCCGCGAGGTGCGGCTCTCGTTCGTCCGCAGTGGGTCCACTTCCCCCCGCGGACGGCGGCCGCAACGTAGCGGAGAAGCGCATGTGAGGGAAGCCCGAAACGGCTCTCATGCGCATGGTCGGACCGACGCGAGCGTGTCCTCACCGCGGGCCCGTTCGCGCTTGACATCCAACGGGTCGCAGCCTAGCGTCTCGCCGCCCGCCCCGCCCCATCGCGCGATTTTCGCTGGATTTCAGCGGACCTCGACGTCGGGCGTGCGTGACGCGGGCACCACGCCATGCCGTTCCAGCTGACCCCCGATCGCGAGAAGCACGCCGAAGAACTCTTCACCCGGTATCCGACGCGTCGGGCCGCGTGCATCCCGCTCCTCCACCTCTGCCAGCAGCAGAACGGGTGGGTGAGCGAGGAGGTCATCGCGTACGTCGCCGGGCGGATCGGGCTCACCACGGCGCAGGTCCAGGGCGTCGTCACGTTCTACACGATGTTCCACCAGCAGCCCGTCGCGCCGAACGTCGTCTGGGTCTGTCGCACGCTGTCGTGTGAGATTCGTGGCGCCAAGCGCATCCAAGAGCACCTCGAGGAGCGGCTCGGCTGTCACGTCGGCGGTGTCAGCCGTGACGGCAAGTTCTCGCTGAAGAAGGCGGAATGCCTCGCGGCCTGCGGGCAGGCGCCGATGATTCAGCTCAACGACGACCTCCACGAGAATCTCACACTCGAGTCGCTCGACCGCATCCTCGACGCCGTTGCCGCGCGCACCCCCGCCCCGCCGGCGAACGCGCCGCACCTCTCGGCCCCGCATGGGCACGCCGCCCAGAAGGAGTGACGCCATGACCGCGATCGACACCTCGCGCCTGCTCACCGACCGGTACGGGCTCCCCGACAGTCACACACTCGCTGCCGCCGAAAAGGCGGGCGCCTACGCCACTGCGCGCAAGGTGCTCACCTCGATTCAGCCGGACGCCATCAAGGCGGAGGTCAAGGCGGCCAACATCCGCGGTCGCGGCGGCGCGGGTTTCCCGGCTGGCATGAAGTGGGGCTTTCTCCCACCGAAAGACCCGAACAAGCCCGTCTACCTCGTGATCAACGCGGATGAAGGTGAGCCCGGCACCTTCAAGGACCGCACGATCATGGAGCAGGATCCGCACCGCCTGCTCGAGGGCTGCATCATCGCCATGCGCGCGATCGGCGCGAACGTCACGTACATCTATGTGCGCTGCGAGCTCGTCGTCTCCATCCAGCGGCTCGAGCAGGGCATCCGCGATCTGCGGGCCCGCGGCTTCCTCGGTCCGCGTCCCTTCGGCGTCGACCATCCGATGGACATCCACGTTCACCCCGGTGCTGGCGCCTACATCTGCGGCGAAGAGACGTCTCTTCTGAACTCGCTCGAGGGCTACCGCGGTGAGCCCCGGTTGAAGCCGCCGTTCCCCGCCGTCGCTGGCGCCTTCGGCATGCCGACGATCGTCAACAACGTCGAGACGATCGCCTCGGTGCCCGACATCTTGAAGCTCGGCGGCGCGGCCTGGTCTGCGCTTTCACGCTTGCCGAATGACGGCGGCACGCGCCTCTACGGCGTTTCCGGTCACGTCAAGAACCCTCACGTGTTCGAGGGGCCCGTGGGGCTGACCCTGCGCGAGATGATCGACCGCTGCGGTGGGATGCTCGACCCCACGCGTCCGCTCAAGGCCGTCATCCCCGGCGGTTCGTCCACCCCGGTTCTTCGCCCCGAAGACCTCGTTCACGCTCCCGACCCGGCGCATCCACTGCACGCCTGGCATGGCAAGTCGCACATCGACGTGCCCATGGGCGTCGACACGATGCGCAACCTCGGCACGATGCTCGGCACTTGTTGCGCCATCGTGATGGACTCCTCGGTCAACATGGTGGAGGCCGCGCGCAATCTCATGCGCTTCTACCACCACGAGTCGTGCGGGCAGTGCACCCCGTGTCGCGAAGGCACCGGCTGGCTTGCCGAGATCTGCGATCGCATCGTCGACGGTGAAGCCAGCGAGGCGGACGTCGACCTCCTCGTCGATGTCTCCAACAACATGATGGGCAACACGATTTGCGCGCTCGCAGACGGCACGGCGATGCCCATGCTCGCCTTCGTCCGCAAGTTCCGTGGCGAGTTCCTCGAGGCGGCGCGCAAGGGCGGCGTCGCGGATGGGCGCCTCGACCGCGCCGTGGCGTCGCTTCTCGGCGGGAGAGCGGCATGAGCGGGGCGAGTCAACTCGTCTTCTGGTTCGCATCCGCGCTCGCCGTTCTCTCGGCGCTCGCGACCGTCGCGATGCGGAGCCCGATCCGCGCCGCGGTCGGCCTGCTGTTCCACATCATCGCCCTCGCGGGGATGTACCTCGTTCTGCACGCCCAGTTGCTCGCGGCGATTCAGCTGATCGTGTATGCCGGCGCGGTCGTCGTCCTCTTCGTGTTCGTCATCATGCTGATCGGCCCCTCTGCCGAGACGGGACTCGGGCAGCGAGGGTTGCTCGTGCGGGCTGCATCGGGCGGTCTGATGGCACTCGTGATGGGCGCTCTCACCTTCTCTGTGATCGACTACGCCCCGCCGATGCTTGCGGGCGTCGAGAACTGCCCGCCTGGAGCCGGCGCTGAATGCGGGCAATTCGGCGGCGTGCAGGCACTCGGAGGCATTCTCTACGGTTCCGCGGTGCTCCCCTTCGAACTCGTCTCCGTGCTCCTGCTCGTCGCCATTCTCGGTGCGATCGCGGTCGCGCGCGGGCGCTCGGCCGAAGAGGTCGCGGAGCGCAAGGCACGTAAACTCGCCGGTGCTTCGGCGGGCGGCAAGTGAAGGCACGACACTGATGGACTTCGGCCTCGGACACTTCATCGGCCTCGCGTCGGTCCTCTTCGGGATCGGCGCGATTGGCTTTCTCGTTCGCCGCAACGTGCTCATCCAGCTGATGAGCATCGAGCTCATGCTCAATGCGGTGAATCTCACGCTCGTCGCCATCAATCGCTGGATGCCGGGCAATCACGCGGGGCAGGTCTTCGCGTTCTTCAACATCGCGATCGCCGCCGCCGAGGCCGCCGTCGGTCTCGCGATCGTCATCAGCGTCTATCGCCTGAAGAAGTCCGTTCAGAGCGATGCCGTCGACCTGCTGAAGCACTGAGAGAGACGCACCATGGATTTCGCCATCGGCTGGGACTTCGGCCGCGCGCTGATGTGGATCGTGCTGCTGCCGCTCTTCGGCGCACTCATCAACGGCATCAGTGGACGCTTCGCCTCACGCGGGCTCGTGCGAGCCGTTGCCATCGGGTCGGTTGCAGGCGCGTTCGCGCTGGCGCTTGCCTGCTTCGTCAAACTCGTCGCTTTGTCGGGGCACGGCGAGGATGGCGGCGAGGGCACGACGAAACTCGTCCACATCGTCTACGACTGGTTCAGCGTTCGCGTTGGCGACGCCGTGATTCCCGTGCGCGTCGCGCTGCTGATGGACCACCTGAGCGGCGTGATGACGCTCGTGATCACCGGCATCGGTCTCCTCATCCATCTGTACGCCAGCTCGTACATGGAAGAAGACCCGTCCTACGCGCGCTTCTTCACATACTTGAACTTGTTTACCGCGAGCATGCTCATCCTCGTCCTCGCCTCGAACATGCCGCTCATGTTCGTCGGTTGGGAGGGAGTCGGCCTCTGCTCGTATTTGCTGATCGGATTCTGGTGGGAGAACCCCACCTATGCCGCCGCTGGCAAGAAGGCATTCGTCGTCAACCGCATCGGCGATTTCGGCGTTCTCCTCGGCATGTTCCTGCTCGTCGCGACGACGGCATCGTTCGAGTTCGCGGAAATCAATGCGAACGCGAGCAGCCTGGTCGTCCCGCTCAAACTCGACTCGACGCACTCCATCGCCTTCCTCACGACGGCAACGGCTGCGTGCCTTTGTCTCTTCCTCGGCTGCGCGGGCAAGAGCGCCCAGCTTCCACTTTACGTGTGGCTGCCCGACGCAATGGCGGGCCCCACGCCCGTCTCCGCGCTCATTCACGCGGCCACGATGGTGACCGCAGGCGTCTATCTCGTGGTGCGCCTCTCGGGCGTCTTCCTGATGGCGCCGGGCGCGATGGCGTTCATCGCCATCGTGGGTGCGACGACGGCTCTATTCGCCGCATCCATTGCGCTCGTCCAGAATCAGATGAAGAAGATTCTGGCTTACTCCACCGTGAGCCAGCTCGGCTTCATGTTCGCCGGTGTCGGCGTCGGGGCGTTTGCGGGCGGCTTCTTCCACGTCTTCACGCACGCCTTCTTCAAGGCCTGTCTGTTCCTCGGCGCTGGTTCGGTGATGCACGCCGTGCACGCGCATGGGGACGCCGATCTCCGCGAGCTGGGAGGCATGAAGAAGTTCATGCCAACGACCCGCTGGACCTTCCTCCTCAGCTGTCTCGCGATCGCCGGCTTCCCCCTCACGAGCGGATTCTTCTCGAAGGACGACATCCTGCTCGGCGCGGCCTTCATCGGGACGGGGCCATGGGCCGAGTATCCGAGCTGGGTCGGTTGGCTGGTGTTCGTGATGCTCGCCGCCGCCGCCTTCATGACGGCGTTCTACATGTTCCGCCTGTACTTCCTCGCCTTCGAAGGGGAGTTCCGCGGCGGCGCAGCGCACGCCCACGCCGAGCACGCCCACGGCGACCAAACCCACGACTCGCATACTGACGATTCGCATGGACAAGATGCTCACGGGCATGCGGCGCCGCACGAGTCGCCCCTGGCGATGACGCTGCCGCTCATCGTGCTCGCGGTCTTCGCTGCGGTCGTCGGCTTCCTCGGCCTGCCGCACTGGCTCGGCCTGCCCAACGTGTGGGAACACTGGCTCGAACCGTCGATTGCGCGCCTCCCGCTCGCGGAGGGGGCACACGTGTCGGCGGCGATCGGCGCGACGGCGATGGGCGTGGGTACGCTCGTCGGCCTCGGCGGCATCGGACTCGCCTACACCTGGTACATGAAGGAAGACGGCGCGACGCCGGCGCGCATCGAAGCGTCGATGCCGCGCTTTCACGCCCTCTTGATGGACAAGTGGCGCGTGGACGAGTTCTATGCCTTCCTGTTCATCCGCCCGATGGCGTGGCTCGCGCGATTCGCGGCCAACTTCGATAAACTCTTCATCGATGGGCTGCTCACCAAGCTGACCTCGTCGTTGGCGTTGGCCGCTGGCTGGCTCGTGACGCGCTTCCAGACCGGGGCGCTGCCGGCCTACGGCGCGGTGATGGTCGTCGGCCTGGCGGGCATCGTCTGGTGGTTCGTGGTGCCTCATCCGAGTCTCGAACACGCCGTGCGCGGCACGCAGGTCAAGCTGCAGGCCGCGAGCGGCCTCGGCTACGAGTACCGCTTCGATACCAACGACGACGGTGACTTCGAGACGTCGTGGAGCGGCGAGCGTGAGGTCGAAGGAACCTACGAGCCCCGCGACTTCCGTGCCGGGGCGTTCGTCCTCACGACGCTCCGACCCGGCCAGCGTGACCGCGAGGTCGTCCTGCACGAAGGCGAGTTCTTCGCGTTCGAGGCCTCGGACCTCGGGCCGGACTGGGTGCGAGAAGGTACGCCCGGCCCCAACGGCGCCCCGGCACCCGCTCCGAACGACACCGTCCCGGCGATCGCCTGGCGCATCCCCGTCCGAGACATCTTCCTGCCGTTCGCCCCACGCGGCGGTGCCGCCCACGAGACGACTCGTGAAGAGGCCGAAACCATCGCGGAGCGAATTGCTTCCGGCGCGAGCGCGATCGAGATCGCCCGCGCTCGCGCGACGAACGACGAGGAGCGCAATCGTCTCGGCGCCCTCCCGGAAGAGGACGGCGTGGACGGTCACGTGAAGCTCGCCGACGGCACGGAGGTCCATCTCGAGCACGGCGCGCGCGTGGCCATCGCTGAATCGCCGCGCGGCGTGCACGTCGTTGCGTTGGATCCGGGCGAGGCGCTGCTTCGTCCGAACGGCGCGCGGGTCCGCGTTCGAGGGGCCGATGTGACCGAGCCCGAAACGCGCCTCCGACCCGGCGAGGTCGCCCAGGTCGGCAATGCGCTCGTCCGCGTGGCGGCGGTCGTCCACGCCACGGTCCAAGTTCGCAATGCCTTCGGCTACACGGTAGACGACACCATCGAGGTCGTCGTGCAGCCTGAGCGCCCCGCCAGCGAAGCCCGCGCCGAAGCGGGTGGAGGTGCGCAGTGAGCCGCTACCTACTTTCGATTCTGCTGTGGCTCCCGCTCTTCGGCGCGCTCGTCGTGATGTTCACGCCGCGTCAGTACCTGCGCACGCTGCGTAGCTTCTCGGTGGGCGTGATGCTCGTCGAGTTCGTGCTCAGCCTGCGCCTGCTCTTCACCCGACAATTCGAAGCCGTCGATTGGTCGAGCGCGAGCTACCAATTCGTCGAAGCGCATGCGTGGGTCGAGGGACTCGGAATCCAGTACAAACTGGGCGTCGACGGCATATCCCTCTGGCTCGTCGTGTTGACGACGGCCCTCACGCCCATCGCGCTCTACGGTTCGTGGCAGTCGGTGGAGACGAAGATCAAGGAGTTCGCACTCGCATTCCTGCTGCTCGAGTGCGGGATGATCGGCGCGTTCGTCTCGCTCGATCTCTTCCTCTTCTACGTGTTCTGGGAGCTGATGCTCGTGCCGATGTATCTGATCATCGGCATCTGGGGCGGCAAGGACCGCGTCTACGCCGCGGTGAAGTTCTTCATCTACACGATGGTCGGCTCGCTGCTCATGCTGGTCGCCCTGCTGTACCTCGTGTCGGAGTACGAGCGCCTGTCCGGGAATTACAGCTTCGACCTCGCGGAGCTCGGGCGGGTTCAGCTTCCCGCGGGCGTTCAATATCTCTGCTTCGGGGCCTTCGCGCTCGCCTTCGCGGTCAAGGTCCCGATGTTCCCATTCCACACCTGGCTTCCCGATGCGCACGTGCAGGCGCCGACGGGAGGCTCGGTCATCCTTGCAGCGGTGCTCCTCAAGATGGGCACCTACGGTTTCCTCCGCTTCGCGATGCCGCTCTTCCCGGTGGCGAGCCATTTCCTCGGGCCGACCCTCGCGGTGCTCGCCGTCATCGGCATCATCTACGGCGCGTACTGCGCGTGGGTGCAGAAAGACGTCAAGAAGCTGGTTGCCTACAGCTCCGTGAGCCACCTCGGCTTCGTGATGCTCGGCCTCTTCTCGCTGACCACTCAGGGCATCTCCGGGGCCATCCTGCAGATGGTTTCTCACGGCGTCTCCACCGGTGCGCTCTTCCTCCTCGTGGGCGTCATCTACGAGCGCCGTCACACCCGTGACCTCGAGGCCTTCGGCGGTCTCGCCAAGGCGATGCCCTACTACGCGGTCGTCTTCGTCATCGTGACCATGAGCTCGGTCGGTTTGCCCGGCACGAATGGTTTCGTCGGCGAGTTCATGATCCTCAGTGGTGCCTTCTCGAGTGAGGCACTCCCCTATGCGCGCGTGTTCTCCGCATCGGCAGCGACGGGCGTGGTCCTCGCCGCCGTCTACATGCTCCACGCGGTTCTCAAGATGTTCTGGGGACCACTCGACAAGGCGGAGAATCGTGGGCTTCCGGACCTCACGCGTCGCGAGGTCATCGCGCTCGCGCCGCTCGTCGTTCTCATCTTCTGGATCGGGCTCTACCCCGGGATGTTCCTGTCGCGGATGGAGCCCAGCGTGAACGCGTTCATCGAGGGGTACGTGCAGAAGCGAAACGCAACGGTTGACCTCGAGGAGCCGCGGCTCGCCCCGGCTCTGGCGGGCTCAGAAGAAGCGCGCGCGGAAGTTCGCGTGGTCGCTCCCGGAGGTGCGCAGTGACCGCCGCGGACCTCCTCTACCTCTCCCCGCTGCTCTGCCTGCTGTTCGGCGGCCTCGCCATCATGATGGTCGACGCCTTCGCACCGAAGGGCGCCGATGCGCCGCGCGCCGACCTCGCCACGCTGACGACGGTCGTCGTGCTTGCGGCGGGCGGCCTCTCCGTGGCGCTTTGGGTCAAGGGTGCAACACGTGCCCCCGAGTGGATTGCCGCGTGGATCGCGACCGACCGCGTGTCGCTGTTCTTCGATGCGGTCGTTTGCGCGGGCGCCGCGTTTTCCGTGTTGCTTGCGGGCGGCTATCTCCGCGAGCACGAGCTCGAGCGCGGCGAGTTCTATCCGCTCGTTCTCTTCAGCGCCTTCGGCGCGATCGTCCTCGCCCGTGCGACGGATATGCTCACGCTGTTCATCGGTCTCGAGACGATGTCGCTCGGCGTGTACTCCCTCGTCGCCTTCCGTCGGACGAGCCCGCGCGCAGCGGAAGGCGCACTCAAGTACTTCCTCCTCGGCTCCTTTGCGGCAGCCATTCTCCTCTTCGGAAGCGCGTTGCTCTACGGTGCGACGGGTCACACCGACCTCGCAGGGATCGGGGCCGCGATCCGGGGCGGCGAGGCGGACAACCGGCTCGTCATTCTCGGCATGCTCCTCGTCATCATCGGGTTGGTCTTCAAGGTCAGTGCGGTGCCGTTCCACCAGTGGACGCCCGACGCCTACGAAGGCGCCATCACGCCCGTCACCGCCTTCATGAGCGTCGCGGTGAAAACGGCGGCCTTCGCCGTTCTCCTGCGCGTCGTGGTCGTCGCCTTCTCCGACCCGCTGAGCGCGAGCGCATCGACGGGCTGGCCCACCGTGCTTGCCGCACTCGCAGCGCTCACGATGGTGGTCGGGAACGTCGCGGCGGCTGTTCAATCCAACGTCAAGCGCATGCTTGCGTATTCGTCAATCGCGCACGCGGGCTACGTCCTCGTGGCGTTCGTCGCCCTCCCCAAGCAGGGCGCTGCGGCTGTCAGTGCGGTCCTCTTCTATCTCGCGGCCTACACGGTCTCCAATGCTCTCGCATTTGGCTCCTTGGTCCTCGTGGGCAGCCGCGGCCGTGAGGCCGTGAGTTATGACGACCTCGCGGGCGTCGGGCGCCGTCATCCGCTCGTCGCGTTGCCCTTCATCCTGGGCGTCCTTTCACTGATGGGGTTCCCTCCCACGGCGGGTTTCTTCGCGAAGTACTACGTGTTCAATGCGGCCGTGCAGGCTGGCGGCGGGATGGTCTGGCTCGCCGTTCTGGGTGTGCTTTCGTCGGTCGTCGGTGCGTACTACTACCTCCGCGTGGTCGTCATGATGTTCATGAAGGAGCCGCGCGAGGGGCAGGTCATCGCCATCCCGATGAAGTCCGGATATGTCGCAGTCGCGCTCGTGCTCTCGGCGTACTTCGTGTTGCGGATGGGGCTCGCGCCGGGCGCCTATCTCGAATGGGCTCTCGAGGCCGCCCGTCGCCTCGTCTGAGCTTCCCCACGCGCGCTTTGAGAGCGTGCTCGTGACCCGCAGAAACCGGCGCTCCCCAGCGTCGGTTTTCGCTTTTCGCGGCTATTCCCCGCGGCGCGTCGCGGGTAGAGTCCCGGACCACCATGAGTGACGCGCCCACGCCCACGACCTCCGATTCGCCAGCGCAGGCGGAGGCGCTTCCGCGGGCTCCACGCGCGCGAATCGCCGGCACGGGCAAGTATGTTCCCGCGCAGATCCGAACGAACGCCGATCTCGAGCGCATGGTCGACACCTCCGATGCGTGGATTGTCGAGCGCACGGGCATCCGCGAGCGTCGCGTGGCGGCCGAGGGCGAGCTCACGAGCGACATGGCCGCCGAAGCTGCGCGCCGCGCGCTCGAGGCGGCAGGAGTCACGGCCCGGGAACTCGACCTCATCATCGTCTGCACGGTCACACCCGATATGCCTCTTCCCTCCACAGCCATGTTCGTGCAGCGAAAGATTGGCGCACGTGCCGACTGCCCGGGATTCGACCTCGCCGCCGCGTGCGCGGGATTTCTCTATGGCCTGTCCGTGGCTGATCAATTCGTGTCGTCGGGTGCGGCACGTCACGTCCTCGTGGTGGGTGTCGAGCTGCTCTCCCGCGTCGTGAATTGGTCGGACCGCGGTACATGCATCCTCTTTGGTGATGGAGCCGGCGCAGTCGTCGTGAGTGCCGCGCAGGGCGATGGGGCAGGCATCCTCTCGACGCATCTCTTCGCCGACGGCTCCCTCGCCGAAATGTTGAACATCCCCGCCGGCGGCTCGGCCTGCCCGACGACGCAGGCTTCGGTGAGCGCGGGACTGCATCTCGTGCACATGGAAGGTGCGGAGATCTTCAAGATTGCGGTGAAGAACCTCTCTTCTGCGAGCCAGACGGCCCTCTCCGCCAACGGTCTGCGCGCCGCGGATGTCGATTGGGTCATTCCGCATCAGGCCAATCTGCGCATCCTCGACGTCGTCTCGAAGCGCTGCGGAATCCCCATGGAGCGCTTCTTTCTCAACATCGAGCGTTATGGCAACACCTCGAGCGCGTCGATCCCGATCGCGCTCGACGAGGCCGTGCGCGGCGGGTACGTGAAGCCGGGTCAAACGTTGCTGTTCTGCGCACTCGGAGGCGGCATCGCTTGGGGAAGTGCATTGCTGCGTTGGTGAGCCTGATCGCCGCCAGCGGAATCCCTGTTAGGAATCCTCTCATGCGTGCTTCGTCTCTCGTCAGGGTTCTCGTCGCGCTGCTCAGTTTGTCGGCGTGTGGTTCTCGTGGCGCAGCCCCCGCGGAAGGCGCCGGCGCAGGAGCGGAGCAGGCGCCCGCGAAGCAGGCTGCCGTCACGCCCCCCACCCCGACTCCCGCGCCCGCAGCCGCCCCACGCACCGCGACCATCATTGGAATCGTGCGTCTCGCCGATGGCGAGTCGCTCTCCTCGTGGCCGGACGCTTTGATGCCCCGGCCGCCCGGAGACCCCGTCGCGCGCCCGGATCTCTGTGGTCCACCCAAACTCGTGGACAAACAATCCGCGCGCATGGCCGACCCGGGAACCCGCGCATTGTCGGGAGTGCTCATCGCGCCCATCGGTTTCGAATGGGTACCGCCTCGGCGTGCGGTCACTCATGAGCTCGCCATTCGAGATTGCATGATCGATCGCCCATTTCTCGATGCGACCCTCGGTGACCGCATTCGTCTCACCAACGAGACCGACTATCCCTTCTTGCCGACGGGCGGTGAGGGGCCCGGTGTCACGCAGGCGCTGATGCGCGGTCAATCGCGCGAGTTCACGCTCGACCGCCCCGGGCCGCGGACGGTGGCCTGCAACGCCTTCGGTCTCGCCTGTGGGCGCGCCGATGTGATGGTGCTCGCGCATCCGCTTCACGCGACCACGGGTGCCGATGGCCGTTTCCGCATCGAGCAGGTGCAGGCCTATCAAGACCTGAGCATTCATGCCTGGAATCCCCTCTTGCAGGAGACTTCGCAGCCCGTGCGCCTCAACCCGGGCGAGACGCGCACGCTCGAGTTCGTGATGCGTGCGGCCACGGTGGCGCCTCCCGCGGCACCGTCGCAAGGGCCTCCACGCGACCCACGCGAAGGCGACATTCACTGAGCGTCGCGACGCGCTCGACTCGTTCGTCGCAGGACTGAAGTCCGCGCCCCGTGGCAACGGACTCCCATGCTACGGTCCGCCCGTGCCTCCGCGGCGACTCGTCGCTCCTCCGCAGACCGTCACGCTTCGCGTCGATGGGCACGAAATCCCGGCCATCGCGGGGGAACCCGTGGCCGTAGCGCTCGCTGCGGCCGGGCGCCTCCTGCTCGCCCGCAGCGTGAAATACCATCGCCCGCGTGGCCCCGCGTGCTTCGCCGCGCGATGTGACGGTTGCCTGATGCGGGTCGATGGGACGGGCAACGTGATGACGTGCCGCACACCCGCGCGCGAGGGCATGCGCATCGAGACCCAGAACGTGATTGGTTCTGCGGATACCGATCTCCTCGCAGCGACGGATTGGTTCTTTCCAGGCGGAATGAATCACCACGAGATGTTCACGGCCAACAAGCTCTTGAATCGCGCCATGCAGAAGGTGGCGCGGCGCATCGCGGGCATCGGGGAGTTGCCCTCTCACGAGCTCGCCGCTGCGCCCGTGCGTGACCTCTTTGGCGACGTGCTCGTGATTGGCGGAGGCGCTGCGGGTCTCATGGCCGCGGCGGAGGCCGCGCGCGCCGGCGCGTCGGTCGTGCTGCTCGAAGAGGCGGCCGAGCTGGGTGGTGCGTTGCGCGTCTTCCCGGGAGCGGTGATCGATGATGCAGGCCGAGCGTGGAATGCGGTGACGCTCGCCGATGAGCTCGCTGACGAAGCTTCACGCGCGGGCGTTCGGGTCCTCACGCACCATGCAGCGGTCGGTGTTTATGGTGCGGAGGTGCTCGCGCACGCGCCTGACTACGCGGTCCGCGTGAGTGCGCAGCGTCTCGTGTTCGCGACCGGTACGAACGAAGGGGCGCTCGCCTTCGAAGGTGCGGATCTCCCGGGCGTGATGGGTGTGCGGGCCGCGTGCACGCTGCTCCGACACGGGGTGTTGCCGGGCGAGCGCGTCGCCATCGTCGGAGAGGGGGATTGGTGCACGTCGCTCGCCGCCGCCCTGCTCGCACGGCGGGCCGAGGTCGTCGGTCCGTTCGCGCATGACGCGGTGAAGCGCGCGAGAGGTCGAGCCGGCGTGCGCGCGCTCGAAGTCGCGCGGATCGACGCGGAGGGGAATGAACGCGTAGAAAGACTCGACTGCGATCTCGTCGCGTATGCCGCGCCGCCGTCTCCAGCGTATGAGCTCGCGGAACAGGCGGGCGCGCCGGTGCGATTCGACGGTGTTGCATTCGTCGTCACATCCGATTCGCGCGATGGCCGTGCAGCCGCGTCTGGGGTCTTTGCGACGGGTGCATGCGCGGGTATGCAGGACCTCGCGGCGACGCTCGCGCAAGCGCGCGCAGCGGGGCGAACGGTCGCTGCGGAGGTGCGCGATGGCCGATAAGATCATCGTGTGTCGCTGTGAGGACGTCAGCGCGCACGACCTCGAAGAGGCGGTGAATCGCGGCTATCGAGACCTCGAGTCCGTCAAGCGATTCACGGGATTCGGCACGGGTTGGTGCCAGGGGAAGCAATGCGTTGCGCTCTGTGCGCGACTGCTCGTCGCGGCGGGTGGCGAGGCGCCGACACAGCCCATCACGCCACGCCCTCCCTTTCATCCGGTGCCGCTCGCGCACCTCGCGGGGCTCGCGCCGAAGCGCGTGGACGAGGGAAAGCCATGAGTCCCGCGCGCGCGCCGTCGCTCCCGCCCGCCTTGCCTGCGCACGGGTCTGCGCTGCC
>Ga0172372_10003279_pt1 | contig 23925 bp, 16 predicted proteins | sample LakKiv5m_2_FD_114544 | JGI IMG/M metagenome (GOLD analysis project Ga0172372, IMG submission 114544) | Freshwater microbial communities from Kabuno Bay, South-Kivu, Congo - kab_092012_9.5m | ecosystem: Environmental > Aquatic > Freshwater > Lake | place: Democratic Republic of the Congo...
GCCAGGTGTTGCTGGACGCCATCAGGGCGCCCGGGTTGACGGCGAACTGCCCGGGCACGCCCCGGCCGCCAATGGAGAAGTTGTGCAGCGCGAAGACCGCGTCGCATGGAAAGCGCTCGAACAGCCCCTCCTCGATCATCTTCAACGCCCCGGCCTTGCCCATCTCCTCGGCCGGCTGAAAGATGAAGTTCACTGTGCCGTCGAAATCCCGCAGCTGCGCCAGGTGCCAGGCCGCGGCCAGCAGCATCGTGGTGTGGCCGTCATGGCCGCAGGCGTGCATGCGGCCGTCGTGCACCGAGCGGTGCGGGAACTGGTTGGCCTCCTGCAGCGGCAAGGCGTCCAGGTCGGCGCGCAGGCCGATGGTGCGCGGGCCGTTGCCGCACTTCAGCACGCCCACCACACCCGTGCCGGCGATGCCGGTGTGGACCTCGACGCCCCACTCGCGCAGCAGACGCGCGACGATCTCGCTGGTGCGGTGCTCCTCGAAGCCGAGTTCGGGATGGGCGTGGATGTCGCGGCGGATGGCCGTGAAGCGGGAGAAGTCGGCGAAGGCTTCGATGGGATTCATGGTCAGGGGGCTCGGAGAGCGTCGAGGATGAAGTCGCGCAGGGAATCGGGAAGCGGGTGCTGCCCCGCTTTCAATCGCGCGCCAATGCCGCGGCTGCGTGCGCCACACCGTCACGGCCGAAGGGCAGGCCGCAGACGTCCATCGCGGCCTCGATGCCGGCGAGGCAGCCGAGGATGGACGCCGGGTTCTGGTCACCCAGGTGGCCGATCCGAAAACCCCGGCCCTGCAGCGGGCCGAGCGCGCCGGCAAAGGCGACCTGGAAGCGCTCGCGCGCGACGGCGCGCAGCGCGTCGACATCGGTGCCGGGCGGCACCGTCACCGTGGTGACCGACACCGACCGCGCCGACGGATCAGGACAGAAGAAGTCGAGCGCGCCTGCGGACCGCCAGGCCTGGACCGCGGCATGCACGGCGCCGGCCAACCGACGGTGACGCTCGTAGACCGCCTCCAACCCCTCGCGGAACAGCAATCCGAGCGCCGCCTCCAGGCCGGCGATCAGGCTCTGCGGCGCGGTGCCGCAGAACTTGCGGTAGGACAGATCGCTGCTGCGGCGCACCCAGTCCCAGTAGAAACGCGGCGCCGTGTTGGCACGCGCCACCGCCATCGCTGCGGGCGCGGCGGCGATGATGCCCACACCCGGCGGGCACATCAGCCCCTTCTGCGAGGCGCCGACCACTACGTCGGCGCGCAAGGCCTCCATGTCGAAGGCCTGCGCGCCCAGCGAAGCCACCACGTCGACGACGAACAGCGCCGGGTGTCCGGTGGCGTCGACCGCGGCCCGCAACGCCGCGAGATCGGTGGTCACGCTGCTGGAGGTGTCGGTGTGGACGACGAAGATCGCGCCGATCCGGCGTGCCCGGTCATCCTCGAGCGCCTGCACCACGGCCGCCACGTCGATGGGCTGGCCCTCGATCCAGGGCGTGCGCACGACGCGTCGGCCGAGCGCTTCGGTCTGGATCGCCCAGGATTCGGAGAAGTGCCCGGTGCCGGGGACCAGGGCCACTCCGCCCAGGGGCAGCAGGTTCTCGACCACCGCCTCCCAGACCCCGTGGCCGTTGGAGGCGTAGAGGAAGACCTCGGCCGCCGGCGCGCCCATCAGCCGGCGCAGCCCGGTCTCACAGGCCTCGATGGTCTGCGACACCCGCGGGTCGCCCAGGTCCATGGGCTGCCGACACATCGCCCACAGCACCTCCTCCGGCACCGGTGTCGGCCCGGGCGAGTGCAGCAGTCGACGGCCGGGGATGCGTGGCAGGGGTGTGGTCATGGCAGGCCTCGGAGCGGACCGAATGGTAACCGTGCGACCGACCGCAGCAGCAGACCGCAGCAGCAGACCGCAGCAGCAGACCGCAGCAGCAGATCGCGGCAGCAGACTGCGGCAGAAGGTGCCCCTTGGGGCATGCCATCGTGACGGCAGCGGATAACATTCCAATGGCGCTCGGCCTTGCAGGCTGCAGCGCGCAGCGATGGCTGCTCCTGAACGCGGGGGGCGCCCTGTCGTCGGTCGCAAGGATCGAGGCGGGCCCACCCCGCATCCCGAACATCGCCACGGCACCGCACCGTGGCCCGTCGAGAGATGACATGACGCACACACGCGCCGTTGCGCTGATGGTGCTGGTGACGCTGATGTGGAGCACCGCAGGCGTGGTCACCCGGCACCTGGAGTCCGCGGCCGGCTTCGAGGTCACGTTCTGGCGCAGCCTGTTCGCCGCCCTGACGGTGCTGGCCTGGCTGGCCTGGCAAGGTGCGCGGGGTCGGGGTCGAACCGAGGCGCACGCCCCAGGCGGCGCACTCGCGCGTCCAGCCCTGTGGATCAGCGGTGTGATGTGGGCGACGATGTTCACATGCTTCACGGTGTCACTGGCCTTCGCCAGCGTCGCGCACGTGCTCATCCTGCAGTGTCTGGCGCCGGTGTTCACGGCCCTGCTCGCGCGCGCCGTCTTCGGCCGGCCGGTGAGCGCGCGCACCGCAGCGGCCATCGTCCTGGCCGCCCTGGGGATCTGCACGATGTACGTGTTCGACATCGCCGCGCTCGACAGCCGCAACCTCTGGGGCCTGCTGATCGCCCTGGGCATCCCGGTGGCTGCCGCGATCAACTGGGTGGTCGTGGAGCGCTCCGGCCGCGCGCTGGACCTAAGCGGCGCCGTGCTGGTCGGAGGCGCGATCTCGGCCTGCGCCGCGCTTCCCCTGGCCTGGCCGCTCGACACGCCACCGTCGGACATCGCGATGCTGGCCCTGCTGGGCATCTTCCAACTCGGCGTGCCCTGCGTGCTGGCCATGCGCATCATCCCGCGCCTGGAAGCGACCGAGGTGTCCCTGCTGGTGCTGCTCGAGGTCGTCTTCGGCATCCTGCTGGCGTGGCTGTTCGCGCGCGAGGCGCACGGCTGGGCCACGTGGGTGGGCGGTGCGACCGTGCTGGCCGCACTGGTCTACAACGAGACCGGCCGCTCGCGCCCGCCGGTGGCGGCGGGCATTCGGCAGGCTGCTGGCTGAGGGATCGCCATCGTCAGGCTGGCGCCGGCAGGGCTCGGGGGGCGCACTCCTCGGCCGCCGCAGTGGCTGCCAGCCGGGCCCGCGTGGCATGCGCATGCACCCGTGGGGGCGCCCAGTCTCTCAGGCGGTGGTCGCTCCATGCCTGGCGCCAGCGGCGCGCACCTGGCTGGCCGTTGTAGAGACCGAGCATGTGGCGCGCCACGCGCGGCCAGGCAACGCCATGGTCGCGCTGTTGCACGACCATGTAGTCGACCATCGCAGCCTCGACCGCCTCGCGTCCGCCGGCACACGTCGGCGAGGGCGCCCCACCCAGGAAGTCGCGGTCCCACCCCGCCATCGACCAGGGCTCGTGGTAGGCGGCGCGGCCGACCATGACCCCGTCCACACAGGACAACTGCTCGGCGATCTGTCCCGACTCGACGATGCCGCCGTTGACGACGAAGGTCAAGGCGGGGAAGTCCCGCGCGAGCCGGTGCACGACGCCGTGGCGCAGCGGCGGCACCTCCCGGTTCTGCTTCGGGCTCAGCCCCTGCAGCCAGGCATTGCGCGCGTGGACGATGAACACGGTGCAGCCGCTGCGCCGTGAGACCTCGCCAACGAAGTCCCGCACGAAGTCCTCGCTGTCGATCCGGTCGATGCCGATGCGGTGCTTGACCGTGACCGGCAGGTCGACCGCGTCGCGCATCGCCGCCAGGCAGTCGGCCACCAGCACCGGCTCAGCCATCAGGCAGGCCCCGAACGCACCGCGCTGCACGCGCTCGCTGGGACAGCCGCAGTTCAGGTTGACCTCGTCGTAGCCCCAGCGCTGCGCCAGGCGTGCGCAGTGGACGAGATCGTCGGGCTCGCTGCCGCCGAGTTGCAACGCCACCGGATGCTCACGCGCGTCGAAGTCGAGGTGACGCGCGACATCGCCGTGCAGCAGGGCGCCCGTGGTCACCATCTCGGTGTACAGACGGGCGCGCCGCGTGATCAGCCGGTGGAAATGCCGGCAGTGGCGATCGGTCCAGTCCATCATCGGCGCCACGCACAGGCGCCAGGGGGAGTGCTCGTTGTCCACGGCATATTGTCTCGCCGGCGGGAACGTCGCCGCACCCGAGGTGATACGCTCCTGCCCATGGCCCATGTCCTCGCGTCGAAGGTGCCCGCCGACGTGCCCGCGCGCGGTCGTCGGGGGGTGCCGCAGGCGTTGTCGATGCTGCGCCGCGCCGGGCTGACCCCGTCGCTGAGCCTGTTCCTGCTGGCCTTGCTCGCCGGGCCGTTCGTGATGTACTCGGCCTTGATCCACCACGCCGAGAACGAGGCCCTGAAGGACGCGCGAGCCTTCAGCGGCGTGATCTCGGTGGTGCGCTCGTACTACGCCGCCAACGTCAGCGGACGACTGCTGTCCGCGCCCGGCCATGCGGTGGTGACCGAACGGTACCGCGACATCCCGGGCGCCGTTCCCATCCCCGCGACCTTGTCGATCGAGTTGGCCGACAAGATCCGCACCGAGGCCATCGACCAGAGCCTGCGCTTCGATTTCGTCTCCGACGCCCCGTTCCGCAACCGGCCGCGCCCGCCCCTGACCGAGTTCCAGGCCGATGCCCTGCGGGCTTTCCGGCTCCAGCAGACGGCAGCCGATTTCTGGCGGGTCGAGGAGGATGCGGCCGGGACACCGCGCATGCGCCTGGCGATCCCGGTGAAGATGGAGGCTGGATGCGTCGCCTGCCACAACGCGCACCCGGATTCGCCGGTGCGCAACTGGCAGATCGGCGACGTGCGCGGCATCCAGGACGTCTCGGTCGATCTCGCCATCATCGATCAGGCCGACCAGAGCGGCCTGCTCGGCGGCTACATGCTCTTCTTCCTCGTCAGCGGTGCCCTGGCGGTGGCCGAATCGCGGCGCAACAACAGCCGCCTGCTGCGCACCAACGAGGCGCTGGAGGTCTCGCGCCGCGAGCTCGAGGACCGCGGGCACGCACTGTCGGAGACGATCGCGGAACTGGGCACCAAGACCAATGTGCTCGACAAGGCACCCTTCGGCATCTTCATCGCCGAGCCCCACGTGCCCGCCCTTCGCATGGTATACGCCAACGCCGCCTTCAGCACGCAGACCGGCTACACCGCGCATGAGGTGATGGGTTGCGGGCTGCACCTGCTGCAAGGTCCGCTGACCTCGGCCGATGCGATCGCGCGAACCGAGGACGCTGTCCGGGAGTGCCGCACCTGCGAGCTGGAACTGGTGCTCCACCGGCGCGACGGCTCCCCCCTGTGGACGAGGTTGCTGCTGTTCCCGAGCTTCGACGCCAGCGGGCAGCTGCAGCACTACGTGGGCTGCGTCACCGACATCTCGGAGATCCGTCGCGCGCAAGAGGAGCGGCAACGCCTGGCCGGGGAACTCCAGGAGTCGATGAAGCTCGAGTCGCTGGGCCTGACGATCGCCGGCATCGCGCACGATCTCAACACGCCGATCGGGGTGGCGATCACCGCGGCCTCGCACCTCGAGGCCAGCGCCGAGAAATTCGGCGCTGCCGTCGACCAGGCACCGGGTGAGCCGGAGCACGTCCAGCGCTTCCTGGGCCAGGTCCGGCGATCGCTCGGCCTGGTGCGCAGCAACCTGCACAAGGCTGCGGTGCTGGTGCGCAGCTTCAAGCAGACGACCGCCGACGCCACCCGTGAGGAGTGGCGCCGGGTGGACCTCAAATCCTTCCTCGAGACCCTGATCGTGTCGGTGTCGCCGCTGATGCGTCGTGCACGGTGCGAGGTCGAACTCGCATGCCCGGATGGCGTGCTGCTCCACACCGAGCCCGGGTCGCTCGGACGGGCCTTGACGAATCTGCTCGTGAACGCATCCATCCACGCCTTCGAGGGGCGCGAGGACCGACGCGTGCGGCTGGAGGTCCATCGGTCGTCCGACACCCTGCGCATTGCCTGCATCGACAACGGCATCGGCATGAACGAGGAGGCCATGACCCGGGCCTTCACTCCCTTCTTCACCACCAAGCGCGCGTCGGGCGGCTCCGGCCTGGGCCTGTTCGCCAGCCGCCGCACGGTCGAGACCGTGCTGGGTGGCAAGCTCACCATGTTGTCCCGCCTCGGCGAAGGCACCACCTTCCACATCGACCTGCCACTGCAACACCATGGCTGAGACCCCTGTCACGGGACGCGAACCTGCCCCCTGGAACGTGCTGCTCGTCGATGACGAGGAGGACGTGCTCGAGGTCTCGCGCATGGTCCTGGAGGACCTGACCTTCGAGGACCGTCCGCTCAACATCCTGACTTCGAGCTCCGGGCGCGAGGCGCGCGAGATCTTCGAGCGCCACGAGGACATCGCCCTGGCCTTCATCGACGTCGTGATGGAGACCGAGCACGCCGGTCTCGACCTGGTGCGCTTCGTGCGTCAGCAACTCGGCAACGACCGTACCCGGCTGATCCTGCGCACCGGCAACCCGGGCGCCGCACCCGAACGCGATGTCGTCCGCTACCTCGAGATCGACGACTACAAGGAGAAGACCGAACTCACCGCCGACCGCCTGGGCACCGCCGTGCTCACCTCGCTGCGCAGCTACCGCAACCTGCTGGGGCGTCTGCACTTCCAGCAGGGGCTGCAGACCATCATCGAGGCGCCGGCGCGGATGCGATCGCTGGGTGAGCTGCCCGAATACCTCGCGGAATTCACCGCGCAGAGCGAGCGACTGCTGGCCTTCGCGCTCGGACGGGGCCCCCTGGATGGCTTGCTGCTGCAGCACGGGCGCGCAGGCCTGCGGGCCGTCGGCGGCATCGGCACCCGCGCGGGCGAGATCGGCAGCCCGTCGACCGTTGCACTCGTCGAGCAGTTGCGCCAGCAGGCCTTCGCCGAGGGCAAGCCGGCGCAGGCGGTGAGCCAGTGCGCCGCCGGCGTGCTGCTGAGCCACGAGTCCCACCCGAGGGAATCCTTCCACCTGTGGATCGCCGGACATCAGCGCGTCTCGCCGGACGCCCTGAAGATCCTGCTGCTGTTCCTGGGCAACCGGTCCGCCACGCTGGGCAGCGTGCTGCTGCAGCAGGAGGTCATCAGCGCCCAGACCGAGGTGCTGCACCGGCTGTGCGAGACCGTCGAGAGCCGCAGCAAGGAGACGGGGCTGCACATCCGCCGGATCGCCCTGTACTCGCGCGAACTGGCCCGGCTCGCCGGACTGGATGACGAGCAGGTACGCCTGATCGAGATCGCCTCGCCGATGCACGACATCGGCAAGGTCGCGATCCCGGACCAGATCCTCAACAAGCCGGGCAAGCTCGACGCCGAGGAGTGGGCCGTCATGCAGACCCACGCCCAGCACGGCTACACGCTGCTGGCGCACCCCGAGTTGCAGGTGCTGCAGGCGGCTGCCGAGATCGCGCGCTCGCACCACGAGAAGTGGGACGGCGGCGGCTATCCGCGCGGGCTGCGCGGCGCCGACATCCCGATCATGGGGCGCATCGTCGCGCTGGTCGACGTCTTCGACGCGCTGCTGTCACGCCGTGCCTACAAGGCGCCCTGGCCCATCGAGCGCGTGCTCGAGGAGATCGCGCGGTTGCGCGGCAGCCACTTCGACCCCGATCTGACCGACCTGCTGCTGGACCATGCCCAAGCCTTCCATCGGATCTTCACCGCGCATCCGGACGGGGCCTGACCCCATGCAGGTTCATCGCGCCACGCCGAGCGCCACCCTCCCACGGTGGCTCGCCGCCCATCCGTCGCTCGTGATGGCGGCATTGATGGTGGCGCTGCTGCTGACGATCGCGGCGCTGCGCTGGAAATCGTCGGCCGAGGAGCTGCGCATCAGCATCCAGACCTCCACCCAGGCCGCCAACGAGACCCTGACCCGGGTGTTCGCCAACGAACACTGGGCGGCCGTGCGGCCGCTGCTGCCGGCGCCGGACAGCGATGCCGCCACGGTGCGGACCAACCCGGGCATCGAGGAGATCGACCAGATCGTGCGTCGCTTCAGCCGGACGACCGATGTCCTGAAGGTCAAGATCTACCGCCTCGACGGGATGACGGTCTATTCCTCGGAACGTGCACAGATCGGCGAGGACAAGTCGGGCAACCAGGGCTTCCAGACGGCGGCCCGCGGCCAGACCGTGAGCGAGTTGACCACCCGCGGCCGTTTCGGCGGCTTCGACGGCGAGTTGTACGACCGCGATCTGGTCGCCTCCTGCGTCCCCTTGCGTCAGCAGGGCCGCATCGATGCGGTGCTGGAGATCTACTCCGACCGCACCGAGTCGATCACGCTGATCGGCCGGGAGGTGCGCCAGATGGGCGCCGCCGTGCTGCCCCTGCTGGGCGGGATGCTGCTGTTGACGGTGGGCGCGGGCGTCGTGCTGCAGCGGATGAATGTCCGCCTGATCCGCCCGACCGGCGCCGGGACGCCCGGGGGCGCGCCAGAGCCGTCCGTGTCGCCGTCGGACGGCTCGACGGGACGGATCTGGTCGCCCGGGGTGCAGCAGCCGGTCTCGCCCGCGGCTGCCGCCTTGGCAGCGAGGATGGGCACGCTGCTGGAAGGACCGGGCCGACGTGAGGCCACCCTTGCGGCCGACCCGCAGAGCATCACCGAACTGCGCGAACTGCATGCCTTGGCCGTTCAGGTGGCTCAGTGGGTCGACACGGTCGATGGACTCGAGCGCCTGGGTCAGGCCGTGGCGACCACCGCGCGCGATCCATCGGGACAGACGCTGTCGATCGACGGGCTCCTCGACAGCCTGGTCGCGGCCCACGCCCCGGTGGCAGCATCCAAGGGCCTGAGCCTGAGCCTGTACGGCTACCCGCAGCCACTCGGAGAGGCCATCGGCGATGCCGACGCGATCAGGACCTTGCTGAACCACCTGCTGGGCAGCGCGGTCGACGCGACGAAGGAAGGCCGGATCGAAGTCAAGGCCACGCGCACCGCCGGTGGTCTGCGGGTCGACGTGATCGACTCCAGCCCCGGCCTGTCGCAGACCCGGATCGACGAACTGTGTTCCGCCTGGGACACCGGGGTGCTCGCAGCGCCGCAGGCATCAGGGCTTGCCGGCCTGCGTCTGGTGCTGTGCCATGCGCTGGCGCGGCATCTGGGCGGCAGGACGGAGTTCCGGAGCATGCCCGGGCACGGCTCGAGGCTGACGGCGGAGATCCCCCTGTCGGGCGCTTGACCGCTGCAGGCACGCCGAGGCATACAGGATCCCGGGGCCGTGGTACGTCGCCTTCTTCGATCTGCTTCTCGAGCAGCAGGAACAGCCCGATGAAGTAGTCCTCGACGAGGCTTTGCGTACCGAAGCCCACAGCCGGGCCGACGATGGAGGTGTATACCTCGCCGCCTCACCGCAAGCTCTTCGATCAGAGCATCCGACGCAGCGCGGCGAAGAACAGTTCCGATTGCAGCCGCTCGTCCTCGACCTGCGCGGCCAGACGCGCGGCAATCGCGGGCGCCACCGGCGCCAGCGCGCGACCGGTGGACTGCGCGAGCACCTGGGCCTGGCAGGCGCGCTCGAGGTAGTACAGGTCGTCGTAGGCGTAGTCGATGCGCGGCCCGCAGACGATCACGCCGTGGTTGGCCAGGAAGGCGACGTCCGCCCCCTGCATGGCCCGGGCGATCCTCGCCCCTTCGGCCGCGTCCAGGGCCGCCCCGTTGTAGTACGGATCCACCGCCACGCGCCCGTGGTAGCGCATCGACGATTGCGACAGCGTCGTGTCGAGGCAGCGATCGACCGTCAGCGTCAGGGCCGTGGCGTAGGGCATGTGCGTGTGCAGCACGCAGGCCTTGCCGGCAATGCGATGCACCGCGGCATGGATGAACATCGCGGTGGGCTCCACCTCGTGGCGGCCGGCCAGACGGGCACCCGCGGCGTCGACCATCACGATGTCCTCGGTGCGGACCTCGCTCCAGTGCAGACCCCGCGGGTTCAGCAGGAAACGGCCCGAGCCGTCTGGCAACTCGACACTGAAATGGTTGCACACGCCCTCGGCCAGCCCGTGGTGCGCGGCCGCACGCAGGGCCAGCGCCAGATCGGCGCACAGGCGTCGCACGCCCGGGGTGTTCAGCAGGTCTGTCTGGCTCATCCATCCTTCTCCGTGCCGGCGAAGCGTCGGGGCGCACCTCGCACCCTCGCTCGAACGGGACACCGGCTTTGCCGCCGATGATCTCATGAGCCCTCCAAGGGTCCGGCATGGCCCGTCCCGACCCACCGAGGGGGCGCAAGAAAACTTGGGGCAGCCCGGGGATTTTCCCGGGATACCGCGCCGAAGCGGCCAGTGCTCGGTGTCCGGCACGGTGCGCAGGCGCAAGGCGGGCCGGGTCGCGTCGGCGCAGCATGGGCAGGTTCCCTTCCACCGGACGACGACCAGATGAACGCAGCAGCCCCCGGGCGTCATGTCCGCTCCTTCGACGAACTCGGTCTGGCCGACGTGGCCGAGGTCGGCGGCAAGGCAGCCGCACTCGGCGAACTGCGTCGTTGCCTGGCTGCGCAGACACTGCACACGACCCCGGGCTTCGCCGTGACGGCCACGGCTTTTCGGGCGATGCTGGATGGGGCCGACGCCTGGCCCCGGCTGCGCGATGTGCTCGACGGCCTCGACCGCACGGACACCGCCGCGATCGCCCGGGCCGGGGCGGCCGCGCGAGCCATCGTCCGATCGGCGCCGATGCCCGCTGCGGTGGAAACCGCCGTGCGCGCCGCCTGGCGCGAGTTGTCGCAGCGAGCCGCCCCTCAGGGCCAGGCGCTGCGTGTGGCCGTACGCAGTTCGGCCACGGCCGAGGACCTGCCGCAGGCCAGCTTCGCCGGCCAGCACGAGAGCTTTCTCGACGTCGAGGGCGAGGACGCGGTGGTCGACGCAGTGCGGCGCTGCCAGGCCTCGCTCTACACCGACCGCGCCATCGCCTACCGCATCGACCAGGGCTTCGATCACTTCAAGGTCGCGCTGGCGGTGGCGGTGATGCCCATGGTGCGCGCCGACCAGGCCAGCAGCGGCGTCATCTTCACGCTGGACCCGGAATCGGGACACCCCGACATCGTGCTCATCCATGCGACCTGGGGCCTGGGCGAGACCCTGGTGCAGGGCGCCGTGGACCCCGACGAGTACCTGGTGCACAAGCCCACCTTTCTCGAAGGGCACCGCGCGGTGCTGGCCCATCGGCTCGGGCGCAAGCAGGTCAGGATGGTGCGGGCTCGCGGGCCGGCACCAGGTTCCCGATCCGGGCCCCTGCCCACGGCGCCCGGGCAGAGGTCCGATGCACCGGATGCACCGGATGCACCAGATGCACCAGCTGCACCGGATGCGGCACTGGTGCGACGGGACGAGGCCGGTGCGCTCGTCACCGAGCCGGTGCCCGAGGCCGACCGGCGGCGTGCATGCCTGGACGACGCGCAGGTGCTCGCACTGGCGCAGGCGGCGATCGCGATCGAGGACCACTGGACCGCGCATGCCGGCCACCCCTGCCCGATGGACATCGAGTGGGCCCAGGACGGCGACGGCGGTCCGCTGTGCATCGTGCAGGCTCGCCCGGAAACGGTGGCGTCGCGCCGCCGCGGCGATCAGCTCGACCTCGTGGTGCCGGACGCGAAGGCGCTGGCCGAAGCGACGCTGCGCATCAGCGGCCGCGCCGTAGGCGACGGTGCGGCCATCGGCGTGGTGCGGCGCATCGCCGGCGCGGCCGATCTGCACCGCTTCCGCCCGGGCGAGGTGATGCTGACCGAGACCACGACGCCAGACTGGGAACCGGTGATGAAGACCGCAGCGGCCCTGGTGACCGAACGTGGCGGTCGGACCTGTCATGCGGCCATCGTCGCGCGCGAGCTGGGCATCCCCGCGGTGGTCGGCGCCACCGGCGCCCTGGCAGCGCTGACCGAGGGCGAGACCGTCACCGTCAGTTGCGCCGAAGGCGAGGTGGGCCGGGTGTACGCGGGCGAGGTGCCGATGCGCCGCGAACAGGTCGACACCTCGGCGCTGCCGCGCACCCGCACCCGCCTGCACGTCAACCTCGGCAATCCCTCGGTGGCGCTGCGCACCTCGCGCCTGCCCAGTGATGGCGTCGGGCTGGCGCGGATCGAGTTCATCGTCAGCGAGCACATCCGCGCGCATCCCATGGCGCTGCTGCAGCCGCAGCGCATCGCCTCGGACGACGCGCGCGAACAAGTGCGCAGGCTGTGGGCCGAGGCGGGCTTTGCCGATGGCGCCGCCTACTTCGTCCAGCGGTTGGCCGAGGGCGTGGGCCTGATCGCCGCCGCGTTCTGGCCCCGGCCGGTGATCGTGCGGCTGTCCGACTTCAAGAGCAACGAGTACGCCGCCCTTGCCGGCGGCGCCGACTTCGAGCCTCCCGCCGAAGCCAACCCCATGCTGGGCCTGCGCGGCGCCGCGCGCTACCTGCACCCCTCCTACGCGCCAGCCTTCGCACTGGAATGCCGTGCGTTGCGGCAGGTGCGCGAAGCCATGGGCCTGCGCAACGTCGAGGTCATGGTGCCGTTCTGCCGCCGCCTCGACGAGGCGCGAGCGGTCCTCGCCGCGCTGCGAGCCCAGGGCCTGCACGGCGACGGCCTGCGCGTGGTGATGATGTGCGAGATCCCGAACAACGTGGTGCTGATCGACGAGTTCGCCGGGCTGTTCGATGGCTTCTCGATCGGCAGCAACGACCTGACGCAGCTCACGCTCGGGGTGGACCGGGACAGCGCCCTCCTGGCCGATGCCTTCGACGACGGCGACCCGGGCATGCTGAAGATGTACCGCTGGGCCATCGAAGGCGCGCACCGCCACGGCCGGCACATCGGCATCTGCGGGCAGGCCCCCTCGGACCGGCCCGAGATCGCCCGCGCGCTCGTGGGCTTCGGGATCGACAGCCTGAGCGTCAGCCCGGACCGGCTGATCGCCACGCGGCGCGAGGTCGCGCAGCTCGAGCAGGCGCTCGAACGCCGACCGGCCGCGGCCGACGGCATCCGGGCAGCCTCAGCGTCAGCGCGGGAAGCCCCCGCGCAGGCCCCGACGCAGACGGCACCTCGTCAGGGCCGACGGGCGAACGTCAAGGCCGCCGCCACCACGCCCACCGCCACGAAGAGCCCCGCGCTCCAGAACTCGTAGGGCAGCCCCAGCAGGTCGACGGCGGCGTCGGCGCAGGAGGCACGCGGCGCGAAGACCTCGGGCGCCCAGGCGTCGAGCCCCAGGCCGCTGACGATGCGGTCGGCCAGCGTCAGCTTGCAGGACGACGTGGCTGCGGCAACGAAGTGCTGCCACAGCGCCGCCGCCAGGCCGGCGCCGGCCAGCACCAGGGCGAGCGCGCCTGAAAGCCGCCGCACCCAGCCTGCCGCCAGCGCCACCCCGGGCAGACAGACCAGGGCGATGGCCGCGAAGATCGCACGCTGCAGCACGCACCACGGGCAGGGCTGCATGTCGTAGACGTGCTGCGACACCAGGGCCAGCCCGATAGCTGCCAGGCAGACGAGCGCCAGCGCCGACAGGACGGCGCGCGAGCGCGCGGCGAGCGCCTCCCTCATCCGACTTCGGCTACGAGTTCGATCTCGACGCAGGCCCCCAGCGGGATCTGCGCCACGCCGAAGGCACTGCGCGCATGGGCTCCCGTGACAGGGCCGAAGACCGCGGCCAGCAGCTCGGAGCAGCCGTTGGTCACGAGGTGCTGCTCGGTGAAGGTCGGCGTGCTGTTGACCAGGCTCATGACCTTGACGATGCGGCGCACACGGGAGAGGTCGCCGTCGCAGGCCGCCTGCAGCGTGCCCAGCAGGTCGATCGCCACCGAACGCGCGGCGGCCTGGCCCTGCGCCGTGTCCATCGTCATGCCGAGCTGCCCGACCCAGGGCTTGCCCTCGCGCTTGGCGATGTGACCCGACAGGAAGATCAGGGCGCCGGAGCGCACATAGGGCACGTAGGCCGCCGCCGGCACCGACACCGGGGGCAGGACGATGCCGAGTTCGGCAAGGCGTTGGGAAATCGTGGACATGAGGTCTTCCGCAGGGACGAGGAAAGGGCCGGCGCGGGCATGCGCCGCGCAGTGCCGCAGGATCCTACACTGGCCCGCGACGGTGCCGGCTACGCCCGGTGCGCGGGGTTCGCCGGATGCCTGCGGTGTCCCGGAGGATGACCGCGGTGTCGGGCGCTCGCGTGCAGGCGCGCAGGAGGCCTGCACCGTCGCAGCCCAGGGATGGCCATGACGCATCACCCGCCGAGACGAACCAGACCTGCTGCGCGACGGCAAGGACCGGCCTGCGCGCGGCAGCGGTGGCGCGACGGCGTCCCGCCGACGGCGCACCGGTCGGCCGGGCGGCGGGTGTGAGTCGTCCCACCTCACCCAGAGGGCCTGCGGCGTGGGCCGGGCGCGGCTGGCTGTCGGGCATCGCGATGGGCTGGCTGGCCGGCACCGCCCTGCAATTGAACAGCGTCGGTCTCTGGCCGACGGGCGCCGCGTGGTCGCTGGCCGCCGCCGCCCTGTCGGCCACTGCGCTGGCCATCGGCGCGCGGCGCACCGCGCCCCACTGGCAAGGGCTGGCACTGGTGATCGCCGCTGCGGCGCTGGGATATGCCGCAGCCGAAGGGCGCGCCGGCATGCGTCTGGCGCAGGCACTCCCCTCGCATCTGGAGGGCCGGGACATCGACGTCATCGGCACGATCGCGGCATTGCCCCGACAGGGGCCGCAAGGCTGGCGCTTCGTCCTCGAGGTCGAGACCGCAACGCTCGGCGCCCTGCCCCGGCGCGGCGCGGCGTCGGGCTCGGCCGACCCGGCACCGCCTGGCACCCCCGAGCCGCAGGCCCCGGGCACGCCGGTGGCACTGCCCGACCGCCTGTCACTGGCCTGGTACCGCGGCTTCGACGGGCCGTCGTGGGCCCGCGCGCCGGCGCAGCCCATCGTCGCCGGAGACCGCTGGCGCATGACCGTGCGTCTGCGCCAGCCGCACGGCAGCCTGAACCCGCACGGTTTCGACCTCGAGCAGTGGCTGTTCATCCAGGATCTGCGCGCGAGCGGATACGTCCGGCCAGGCGCGGCACGGCTGGACGAGGCCGTGGCGCATCCGATCGAGCGCCTGCGCCAGCGGGTACGAGACGCGATCTTCGAACGCGTCGACGACACGCGCGCCGCCGGCGTGATCGCCGCCCTCGCGGTGGGCGACCAGGCCTCGATCGACGGCGACGACTGGGCGCTGTTCCGCGACACCGGCATCGCGCACCTGATGAGCATCAGCGGGCTGCATGTCACGATGTTCGCCTGGCTCGCGGCCACGCTCGTGGGCGTGGTCTGGCGCCGCAGCAGGCGGTGCATGCTGGCGGTGCCCACGCCGCTGGCGGCCCGGCTCGGCGGGCTCGGTCTGGCCTTCGCCTACGCGCTGGTGGCGGGCTGGGGCGTGCCCGCGCAACGCACGGTGCTGATGCTCGCGGTCGTCGCTGCCCTGCGCAGCAGCGGCCTGCATTGGCCCGCTCCACTGGTGCTGCTGGTCGCGGCCGTCGCCGTGACCGGGCTCGAGCCGTGGGCGCTGCTGCAGCCCGGCTTCTGGCTGTCCTTCGCCGCGGTGGGCCTGCTGATGGTGTCGGACCTGCCCTCGGACTGGCACGTCGCGGCGGACCCGGGGACGGCCCCGGCCCTGGGTCGGCTGCGCAACACCGTGCGGGCGGCGCTGCGCACGCAGTGGATCGCCAGCATCGGGCTGGCACCGTTGACCCTGATCTTCTTCCAGCAGGTCTCGATCGCGGGTTTCGTGGCCAACCTCGTCGCGGTGCCGCTCGTCACGCTGCTGATCACCCCGCTGGCGCTGTTGGGGCTGCTGTGGGGTGGGCTGTGGGAGGCCGCCGCGATGGCGCTCGACGGACTGTCGGCCCTGCTGCGGCTGCTGCTCACCGCACCGGGCGCCGTGTGGACGGCTGCCGCCGCGCCGGGCTGGGCGGTGGCGGCGGGTCTGGCCGGCGGTGCGGTGGCCGTCATGCCGCTGCCATGGCGCGTGCGCCTGCTCGGCCTGCCGCTGGTCCTGCCCCTGCTGATGCCGGCCACGCCGCGCCCGGCGGCGGGCCAGTTCGACACCGTCGCCGTCGACGTCGGACAGGGCACGGCGGTGCTCGTGCGCACGCGCCACCACCTGCTGGTCTACGACGCCGGCCCCCGCTACAGCTCCGAGGCCGATGCCGGGCAGCGCGTGCTCGCGCCGCTGCTGCGCGCACGCGGCGAACGCGCCATCGACCTGCTGGTGCTCAGCCATGTCGACACCGACCACGTCGGCGGCGCCGAATCGCTGCTGGACGCCCTGCCCGTGCGGGCCAGCATGAGCTCCCTGACCGCAGACCAGCCGCCGCGCGCGCGGCTGCCCGGTCATCGCCCGTGCGTGGCGGGCGAGCGCTGGCATTGGGACGGCGTCGCCTTCGAGGTCTTGCACCCGTCGACGCAGCGCCCGCCGGGTCGGCCCCGCCCGAACACGCTGAGCTGCGTGCTGCGCGTGCGCGACGTCCACGGCCGGCGGCTGCTGCTCACCGGCGACATCGAAGCCGCACAGGAGGCCCTGCTCGTCGCCCGCCACGGCACCGACCTGCGCAGCGAGGTGCTGCTGGTGCCGCACCACGGCAGCCGCACCTCGTCGACCCCGGCCTTCCTGCAGGCCGTGGCGCCCGAGGTGGCAGTGGTGCAGGCGGCGTACCGCAGCCGCTTCGGACACCCGGCCCCGGAGGTCATCGAGCGCTACCAGGCGCAAGGCATCGCCGTGGCTCGCAGCGACCGCTGCGGCGCCTGGACCTGGCCGGCCGGCCAGCCGCCGCAGGCCGCGCGCTGCGAGCGTGACCTGCGACGTCGCTTCTGGCACTGGCGCGCCTCCGAGGCGCCCGGGCCGGATGGCCAGACCCGGTGACCCGGTGACCCGGTGACCCGTGACGCAGCGCGGCGCGACGCGGCGCGACGGCCGAGCCTCCGCGCGGACGCGCGAACCCGTCGACCCGGGGTCGGAAGGCGATCGCCTCGAACCGAAGACACCGTGGAAAGAACCGATTGACTTCGCGCCGCCTGGCCGACTACAACGCGTTCAGGGCAACGGTGCCGTGAGCGCAAGGGACAGGACAGCGGAGGGGCTCATGACGGAAGCAGGCGATCGTCTCCCCCAGGCGGGCGGGGCCCCCGACCACGGTGTCGCCAAGGCCGCGCCGACGGGGGCGATGACGGCCGAAGCAGGGCCGCTGCGTGCCTTCATCGTGGCGAGCTATGTCGACCTCTTCCTCGGTCAGAGCCGCAAGGCGGCGTGGGGCACGCTGGCCGCGGCCACGCTGCTGGCCCTGACCTGGTCGCGCGCGACACCCACGGTGCTGCCCTGGCTGTGGCTGGGTCTCGTCGGCATGGTCACCTGGTGGCGTCTCACACGGGCCGAAGGCTGCATCCGCAGCGCCGGCGGCGCCGACGCGGAGCGCCGGATCACCCTGCTGCTGGGCTGCAACGGGCTGCTGCTGATGGCGCCGCTGGCCGGCTTCGGGGCGATGTCCGAGATCCAGCGCGCCGCCGTCTCGCTGGTGCTGCTGTCGCTGGCCACCGGCTCGGTGGCCACGACCACCGGCCACCGCCGCACCTTCCTCGTCTACGCCGGGCCGCTGCTCCTGCCCCTGGCAGCGGCATGGGTGTGGACACTGCACCCGGACGAACCGGCCTGGACCACCTACGGACTGGCCGGCCTGATCGTCGCCTTCCTCGGCGTGCTGGTGTCGGTGGGGCAGCAGCAGCATGCGGTCTTCCGCGAATCCTGCCGGATCCGGTTCGCCGAGCAGACGCTGAACCAGCAGCTCCAGCAGGCCCTGGCCAACGAGAGCGAGGCCCATCGCAGCAAGACGCACTTCCTCGCCGCGGCGAGCCACGACCTGCGACAACCCATCCACAGCATCAACGTGCTGCTGGCGGCGCTGGCGCTGCGCCAGTTGGACGGCCGCTCGGCCGACATCGTCAGGCTGTTGACGGATGTCAGCGCCAGCCTGTCGGCCCAGCTCGACACCCTGCTCGACATCTCGCGCCTGGACGCCGGGTCGATCAAGCCCGAGTTCCAGCCAGCGCGGCTGGACCAGCTCGTGCAGGCGCATCACCAGACCTTGCTGGCCGTCGCCGCTGCGCGCGGCCAGACCGCGCGGGTGCAGATCGACGGGCAGATGACCGCATGGACCGACCGGAACCTGCTGTCGAGGGTGCTGGGCAACCTGAGCGACAACGCGATGAAGTACAACCGTGCCGGTGGCAGCCTCACCCTGGGGTTGCGCCGCGACGGCGACACGGCGCTGCTGTCGGTGACCGACACGGGGATCGGCATCCCGCCGGCCGAGCAGTCGCGCGTCTTTCAGGAGTTCTACCAGGTCGGCAACCGCGAACGCGACCGCGCCAAGGGGCTGGGCCTCGGGCTGGCGATCGTCGAGCGGCTGTGCCGGCTGCTGGGGGTCGGCATCAGCCTGGAATCGAGGGTAGGGGTGGGCACGACGGTCACGCTGCGCATCCCGGTCGCCGCCGCCGAGACCCCGCCGCCCCTCGCGGAGCTACCGGTGGCGGATGTGCCTGCGGGTCTGAGCGTGCTCGTCGTCGACGACGAGGTCGCCATCCGCGAGAGCATGGCGCTGTTGCTGCAGGCGTGGGGCTGCCGCGTGCACCTGGCCGACGGCACGACACAGGCCGTGCAGATCGCACTGCGCGAGCCCGTGGATGTCGTGCTGTCGGACCTGCGTCTGGCGCACGAGGACAGCGGTCTGCGCGTGCTCCAGGCACTGCGCGCGTTGAAGCCGGCCGCGCGCATGGCGCTGATCACCGGCGACACTGCCCCTGACCGCATCCGGCAGGCCGAATCCGCCGGTGCGGTCCTGATGCACAAGCCCGTCGCGCCGGAGCGGCTGCGCGCCTTCCTGGCGGCACCCGCCGATGCCGAAGGAGCAGGCGAGCCGCTGCCGCAGGACCCCGCGCATGCACCGGCTGCCAACGGCGCCCGCCCAGCAGCCTGAGTAGGTCGAGGACCTTCTGGCGCCGCCACCGAACAGGCTGCGGACGGGCTGCGGACGGTTCGCCCGGGTCTTGCGGCGACCGGCTGCGACCGGCTGCGACCGGCTGCGACCGGCGGCGACCGCCGGCCACCGGAGCCGAACGGCGCCGACCGGCAGCAACCGGTCGCGCGCCCCGCACCGTCAGGTCTGCGCGATGCCCGCCTTGCGGATGACCTCACCCCAGCGGCGGATCTCGCTGTCGAGCAGGCGCCCGAGTTCGTCCGGGCTGCTGGCCTGCACCCGCATGCCGAGCTTGCCCAGCTTGTCCTGCACCGCAGCCGTGGCGCAGGCCTCGCGAACGGCCCGGTTCAGCGCGGCGATGACCTCGGCCGGCGTGCCGGCAGGGGCTGCGATCGCGTTCCAGGACGCGACGTCGTAGCCCGCCACCCCCGCCTGCTGCACCGTCGGCACGTCAGGCAATGCCGCATTGCGGGTGGCCGCGGTGACCGCCAGCGCCCTCACCGCGCCGCCTGCGACCTGCGGAACCATCGGACCCGTGATCTCGAAGGCCACGTCCAGTTCGCCGGCGCGCAGCGCGGTGAGCACGGCTGGCGAGTTGCGGTAGGGCACGACGAGCGCCTCGATGCCTGCCACCGTCTCGAACAGCTTGGCCGACAGATGCTGCGTGCTGCCGATGGCAATGGTGCCGACATTGAGCTTGCCAGGGTTGGCCCGGGCGTAGCCGAGCAGATCGGCCAGGGTGGCGAAGCGCGAATTCGTCGGCACGAACAGCCCGAGGTCGAAGAAGCCCAGCGTCGAGACCGGCGCGAAGTCCTTGCGTGTGTCGTAGGGCAGTTTCTTGAACAGCCCCTCGCTGACGGCATTGCCGTTGCTCATCACCAGCAGCGTGTGGCCGTCGGCGCGCGCGCCCGCGACGGTCTGTGAGGCGACGATGCTGCCGGCGCTGGGCTTGTTCTCGACCACGACCGGCTGCCCGAGCAGGCGGGCCATCTGCTCGGCCACCGCACGTGCGGTGATGTCGGCGATGCCGCCCGGCCCGAAAGGCACGAGCAGCGACACGGGACGCGAGGGAAAGGCGGGCTGCGCGGCGGCCCCCAGGGGCAGCGACAGCGCGGCGGCGGCGCCCAGCAGTTGACGGCGTTGCATCGAAACAGGGAACTTCATCGGGTGGGGTCCTCGAACCGGGGTCGGGGCCACCGCGGCCGGCTGCCTGCCGGACGCGGTGGGGAGATTGCGGATTCTCACGCGCGAAAGGATGTCCGAGCATTGCAATCCGGTGCCGGGCCGTTGCCCGGGCGCGCAGCCACCGCACTCACGGCGCCCAAGACGCCCACCGTGCCGACGTCGCCTACGGTGCCGACGGTTCCCTTTTGTGCGCCCCGAACCCCATCGACCGATACCCCCTCCACCCACCCTTCAGGAAACCCCACCGATGACCCAGACCCGACACCCCCTGCCCTGGCGCCCGGCCCACGCCGTCGTGGCCTTGACGCTCGCAGCCTGGCTGCCGGGCGCGTTCGCGCTCGACAGCGGCACCTCCGCCAGCGGCATCGCCTACCTGTCCGGCGGCGCCGGTGCCGACGAGCGCCAGGAGATGCAGGCACAGCAGGGCCGGTACAGCCTGTGGCTGACCGCGGCCGCCAAGGGTGGCGCCTTCCTGGCGGATGTGGACGTGCGTGTGACGTCGCGCCCGGCCGGCGCGACGGTGCTGGAACACCGCATGACCGGACCCTGGCTGTACGCGGCGCTGCCGGCCGGCGACTATGTGGTGGAGGCCACCGCCGACGCCGACGCCCGACGCCCGGCGCAGACGCTGCGCGCCAACGTCAGCATCGCCAGCGGACCAGCGCGGCAACTGGTGCTGCACTTCGACCGCCGCGACGTCGACGGCAACTGAGCCCGGATCCGGCAGTGAGCCGCCAGTCTGCGCTGGCGAATGCTGGACCACGCTGAAGATTCCGCTCACGGCCTGCGTCACCCCAGGGGGTGAGACCGCTGCACACACGTTCGAGCCGCCCTCGAACACCCCAGCGGCGTTCGCGCGAAGGCGATGTCACCACAGACAGGTGCGCCATCGCACCGACGCCCCTGCGCAGATCACTCCCCGCCCAGCCGCAGGTTCGTCGGCAGGCGCTTCTCCACCGCCCACTTCAGCAGTGCCGCGCCGCGGTAGACGCCGTGGGCGAACTTGCCGTAGGGCATGGTCAGGAAGAAGGCCATGACGGCACCGAGGTGGGCGCACAGCAGCAGCGGCAGCGCCGGCGTCTGCCGCAGCAGCGCGAGCAGCAGGCCGGTGGCGCTGACGATGAACAGCAGCGCCAGGAAGCCTGCGTCCATGGGCGCCTGCGCGGCGTCGCCATGGGCCGGATGACGCCGCAGGCGCAGCCAGGCCAGCCCGGCCGGGCCGACGATGAGCCCGAGCCCCCCGGCCACGCCCAGCAGCTTGGGCAGGCTGGCCCAGCCGTAGGGCGCAACCCAGCCGAAGCCATAGTGGTAGACCGTGGCCACACTGGTGGAGGCGAAGCACAGCAGGAAGCCGTGGAAGGTCAGGTGGTGGAACCAGCGGCGCGATTGCGTCCAGCGGTCGTCCTCGTTGTGGCAACCTTCGCCGTGGCCGCCGTCCAGGTACTTCAGGCGCAAGGCGTCGTGCGTGGCCTCGGCCAGTGCGGGACCCTCGACCCGTCCGGGCGGCGCGCCGCGCCAGAAGCGACGCACCCCCACACCGAGCGCGAACACGGCGAAGGCGAACACCGGCAGGAACATCGACACCATCAGGCCGTGGGGAAAGATGGCGTAGAAACTGCCCTGCGCGGGCGCGCCCCACCACGAGCCGTGCCGCACGAGCGCCAGCGCGAGGAACAGCGCCAGTCCCGCGGCCAGCGCCAGCGCGACGACCAGCCCGTTGCGTGCGTAGGCGCTGCCGAAAGCCGCGGGCCAGGCGTGCGCGGCGTAGGTGCGCACGCGCACCCGCGCCATCGCCTGCGGCACATTGACGCCGAACTCATGGGGCGGCGCGTACTGACAGGCGTGCAGGCAGGCGCCGCAGTTGTGACACAGGTTAGCCAGGTAGTGCACGTCGGCGGCAGCGAAGGCCAGGCGCCGGGTCATCGCGGGGAAGACCGCACAGAAGCCCTCGCAGTAACGACAGGCGTTGCAGATCTCCATGACCCGCGACACCTCGGCCTCGGCCGGCCCAGGCCTGGGTACCCCGCCCTCGCCGAGCGCGCGGGCCTCGTCGATCAGGGCCTGCAATTCAGACATCGCTCGTCTCCGCCATGGACGCCGTGCCTGCAGGCACCAAACGGTGGTCCGATCGCGCCTCCTTCAAGGCCTGCAGCGCCTGGGCGCCGGCGATGCGGCCGAACACCGTACCGATCGTCATGCCCACCCCCGCGGTGTAGCCCTGCCCGAGCACGTTGCCAGCCATGACCTCACCGGCGGCCAGCAGATTGGGGCTGGGCTCGCCACCGAAGTGCACCCGCGCCCGCTCGTCGACGCGCACGCCCAGGTAGGTGAAGGTGACGCCAGGGCGCAGCGTGTAGCCGAAGAAGGGCGGCGTGTCGATCGGCCGCGCCCAGTGGGTCTTGGGCGGCGTCAGGCCCTCGGTCACGCAGTCGTCGAGCACGGCGTGGTCGAAGCGGCCGGGCCGGCAGGCCGCGTTGAAGGCGCGCACGGTCTCCAGGAAGGGCTGCGTCGGCAGCTTCAACTGCCGGGCCAGGGCCTCCAGGGTGTCGGCTTGCTCGCCGCGGAAGACCGGCGGCATGAAGCGACCGACCGCCTTGGCGTCGATGATCGAATGCCCCACCTGCCCGGGCTGCAGCGCCACCAGGCGGCCCCAGATCGCGTAGCGCTTGGGCCAGAAATCCTCACCCTCGTCGTAGAAGCGCTGCCCCTCGCGGTTGACCATGATGCCCAGCGAGACGGCGTCCACCCGCGTGCAGATCCCGCCGTCGTACAGCGGCGCGCGCGCATCGATGGCCACCATGTGAGCCTGCGTGGCGTCGCCGATGGCATCCGCCCCCTGGTCCAGCAGGTCGCGCAGCAGCACGCCCTGGTTGTAGCGCGTGCCGCGGATCAGGAACTGCTCGGCCGGCCACTCACCGCGTTCGTTGCGGCCCCAGGCCTCGCGCAGCCAGCCGAGGTTGGACTCGAAACCGCCGCTGGCCACCACGCAGGTGCGCGCGGTAATGCGCTCGCCGCTGTCGAGCACCGCGGCGACGAAGCGGCTGCCGTCGAGTTCCAGCCGGCGTACCGGCGCCTCGTAGCGGACCTGCACGCCCATGTCCTGCGCACTGCGGTAGTAGGCATTGACCAGGGCCTTGCCGCCTCCCATGAAGAAGGCGTTGGTGCGGCTCAGGTGCAGCGTGCCCGACAGCGAGGGCTGGAAGCGCACGCCGTGGCGCCGCATCCAGCCGCGCACGTGGTGCGACTCGCGGATCACCAACCGGGCCAGCGCCTCGTCGGTGCGCCCGGCGGTCACCTTGCGCAGGTCCTGCCAGAACTCCTCCTCCGGGTAGGCCTCGGTGAGCACGTCCTGCGGCGCGTCGTGCATGCAGCGGATGTTGCGAGTGTGCATCGAGTTGCCGCCGCGCCACGCCGGCGTCGCCGCTTCGAGCAACAGCACCGAGGCTCCGCCCTCTCGGGCCACGAGGGCGGCACACAAGGCAGCGTTGCCGCCGCCGATCACGAGGACATCGGGTCGATCCAAAAGAATGCTCATCAGCGTCACGAGACGAACGGAAATGTAAGCGAGCGAAGGATCTCGACCGGCTGGATGGAACGATGCGGCGCAGACGACCCATTCAGGAAAACGCTATGGGGCCCAAACTGCCACCATCTGATCCCTGCACACACTTGACACAACTGTTTGGCCGCGCTACGCTCTCCCCCCATGAGAGTCTGCGGCCGCTGGTTCGACGCCCCGCTTCGTGATCGCATCATGGGTGAGCTCGCTGCCCA
>Ga0172372_10003281_pt1 | contig 23918 bp, 24 predicted proteins | sample LakKiv5m_2_FD_114544 | JGI IMG/M metagenome (GOLD analysis project Ga0172372, IMG submission 114544) | Freshwater microbial communities from Kabuno Bay, South-Kivu, Congo - kab_092012_9.5m | ecosystem: Environmental > Aquatic > Freshwater > Lake | place: Democratic Republic of the Congo...
ACACACACAAGGCGATGTCATGCACCAAGGCGTGGTGTTGAAGCCCATCGTCGCTGATGATGAGCTGGGTTCTGGGATAGGTTTTGAGCAATGCTTGGGCTGCCAAGGCACGCTGTCGACCCACAAAGACAGGCTGTTTGCATCGCTGCTTGACCAGCAACGCTTCATCGCCAACATCCATGGCGAGGCTGTCCACTTGCACTTCTTTCACCACCCGGTTGTCCACACCGTGTCCACGGGCAATCACGCCCACTTGCCAGCCGAGGCTTTGAAAAAAAGTGGACAAACAGATGACGATGGGCGTTTTACCTGATCCACCAACCGTGACGTTACCCACCACCAAGACGGGTATGGGCATTCGGGTGGCGACCCGCCATCCGAGCCGGTAGGTTTGCAGTCTCAATGCCAACCAGACGCGGGTAAGAAGGGTTGCCGGCCACAACAAGCGGGCCAACCAGTCCTTGGATTGCCAAGCATGGCGCAAAAAATCAAAGTTGTTGGCCATCGGTTCAGGGGCGCTTGTTCATCAATCGGCTGCAAATGGCGACCACTCGAGCGCGCTTCAGGGCAGGGTCCGTGTTTGACTGCGAAATTGCGCCGAGAACGTGATTTGCTGCAACCCGCTGTTTTGAGCAGCTTCCAGAACCATCATCACCGACTGGTGGCTGGCACGAGCGTCGGCGCTGATCACCACCAAGGGATTGTTCTGGTCTTTGGCTGCCTGAGCCAGGGCTTGGGACAAGGCAGCAATGTTGGCGGGAACCATCGCTTGCTGAACGCCAATCTGTCCGTCGCTGCTCACAGTGATGCGAATCTCACGCGGGCGTTCTTGTTGTGGCGCGCTGTCAGCTTGGGGCAGGTTCAAATCAAGCTGGGTCAAGCGACCATAAGTCGTGGTCATCATCAAAAAAATGAGTACCACCAGCAGCACATCGATGAAGGCAATCAGGTTGATTTCAGGCTCTTGTGAGGCAGGTCGGCCAAAACGCATCTCAACCGCCTTTTTTCGAACTGAAAAAATGTCGAACCAGGCGCTCGCTGTCGATTTCAAGTTCCAGCACAAAGTGGTCGACGCGGGCGCGAAAATAACGCCACGCTACCAAACTGGGAATGGCAATCACCAGTCCAAATGCCGTGTTGTAGAGGGCTACCGAAATACCATGGGCCAATTGCGCGGGGTTACCGGTCCCTGGGGCTTGTGAGCCGAAAATTTCAATCATGCCCACCACTGTGCCAAACAGCCCAAGCAAGGGGGCTGCAGAAGCAATCGATCCGAGCGTGCTCAAATACTGCTCGAGGTTGGCCGCAGCGCGTCGACCAGCGGCCTCGAGATGGCCCCGAAATTCTGATTCACTGCACTGAGGATGCCTTTGCAGTTCTGCCAAACCCGTGCCGATGATCTCACCCAGTGCTGAATGTGATTTAAGTTTGTCAATCGACTCCAAACTTGGCATGCTGCGCTGCGAATGGTGCAGCACCTCTTCAAGCAAATTGTCGGGAATCACCAAAGGGGCTCTGAGCTTGTAAAACCGCTCGACTATCACGGCCAAGGCGATGACGGAACAAAGCAAAAGGGGCCAAATCGGCCAACCAGCCGCTTGTATGATGCCTAGCAAAGTGGTTCTCCTGTCGGGTTTACGCGAATTATGGCCCAGCCCGTTTCTTTTCTATCGACTTTTTAAATCACCATGTCGTCTCCACTCCAGGCACCCCTGACCAACCGCGTCTGGACGGTCAGCGGCTTGTGCCATGCCATCAGCGACCACTTGAAGTTGAGGTTCAACTCACTTCTGGTCCAAGGTGAACTGTCTGGTTTCACCCGCGCATCCAGCGGGCATTGCTATTTTTCTTTAAAAGACCAAGCTGGACAGATGCGATGCGCCATGTTTCGCCGTTCTGCCGATCACCTTGACTTTGTCCCGCGCGAGGGCGATTTGGTGGAAGTTCAGGGACGGGTTGGCTTGTACGAGCCCCGCGGTGAATTGCAACTCGTGGTCGAGGCCATGCGCCCAGCCGGGGCCGGGCAATTGCATGAAGCATTTATTCGACTCAAAACCAAGTTAGAAGCTGAGGGCTTATTCGATGCTTCGCGCAAGCGTGATATTCCCAAGCGGCCGCGTGCGATTGGTGTGGTGACCTCTTTGGGGGCGGCGGCTTTGCATGATGTGGTCACGGCCCTGCAGCGACGCGTTGCGCATATTCCCGTGCGCATTGCCCCCAGCTTGGTGCAAGGCGCCGATGCCCCAGCGCAATTGGTGGCGGCGTTGCAAGCATTGCAAACCCTGGTCGAGGTGGATGTGATTTTGCTGGTGCGAGGCGGCGGCTCGCTGGAAGACCTGTGGGCCTTCAATGACGAAACCTTGGCACGCACATTGGCGGCTTGCAAGGTGCCGGTCATCTGCGGCGTGGGCCATGAAACCGACTTCACCATCGCCGATTTTTGTGCCGATCTGCGGGCGCCCACACCCACGGCTGCTGCTGAGATGTGCGCTATCGATTTGGCGAGTGACCTGCTGCGCCTGCAAAAGCTGCAAGAACCACTGACCCAAACCGTTCACTGGCGCTTAGACCAAGCTGCCCAAGCCTTGGATCGCTTGGAACGGCAACTGGGCAGGCCCTCGGGCTGGCTGTATCAACAGCAAACCGCATGCAACAACTTGTCCAGCCGCTTGGGGCGAGGGATCGCACACAGCTTGCACCACAAACGATTGACTTTGCAGCCCTTGGGGCCCAGCTTCAATCGGGCCGTCGCTGACCTGCCTCGCATGCTGCAGCATTGCTTGGACAGGTTCGAGTGGTTGCTGGGTTCGCTGGATCCAGCACTGGTGTTGAAACGAGGCTATGCCTGGCTGCAAAACGAAGAAGGTCGAGCACTTGGTTCAGTTCAGGATTTGTCACCAGGGCAATTGGTTGAAGCCAAGTTGGCCGACGGCGACGTGTGGTTGAAGGTGCAGCCCGAATCCAAGCCATGAGTGTTGTCCAAGGCTTGAAGATCGGTCCGCCAAGACCATCAGCTAGGCTTTGAATAAAGGCCCCCTGAGCCTGAAGCCTTTTTTGATGTTTTTCTTTGCAAACCAGCCTTGATGCATCTCCAAAACAAAGCGCACCGGCTTTTCCGAGCAGTGCGACTGCGTCGATTGCGGAGTCATATCGACCAAATTCACGATGGTGCCGTCGTCGTCAACAAAGGCCGCGGTCAGGGGTAACAGGGTGTTTTTCATCCAAAAGCACTGTTGTTGGGGTTGCTCAAAGACAAACAACATGCCTTCGTGGGTAGCCATGTCTTGACGAAACATGAGGCCCAACTCACGCTGCTTCGGGGTGGCAGCGACTTGGGCATCAATTTGGAACATTCCAGCTTGCAATTGAACTCGGGGCAGGTTGGTCTGCGCCTGCTGAGGCCAGGCTGCAAAAGACATGAGAAACAAACAAAAGCTCAAGGCAAATCGAGTCATGGTCGGGTCAGGGTCGTTGGTTAGAATGGATTCAACGGGCTGTTCAAGGCCCCCAGCTCACTTTCATCTGGAGATTCTCACTTGTACCAGCATATCAAGGTGCCCGCCCAAGGCGAAAAAATTGTCGTCAACAAAGACATGTCGTTGACCGTGCCCGATCAGCCCATCATTCCTTACATCGAAGGCGATGGCACGGGTTTAGACATCACGCCTGTCATGCTCAAAGTGGTAGACGCTGCAGTCGCCAGGGCCTATGGCGGCCAGCGCAAGATCCACTGGCTGGAGGTTTACGCCGGCGAAAAATCCACCCAAATTTACGGCCCCGATGTTTGGTTGCCTGAGGAAACCTTGGCGGCTTTGAAGGAGTATGTGGTGTCCATCAAAGGCCCCCTCACCACGCCCGTGGGCGGGGGTATTCGCTCTTTGAATGTGGCCCTGCGTCAAGAACTGGATTTGTACGTGTGTTTGCGCCCGGTGCAGTATTTCAAAGGCGTGCCTTCCCCTTTGAAAGAACCTGAAAAAACCAATATGGTGATCTTCCGCGAAAACTCTGAGGACATTTATGCGGGTATTGAATACGAAGCCGAAAGCGACAAAGCCAAAAAGCTGATTCAATTTTTGATTGACGAAATGGGCGTCACCAAAATTCGCTTCCCGAACACTTCCGGCATTGGCATCAAACCGGTCTCCAGAGAAGGCACTGAACGCTTGGTGCGCAAAGCCATCCAATACGCCATTGACAACGACAAACCCAATGTGACCATTGTGCACAAGGGCAACATCATGAAATACACCGAGGGTGGTTTCCGTGATTGGGCTTACGCCTTGGCGCAAAAAGAATTTGGAGCCCAACTGATTGATGGCGGACCTTGGTGCAAATTCAACAATCCCCGCAATGGCTGCGAAATCATCGTCAAAGACAGCATTGCGGATGCCTTCTTGCAACAAATTTTGTTGCGTCCTGCCGAGTACAGCGTGATTGCCACTCTCAACCTGAATGGCGACTATGTGTCGGATGCCTTGGCTGCGCAAGTAGGTGGCATCGGCATTGCGCCCGGTGCCAATTTGTCGGATTCCGTGGCTTGCTTTGAGGCAACTCACGGAACAGCCCCAAAGTACGCTGGCAAGGACTATGTGAACCCTGGTTCAGAAATCTTGTCTGCAGAAATGATGCTGCGCCACATGGGCTGGACCGAGGCTGCAGACTTGATCATCACATCCATGGAAAAGTCCATCCAGAGTGGCAAAGTCACTTATGACTTTGCCAGACTCATGGAAGGCGCCACCCAAGTGAGCTGCTCGGGTTTTGGTCAGGTGATGATCGACAACATGTGAAAAGCCCCTTAGGGGCTGGGTATCAGGCGCCTTGGGCCATCAGGTTGGCTCGAAATTGTGGGGTTCTCAAACGAGAACCCCTTTGTGTTTGGATGTCTGATTCCAATGGCTCTGCCGCCGGTGCAGCAATCACCCTGATGTTTTTGGCCATCCATCCACGGGGGCCTTCCAAGGGTTCATAGACCACACTGGCGCCTTGCTGCAAGGTTTTGAATCCCACCATGTCCACCTCGCTGAAATGGGCGAAAACGTCCTTGCCTATTTCAGATGACTCGATGAACCCAAATCCTTTGTGGTTGTTAAACCATTTCACGATACCGAAAGCCATGTCAAGTTCTCCATTGATTAATAACGCATACTTTTTATATAAAAATGTATGTTTTTAAATTAAAAGGCAGAATATGAATTTTGTAAAGTACTATTTAATTACTTATTTTTAAACTTTTACTGACAATGCCCTGGTAGAAGTTGCTCATGGGATCTGCTCGATAGAATCAGGACATGAGCAGTCAACCACCCCAGCCCGTCGTCCCCCCAAGCCAAATTTCAGACGGTGATTCAGTTGTTTTGGAGCGTCGCACCCAGCGGACCCAGCCCCCGCAGATGTACCAGGTCGTGATGCTCAATGACGACTTCACACCGATGGAGTTCGTGGTGCGGGTGCTTCAGGAGTTTTTCAACAAAGACCGCGAGGCGGCTACTCAAATCATGTTGAAGATCCACCTCGACGGCAAAGGGGTCTGCGGCGTTTACTCCAAAGACGTTGCCGCCACCAAAGTGGACCAGGTGCAGGACGCGGCCCACGAAGCCGGACACCCGTTGCAATGTCTGAGCGAACCGGTTGAATAAATCCCCATCGTTTCCATATACAGTTGACCCCAAGAACGCCCCAAGGAAGAAATCATGATTGCCCAAGAACTCGAAGTCAGCTTGCACATGGCCTTTGTCGAGGCCAGACAGCAGCGTCATGAATTCATCACCGTTGAACACCTGTTGTTGGCCCTGCTCGACAACCCCAGCGCCGCGGAAGTCTTGCGCGCTTGCTCTGCCAATATTGATGACTTACGCAAATCTTTGTCAAATTTCATCAAAGACAACACGCCCCAAGTGGCCGGCAGCGATGAAGTAGACACCCAACCCACCTTGGGTTTCCAGCGGGTTATCCAACGCGCCATCATGCATGTGCAGTCCACTGGCAATGGCAAAAAAGAAGTCACGGGTGCCAACGTGTTGGTGGCCATCTTTGGTGAGAAAGACTCGCACGCTGTTTACTACTTGCACCAGCAAGGGGTGACCCGCTTGGACGTGGTGAATTACATCGCCCATGGCATCAAAAAGAGCGATCCCCAAGAGCCGGTCAAAAACAACGATGCTTCCACACCCGAAAGCGAAGAAGCGACCGAGAAATCGGAAAAAGCCTCGCCATTGGAGCAGTTCACCCAAAACCTGAACCAATTGGCCAAAGACGGGAAAATCGACCCCTTGATTGGTCGTGAATATGAGGTGGAGCGCACCATCCAAATCCTGTGCCGTCGCCGCAAAAACAACCCGCTGTTGGTGGGTGAGGCCGGCGTTGGCAAAACGGCCATCGCCGAGGGCCTGGCCTGGCGCATCACGCAAAAGGATGTGCCTGAAATTCTGGCCGAATCGGTGGTTTATTCCCTCGATATGGGCGCTTTGTTGGCGGGCACCAAGTACCGGGGCGACTTCGAACAGCGCTTGAAAGGGGTCTTGAAGTCTTTGAAGGACAAACCCAATGCGGTGTTGTTCATTGATGAAATTCACACCCTCATCGGCGCGGGTGCAGCCTCCGGCGGCACCTTGGACGCCTCCAACCTGCTCAAACCGGCTTTGTCCAGCGGACAACTCAAGTGCATTGGCGCCACCACTTTCACGGAATACCGCGGTATTTTTGAAAAAGATGCCGCGCTCAGCCGGCGTTTCCAAAAAGTTGATGTGGTTGAACCCAGCATTGAACAAACGGTTGATATTTTGAAGGGCTTGAAATCCCGTTTTGAAGAGCACCATAGCGTGAAATACGCGGTGGCGGCCTTGCAAGCGGCTGCCGAGTTGAGCGCCAAATACATCAATGACCGTCACTTGCCCGACAAAGCCATCGATGTGATTGACGAAGCAGGCGCGGCGCAACGCATCTTGCCGGCTTCCAAGCGCAAGAAAACCATCAGCAAGTCTGAAATTGAAGACATCGTGGCCAAAATTGCACGGATCCCGCCCGCCAGTGTCTCCAATGACGACCGTGGCAAATTGCAAACCCTGGAACGCGATTTGAAGAGCGTGGTGTTCGGTCAAGACAAAGCACTGGAGGTTTTGGCTTCTTCAGTGAAGATGGCGCGTTCTGGCTTGGGCAAATCTGACAAACCGATTGGTGCCTTTTTGTTCAGCGGACCCACCGGTGTCGGCAAAACAGAAGCGGCCAAGCAACTGGCCTACATCTTGGGTATTGATTTGCTGCGTTTTGACATGTCTGAGTACATGGAACGCCATGCCGTCAGCCGCCTGATTGGTGCGCCTCCCGGCTATGTGGGCTTTGACCAAGGTGGTTTGCTCACTGAAGCCGTGACCAAAAAACCCCACTCAGTGTTGTTGCTCGACGAGATTGAAAAAGCCCACATCGACATCTTCAACGTCTTGTTGCAAGTCATGGACCATGGCACGCTGACCGACAACAACGGCCGCAAAGCCGACTTCCGCAATGTGATCATCATCATGACCACCAATGCGGGTGCTGAAACCATGAACAAATCCACCATTGGTTTTACCAATGCGCGGGAACCTGGGGATGAATTGGCCGACATCAAGCGCTTGTTCACACCCGAGTTTCGCAACCGCTTGGACGCCACCGTCAGCTTCAAGCCTTTGGATGAAGTTGTCATCATGCGCGTGGTCGATAAATTCTTGTTGCAACTCGAAACCCAGTTGGCAGAGAAGAAAGTCGAGGTCACGTTCACTGACGATTTGCGCAAGCATTTGGCCAAAAAGGGCTTTGATCCGCTCATGGGCGCTCGCCCCATGCAACGCCTGATCCAAGACACGATTCGCAAAGCCCTGGCCGATGAGCTGTTGTTTGGCCGTCTCACCGAAGGTGGTCGTTTGACCGTGAACTTGGATGACAAAGAAGAAGTTCAACTCGATATCCAGCCATTGCCCAAAAAAGAATCTCGTTCTTCCAAGTCCGAGCCTGCAGAACCTGAAGAAGCAGAGGCCAGTTGACCGTGGCAGGACACAGTAAATGGGCCAATATCCAGCACCGCAAAGGGCGTCAGGACGAAAAAAGAGGCAAGGTGTGGACGCGCGTTATCCGTGAAATCATGGTGGCTGCCCGCTTAGGTGGCGGCGACTTGGACACCAATCCCCGCTTGCGCATGGCGGTGGAAAAAGCCAAAGCGGCCAACATGCCAGCCGATACCATCAAGCGCAACATCGACAAAGCCACGGGCAATTTGGAAGGCGTTCAATACGAAGAAATTCGTTACGAAGGCTATGGCGTTGGCGGCGTGGCCCTGATGGTCGACACCATGACCGACAACAAGGTGCGCACAGTAGCCGAAGTGCGTCATGCCCTGAGCAAAAACGGCGGCAACTTGGGCGCCGAAGGCTCTGTGGCTTTTCAATTCAAGCACTGCGGACAAATCATCCTGGCGCCAGGCACCTCAGAAGACAAGGTCTTGGAAGTCGCGCTTGAGGCGGGTGCTGAGGATGTTTTAACGGATGATGAGGGAGCGATTGAAGTGCTCACACATGCCACCCATTTTGAAGCCGTGAAATCCGCTTTGGATCAAGCAGGACTCGTGGCGGGCATGGCTGAAGTCACCTACCGTGCCGAAAACACCATTGAGTTGAGTGAAGCAGACCAAGTCAAGATGCAAAAAATCTTGGATGCACTTGAAGAACTCGACGATGTGCAAGAGGTTTATCACAACGCCGCGTTATGAAAGTGTTGGTCATTGGCTCGGGTGGCCGCGAACACGCACTGGCTTGGAAACTGACCCAATCGCCGCAAGTCCAAATGGTTTATGTGGCTCCCGGCAATGCCGGTGTGGCCCGCGATAAAAACTTGCAAACAGTGAATCTGACAGATATCGTGGCTTTGCGCGAGTGGGCGCAAGAAAACGAGATTGGCCTCACCGTTGTGGGCCCCGAAGCGCCCTTGGCGGCCGGCGTGGTCGATGAGTTCCGTGCTCACCGTTTGCGCATCTTTGGTCCAACACAAGCGGCCGCCCAGCTTGAAAGTTCCAAGGCTTTTTCCAAAGCTTTCATGGAACGCCATGGCATTCCCACCGCGAAATACCAAACCTTTGAAGACCCAACACTGGCCCATGCCTATGTGAATCAACATGGTGCGCCCATTGTGGTCAAAGCAGACGGCTTGGCCGCAGGCAAGGGCGTGGTTGTAGCCACCACGCTGGAGCAGGCGCATGCAGCCATTGACAACATGTTGCTCGACAACCCCTCGGGCGTTCAGCACACCGCTGGGGCGTCTCGGGTGGTGATTGAAGAATTTTTGGAAGGCGAAGAAGCCAGTTTCATGGTGATCGCCCATGGTCTGGTCGCGGTAGCGTTGGCCACCTCACAGGACCACAAGCGCTTGTTGGACAACGACCAAGGCCCCAACACAGGGGGCATGGGTGCTTACTCGCCTGCACCCGTGGTGACCCCTGAAATGCATGCGCGGGTCATGCGGGAGGTGATTCAACCCACCCTCAAAGGCATGCAATCCGACGGCATTCCCTACACTGGTTTTTTGTACGCAGGCTTGATGATTGGCCCTCAAGGACAGCTGAAAGTATTGGAGTTCAACTGCCGCATGGGTGATCCGGAAACGCAGCCCATTTTGATGCGTTTGAAAAGTGATTTGTTAGAGGCTTTGTTGCGAGCCACTGACACCGATCCTGCAACATTGGCCCAGCTTGAGCTGAATTGGGACCGCCGTTTCGCACTCGGTGTGGTGCTTGCTGCCGCCAACTACCCCAGCACGCCGCGCAAGGGTGACGCCATTCATGGCTTACCTGTTGACCAGGATGAGTTGATGGTTTTCCATGCTTCCACGGAAATGGTGGACAAAGAAGTTCACACCAATGGTGGGCGGATTTTGTGTGTCACCGCCCTGGGAGATACAGTGCGCCAGGCTCAGATTCATGTCTATGACGTGGTGAATGCGATTCACTTTGACGGCATGCAGTACCGTCAGGACATCGGCCACCGCGCCTTGCGCAAATGAATGATCGAGGAAGCTTGAATGACGCCTGCCTTTGAACCCATACGCACTTATTTGATTGACTTGCAACACCGCATCACCGCGGCTTTGACCGAACTCGATGGGCAAGGAAGTTTCATCTCTGACACCTGGGAAAAACCGCCCGGCGAAATGTTGCAAGGCAATGGCGTGACCAAAATCATGGAGCAGGGTGCGGTGTTTGAGCGCGCAGGTTGCGGTTTTTCGCATGTGACTGGCCCCAAGTTGCCCCCATCGGCCACGCAGCATCGCCCCGAACTCAGTGGCTCGGCTTTTGAAGCCATGGGCGTGTCACTGGTGTTTCATCCCCGCAATCCCTTCGTCCCTACCGTGCACATGAACGTGCGGGCCTTGTTGGCCAAGCCCGCCCACGGCGATCCGGTGGCATGGTTTGGCGGCGGCATGGACTTGACGCCTTACTACGGTTTTGAAGAAGACGCGGTTCACTTTCACACGGTCTGCAAGCAGTCTTTGGATGGTTTCGACCCGCAGCTTTATCCACGCTTTAAAAAATGGTGCGACGCGTATTTCTATCTCAAGCACCGAAATGAACCGCGTGGCATTGGTGGGATTTTTTACGATGATTTTTCAGAACTTGGTTTTGAAAAAAGTTTTGGCATGATGCAAAGTGTGGGGGACCATCTTTTGGAAGCGTATTTGCCTATCGTGAAAAGACGCCAGCACTTGCCCTACGGTGAACACGAGCGCGAGCACCAGTTGTACCGGCGTGGTCGCTATGTCGAGTTCAATTTGGTTTGGGACCGGGGGACGCATTTTGGTTTGCAATCCGGTGGCCGCACTGAATCCATTTTGTTGTCCATGCCTTCTTTGGTCAGCTGGTCCTACCAGCACCAACCTGAACCAGGCTCTCCAGAGGAGCGCCTGACCTCTTATTTTTTGCAAGCGAGAGACTGGGTCTGAGCACCACTACACAGCCCTTGCGCATTGGCTTGTTCGGCGGCGCTTTTGATCCGCCACACAATGCTCATGTGGCTTTGGCCCAAGCGGCCTTGGCCCAATTGTCCCTGAGCGTTTTGCATGTGGTGCCCACTGGCGATGCTTGGCACAAAGCCCGCGATCTCAGCCCAGGCGTTCACCGTTTGGCCATGTGCCATCAGGCCTTCGCCGGCATTGCGAATCTGGTGGTTGATGATCTGGAGCTACTGCGACAGGGGCCAAGCTACACCATCGATACCCTGGCTACATTGCGTCAACGTTACGCAGGAGCTGAATTTTTCGTGGTGATGGGGCTGGACCAAGCGGCTGTGTTCGACCGGTGGCATCAAAGTGATCAAATTTTGTCGTGGGCGCAATTGGCGATCGCCAAACGGACCTTGGAAGGACAGGACAAGGCTGCAACCCCCGAATGGCACAATCGCAGTCACGTGCAGTTGCACTTACCAGTCATGCCGCTCAGTGCCACCGATATACGACAGCGTTGCCGCGCTGGAGCGGACTTGAGTGCGTTGCTCAGCCCAGCGGTCATTCAATACATTCACAACAACCATCTTTACCTGGACCACCATGACCCAAGCTTCTGAAAAAAAAGACGTCCAAAAATTGCAACGTGTGATCGTTGACAGTTTGGAAGACATCAAGGCGCAGGACATTCAAGCTTTCAACACCGAGCACTTGTCTGCCTTGTTTGAACGGGTCATCATTGCATGTGGTACCTCAAACCGCCAAACCAAGGCCTTGGCCGCCAGTGTGCGCGATGAAGTTCGGGAGGCTGGATTTGGTAAACCGCGCATTGAAGGCGAAGAAAACGGCGAGTGGATCATTGTCGATTGCGGTCCGGTGGTGGTGCACATCATGCAGCCCACCATTCGCCAGTACTACCACTTGGAGGAAATTTGGGGCGACAAACCGGTTCGACTCAAACTCGGTACCAATAAGCCAAAGCAGGTAGTCCCAAAACAAACTGAGCCCGAGCCGAGAAAGAACACAAGCTCCAAAACCCGCGGTCAACCTGCCGTGAAAAAAGTCACGCTCAACAAGCCTGCCGAGAAGCAACCACCTCGCCCATCCACTAAAGCATGAAACTGTGGGTTGTGGCTGTCGGGCTTCGGGTACCTCACTGGGCCCAATCCGCTTGGGACGATTACGCCAAGCGCTTTCCTGCCGACATCAAACTCACCCTGAAAACCGTCAAAACCGAACCGCGCGGATCACGCACCACCGCCCAAATTTGGGCTGCAGAACGCGCTCGCATTGACGCTGCCATTCCCAAGGGTTGCCACAAAGTCTGGCTGGATGAGAAAGGTCAACGTTTGACCACGGTCGGCTTGTCGCAGCGTTGGTTAAATTGGCAAGCCAATGCCCAAGACGTGGCGCTCATCATTGGCGGGCCAGATGGTTTTGACCCTGCCCTTCGACAATCTGGTGAAGACTTGATCAGCTTGTCCGACCTGACCTTGCCACACGCCATGGTGCGTGTGTTGCTGGTGGAGCAGCTCTACCGCGCTTGGTCGATTTTGGCCAACCATCCCTACCACCGCGAATGAAACCCTTGCCGTTTGTTTATCTGGCCTCTCAAAGTCCCAGGCGCCAGCAATTGCTGACCCAAATAGGGGTTCCTTTCGAAGTCTTGCAGCCCCGGGATACGCACACCGCTGAAGCGCTGGAAATCGTTCTGCCCGGCGAATCGCCCCTGGCCTATGTGCAACGCGTCACTCTGCTGAAATTGAAACACGCCAAAGCTGAGTGCAAAAGACGGGCCTGGCCTGCACACCCGATCTTGTGCGCCGACACCACTGTGGCCTTGGGCGCCCTTATTTTGGGCAAACCGCAAAACGAACAAGACGCCATCGAGATGCTAAACCTGTTGAGCGGACAAACCCACCAGGTGTTCACTGCCATGGCCATTGCTCATGGCGATCAAACCCTGCGTGCGCTCAGTCGTTCTAAAGTTCGCTTTGACATCTTGAGTGCGCAGGAGATAGAGGCTTATGTGGCCAGCCAGGAGCCGATGGGCAAAGCCGGAGCCTATGCCATTCAAGGTTTGGCCAGCGGGTTTATTCGAAGCATCCAAGGCAGTTACTCTGGCATCATGGGGCTTCCCTTGTTTGAAACCACCCGATTGCTTCGCAAAGTTGCCGAAGGTTGAAGATGCAGCATGACATACTGATCAATTGGTCACCTCAAGAAACGCGCGTTGCGATAGTCGAAAACGGCGCGGTTCAAGAAATTCACATTGAACGCGCACTGGAGCGCGGCCTGGTGGGTAATGTGTACTTGGGCAAAGTGGCTCGGGTATTGCCGGGGATGCAGTCTGCCTTCATTGATATCGGTATGGACCGGTCTGCGTTTTTGCATGTTGCAGATGTATTCAACACGGCCCAACCAAGACTATCGGATGCGGAAGGCCCATCGTTCGCTGCTTTGCCGATTGAAAAGCAAGTGTTTGAAGGTCAATCATTGCTGGTGCAAGTCATCAAGGACCCGATAGGCAGCAAGGGCGCAAGGCTGTCAACACAGATCAGCATTGCGGGACGTTTATTGGTTTTTTTGCCTCAAGACAACCACATTGGCGTGTCCCAAAAAATTCCACAAGAACAGCGTGATGAATTGCGCCAACGATTGATCAATTTGGCCCACAAAGACGAGGACAAAGGCGGCTTTATTTTGCGCACCAATGGCGAAGATGCCAGTGACGCCGAGCTGGAAGAGGACATCACCTATTTGCGAAAGACCTGGGACAAGATCAAGACCGCGAGTGTGCAATTGCCGCCCAAATCCTTGTTGCACCAAGATTTGAATTTATTGCAAAGGGTTTTGCGCGATATGGTTTTGGATACGACGCAAGCCATTCGTCTGGACTCAGTGGAACAGCACAATATGTTGCAGCAGTTTGGCAAAGAGTTCATGCCCTCTTCGGTTGTCAAGTTAGCGCATTACAGGGGAGAGCGCCCCATCTTCGATTTGTTCAACATTGACGATGAAATTCAGCTGGCTTTGGGCCGAAAAGTCATGCTCAAGTCTGGCGGCTATTTGATCATCGACCAAACGGAAGCGCTGACCACGGTGGATGTCAACACAGGCGGTTTTGTCGGCGCACGCAATTTTGACGACACGATTTTCAAAACCAATCTGGAGGCAGCAGGTGCCATTGCGCGGCAGCTTCGTCTGCGCAACCTGGGGGGGGTCATCGTGACCGATTTCATTGACATGCAGCGTGAAGAACACCGCGAAGTCGTCATCCAAGAGCTGCGCAAACACCTGGAGCGCGATCGAGTCAAAACCACTGTCAGTGGTTTTTCATCGCTGGGATTGGTCGAAATGACCCGAAAACGCACACGTGAATCCTTGGCAGAAATCCTGTGTGAGCCCTGTGCTCATTGTCAAGGCAAGGGTATTGTGAATACCGCGCGCAGTGTGGCCTACAACATCTTGCGCGAAATTTTGCGCGAGGCGCGACAGTTCAGTCCCAAGGAATTTCGAGTCCTGGCCCCACCCGCGGTGGTTGATCTGTTGCAAGAAGAAGAAAGCCTGCATTTGGCAGGCTTGAGTGACTTCATTGGCAAGCCCATTTCGTTGCAAGCTGAATTTGGCATGGGTCCTGAGCAATTCAGTATTGTGCTGATCTAGTGTTGGTCAACCGGCGCTTGCGCATGGCCGACGCTTTTGAGCTTGAACATGGCTGCGTAAGCCCCGTTTTTCGCCAACAAACTGGCATGGTTGCCTATTTCAATCAATCGACCCGAATCCATCACCACGATGCGGTCTGCCGACTCGATGGTCGACAAGCGGTGCGCAATGATCAATGTGGTTTTTCCTTGTTGTAGTCGAAGCAAGGCCTCTTGCACCATGCGTTCAGATTCATTGTCCAAGGCTGACGTGGCCTCATCCAAAATCAGGATGGGCGCTTCTTTGTAGAGGGCGCGCGCAATCGCCAATCGTTGCCTCTGACCTCCCGACATACTTGACGCGTTGTGCCCAACCACGGTGTCGATGCCTTGCGGCAAGCTGCGCAAATAGTCCCCCAAATTGGCCGCCTCTAAACAACGAAGAACCTTATCTGTTTCGGGTGTTTGGCCCAAGGCGACATTCACAGCCAAGCTGTCATTCAATACCACCACATTTTGACTGACCATGGCAAATTGACGCCGTAAATCGGGCAAGTACCAATCGCGCACGCTGACACCATCGAGCTTTAAATCGCCCTCGGTCCAATCGACAAAGCGCGGCAGAAGATTGGCCAAGGTGGTTTTGCCGGAGCCTGAACTGCCGACCAGCGCCACGGTCTCGCCGGGGAGGACCTCCAAATGGATTTCTCGCAACGCCCAGGGATGGTCTTCTTGATAACGCACCCCGAGGTTTTCCCATTGAATATGCCCACGAGCGTGGACAGATCGGTACTGTCCACCGACTTCCTGCGGGGTGTTTTCAATCAACTCCAACCCGCGCTCGAGGGCCGCCAATCCCCGGGTGATGGGCCCTGCAATTTCTGACAGGTGTTTGATCGGATTGACCAGCATCAACATGGCCGTCACAAAGGACGCGAATCCGCCAACCGTCATGTTGCTGTCTTGACTTTGAAACAGCGCCACGCTGATGACGGCCGACAAAGCGATGGCCGCAAACAATTGTGTCAGCGGGGTGATGCCCGAGCTGGCCACGGCCATCTTCATGGTGAGTCGCTCGAGGGTGCGGCCAAGAGACTCAAAACGACGAGCTTGAAGGTGTTGCGCTGCATGCAAGCGAATTTCGCGGTAAGCCAGCGCTGATTCTTCAACCACATAGGCCAGTTCATCGGTTGCCGCTTGGTTTTGGCGTGTGAGTCCATAAAGACGTTTGCTCATGGCTTTCATCAGAAAGCCGACAGAAGGAATCAACAACGCCACGATCAAGCTGAGTTGCCAATTCAAATAAAGCAAATAGCCAATCAGTGCGATCAGTGTCAAGCTGTCACGAAACAAACTCATGCACGAACCAACCAGCATTTGTGCGCCAGTTTGGACCTCGTAGACCAGGGTGTTGCCCAAGGTACTGGCATTTTGTTGACGGTAAAGCTTCAAAGAGGCGTCTTGCAACCGTTCGAACATGGCCACGCGCAATTTCAACAGGCCTTGGTTGGTAGCCTTAGCGATGCACACCTGACCGATAAACATGCTGAGTCCACGAATCGTGTAGAGGCCAATCAAGGCTGCTGGCACCATCCAGATTGGAAAACTGTTTTGTTTGAAACCTTTGTCCAGCAACGGCTGCAACAAAGCGGGCACCATCGGTTCAGCAACAGCAACAATCAAAAGACAGAACAATGCAGTGACCCATGCCACGGGCGGGTGCACGAAGTACCGGCCTGCTCTTTGCAGGCGTCTGAAAATATTGGAATTGACGGGCATGGCGTTTGGAGGAATTCTTTCAACAGATTATCGCCTTGGTCCTCTTGGGCATGGTTAAAATTGTTTTTTTGAATTCAATCAAGCGATGCTCCACTTTCTCCATCCAATTCTTGCGGTCATGGCCATCTGCGTCGGCTTGGTCAGTCCGGCGTGGTCTGAAGTCCGTGTTGAAGTATCTGGTGTTGGAATCACTCAAATTCCTATTGGCATTGCTTCATTCAAGGGGCAGGACGGGGCGCCGCAAAAACCCGCACTGATCGTCGCGGCCGACTTGGACCGCAGTGGGCAATTCAAATCCATCGATCCCGGCGTGGCTTTGGATGACACAACCCGTCCCGATTTTGCGGCGATTCGTCCGGCCAATGTCGATGCTCTGGTCACCGGCAGTATTCAAAAAACACCGGACGGTCGTTTTGATGTCAAGTACCGGTTGTGGGACGTGATCAAGGGACAAGATTTAGGGGGGCAAAGCTTCTTGGTGGTGGCTTCTGATTTGCGCCTGGTTTCACATCGGATTGCCGATCAGGTCTATGAAAAACTCACTGGCGACAAAGGCGTTTTCTCAACCCGAATTGCCTACGTTACCAAGCAAAGTCAACGACATGTGCTCTGGGTGGCCGATGCAGATGGGGAAAATGCACAACCAGCATTGACCAGTCCCGAGCCCATCATTTCCCCCCGATGGGCGCCCAACGGCTCTGACTTGGCTTATGTCTCGTTCGAGTCTCGCAAACCGGTGGTCTACGTGCATGACGTGTCGACCGGTAAACGTCGCATCGTCGCCAACTTCAAAGGCTCCAACAGCGCCCCTGCTTGGGCACCCGATGGCAAAACTCTCGCTGTCACACTCAGCCGCGATGGCGGGTCACAAATCTTCACCATCGACGCCAAAGGCGGCGATCCCAAACGCATCACGCAATCCAACGGGATCGACACTGAGCCGGTGTTCACCCCAGACGGCAGCGCGATTTATTTTGTCAGTGACCGTGGCGGCTCGCCCCAAATTTACAGAACCCCAACGGCAGGCGGGCCAGTACAACGGGTGACTTTCCTTGGAAATTACAACATTTCACCGACTTTGAGCCCAGACGGCCGTTGGTTGGCCTACATCGCGCGCAATGCCAGCCAATACCGATTGCATCTTCTGGAATTGGCCACTGACAAGGTGTACCCCCTGACGGACACCACCATCGATGAACGCCCAAGTTTTGCGGCCAACAGCAAACTCATCCTTTATGCCAGCATGGTTCAAGGCAAGGAGGTGCTGATGACCACCACGCTTGATGGCAAAATAAGCGCCAAGTTGCTGGGACAATCCAACAATATCCGAGAACCCCATTGGGGCCCTTTTTTAAAACCATGAATCACTGGAGTGTGTTGTGAATAAATTTTTTGTGTCCTTTGGTTTGGCCATTTTGCTTTCCGCCTGTGCCTCAGGTGTCAAACTCAATGAAGTTCCGGTTGAAGACAAATCTGGATCCAGCGTGAGTGCGCCATCGCCAGAGCCCACACCAGCACCTGCTGTTGCGCAAGCCCAGTCCGCTGTGGCTCCAGTGAGTACAGTCACACCCGATAACTTGGCTGCCGGTCCCAATGGCGTGACCAAAGTCATTTATTTCGATTACGACAGTTTCGTGGTGAAAGCAGAATTCCAAAGCGCCATTGAGGGACATGCTCAATTCTTGAAAAACAATCCTCGTGCCAAGGTGTCATTGGAGGGTCATACCGATGAGCGTGGAGGTCGCGAGTACAACTTGGCCTTGGGACAAAAGCGCGCGGATGCGGTGCGTCAGAGCCTGAGCCTTCTGGGGGTGTCCTCGGCACAGGTTGAATCTGTCAGTTTTGGAGAAGAAAAGCCTGCGGTTCAAGGCACTGATGAATCTGCATTTTCAAAAAATCGCCGCACTGAATTCTTCTACAAATGAGGCTCAGCACGAAGTGGGCATTGGCGAGCATGGCGTTGGCCTGCTCCTCTTTGCATGCAGCGCTGTTTGAAGATGAAGAAGCCCGTCGTGCCATCCTGGATTTGCGCCAACGGATTGAAACCCTTCGTCAAGCCCAACAAACGGGTGATCTCAATCTTCAAAAGTCGCTTGAACAAGCCGCTCAGGTTCAAAAATCAGCAGAGCAAGAGGTTACGCAGTACAAACAAGCCTTGCTTCAATTGCAATCTCAAATTGACAGTTTGAAGCAGGATATTTCTCTTTTGCGCGGAGAACGCGAGGAATTGATGCGCGACATCGCCTTGTTACAGCGCAGTCAAAAAGAAACCCTTGCCGCAGTTGACGAACGCCTCAAAGTGGTGAACCAGCGTTTTGATCAATTCGAGCCAATCACGGTTCAAGTTGACGGCTTGGAGTTTCAAGCGGAGCCTTCAGAGAAAAAAGATTTCGATGCCAGTTTGGCTGTTTTTCGAAAGGGAGAATTCGCTGCGGCCGCCGCTTCATTCGAGGCTTTCTTGCGCAAATACCCCACCAGCGGTTACCGTCCCAGCGCCTTGTTTTGGTTGGGCAGCGCCAATTATGTTGCCCGTGATTACGCCGATACGATCAACCAACTCAAGGCATTCATGGCCCTGAGCCCAAACCATCAGCGCATGCCAGAGGCATTATTGACCCTTGGCAACGCTCAGCTCGAGTCAAAGCAAGCCAAAGAGGCCAAAAAGACCTGGGACGATTTGGTCAAACAGTTTCCCAATACCGAAGCTGCTGCGGCTGGCAAAGAACGTTTGTCCAAGCTCAAGTAAATTGGCCATTTCTGCGCTTGCCCCAAACAACAATGATCGACGCTTTGCCGGTCTTTCACGTTTGTATGGAGACACAGGCGCCCAACGCATCCGGCAAGCCCATGTGGCTGTGGTGGGTGTAGGTGGTGTGGGTTCATGGGCTGTTGAAAGTTTGGCTCGCAGCGGCGTGGGCCAACTCACCCTGATCGACATGGATCATGTGTCAGAGTCCAATGTCAACCGGCAATTGCATGCACTGACCGACACTCTCGGACAATCCAAGGTCTTGGCCATGCAATCACGCATTGTGCAAATCAACCCTGACTGTGTGGTTCATGCCATTGATGATTTCGTCACACCTCACAACACCCAAGAACTTCTGTCTCGCAACATGGATGCGGTGATCGATGCGTGCGATCAAGTCACGGCCAAAGTGGCCTTGGTTGCATGGGCCATGAACCATGGTGTGCGATTGGTCACGGTGGGTGCTGCTGGCGGCAAACGGCAAGCCCACTTGGTCAACATGGCCGATTTAGCGCAGGCCACGCATGATCCTTTGCTCGCGCAAGTGCGCCAACGTCTTCGTCAACACCATGCTGCTCCTTCGTCGGGCCAAGCTTTTGGCGTTCAATCGGTGTTCAGCAAAGAAAGTGTTTTGAGGCCGTCAACATCACGCGATGTTTCTCGCGACAACACCTTGAATTGCCATGGCTACGGCTCTGTCGTGACCGTCACTGCAACCTTTGGCCACTGTGCTGCGGGTTGGGTTTTGAATGCCATTGCCACATGAGCTGATTTTCAACTCCTGCAGAAATCGCCAAAAAAGCAGTTATACTCTTAGGCTTTGCGGCGCAGCAAAACGGCAATGCAAAGGGGGACGTTAGCTCAGTTGGTAGAGCAGCGGACTTTTAATCCGTTGGTCACAAGTTCGAATCTTGTACGTCCTACCACCCTCATTCAAAAAAACCAGTTCTGTACAGAACTGGTTTTTTTTTGACGCATCAAACTCATGCCAATGTTTCCAGTTGAGTGGTCAATTCGAGCCATCTCAACTCCAGTTCTTCCAATGTCTCTTCCACGGCTTTGAGACGCTTGCCCGCCAGGGCGAAGTCAGCTGGGGTCAAGGAACTGGCCAGTTTGCTCTGCAGGCTTTGTTTTTCGGCTTCCAAAGCGGCCATGTTTTTTTCAATGCTGTCTTGTTCTTTGATCAAGGGGCGTTTTTTCTCGTTGACCTCTTTGCGGTGCTGTGCAGTGTCTTTGCGGTGTCCACGCGAAGGCACCCCGGACTCGGCTGCCGCGCTCGTGACCGGCGCTGAGACCACCGACGCAGCGGCCAATGTAGATGATGCAGTGGCCTCTGCAACGGACTCGGTACGCAATCGTTTGGCCTCGTCCAACAAGTAGCGCTGGTAATCATCCAAGTCTCCATCGAAGGGCGATACGCCACCGCGGGACACCATCCAAAACTCGTCGCACACAGCCCTTAGCAAGGCGCGGTCGTGGCTGACCAGCATCACCGTGCCTTCAAATTCATTCAAGGCCATGCTCAAGGCTTCGCGAGTGGCCAAATCCAGGTGATTGGTAGGCTCGTCCATCAGCAGCAGGTTGGGTCGCTGCCAGACCAACATGCACAGCACCAAACGTGCTTTTTCGCCACCGCTCATGCTGCCCACGGTTTGCTTGACCATGTCGCCGACAAAGTTGAACTGGCCCAAGAAACTGCGCAAGTCTTGCTCGCGCGTCGCCTGACCGGCCAGCTTGCCTTCGGCGGTCAGTTTTTTGCACAGATCAATCATGTGTTGCAATGGGTTGTCTGCCGGGCGCAGCACATCGAGTTCTTGTTGAGCGAAGTAGCCGATGTTCAAGCCCTTGCCTTCGGTCATGTCGCCGCCCAGGGCTTTCAAGTCGCGGGCGATGGTTTTCACCAGGGTTGATTTGCCTTGGCCATTGGCTCCCAAGATGCCGATGCGTTGACCAGCCAACACCGATCGGCTGATGTTTTGAACAATCACCGTGGGTGGTGTGCCAGGCGGGGCCTCTTTCGCGGCTGGATAGCCCACACTCACACCTTGCATGCTCAACATCGGGTTGGGCAGGTTGGCGGGTTCTTTGAATTCAAAACTGAAATCTGCATCGGCCAGCAAGGGCGCGATTTTCTCCATCCGGTCCAAAGCCTTGACCCGACTTTGTGCTTGCTTGGCTTTGCTGGCCTTGGCCTTGAACCGTGCGATGAATTTTTGCAAGTGTGCGATCTTGTCTTGCTGCTTGGCAAATGCGTTTTGTTGCAACTCCATTTGCTCTGCCCGCATATCTTCAAACTTGCTGTAGTTGCCGCCGTAACGCACCAACTTGCCCGCATCAATGTGCAAGGTGACGTTGGTGACTGCATCCAAAAATTCGCGGTCATGACTGATGACGACCATCGTGCCTTCATAGCGCTTGAGCCAAGTTTCAAGCCACACCAAGGCATCCAAGTCCAAGTGGTTGGTGGGCTCGTCCAACAGCAGCAAGTCTGAGGGGCACATCAGCGCTCGGGCCAACTGCAACCGCATGCGCCAACCGCCCGAGAAACTGTTCACCGGGTGGTCCAGTTCGGTGGTTTTGAAGCCCAGACCCAAGATCAGGGCTTGCGCTCGCGATGCAGCATCGTGCTCGCCTGCGTCATAAAGCGCCATATACGCGTGGCCCATGCGGTCGCCGTCACCGGACGCTTCAGCGGCGGCCACTTCGGCGCGAGCGTCGGTCAGCACTGTGTCGCCCTCGATCACGAAGGCCGTGGCTGTTTGATCGGTTTCGGGCATGTCTTGCGACACTTGGCCCATGCGCCATTGGCTGGGAATGTAAAAATCGCCCGAATCCTCTTGCAAGCCGCCATTGAGCAAGGCAAACAAGGACGATTTGCCTGCGCCATTGCTGCCCACCAAGCCGACTTTTTCGCCGGGGTTCAAGGTGACGCAGGCCCCTTCGAGCAGCACCTTGGCGCTGCGACGCAAGGTGACATTTTTGATCGTGATCATGGTCTCTGTGCGCTTGGCGCCATCGCTTGTCGGGTGAGAAGTAGAACCTGGTCGTCACCAGCACTGGTCGAGAGCCACACAACATCCAAGTGTGGAAAGGCTGTTTCAAAGTGTTTGCGTTCGTGGCCGATTTCCAGCACCAACACAGCGTGCTCACTCATGTGAGATGGGGCATCGCACAACAGTTGCCGCACAAAGTCCATGCCATCGGTGCCACCGGCCAAGGCCATTGCGGGTTCGGCCTTGAACTCGGGTGGCAAGTTCGCCATGCTTTGCGCGTTCACATAAGGTGGATTGCACAACATCAGATCAAATAAACCATCTGCTTTCTCCAATCCGTTGGACTCGGCAAGCGTCATGCGGCCTTGCAGGCCATGGCGTTCAATGTTGATTTGCGCCACTGCCAAGGCGTCCGTCGACAAATCCAAGCCCAGTACCGACACCTGCGGGTAGGCCAATGCAGCCAAGATGCCCAAACTGCCATTGCCGGTGCACAAGTCCAGCACCTGACGGCTGTTAGGGTCTATCCACGGGTCGATGCCGCCTTCGGCCAACACCTCGGCAATCAGCGAGCGGGGCACGATGGCACGTTCATCAATGTAAAACGACACGCCTTGCAACAACGCTTCTTTCGTGAGGTAGGCCGCAGGTAGGCGGCGCTCAATGCGCTGCGCAATCAAGGCTTGCACTTGTTCTATGTGCGCTGGCATCAGTTCGGCGGTGTGCGCAGCATCATTGAAGTCGGTGTCCAGTGGCCAACCCAACTGCCACAGCACCAGCCACGCCGCTTCGTCTTCTGCGGTGGTGGTGCCTTGGCCAAAGGCCACCCCAGCATGGCGGAGTTGTTCGGCAACCCGCTGAATGAGCTGGGGGAGATTCATACCGATGCGCGGTTCAAATGTTCCAACACCCGGCGGTAAATATTTTTCAAAGGCTCTAAATCTGCCACTGGCACACATTCGTCAATTTTGTGGATGGTGGCGTTGCTGGGGCCGAGTTCAATCACCTGAGGGCAAACCTGGGCAATGAAGCGGCCGTCCGAGGTACCGCCGGTGGTGGAAAGTTCAGTGTCCAACCCTGTTTCGTCGCGAATGGCGGTTTGCACAGCGCCCACCAAATCGCCGGGGGTGGTGAGAAAAGGCAGACCACCGATGGTCCAGGTCAGGTCGTAATTCAAACCATGTTTGTCAAGCACAGCGCACAGGCGCTGTTGAAGTTGCTCGGGGGTAGATTCAGTGCAAAAACGGAAATTGAAATCCACCACGCAAACGCCTGGAATCACGTTGCTGGCCCCGGTGCCCGCACGGATGTTGCTCATCTGCCAAGAGGTGGGTGGGAAAAAGGCATTGCCCCGATCCCATTCGATGCTCACCAATTCCGCCAAGGCGGGCGACAGCAGATGGATGGGGTTTTGGGCCAGTTGGGGGTAAGCAATGTGACCTTGCACACCTTTGACAGTGAGCTTGCCACTCATGGTGCCGCGCCGCCCGTTTTTGATCATGTCGCCGCTGCGCTTGACCGACGTGGGTTCACCCACAATGCACCAATCAAGCATTTCTCCGCGTTCTTTCAGTGTGTTGCACACCACCACGGTGCCGTCCAGCGCCGGACCTTCTTCGTCGCTGGTGAGCAAGAAGGCGATGTTGATGCTTGGTTGGGGGCAGGATGCCGCAAACTCCTCACAAGCCACCACCATGGCGGCGAGTGAGGCCTTCATGTCGCTGCTGCCTCGGCCATACAACATGCCATGGCGGTGGGTGGGCGTGAACGGGTCTTGCGTCCATTGGT
>Ga0172372_10003283_pt1 | contig 23913 bp, 24 predicted proteins | sample LakKiv5m_2_FD_114544 | JGI IMG/M metagenome (GOLD analysis project Ga0172372, IMG submission 114544) | Freshwater microbial communities from Kabuno Bay, South-Kivu, Congo - kab_092012_9.5m | ecosystem: Environmental > Aquatic > Freshwater > Lake | place: Democratic Republic of the Congo...
AATGGGCCTGCAGTTCTCCAGTTGCCATGGGCAGAACAAAACCCAGTAACTCCTACTGTGCAAGCCCTTGACTCAGGTGCTTACGACGCTACGCAGCCCACACTAAAGTCGGAAGAACCAAAAGTTATTCCAAAAAGGCATCTTCCCCGTGACCCGCCCCCTCCGTGGATTTGGATCGGGGCGGCGCTTTATCGGCGGTGGGTGAAAGAGCCTTAACGCATCCATCCCAGCTGGATTTGTACTCATAAATTCCAAGTTCAGAAGTCGGATGAGCCGCAAACTCAGGTTTCACGAGAAAAGGCAGGACCGAGTGCCGCAGAAAATACTCCATTCGGATGGGATCTGGCCCGGCGCAAGCGGATTCGGGCAGATCAAGTACGGGATCGCGTTCGAACCAGATCAAGCGCGGCTTGCGGTTCACATCGGCACCTTCGAAATAATCACTTGAATCAGGATTAATATCAGATCCGCAAAGCAGCTTCTGGCAGGCTATCCCGCATCGGACAGGCTGCGCGGCCACCATGGGACGCCACGCCCCCCACCTGCGGGGATCCACGATCTCGCGACACGGCTCCGGCAGCTGACTCCAACTCGAACCCGCGCCATGAAGAACGCGGGCATATCGAGTGGCGCATGTCTTGACGTACGAGTTTTCCTCGGGCCTCATGAGCCTCGCATCAGTAAGCGCAAGCTGAGCGAGTTTCGGGAATGGCCCCGGGCAGGCGGCGCGGGACCTGAAGAAAATATTCCGGGAGTCCACAAGGAGTTTCTCAAGCCGCTCGCGCGCGGCGCGACGCTGCTTGCTGTTGGAAAGGACGGACGAAAATTTGACCGCCCCATGGGCTACGGCTCTCCGGAGAGCGTTCTTGATACTCGCTTCTTCCTTGAGAATTCCTTCCTGCCCGCGCAGGACGGTTTTGCAGGCGGTGCTTATCCGCGGATTCCATACACAGGGGTCAACCATGTACGATATCGCGATAATGTCGTTGATCGGCTTTGATATGGCACAGGCCAGGGGAGACTCCTCCTGGCACGGCGTCTCGCCGGGATCCGCCCAGACTATGATCAGGGACTCCTCAAGCTGATTCACCAGACGCTCCCGGAAAGCGGACGTAAGAGTCTCGGGCGATCCACTGCTCAAGATTTTCCAAAAATTCTCACCCGAAAAAAGCACTTCCTGAATCACTTCGGATTTGATGAGCGCGACCTGATCCAGATCCAACCGACTCAGAGCAAGGCTGTTCCTGGCCAACTTGGAGGCTCCGTACATGGCGCCGGAGATCTTACCACCCGTCTCAGCCTCCGCGGTGACGCCGGTTAGATGGATAGCAAGGGTGAACCAGAAAAACAGTGCACCTAACACCGCTCTCATCCGGCACAATTACTGAAGCGTTTTAACGGTGAGCGAAGGAGGGATGTTCTTGACGGCCACCGGAAGACCGACGCCTGGCTGATCCTGAGTCTCTTCGCGAGACATCTGGCGGCGAGACGCCAGTGTGACCAGATGGGCGCGGAGCTCTTTGAACATCATGTGCTTGATCGTATATTCGGACTCCTGAAGGACAACTTGGCGTGCCAGCTGTTCCTTGAGGTTGATCACGATCGGAGCTTTGAGGTTCGCAGTCATTTGAGTTGCGTCTTCCGGGATCGTCAAGACGCTGAAAACTGCGCTTTGATTGATATTGTCTAACTTGAGATCACGAAGCTCGGCTGCCGAAAGGCGGGCTACATAATCCGGCTTGAAAATTTTAGGCTCGAGCAGTGGAAACGCAATAGAGGCGTCTTCGAGGCTCTGGAGCCACAGGATGAGAGTATCGTCTGCCGGATCAACCAGACAAAACCGCGTAAACTGAGGGAATCCCAGAATTCCCGTAGGAATTCTGATTTCTTCATCGGCCCCCACCGTGATCTGACCAAACCGTCCTGTTTGTATGATCACAAAACACCTCGCTCATGACGATACGCTAAAAACAACAAAGGAGGATTGGGCACCCTGCCTCAACCCCCCCTCGAGATTAACCCGAACAGCGGAATCCATGAAACCGATTTCTCGGTCAACCTTTCAAAATCTTTGAGACCTGGGCAAGACCTGCCGGGGCCTTTACAGCCTCTTTGTTCTGGTCCTGAATGGCTGAATAAACTTCCTCGCGGTGGATCTTGGTCTCTTTGGGCGCTTGAATCCCAAGGCGCACCTGCTTCCCCTTGATCTGAACGACGACAATCTTGATGTGATCGTCGATTGCAATGCTCTCACCCAACTTCCGGGTCAAAACCAACATAAAATCTCCGTCTCTTCACTGAGGCGTGTAATCCGTTACCGGCCGTTGTTTAGACCAACGACCAGCGTGATGCAATAAAAGTCTCAAGCCAATCTGTAAAACCACCTCTTTTGTGGAGGCTCCCGATTCAGCGCAGGAAGTCCATGAGCGTGGGTTGAACCAATTTTTGGGAACTTGCGAGCGAACTCCTGAAGACAGTCTCCTCTTTGGCAAGGTCACTGACTACCTGGGCCATGTCCGCATCCTCAAGACTCGAGCTCAGAGTGGCGTTTGTAAGGGTGTGCCGCTCAAGCGCGCCTTGCGTCGTCTGAAGGCCCTGAATCCTGGACCCAATCTTGGCCCGCGTGGCGATTAGCTTGCCATGCATCGAATCGAAGCGCTCGAGCGTCCCACGAATTGCGTCAAGATCGCCCGTCAAGAGGCCGATCCGGAGCGTCTGCAATTCATCGAAGAAATTGACGTTCTCGGTCGTTTCATCCCCGCTCAATTTGAACTCTCGGCGGCGGCCCTCCTGGGCCGGCGCCCGCCCATCGGCCTGTTTCAGTTCAGTTGCCGACTCCATGCTTTCGCGATCAGCCAAAGCCCCCTTGGGGTTGGTGTTGAAAATATCGATTCCAGGAACGTTCATGGAAACAAAGACATCCTTGGACACCTCGGCCATGATCTGGCCGTCGTCCCCTTGGTAACGCCCCTGATTACTGATGGGCGCGGTATTGCTCCGGTACCCGCCGAAAAGGTAGCGCTCTCCGATCCTTCGATTGGCCGCGGCCACCCCCTGGAGAAAGAGCTGAGTCACTTCTTCGGACAGTCCCAGGCGCGTATCCTCGTTGCTGCTCGCGCCACTCGCCTGACCCAGCGCGATTTCCTTGGCTCTAACCATGATATCAGCAAGCTCGCCGACCGCATGATCGCTGTTGCTCAGGAACGTCTCGGTCAATTTGATATTATTGAGAAATTGTTCGTTGTTCATTTTCTCCGTTCTGATCTCAAGAACCTTGGCACTGCCAATAGGATCATCCGATGGGGTATTGAGTTTCTTTAGCGTCGCGCTTTGCATCTGCAGATTCTCAAGCCGCTCGCGGCTTTTACGCACACTGTCCCGCACGACTCCGAAATTGGTGTTTTCGGTGACTCTCATGCCGCCACCCCGCACCCGATAAGACTCAATTTGACCATAAACTCATTCGGCTGAGTCATCGCTTGAGCTCCAGAATGGTTTTCAGACATTCGTCGGCAACTTGAATCACCTTGGCAGAGGCATCAAACGAGTGCTGAAACTGCAGAAGATTTGCGGTTTCTTCGTCGATTGAAACGCCGGATACTTGTTCCCGGATCTTTCCGAGCTGTGTCGCAATGTCTTTTTGCTGGGTCATGACCGAGCGATTACGTGCGTTGGCGACACCGATATCACTCACTATCGAATTATAGAAGTCATCGATCGTGGCCTTTCCCTCGTTGAGCAGTTTCTGCCCCTGAAGCCCCGAGATGGCGATCGCGATCCGGTTGTCGCCGGGCGACTCCGGCTCAGCGGCCGTGGCAATCGAGTTGACGTTGGTTTTCACTTCATCCGAAAGATCGATTCGTTCCGAAGCACGGTCGGCGGACTCAAGCGGTTTGAAAAAATCCGCACCCTGCTGACCGTAACGGTTGAACCCCTGACGATGGACCATGTTTACCGACTCGCTGAGTCCGAAAGCCAGTTGATCGAGTCGATCCACGATCGTGGAGAGAAGCTTGTCCCTGGTTTCAAGCAGAGCTCCCATTTTTCCGCCGGAAACCAGATGGGTGACATTCCCGTTGGCCGAAGCCTCGGTCTTGAGATCGAGCGAGTCGACCATCTTACCCTGATCATCAGCCGGACTGCGCTCCGTGGAGAACTTGTTGAAGGTGGGCCCGGCAACCAGCGGGCCCACGCCCTTGATATTGACGACGTAGCCGCCTTCGTTGTCCTTGTGCATCTGCAGATCCGCGAATGATCCCAGATGCTTGAGAACTTGATCGCGGCGGTCGAGCAGATCATTGGGCAGACCACCCTGCACCGAGGCCACCTTGATCTTGAGGTTCAGATCACGCAGTTCTTCCGAAAGGGAGTTCATTTCCCGGACATATCCATCAAGGCGGGAATCGATATGCCGTCTCACTTCGTCGACTTCCCCGCGCATGCGCTTGATATCGTTCACGAGCGCCTTCGTGGATTCACGCACCGACTGCCTCACCGCCTCGTTGTCCGGCTCGTTGCCGAGTTTTCTGAATTCGTTGAAAAACCGGGTCATGAGCCGATTCAGGCCCTCGCCGTTCAATTCATTGAAAACGTCCTCGGTCTGCCTCAGAAACAGATCCTTCTCCTCGGCGTGGCCCAGATCCCTTGTGCTGTTGCGGATCTGCTTTTCAACATACTCGTCGTTGATCCTGGACACGCTCACATTGTTCACGCCGCGACCGATTTCAGCGCGGGAGCCGGGCTTCGGCGAGCCGGATGCGGCCGACTGTTCCACGCGCTGGCGACTGAACCCCTCGGTGTTCGCGTTGGCGATATTATGGCCGGCCGTGGCGATCGCCGTCTTGGCGGCGGTCATCGAGCTGCGGCCGGTTTGCAGGAGGTTGGAAATCCCCACCCTTCACGCCTCCCGCGATAGAAAGCGGGCCTGGCCCTGCTGGACGGAGCCGCCACGCTGACCGCTTGGGTTATATCCCGCACGGAGCGGGTCGGCCTCTCCCAAAATGTTTTTCTTCATGGCATCCACATGTTTGACCGAGGTCTCAAGCAGCTGCCGGTTGGATTCATTCTGAGCGATCACGCGCTCCACGAGAATTCGGAGTGCACTCTGCGTGCTCCGGAGTGATTCAGCTAGTTTGGGCGCCCTGACCTGGAGCTCGAGGATGATCTCGCTCAAAACCACCTTTTCGGGCTGTTTCTGCCACAGACGAGCCAGAGTCAGCGTAAGGCCGCGTCTTCTCTCTTCCAGGAGATTGACGGACTCGACCACTCCGCGTTTTGCGAGCGCCTGCTCTTGAATGACCTTTCGATCGGCCAGCACGAGCGCCTCCCGCTCGAGACGAACATGCTCCAGGAGCTGACGATGCAGGCCTACCATTTTTTGCAGGATACCAAGAATATCCTGAACAATCTGGATATCCTGAATCTGATTTTTTTGCCCGTTCATGACCGATCCTCCTGATCTGGCCGTTTGCAAGCATTCCAGGATCCCGGCAACCCATCCCCATGCGGATCATACCGGAAGAATCCTTCTTCCGAGACCCGAGACCACCGAGGCGCGAAGAATCAAGCCCCGCCGGTCTTCAAGTGTTCATTGACCATCTTGTCGGCGATGGCATTGGGGTCGGTCTGATAGGATCCCGACTGAATTCGACGTTTGAGCTCGGCGATCCGCTCCTCGCGCACATCCGGCGCAGCGGAGGCCACCTCCTTGGCCTTGGAGAATTCCCTTGCGCGGGCGGAGATATCCATGCGCGCAGAACCCTCGATCTGCGCACCTGCGGCGCCCGCTTTCTCGGCCTTGCCGGACGAAGCAGCATCCTGAGCCTTGTTGGCTTTCTTTGGCGCGGAAGATTCGCCCGTCTGCACCGGCTGATTGGTATTACTGGTGACCCTCATGTGTACCTCCTGTACAGGTCCGACTTCTGCATCGAAGTCTACTCACCCGTTCCATCCCCGATCTGGGGCTTCTGGGTGATATCTTTTTCCGGGGCGTTTTTCGAGTAATTTTCCGCCGCTGCGGCCGGAGTCATCCTTGCTCCCGCCCCCGTATTTCCAGTGTAGCTGCGGGAATTGAGATAGGCAATGATCTGATCCGAAAGTCCGAAACCTTTGGAGCGTACCGCCTTCTGAGCAATCTCCGAATCCAGCATACCCTGATAAATTTCTGTCGCTGCCGACTGCTCCACCAGCTCCCCTTTGGGAACCGTCTGCCTCATGACCTTGAGCATATAGTCCACGAACATGGCCTCCATGCCGTCTGCGGCTTCGAGAATCCGCGGGTCCACCTGGGTCCGGTCGATCGGCTGAATCTTGGGCGTCCGCCTGGGACTGGATGCCAATCGATTGACGGTGCCCGGGGCATCGGCTTTTTGGTCCGGCAGGGAGGGGAAGCGCTGCAATGCGGCTTGGGGTCCGATCGCGCTCATCCACCTCCCCCCGGTCCGGTGCCGTCCCCGAAAGCTCGTTGTTTCGAATCGAGCTTCCTGCCCAACGGGAAATCTTTGCGCTCTTCAGTTTCGGGGCTGCCTACCATCCTGGCGGGCTTGGACTCCGATCCTGTTTCCTGGATACGCATCCCGTCTTCCGCATCCGTCCTGATGCTTCGAACTTGAAGCTTCGGGGACACGGCACCTCTTTTGATATCTTGAGTTATATATTCGATGCCTTCAATCGATTCCGCCGATAAAATTGCGCCAAAATCATCCAACAAGGCAAAATCTGTCCACTTGATCATAAAACCTCGAGCTCCGCCTGAAGCGCCCCGGTCTCCTTGAGGGTCTGGAAGATCGCTGTCAAATCCTTGGGTTGGACACCGAGCGTGTTCAGCGCCTTTACGAGGTCCGCGACATTGGCACCCGAACTCAGCTCCATGACCCGCTGCGGATTCTCACCTTTTTTGACCTGGATCGACAAATCTCCGTGAGAGATCGCAACCGGAGTGATCATCACCTTTTCGCCCATGACGATCGTTCCGGTCCGCTCATTGAGGACAACCTTGGCGCGGGAATCCACATTGACCGGAATGTTCTCGAGCTGCGCCATGAGTTCCACGGTCCGATTTTCATAAGAGAATGGCACTACTACATCCACTGTGGCGCTGTCCCGGGCTGCGGCATACTTCCCGCCGAGTTCGCGATCGATCATGGAGGCAAGCCGGGCTGCCGTCGTGAAGTCCGGCTCGTGGAGCGCCAGCCTGAAGTTCTTTTTCTGCGCGAAGTTGGTATCCAAGTCCTTTTCGATCGTGGCCCCGGCTATCACCCTTGCGACCGTTGGAAAATTCTTGGTCGTCCCGTCGGCCACCGAGCCGATGCTGACCGACCCTTGTGCGACCGCATAGACATTCTGGTCACCGGCGCGGAGCGGGGTGACCAGAAGGACTCCGCCCTCCAGGGAGCTCGAATCACCGATGGAGCTGACGGTGATATCTATCTTGTTTCCCACCCGGGCGAAAGGAGGGAGCTTGGCCGTGACAATGACCGCAGCAGCGTTCTTGGATTTGACCGTATTGCCCTGCACTTCGAGACCCAGTTTGCCGAACAGGCGCGACAAAGACTGACCGGTCACGTCCGTGCTCGAGTCCCCGGTCCCCTTGAGGCCAACGACTATTCCATATCCGATCAGGATGTTCTCCCGAACCCCCTTTACAGTGGCGATGTCCTTGAGTCGTGCCGGCCGGGAATGCGCCACGCACGGAACGAGTGCGATTGCACCCCCTGCCGCAAGAACCATCCCGAGGTCATTCAACCATTTCTTCAACACGGTATTCATAGAGCTTCCCCGATGTGATCACGTCGTCTTCGGATATATCAGAACCTTTTGCGATCGCGACAAAACTCACCATCCTCGGCTTGCCGCCTTTGTAAGGTATGCGCCTGACCGCTCGCACCCGGTAATTTCCGTTCGGGTAGCGCTCGACGATTTCGGCCATGATCGGATCGCCTCCTTTGATATCAAGCGACTTGAGTACATTGACATCGGCCGGGGTGGCCTCGGGAACTTTGATGTCGGCTGGATTCTTCGGAGCGGCGCCCTCCGCGCCAGCCGGAGTCCGCTCGGGGGCCGCGGCGGTTTGTGCGATCTTGTCGGTCTTTTGTGGCTGGGGTTGATCATCCTCCGGCAATCCCATGGCCTTGCGTGTGAGGCGCTCCTGGGCACGCGCGAGTTCATATTCGCGCTCGGGTTGCGAGAGATTCCGCAGGATTTCACGACCGACGTCCTTCAACAGCGGATCCTCGATGGTCACGTTGACGAGATCTCCCACGCCCCGGATCTTGTTCTTTGTGAAATAATAGTTGGTTTGACCGTCTGAGGCCCAGAGCGAGGACTCATTCTGATTGGCATCGTCCACAAAGTCGGCTCGAGTCGCGCGGGCGCCGTTTCGGTACTTGCGTTTGACCGCCGGGGGACGATCGCCCTCATTGGAACTGAAACTCGACTCATCCTCTTGCTCGGTTTCCTCTTCCTGACCCTCGCCGAGCGACGAAACTCTCCGGTCCATATGGCCCACCGAACCTTCCGGGGGGCTCCACTCGTCCTGAACCTCATCTTCCGCCAGACGATAAGCTTGATCAGCGAGGTATCCCCTTTCACTCATGCGACCACCGGTCACGGGTCCGTCCTCATATTGAAAATCGTCGAAATCCCTTCTGAGCGTCCCCGAAAGTCCGGAGCAGCCAGCAAGTCCGACCAGTGCGCCAACCATGCACAGTAGAGGGGTGGAGTTCATAGCAACACCTCCACGACGCCATCTTCGCGAAGGCGGCCGACGAGTTCACGCTTCTGCTTGTCGGTCATGATCCTGATGTTCTTGCCTGTCAGACCATTCTCAAGTGCGGTCGCCTGGGTGGAGAGCGTGATATCTCCACTCACGAGCTCCACCCGGATACTGCTGCCGCGCTTGACGATCGGCCGGAGCTGCACCGCCGTACTCAAGACAGGCTGCCCTTCCAGAAGAGTTTGGCGTGACTCCAGATTTTCCAACGTGGTCTCCGCCTCCAAGATCACCCCGCGGTAATCCTTGAGTCCGCCCCGGGACACCTCGACTTCGGAGAGCGCGAACTCCGCGCTCTTGAGCGACTCCAGCGGCTGAATGCGCCGCCGAGGCAACCATGCTTTCTTATAGGCCGAGAAGGCTGCGCTCCCCGGCTCGCGCCCGCCACTTCCGTAGAGTTCGAAATCGATATCACCGGTCGGTGACTCACGGGTGACCCGCACGGCTACCGCCTCGGAAGAGAGGATCCGGGATACTTGCGCCGGATTTCTCCACTGAATGGGACCATTGAATTCAATGCGCGCGCCCGGGAATCGCGCGGCAAGGTTTACCAGCAACATTTTCTCCACCGATGCGGCTTCCGTGGTGAAACCCGGACTCGGGGAAGCGATCATGCCCAACGACCCGAGTGCTGCGAGCACCAATATCCTTCCGCAAGACCTGATTGAGTCGACTTTCATTTTGCCTCTTCCTTGAAGCTTGATTCTTATGATCCCGGCGGGACCATCCTGGTCCCGGGTTTCAGGTCTCATTGATCATGATCACTGTTTCACTGCGTTGACCGCGCCCCACATCTGGTCCGCCACACCCATGACCTTGCTGTTCATCTCGAATGCACGCTGCGTAGATATCATCTCGACCATCGAATTCGGAACGTTCACATTGGAGGACTCGAGCGCGTTCTGAAGGATGGTGCCCAATCCGTTCTCGCCTGGTATGCCCTGCAGGGGGGCGCCGCTGCCCGAGGTGGGTCGATAGAGCCCGTTGCCAGAGGCACCAAGACCCTGTTCGTTCTGGAAAGTGACAAGCTGGATCTGTCCGAGCACAGCCTCGGCATTTCCGGGCAGAGTGGCCTTGACCTCGCCATTGGGGGAGACCGTGATGCTGGTGGCATTGGGCGGCACCTGGATTTGAGGCAGGAGCAGGCCGCCTTCGGAAGTTGTGACCCTGCCCTGAGGGTCCAGGTGGAAGGCACCGACCCTCGTATATCCAACCTCACCATTGGGAAGCTGGACCGGGAAAAACCCGCGCCCCTCGATCATCATATCATACGGATGATATGTCATTTTCGCGGGTCCCTGTTCAAAGATCTTGTAGCTCGCACCGACGCGCACACCCGAACCCTTCTGGATTCCCACCGGGGTCTGCGATCCCGCGCCTGTCGCGCCGCCAGGTTCCGTCACGGTCTGGTACATCAGGTCCTTGAATTCGGTCCGCGAGCGCTTGTAGCCGTCCGTGTTCACGTTGGCCAGGTCATTTGATATGCGCTCGATGTTGGCCGATTGGGCCTCCATACCCGTTGCTGCGGAAGTCAGTGCTCTAATCATGGATTATAGTTTCCCCAAATCATTGGCTTCACGGCCCATCAGATCGCTCCAGGTTCGAATCGCCTTCATGTCCTGTTCAAACATGCGGTTGGCTCGGATCATCCGGTTCATCTCTTCGATGGGGTTGACGTTTGATTTCTCAAGCACTCCTTGGAGCACCCGCGTACCGGCTGCCACGACCGGTTGTGCCTGTCCCCCCGGGTTGTCAAAGAGCCCCTGTCCGACCTTGCGCAAGGGCTTCGGGTCATCGAACCGGACCACCGCGAGCTTTCCGATCGAGTCCGGCCCTATATAAATATCACCCGCTTCCGTGATGCTCAGTCGGCCGGCATCCGGTGGCACCGTGATAAACCGCGCGGCAATTTCCGGAGCAGCACCCTGCCCAGCCGCGACTCCTCCTTGAGTCGTTGGCCCTCCCTGGCCCGGCTGGACGGTTGATGCGGCTGACTGCGCGGCGGCCAGCCCTCCGGGTTGAGCGGCCAGTACGGGGTATCCCTCGCTAGTCACCAACCGGCCATCCATGGCCAGCTTGAGGCTTCCATGCCTCGTGTAGCGAACTCCCGAGGGCGTACTGACCTCCAGAAATCCAGGTCCGTCGAGCGCCACATCCAGCGGAGACTGAGTGGGCGACAGCGGGCCTTGTTGAAAATCAATGCGAGTCCCATCCGTGACGACAAAGGATTTGTCCCTCCCATCGAGTGGGTAGAAATCCTTGTCCTGAATCGGCTTTCTGGGAATATCAACGGTTGCGACATCCCCATGGTTGCGGGCGAGGTATTCCTGAAAGACCGCGGCTTCCTTCTTGAAAGCCGGCGTGTCGACGTTGGCGAGATTGTTCGCAACCGCATCGATCGCATGCTGTTGCGAAATCGCGCCTGATACAGCTGTCCACATTCCGGTTGCCACAGAATTCCCTCTCCCTGAATCGGGCCAACATCCTGTTCGCCCTCTATAGGATACACAGCAATCCCTGTGCCCAATGTCGGACTTGAGGAAAATAATGACATTTGTGCGGGCATTGACCGGAAACACTCGAAACCACGGGAAGTTTTTTCCCTCCTCTGGAAACGCCACTTTTGTGACAGGCAAGCCCGACCTCGGCGACCCGGAAATTTTTAGCCTGAAGTGGGTGACTTTTGCCCCAAGCGGGCAAAGGCTGCCGTGCATTGAACCCGCCTTGGCCTAGTGAAATTCAACCCATTCAGTTCCTCAAAATGCTTCTCGCAGCTTTACACTTCCTCCCTGGATCCGGTAGACCGGGATGCCTATGGCAAATTCGGGACTGAAGAGAACGGCCCTTTTTGAGGAGCACCAGAAACTCGGTGGTCGCTTGATCGACTTTGGTGGCTGGGAACTCCCGGTTCAATACTCGGGAGTCCTTGATGAGCACCGGGCCTGTCGGGCGGCGGCTGGACTTTTCGACGTAAGCCATATGGGAGAAGTCCACGTGGAGGGGCCGGGGGCAGAAGGCTTCCTGAATTACCTGGTCTCCAACAATGTCTCTAAGCTTCAGGACCTTCAGGCTCAATACACGGTCATGTGCAACGAGCAGGGCGGGTTGGTCGACGATCTCGTTATCTACCGAAGATCCCGCGAAAAATTCCTTGTGGTCGTGAATGCATCCAATACCGAGAAGGACTTCTCCTGGATGCAAAGGATTGCGGAAGCATATCGATCCAAGATGACCGGATCGTCCTTCACGCTCACCAATGAGAGCCATCGATATACCCAGATCGCCATTCAGGGCCGCAAGGCCCAGGAGATCTTGCAAAAGCTCACCACTACACCGCTAGCGCCCATCAAAACCTATTGGTTTGCCGAGGGCACGGTCCTCTCCGGAATCCCGGCCGTGCTCGCGCGGACCGGCTACACAGGAGAGGATGGGTTTGAAATTTATGTTCCTTGGGAACGTGGTCCGGAAGTCTGGGCCGCCCTCATTGAGGTCGGCGCCCCGCTCGGGCTCAAGCCCTGCGGCCTCGGCGCTCGCGATACACTCAGGCTTGAGATGAAGTACCCCCTCTACGGCAACGAACTCAGCGATACTACCAATCCGCTCGAGGCGGGACTCGGCTGGGTGGTCAAACTCGACAAAGGCGATTTTGTCGGGCGTGCACCGGTCGCCGCGTCCAAAGAGGCGGGCTTGAGGCGCGCGCTCGTTGGCATCAAGCTCCTCGAGCGCGGAATTCCCCGCCACGGATATCCGGTCCGGGATTCAACGGGCGGCGAGGTAATCGGAGAGCTCACGAGCGGTACCCAGTCCCCCTCGCTTGGGATCGCCGTCGGTATCGCATATATCAACCTTGCACACGCGGCTACCGGCTCGCGTGTGCTTGTGGAAATCCGGGGCCAGAAAATTCCGGCCGAAGTGATTCCCACCCCTTTCTACAAAAAACCTTATTGATCTGTTTCAACAGGAGAATAGAAACATGAACTTCCCTTCCAACTTGAAATACACCCGCGATCACGAATGGGCCCTGGTCGAGGGAAATGTGGTGACTGTCGGCATCACCGATCATGCGCAGAGCGCTTTGGGCGATGTGGTCTATGTCGACCTCCCCAGAGTGGGACGTGAACTCAAATCGGGAGAAGCCTTTGGCGTGGTCGAAAGCATCAAGGCTGTTTCCGACCTCTACTCCCCGCTGGCCGGCAAAGTTGTCGCCGTCAACGACGGGCTTCCCAACGACCCAAGTGCTGTCAATAAAGACGCCTATGGCTCGGCATGGATGGTCAGGATCGAGATCGCCGATGCATCAGCGCTCAATGCTTTGATGGATTCAGCAGCATATACATCTTACGTCGCAAGCCTGAAGTAATTCCCCAAAGTCAGCTTCAAAAAGGCGAAAGGGCCCCTGGGACTCGATCCCAGGGGCCCTTTCGCCTTTTTATTAAGCACTCGTCAGGCTTCGACTGGCGCGCAGGAGCAGAACAGATTCCGGTCCCCGTACACATTGTCGATCCGCGCCACCGATGGCCAAAATTTGGAATCACGAACCCACTCGAGCGGATAGGCGGCCAATTCGCGCGAGTAGGGTCGGTCCCATTCAGTGCGAATGACTTGCTCGGCCGTGTGGGGCGCAAGCTTGAGTGGGTTGCGCGCCCGATCCATGCGACCCTCGGCGATTGCCACAATCTCCGCGTGAATCGCGAGCATGGCGTCGCAGAAACGATCCATTTCCTCTTTGGACTCGCTCTCGGTTGGTTCAATCATCACCGTTCCGGCCACCGGCCAGGACACGGTCGGCGCATGATATCCATAATCCATCAGGCGCTTGGCCACGTCCTCCACCTCGATCCCATGGGCCTTGAACGCCCTGAGATCCAGAAGGCACTCGTGTGCAACCCGGCCGGACGTCCCGCGGTAGAGCACCGGATAAGCCTTTTCGAGGCGGTTGGCGATGTAGTTGGCACTCAGGATCGCAACCTCGGTGGCCTTTTTCAAGCCCTCGGCACCCATCATGCGGATATACATATAAGAAATGGGCAGAATGCTTGCGCTACCCCACGGGGCGGCCGATATCGCGCCGATTCCCTGCGCCCCGCCCGTTCTTACGACCGGATGACCGGGCAGGAAAGGCACGAGGTGCGCCGCCGTGCAGATCGGACCCATGCCTGGACCCCCGCCACCGTGCGGGATGCAGAATGTCTTGTGGAGGTTCAAGTGGCAGACATCGGCGCCAAAATCTCCGGGCCGACAGAGGCCAACCTGGGCATTCATGTTCGCGCCGTCCATGTAAACTTGACCACCGTTTTGGTGGATGATTGCGCAGACCTCCTTGATCGACTCTTCAAACACCCCATGAGTGGATGGATAAGTCACCATCAAGGCCGCGAGTTTGCCTGAGTTCTCTTGTGCTTTGGCCTTGAGGTCCTGCACGTCGATGTTGCCCTGGTCGTCGGTCTTGACCCCCACGACATTCATTCCGGCCATGACGGCGCTCGCGGGATTTGTGCCGTGCGCCGACAACGGGATCAAACAGATATTACGGTGCCCCTGTCCCTTGGATTCAAGGTAGCGACGGATGACGAGCAGGCCCGCATACTCTCCCGCAGAGCCAGCATTGGGCTGCAACGAGACCCCGGCAAACCCGGTGATCTCGGAAAGCCAACTCTCGAGTTCCGTCGTAAGCTGCTGATAGCCTCGGGTCTGCTCAACCGGAGCAAACGGGTGAAGCGCTCCGAACTCGGGCCAAGTCACTGGCAGCATCTCCGCCGCTGCATTGAGCTTCATGGTGCAAGAGCCCAGAGGAATCATCGAATGCACCAATGACAGGTCTTTTTGCCGGAGCCGGTTGATATATCTCATCATCTCGGACTCGGAGCGGTATTTGTGGAAAACCGGGTGCGGCATGAAGGAGGATTTTCGTTCATGCACGCCCAATCCCGCATCCTTGAACGCCTCAACCACCTTGGCGGTCTTTCCGGCTGCTTGTGCAAACACTGCGACCAGGAGTCCAATATCATCCTGGTTCGTCGTCTCATCGAGGCTGACTCCAACCTTCCCATCGGCAAAATGCCGGAGATTGAGTTTACGTTGGTCGGCTGCGACGCGGATTTTTTCGCCCAATTCGCGGTTGGTTCTCAGCGTGAGTGTGTCGAATGCCTGGTTGTTCTCGATTTCAAAGCCGAGCCCCTTCAGGTGAGCCCCGAGCTCGAGCGTGAATTTCCGCACGCGGGAGGCGATTCGTGTCAAACCCTCGGGTCCGTGATATACAGCATACATCGATGCCATGACGGCCAGCAGGACCTGCGCGGTGCAGATGTTGCTGGTGGCTTTGTCCCGCCGGATATGTTGCTCGCGAGTCTGAAGCGCCAAACGGATCGCGGGCTTCCCTTCTGCGTCTTTCGAAAGTCCCACGATTCTTCCGGGCATCAGCCTTTTATAAGCATCCCGCGTGGAAAGGTAGGCCGCATGAGGCCCGCCAAACCCCATTGGCACCCCGAAGCGCTGGGTGGTTCCCACCGCGATGTCGGAACCGAACTCAGCCGGAGCGCGCAGCAAAGTCAGGGACAAGATATCAGCAGCAGTCACTGTGAGACCGTCCGCGGCATGAATCTTTTCAAAAAAAGATTGGTAATCGAAAATCTCGCCGTTGGTGGCCGGGTATTGGACAAGTGCCCCCAGAACCGCGGCCGTCGGGGCGTAAACCCGATGATCACCCACCACAACGGGGACCGAGAGAGCGGCGGCACGAGCCCGAACCACTTCAATCGTTTGGGGGTGGCAGAGCTCGGAAACAAAAAACTCGCGCGTTTTTCCCTCTTTTTCTCTGCCTTTCAGCCCCAGACACATCGCCATCGCTTCGGCTGCGGCAGTGCCTTCATCCAGAAGGGACGCGTTTGCCATCTCCATGCCCGTCAAATCCATGATGAGCGTTTGGAAGTTCAGGAGTGCTTCGAGGCGACCCTGGGCAATTTCCGCCTGATAAGGCGTGTATTGCGTGTACCAACCGGGGTTTTCCAGAATGTTCCGGAGAATGACGGGCGGGGTGACCGTGCCGTGGTAGCCCATTCCGATATAAGTTTTGCGAACCTCGTTCCGGTTCGCGATACCACGAATTGCCTCCAGCGCCTCGTGCTCCGATTCGCCGGTGGCGGGCAAACCTCCAAGGTTCAGCCTACGATTCAGGCGGATGCTCGAAGGCACGGCCTGCTCCATCAGTTCACTCATGGACTCACAGCCCAACGACTTGAGCATCACGGAGACATCTGCGTTTCGGGGGCCTAGATGCCGGTTTTCGAATCGATCCATGGTGTCCTCCTGGGAATGTCCGTTTTTTGCAGAAAGCGGTCCTGAAGCGCTCGTCGTCATGGCAGCTCCTCTTTGCTGGGTTCAGGTGTCTGGGCGGCGTCCCAAAAGGCCCCAAGCACTTGAAATGGTGAATGGTTCTCGAAAACCAGTACCAGCTTGAAGGAGTGAGCTCCAGAGCCATCCACGGTGGGGACCAAGAAAATCCCGCCACCCTCGGGCAAGAAGGCTTGTCCGGCGCCTGATCGAGGTGTATCGGTCACCGCCTGCCCTCTGCCAGATCGGGAAAGCTTACATGATTCGCGCCGACAATCCACATGACCCTCGAGGCCAAAAGCCTCCTCCACCTCCGAGTTCTGGCTCGATGGCTGATTTGGCGCGCACCTTCAACACGGCCGTGGTCGCCTCCCGTGCGGCCCGAGGTCGCAATCATTCGTCCGAGCTTTTCCAGCTCATGGAGACCCCCGCCTTTCAGATGATCCTTCACGCAGCGAGGAGCCTGGCCCGAACGCAGGGGGTTTCCGAGCGGGACGCTTGTGAGCAAATTATCGATACCTTCAGGAAGGTCGATCAACTCTGGGCGGATTACGTTTTCCAAGAGGGAATGGAGAAGCTCAAGCTCCAGCCAAGTTCGGACAGGGGCGGGGGGATCAGTTCCTCAGGACAAAGTCCCAGTTCACCTCAACCTGACCCCGTTCGTTGATCAGACCCTTGGGCGGATTTGGGAAAGGCCCGGCCTCATTAAAAGCCGCGATTGCCGCATCATCCAGATCATAGACTCCGGACTCTTCCATGAGGCGCACATTCACGACTGAACCCTTGTCGTCCAGTACCACCCAAGTCCGGGTCTTGAACTCCTTGTCGGAAGCGATTCGCCTGCCCTTCCTGTACATTTTCTCGAGCTTGTCCCTAAGGGTGGCGCTCCAAGCGATGTCAAGGCGGTTTCGGATCCGCTGGAAATAACCAAAGAACATGTACTCACGCGTGTTCAGAGCGGTGCGATCGCCTTCATTCATCCCCTTGATGTAATCACTCGGAACCTCCCTGCCAGCACCTGCAGAGGCCCACTGAGGCGCACGTGCGCGAGCCTCGGCCTTCAGGGCCTCCTTGGGCGTGCTTGGGATCTTGAAAATGGGCACTCCAAGGTGGCTCAACACACTTTTGGTAGAACTTTTGGGAGCCCCGCTCGAAGCCGGCTGTTGCTGTTGCTGTGGCTGGGGCCGCACGGGTTGGGCCGGGGTGGCTCTCGCTTGTCCCGAAGTCACCATTTGCTTTCGGCTCACGGTTTCACGATCAACTGTCTGATTCTTGGCTCCCAGAAATGCATCGCTTTTTGGTTTGGTTGTGGAATCGGAGGCTTCCGTCTGAACCATTCGGTTGCGGGTCGAATCCCATTTGGGAGGCGCCTCCACGATATCAACAGGAACCGGCATCCTCGGGTTCTCGGTCTCACTGCCCGGCCTGATTGCCGCCCGCTTGCCGAGCACGATCAACCACCCGGCGACCAGCGCCAAATGGAGGACGATCGAAAACGAAAGCGAACTTCTCAACCTCGATGCTCCCAAGAGGATACTACCTCCTCAAAGGAGCTTTTCGGAATCACTGAATATCTTCTTTAAGGGAGGTTCCGGTATCGACGGTCGGTTGTACCCCTCCTGAATCCTCTGCGCCGTCAGCCGCCTGACTGGAAGCCGCACCGACGCCGATACTGACTCCTTCGGCACCGGGTTCGGTGCCCTGAATGAATGCCATCGGCATGCCTTTGGCGGTATTCGCACCGACCGGCTCACCCGTATCAGGATTCACACTCGCGAAGGTGATGCCGCTCGGAACCGGAAAGTCGGCAATGGTTGAACTCTTCACCGCTTCTTTCATGAAACCCAGCCAGATCGGCAAAGCGGCCCGGGCCCCGGTTTCGCCGGGGCCTATCGGCTTCTGGGAATCATATCCAACCCATACGCCCGTCACGACCTCCGGCGTATATCCTATATACCAGGCGTCCAGATAGTCATTCGTCGTCCCGGTCTTCCCGGCCGAAATCCGTCCCAAGGACTTGGCCTCATAACCGGTCCCGAAATTGACGACATCCTTCATGATATTGGTCATGACAAAAGCGACCCGAGGGTCCATGACCTGGGATGGATCACTGGAGAACGGCACACGATGAACCCCCAGAGAGGAGAGAGCGCCGCGCTGGACACTGGGCCGCGCCGGAGCATCTTCTGCGATATATGGAGCCGTCGCCTGCGACGGGTCCATGCCCGCCAAAACGGAATTTCGGGAGCTCCAGCCCGCCAGGTCAAGTCCGGGGGACCCCTTGACTTCCTCGAGAATACGCCCGTTTCTGTCCCTGACCCGATGAATGAATACGGGATCCACTCTCCGTCCCAGCCTTGGAAACAATGCATAGGCTTTCGTCATATCCAAAACACTCGCACCGCCGCTTCCCAAGGAAAGCGACAGATCCGGGTTGAGCTTTGCATTCTCCATCCCGAGCCTTTTGGTGAACTGAATAATATCACCAACGCCGATCGCCTGCACGAGCTTGATGGTGGGGACATTGCGCGACTTGACCAATGCCATTCGAAACGTAGTATCCCCGTAAAACTTTTCCTCGAAATTCGCGGGCTTCCAGCTCCCGTTTTCCTGGCTTTTGAAGACGATGGGAGAGTCCACTATGACTGTTGCGGAAGTGAAGCCCCGCTCGACCGCTGCCGCGTAAATGAGCGGCTTGAAAGACGAACCGGGCTGGCGCTGCGCCTGAACAGCGCGATTGAACTCGGAACCGGTGAAATCGTACCCGCCTTGAAGGGCAAGAACCCTCCCGGTTGCCGCCTCGATCGATGCGAGTGCCGACTGCACAAGAGGACGTTGTTCGAGAGTCACCTTGACGGGCTCCACCCCGGCTTCAGATATCAGCCGAACCAGCAGGACATCCCCTTTCGAGAAAAGCGTGGCCGGATTCGAGGGATCGCCTCTGGCCTGCACGACGGTGCGTTCGTCCTTGATCGGCCGTGCCCACTTGAACTCGGCCAACGGCATTTCAGCTTTGGTGGATCCGATCAAGACTCCGACGCTTTTCGTGACCGCATCGATCGAAGTGACCACGGCCTCATATAGCTCTCCCGCCCGGAGCAGTTTGGCATCCCGTGTGATTCCTTCCTGCTTGACCGCCTCCTCGCTGCTGAGCTCCCCGTCGGTGGTGAGGACCACATAAGGGACCGCCTTTTTCAAAAGGCCCTTTCGGCTATCCTTCAGGAAGCCTGCGATTTCATCTTCGGAGCCAAGGTGTTTCAATGGCCCGGCCCAGCCGATCCTTTTGTCCACGGCGCGCAAACCGGACTGGACCTGTTCTGCGGCAGTCCTGGACAGCTCCCGGGTCGTCGGAATCGAAACCGTGAGGCCGTCCTCATAAACAGCTTTTTCGCCGTATTTCTCGATCAGATACCTTCGTACATGCTCAATATAGAATGCGGCGTCCGTGGACTTGAAGTCCTCACCCGGATATACCCGAACCTTCTCGGCGGCCGCCGCATCCCATTCCGTTTTATTGATTTTACCGGTATCCAGCATTCTGCGCAGAACATATTGCTGCCTGCGCTTGGCTTGTTTCGGGCTCAGGAGCGGGCTGTAGCGCCCCGGCGCCTGCGGCATTCCCGCCAGAATCGCCGCCTCGGCAAGGGTCACTTCCGATATATCCTTGTTGAAATATGCCTTGGCGGCAGCCTGCACCCCGTAGGCTCCGCTTCCCAAGTATATCTGATTTAAATACAGGAAAAGAATGTCCTGCTTGGAAAGGTTCTTTTCCATTCGACTCGCGAGGATCATTTCCCGGAATTTTCGCCCGAAGCTCTTTTCGGGAGTAAGCAGGAGCGATTTCGCCACCTGCTGGGTGATGGTGCTTCCCCCCTGAACCACATGTCCGGCCTTGAAATTTGCGATCGCTGCCCGGGCGATCGCAAGAAAGTTGATTCCCTCGTGCTCAAAGAAGCTGTCGTCTTCCGCGGCCACAAACGCATCCACGACCCTGGTGGGGATTTTCTCGAAGGGAACGACATAACGCCGTTCCTTGTAAAATTCCGCCATGAGCTCGGCCTCCGAGCCCTCCTTGTCCGCGGTGGCTCCGCCGAGAACACGCGTGACCCCGAGGGGCTGGTAGTCGGCCAGCGTTATAATATCAGGAAGTCCTGTCGAAAACTTGAAGTACGCTCCGGCTGCAGAAAGAGTGATTCCCCCGGTCCCCAGTACCAGGGCGCCCAGGATCGCAAGCCACAACATTCGGGTTCGTGTCTTGCGGACAGCTCCAGTTGCGTCAACCGAGCCGGACTGGTTGGCAGGTTTGCCTTTTGTCTCTTCGATGCTCATATCACGTAATCCCCGTCACCGCTGTCGATCCACGGAGGCTCGCGCGAGCGAATCTCGCGCGGCCTTCCGGCCCATATAAATGTAGTCGTTCCTTCGGGCAGATTCAAAAGCTGGATGACCACTCCCAAAGGGGCTCATCCAGCGCGAAGCGTCCGGCGAAGCGTTGACAGTCCGGAGGGCTAACCGATCCAGAGCCGCCTCGTAGGCCCGGGGGCCGCTTGCGCCCTGCTCTTGAGCACTTACAGGCTCACCCCGACCCGCTCCAAAATTGAGGACCAGTAAGTCCCGATGCCCCTCACTCGCCAGCCGATTGACGGGGAAGAGTTCATCAATCTCGATGCACAAGAGACCGCAGTCACTCCGGGACAAACCCTCTGTGAATCCCAAATCCATGACGCCGGGAAATCGGAGACCGTCGAGTACCGGCTGCAGTGCGGAGCCCTCGGCAAGCCAAAGGAGGGGTGCTTTGATCGAGACAAAATTGGACCTCTTTTTGTCAATCGAAGCCACTCTGACAGGAGTCCGGAGGGATTCCAATTTAACGCTTCCGAGAGCATGCTTCAGGCTTTTTCCGATACACTCCGAGTCGAGGGCGGCGCTTTCACCAAAGAAACTCGAAAACCGACCCTTGCTCGGAAAGGAGAAGCACTCGTCCTTGAGGCTTTGCAGCTTCCACGCGAGAGCACCTTCATTTGGATCCATCGCGAAAAGAACGGCAATCAGCGCGCTCATTTCCGAAGCATGGATCTCACGTATTGGGATATGGGCGGCACTCAACTCCATCAGCACACCCGCGAGAAACCAAGCGCGATACCAGCCCGGGCCCGCCACAATGGTGAGGCCGCCTGTTTCTTCCCGGGGTGTGAGACCGTGATCAAGCGTGTGGTCCGCATCCGTCGCAGTCGGCTCTTCGTTCGACTGCAGGCCAGAGGCTGTATCGACAGGCGTGACTTCGGCGGAGCTTTTTTTCGCCCCGCCGATCGTGGGCTTTTTTGAGTTTTCGGGGAGAGCGCCCGGCAGGACTGTCTTCCCGCCCGTGGCGCATCCGGAGAGTGAAATGAAGAGCCAAGCTAGCGCCACGATCGAAAAGCGGCTGCAGCACAGCCTGACCGACTTGCGAGATATCCGCATGATTGGTCTCAAAACGCTGACTCCTTGTTATCGCCATCTCCCACCGACCGAAACCACGCCAAGAACTCCTTGTTTCCATCCGCACCCTCGATCGGGGAAGGGATCAGGCCAATTCTCTTCAAGCCGAGCGTCTCTGCAGATCGTGAGACCGCTTCCACCGCGCCAACACGGAGGCTTTCATCACGGACTATTCCTCCTTTTCCAACGCCTTCTCGACCCACTTCAAACTGCGGCTTGATCAGAATAATCCAGTCGGATTCGTCCTTGAGCTGCGGCAGGAGCGCCGGAAGGATTTTTGTCACCGAGATGAATGATACATCCATGACAAGTATGTCCGCCTTTTCTCCGAAGTGACCTGGTGGAAGTTCCCTTGCATTGGTCTTTTCATGAACGACCACTCTCGGATCATTCCTGATTTTCCAAGCGAGTTGGTTATGCCCCACGTCCACCGCATGAACGCGGACTGCGCCACGCCCAAGGAGCACTTCGGTGAACCCTCCGGTTGATGCACCCACATCCAGCCCGACTTTTCCGGCCACATCGATTTCAAAGTGCTCCAGGGCCCGAAGCAGCTTGAGGGCGCCCCGGGAAACAAATGGATGCTCCTGACCGCGGATCCGAATCTCGGCATCGATATCCACCTTCTGACCGGCTTTGGTTACAGGCTCATCCTTGACGAGGACGTTACCCGAAAGCACGAGGGCCTGTGCTTTTTCTCTTGAAGGTGCATGACCCAGCCGAACAAGGAGAAGATCGAGCCGCTCTTTTTTCGATGTCATCAAGACTCCCGGCCCGTACGGGACTCGATCTGCGATCGAATCGCAGCTGCAACCGCTTTCGCATCCACACGCGAATCACGCTCGAGCTCGCTGACAGACCCTTGACCGATATATCGATCCGGATAGCCAAGAACGAGGAAGCCCCGGTGGGCTTCCGCGGCGCGGGCGGCCAGGCCCTCGCCCGCGCCTCCATGAATCATCCCATCTTCGACGCTGATCCACGGTGGACTCTCGGCCGATTGAATATAGGCAAGAAGCTTGTCCGAGAGCGGCTTGATCCGATGAAGCTGCACATGCAGAAGCGCGGCATTCGGCCATTGGGATTGAGAGAGGGCTGCTTCGACGTTTTTCCGGGAGTGGCCAATAGAAATGACCCCAAGAGCGCATCCGCTCGCGGGCAAACACCAGGGAGCTTTGCGATATTCCTCATGGCTGGGGTCGTTACTGAGCAATCGCCAGGAGGCACCCTGTCCATCGTCGATGAAGTCCGATCCTCGCGTGGCCGCAACTGCTCCCCGAGGATACCGAATCATCGTGGGACCAAACCCGGGCTTTGACCGAAGCTCTCCGAAAACACATTCCAACTCGGAAGATGAGGATGGTGCATACACGGATACTCCGGGCACCGACCGTCCCAAAACTATATCAAAAACTCCGTGATGAGTCGATCCGTCAGGACCCACCACTCCGGCCCGGTCCACTGCAATGACCACACCCAATCCCTGAAGAGCGATATCATGAATGATCGAATCCCAACCCCTCTGCAGGAATGTCGAGTAGATCCCGACCACGGGCTTGAGCCCTTGAGCCGCCAGACCCGCCGCAAAAGTGAGGGCGTGGCCTTCTGCTATGCCCACATCAAAAAACCGCTCGGGAAACTGCTCAGCGAACCGGTTGAGTCCGGTGCCTTCGGGCATGGCCGCAGTGATGGCCACCACCTTTTCATCCGCTTTGGCCCAATCAAGCAGGTGTTCAACAAAGAGCTCGCTCCAAGTGGCGCCCCCTTTGGATGGTTTCGATCCGGCAGAAACGGGTGAGACCCCATGGTAAAGAACCGGGCTTGACTCGGCGGGCTCGTAGCCGCGTCCCTTCTGCGTCAGCACATGGAGTGCGACGGGTCTTCCCAGATAGTTGTTTCTCAAACCGCTTAGGAAACCCAGCAACTGGGGAAGGTCATGGCCATCCATCGGACCCACATAGTCCATTCCGAGCGCATCAAAAAAATCCGCGGCCTTTCCCCCCGATAAAAGTGCCGGGACAGCGCCGACATTGGGTGATATCGACATCTGATTGTCATTGATGACCACAAGCAAAGGGCCTATATCAATCCCCCGGATTTGTTGAAGCGCCTCCAAAGCAAGGCCTGCCGTCAGTCCGCCATCTCCGATCACTGCTGCCGTCCAAGCCTCGGTCCCTCTACGGACCCAGGCTGCCGCGAGGGCCGCAGACAGGCTGGTGCTGCTATGTCCGGCACCAAAAACGTCATGTTCACTCTCCGCCCTTGAGAGGAAACCAGATATACCACCGTGAGCTCGGAGGGTCTCAAACTGGTGCCAACGGCCGGTCAAAAGCTTG
>Ga0172372_10003284_pt1 | contig 23911 bp, 24 predicted proteins | sample LakKiv5m_2_FD_114544 | JGI IMG/M metagenome (GOLD analysis project Ga0172372, IMG submission 114544) | Freshwater microbial communities from Kabuno Bay, South-Kivu, Congo - kab_092012_9.5m | ecosystem: Environmental > Aquatic > Freshwater > Lake | place: Democratic Republic of the Congo...
AACAATTTGTTTGATGTAACAAATAGGCAGGTCAAAGAGTATTTAGATTTAAAATAACTTATGAGAAAAATAATTAAAGGAGTTAAGATAATAGAAAAAAAAATTATTAGTGATAGCAGAGGTAAAATATTACATATGTTAAGAAATGACGATAAAAATTTTCAAAAATTTGGAGAAATATATTTTTCATATGTTAAACCAAAAAAAATTAAAGCATGGCATATACATACGAAAATGACTTTAAATTATGTTGCTGCATATGGAAAAATAAAAATAGTCTTATTTGATGATAGAAAAAATAGTCCAACAAAAGGAACGATCCAGGAAATATTTTTATCTAATAAAAATCATATTTTAGTATCGATACCTCCTTTGATATGGAACGGTTTCTGTTCAATGAATGATGATATTGCTATTTTAGCTAATTGTTCGGACATTCCACATGATAAAAGAGAAATAAAAAGATTGCCATATAATGATCCTGTGTTTCCTTATAAGTGGATAATTTAAGAGAAAATAATTTATGAAATGCGTGATACTTGCTGGCGGAAGAGGATCTAGAATCTCTGAATATACGAATAGCATTCCAAAACCAATGATACCAATATCCGGAAAACCTTTATTGTATCGAATTATGAAACATTACTCTGATTACGGTCATAAAGATTTTATTATAGCAGCTGGATATAAAAAAAATATTATAATAAGTTATTTTAGAAAAAAAAAATTTCCTGATTGGAAAGTTCATGTTGTTGATACAGGAAAAAATACAATGACTGGAGGAAGACTTAAAAGATTGCAGAAATATTTAAAAAATGAAACTTTTATGCTCACATACGGAGACGGTTTAAGTAATGTAAATATAAAAAATTTATTAGCCTTTCATAAAAAAAATAGGAAAATATCCACACTTACTTCTGTTAGACCTCCTGCTCGATTTGGTTCAATTAAAATTAAAGGAAATCAAGTCACTTATTTTAAAGAAAAGTCTAAATTAGATGAAGGTTGGATAAATGGAGGATTTTTCGTTTTTGAGCCTGAAATTTTTAAATATATTAAAGGTGACAATACTTATTTAGAAAAAGACCCTTTGGAAAAAATAAGTAGTTTAAGACAACTTTATGCATATAAACATCATGGGTTTTGGCAATGCGTTGATACAATTAGAGATAAAGAGTTATTAGAAAAAAATTTAAAAAAAATTTAGCATCCTATGAAATATAGAAATTACGATTCTAATAAATTAAATAAAATTATTGATATTTGTAAACAACCTACAAGTAGTATTTTTTATAAAAAAAAAATTTAATTTAAAAAAATGCTCTTTAGATTTGTATGAGTGTAAAATTTGCGGTTTAATTCAACTTTCAAAAGAAGCAATATTAAGATTAAGAATAATTTATATAAATTAAAAAAATTTTAATTATGAATTTTATTTCACTTAACCGATGAAAAAATCTTTAACTGCTGGTGCAGGATTTATCGAAAAAGAATTAATTACTCAAGAATCAAAAATGAAAATTGGAATTCTTGGATCTAATGGTTTTATTGGTAGTAATCTTGATTTACATTTAAGAAATACAAAAAAATTTAAAGTTTATTGCTTATCTTCTTTTAATAAATACAAAGTCAGATGGATTGAAAAAATTTTATATGATATAAAAAAATATAAGCCAGATATAATTATAAATTGTGCTGCTGACCAAAATTCAAAAGAGGGTAAAAAAGCTATAATCGATTTATTAAATTCAAATTTAAAAGCAAATGTCTTGTTTATCAAGCAGGCTATAAAAAATAATAATTTTAAAGGATATATTTCATTTGGGACGAAGTGGGAATTTAATGAAAATGGTGAATTTGATCCATTAAATTTTTATGCAGCGACAAAGCATGCTAATGACGTATTTTTTAAATATTTTTCGTTTAAAAATAATATAACAACTGTATCTCTAAAAATTTTTGAAACGTACGGTAAATTTGATAAGAGAAAAAGAATTTTAAACTTATTATTAAAAAGTTATAAACAACAAAAAATATTAAATGTTTCACCTGGAAATCAGTTTCTTGATTATGTTCACATTTCAGAAATATGTGAGCTTATTGAATTAATTTGCGATGATATTTTAAAAAATAAATTAAAAGGTTTTAATATTTTTGCTGTGAGTTCAAAAAAACCAATAAAATTAAAATCATTAATTAAAGAAATTAACAAAAACCTAATTAAAAAAATAAAAGTTATAATTGGTGGAAAAAAGTATAGAATAAATGAAGCTATGAAGCCGATAAGAGGAATTAACAATTATCCTGGCTGGAAATCAAAATTGAATCTAATAAAAGAATTAAAAAAAATTTTTGATGAAGATAAAAGAAAATAAAATCCTAAAAGCTACAACTGCTGTTATTTTATGCGGGGGAAGAGGATCAAGACTTGGTGCTTTAGGTGATAAAATGCCAAAGACACTTGTAAAAGTAAATAATAAAGAAATACTTTGGTACATTTTAAAACACTTAAAAGTACAAGGATTTACAGACGTAATTTTACCGCTTGGATATAAAGGTGCGGCAATTAAAAAATTTTTAAAAAAAAATAAAAATTTTAACCTAAATATTAGAGCGATAAATACAGGTATAAAAACAGATATTGGTAAAAGACTTTCTTTAATAAAGAATGAAATTAAGTCAAAAAATTTTTTACTGCTTAATGGAGATGCAATTTTTAGGTTTAATTTAAAAAATATCTATAAAATGCATTGTGAAAAAAATCTTGGAGTCACTTTTATTTCCGGAGAATTTACTTATGCATATGGAACAATCGGAGTAAAAAATAATAAGATAATAGATTTTAAAAGAAACATAGTTTTTCAAAGTTTAAATATTAGAAATGGTAAAAAATATCAGGCTTTTAATTTTACTGGAATGTCTATTCTTAAAACTGAATTGTTGGAAAAATTTGAAAAATTAATTATAAATTGTAAAAATTTTGAAGAAGTATTTTATCCAAGAATTATTAGGAAATTTCGTACTGAATTGGTTAAAGTAAAAGAGTTCTGGCATTCAGTAGATAGCATTAAAGATCTAGATATTTTAAATAATAGTAGTGAGAAAAATCAAAAACTTAAAAGATTAAAAAGTCTTGAAAATTATCTAAAAAAAAATTTTTTAAAATTTAAAAAAATTTAATGCAAATATCAATTATAAATATATTTATATTTATTTTAATTAAATTATATTTTAAAATATGATTTGCATAAATTGTCATAAAAAAAAATTACTTAAAATTGTAAAAATAGGAAAACAACCTCTTAGTGGTTTTTTTTATCGTAAAAAAAAATATAATCTTAAACAATACTCACTAGATTTATATAAATGTTTAGGATGTGATCTTGTGCAACTAGATAATAAAGTAAAAATAAATAAAATGTATGGTAAACATTATGGATATGAAACATCAGTAAGCAAACTGATGATTTCACACTTTAAAAAAAAAATTAAACGATTAAAAAAACTAAATATTATAAAATTAAAAGATAATGTATTAGATATAGGAAGTAATGATGCTTCGTTTTTAAAGTTATTAGGAAAAAAATACAATCTGTGGGGAATTGATCCATCTGCAAAAAAATTTAAAGAGAATTATCAAGGAATTAAATTAATAAATAATTTTTTCTCAAAAAAAAATATAATTGAACATAATAGAAATAAAGAAATTAAATTTAAGTTAATAACTAGTTTTGCAATTTTTTACGATGTAGATAACCCCAGAGAATTTTGTAATGATATTGAGAATATATTAGATGAAAATGGCATTTGGGTTTGCGAATTTTCTTATTTGCCTTTGATGTTAAAAAATCTAACTTTTGACCAAATATGCCATGAGCATTTAGCATATTATACTTTGTCTACCTTTGAAAATATAATAAACAGCAGTGGACTTAAAATTATTGACTGCAAGCTTAATGAAATCAATGGGGGTAGTGTTGAGGTTATAATTTCAAAAAAAAAAAATAAAATAAAAAAAAATAATTATACAAATAAACTTATAAAAGATGAAAAAAAAATTAATATAAATTCCTATAAAAATTTTGAAAATAGAATTAATTCATCTAAATCAAAACTAAAAACTTTTGTTAATAAAAATAGTTTTATTGTGGGTTATGGAGCATCAACAAAAGGTAATATTGTTTTGAATTATAATCAATTATCGTCAAAACATATTAAATATATATGTGATGCAAACAAAAAAAAATATGGAAAATATACGCCAGGATCTAATATTAAAATTATTTCAAAAGAAAAAATGAGAAAACTTAATCCAAAGTTTTTATTAGTTCTTATTTGGTCATTTAGAACAGAAATTATTAATCAAGAAATAAAATATTTGAAGAGTGGTGGTAACTTAGTTTTTCATTTACCAAAATTTCATATAATAAATAAATACAACTATAAAAAATTTATAAATAAAAGCTTTAAGGAACTTTCTTATAAATACTAACGCATGCTATTATCAATTTGTATACCAACTTATAATAGATTAAATTGCTTAGATAATTGTCTTAATTCTATATTAATTTCCTCAAGAAATGTGCAAAAATTTGATTTTGAGATTTGTATTTCTGATAATTGCTCAGAGCAAAATCCTATAAAAATTATAAATAAATATATCAAGGATTTAAATATAATATTTAATAGAAATAAAAGAAATCTAGGAGTAGCACTAAATGCAATAAAAACATTAAAATTATCTAATGGTAAATATGCTTGGTTAATTGGTAATGATGATTTGATATTGCCGAACACATTAAATAATTTGAAAAAAATATTTGAGACTAACACTGATGTTGAGTTTTTTTTTGTTAATTCTTATTGTTTAAATTCAAAAGAGCTAAACAATTATCCAAAACTCTTTGATACTTATGAGATCGAAAATAAATCTTTACAAACTATTTCAAAATGCACAGAGAACAAAAGAGTTAATTTTTGGGAAGTTATAGACCCAAAAGTAAGTTGGGAATTTTTAATAAGTATTTTTGTGTGCATATTTAATCGTAAAATTTGGCTAGAAGGTTTAGATTGTATTAGTAAAGAGGATATTCGAGATACTAGAGTTTGGTCTAATTTTGACAATACTTGTTTTAATGGAAAAGTGATCTCTAGTGTCTTCAAAAATAGAAAAAGTTTCATATGCGCCAAACCAATGAGTGTTAATTTGATAGGAGAAAGAGAATGGGGAAGTATGTATGATTTTGTTGAAATTATAAGAATACCAGAGCTTCTCGATTATTATAGATCACAGGGAATGAATTTTTTGAAATATATTTATTGTAAAAATTTTGCTTTAAGAAACTTTTTCAATTTTTTCACAAAAATACTTCTAAATGGCGAAAGCGCTGGCAGAAAATATGTAAATTTTAACAAACATTTTTTTAGAAACTTAATATATCCATATGCTTGGCTATCAATAGTATTTTTTGTTTTTAGAAGTGTTAATAAAATATTTAAAACTAAGTAGTGCGAAATTAAATTTAATTATAACAAATTAAAAAAATAAATTAATATATAAATTTAAATTAAAATTAAAATTAAAATTAAAATTAAAATTAAAATTAAAAAGAACCCTTTGCATAGAAATGTATAATTTAAAAAAAACGAAATTAAACATTTGTATCCAGACATTTGTAAAGCAAAATTATTGTTAAATTAGTAACCTAAGGTTAGTTTTAGTAAGAGATAAAATAAAAACAATAAATTATTATAGATTAAAAATAAAAATTAGATTTATGATACCATTAATTAAGTGTAATTATAAGTTGTTACAGTTAGACGCAACTGTACATTATAAACTTTTAATAAATAATTATTTTATAATTATGAAAAATTACCATAGACAATCTAAAAATTAAGTTTGAATTGACAAGCTGTAAATCTATGTATTCTTAACTCGAATAATCTAAATTTTAATAGTTAATTTCATTAAAACTATTTTATGAATACTAAACCATTAGTAAGTATTATTATTAACTGCCACAATGGTGAAGAATATTTGAAACAAACATTAAGAAGTATTCTAAATCAAGATTATGAAAATTGGGAGGTAATTTTTTTTGATAACTCATCAAGTGATGAAAGTAAAAATATTTTTAACTCATTTAATGATAAAAGATTAAGATACTTTAATAGTAAAAAAAAATTAAATTTATATAACGCTAGAAATAAAGCAGTTTCTTATGCTAGCGGAGATTACATTTCATTTCTGGATGTAGATGACTTATGGAAAAAAAATTTTTTAATAGAGCATATAAGAGCTATAAGAAAATTTGACACTAGCATTGTATATTCCAAGTATTATATTAAGAATGAAAATAAAGATAAAATTTATTTAAAAGAAGAAAAAGATTTATTTTCAGGATATATAACCCAAAATTTATTAAATAATTATAGCATTGGTATCATAGCTGTAATAATTAAAAAAAGTATTTTTAATAAATATAAATTTAATGATAATTTAAATATTATTGGGGATTTTGATTTTTTTATAAGGTTGAGTCTCAAATATAAATTTTTTGCATTAAATAAGGCCTTAGCCTTGTATAGAAGCCATTCAGAAAGTTTTACTTACAGAAATAGTTTACTTTATTACTCAGAATTTAAACAATGGTATGAAGATAATTTTGAACTAATAAAAAAATTTAATTTATATAAATTAAAATATTTTATCTTTAAATTAAGATTTAAACATTACTTTAGAATAATATTTAAATAATGTACTTTTAAATTTTAAAAAATTAACTTTTTATGTATCAAAAAAACCAGACTTATATAAAATATTTTATAATATTATTATTTTATATATCTTACGGTACTGGTTTTTTTTTTAGAGAAAACATAGCTGGAGGTGCTGAGCAAGATTTTGAAAATTATACATGGCCTCTTATTAAAGCTTTTAAATATAATTTTTATGATACATTATTAAACTATGGTAATTTTGGTGAAGGAAGCCTCCCCCTTTTTCATATTATTAATGCTTACTTAAATCCTTTTTCTAATAATAAATTTCTCTTCCAAGCGTCTGTTGCATTAATTTCAATATTAAATGCTTATTTTTTCTCAATAATTATAAAAGATAAATATCAATTAAAAAAAATCGATTCTTATTTATATTCGAGTATCTTTTTAATACTCCCTTTTTTTAGATCCTCTGCATTTTGGGGATTAACAGAAAATTTTGGTTGGCTGTTTTTATTATTATCAATAAAGTATTTTAATGATTATTTTAAAAAAAAAAATCGAAATGAAACAACTTGTGTTTTTTTTATTTGTTTTTTTTCAAGTTTAGCTCTATACATTAGACCATATCTTATTTTTTTTCCTGCATTTATAGTTTTAAAATCTATATTTTTTAGAGATTATATTCTTTTTAAAAAAATATTTTTTTTTTACTTTTTTATGTCTATTCCAGGATTTTTCCTGCTTTATATTTGGGGCGGTTCAATAACTATAGGTCCAGATAAAATTGATTTATTTGATAATTATCATAATCCTAAATTTATATTTAAAAATCTTATAATTTTTTTTTCAATTTTTTTTTTTTATATGCTTCCCTTTGAAATTTCAAAAATTTTAACAAAATTTAATTACCCTAAAAAAAAACAAACTTTTTTATTTCTTATAATTTTAATTTTAATTTTTATTTTGTACTCATTACATATATTTGATTATCTAAAAGAAATTAAGATTGGAGGTGGTGCACTACTAAAACTCAACCAAATTATTTTTAAAGAGTTTTATTTTTTCCTATTTATATCTTCTGTAGGCTTATTTCAAATTTTGAATTATATTTACATTTCAAAGGAAAACTTATTTTTATTTATGACCTTATTAATATTTTGTTTTCCAAAAATTATATTACAGGAATATTTTGAGCCACTAATTATAATATTAGGTTTTACGCTTTTAAATTTTAGTCACAATATTACCAAGATGTTTAAAAGTAATAAAACAATTTTAGTTTTTTTAACATATTTTATTTTATATTTTACTAGTAGTTTTTTTTACAGATATTTTTTTTAGCTAGGATACAATATGTGGTCTGGGTAGTGGTATAATAAACTTTCCTTTGAAACCTTTTTTTCTAAAATTTTTAATTAAAAAATCTGAAATATGCCAAGACAAGATAAGTAAATAGTTCGGTTTGTTTTTTTTTATAATATTCTCATTTACTATAGGAATATTTGTGCCAGGCATATATTTACCTATTTTATAAGACCCTTTAATTTCTAAAATACAACTAATAATATCTTCATTTAAACCTACATAATTTATTAGCGTAGTTGCTCTAGAGGGTGCACCAACTCCATATATTAATTTTTTTTTTTCTTTTAGCTTTTTAAGTAAAGTATAAAGGTTTATTTTAGAATTAACTACTCTAGTCCTAAAATTATCAAAAGTTTTTGCCTGAAAGAATTTTTTTTCATATTTCAAAATTTTCTGTACTGATGAGTCAATTTTTTTTTTATTCCTCGATACATAAACTCTTATAGAACCACCATGTGTTGGTATACTTTTTGCATAAAAAATTCTCAGATTGTATTTTTTAAAAAGATAATTTAGACTGGTCAGCGAATAATACCTCATATGTTCGTGATAAATTGTGTCGTATTGTAGGGTCTTTATTAACTCCACAAAATAATGAGATTCAGATACGAACACCCCATTTTTGTCTAAAATTCTATTAATATTTTTAATAAAGTTTTTAACATCATCAATATGTGCAAAAACATTTGTAGCGGTTATTAGTTTTGCTTTTCCGTATTTATTTAAAATAAAATTCGTGGTGGAATTGTCAAAATACTTTATAATTGTGTCTATTCCCTTTTTTATTGCTAATTTTCCAATTAATTCAGGCGTCACTCCCAGAACTCGATGTTTATTTTTGAAATTATTCAATAAATTACCATCATTTGATCCAATATCTATAATTAAATCTTCTTTTTTTAAATCTAGGAGTTTGGAACTTTCATTATAAAGTTCTTTAAAGTTATCTATTAAAATTTTGGTTGTGCTGCTCGTGTAAGGATATTCTTTTGGAAAAAGAATTTTTTTATTCACAATAGTATTTAATTGAGCTAAATTTGAACTTTTTGAAAACATTAAATCTGCTGGAAAAAAAGTTTTTTCCTCTTTTTTTAATTTTATAGATTGATAATCATTAACAGTGGGCAAAAACCCTAAAGATATAATTTTTTTTAAATCTTTTTTTTTAGATATTTGACATCTATCAATTGTTATTGACTTACTATTCATATAAATAAAATTAATTAACTATAAAGCTATTTAGATTATTTTAATGCTTAATAAAAGACAAATTTCAATAATTGGAGGTGCTGGTCATGTTGGTTTTCCTTTAGGATTAATATTTAGCTCTAAAAATTTTTTCGTAAATTTAATTGATAAAGATGAATTAAATATAAGAAAGATAAATTCTGGCTTAAGTCCATTTATAGAAGAAGGAAGTGAAAAGCTATTAAAAAAAATGCTTAAGTTAAAAAGAATTAAAGCAACTAGCAATATTGATGAAATTAAAAAAAGTAAATATATTATTATTTGTATTGGTACACCAATTGATCACAACTTAAATCCTGACGTTAAAAATTTTTTAATTTTTTTTGAAACTTTAAAGCGAAAAATAGTAAGCAATCAGCATATAATAATAAGAAGTTCCGTATACCCAGGTATTTGCGAGAGAGTGTACAATATTATTAAAAATAAAAATAAAAACCTAAGCTATTGTCCAGAAAGAATAGTTCAAGGAAAGTCAATTAAAGAGTTACCAAGTATATCTCAATTAGTATCAGGAAAAAACACAAAAACTTTAAACGAGGTCTCAAAATTATTTAAAATGATTTGTAAAAAAGTTATTAAAGTGGAAATTATTGAGGCTGAATTAATTAAATTATTTTCTAATGCTTATAGATATTTACATTTTTCTATCTCAAATCAATTTTATATGATTTGTAAAGATCAAAATTTGGACTTTTTTAAGATAAGAAATATTATGAAAGATGGTTACAAAAGAAATTCTCATATACCGATGTCGGGATTTACTGCTGGACCATGTTTACTAAAAGATACTATGCAACTCTCATCTTTTTACAAAAAAAAATTCTCTTTAGGTCATGTAGCTATGGAAATAAATGAAGGAATGCCAAAATTTATAATTAATAATTTGGAAAAGAACTTCAATTTAAAAAAAAAAGTGATTGGCCTATTAGGTCTCACTTTTAAATCTGATAGTGATGATATAAGAGACTCTCTAGCAATAAAGTTGTTGAATAATTTAAAAAATAGAAAAATTAAAACATTATATTCAGATGAATTTTTCTTTTTGAAAGGTTCTGTTCAAAAAAATGAACTTATAGAAAAATCAGACATAATTATAATTTCTACTCCACATAATATTTATAAAAATTTAAAAATTCCTAAAAATAAAATTGTGATTGATATATGGGGTCATATGAATTAAGATTTTAATGATCTTGCGGGGTTACCCACAACTACATCAAAATCTTTAATGTTTTTTGTCACAACAGCACCCGCACCTACTATTGCTCCTTTTCCTATTTTAATTTTCTGCTTAATTATTGCGTTAGCTCCAATATAAGCATATTCGCAAATTTTGACATTTCCTAAAATTAGAGCACTTGGTGCGATTGTCACAAATTTTTCGATTTTACAATCATGATGTATCTGAGCGTTAATATGAATTTTACATCCAGTACCGATTAAAACATTCGACATTATTTTTACATGATCTTGTATAACTATACATTTATTTTTTTTTAACAAATCTCTTGAATTAGCGGAAATAGTAGATTTTTTAAAAATAATATTATTACAATTTAATTTGTAAATCTGTTTGTAAAGTTTTTCTCTAATATAGCTATCATCGATAGCAAAAATTACTGTAGGGTTATATTTTTTTTTTAAATTTAACCAATTAAATATTGTATGATCACCAAGCCATTTTTTTTTATCAATAAATTCATATTTTTTATTATCAATAGAGAAATATCCTAAAAAAAATGTTGAATTTCTTTTTATAAAATCAAAGTAGTCATTATCTACCCCAACAATGCAAAATTTTTTTTTTATCATTTTTAATGATAATATTATACCTTATTTCTTTCAATCCTAGATAAAGCTATATATTTTACATTAATAAATACTTTAATTATGTCGAAAATTATAAAAAAAAAGATTAATTTTTGGAGTCCTGTAATTGGAAATGAGGAGATTAAAAAAATTAATTCAACTCTTAAAATAAATTGGCCGAATGAAGGTAATTTTACGTTTGATTTTGAGAAAAAAATTAAAAATTTATTAAAGGTTAAATATGCAATTTGTACTACAAGTGGAACAATTAGTATTTTTTTAGCATTAAAATCACTAGATATTGGAGTAGGAGATGAAGTTATAGTTCCTGACATTACTTTTGGTGCCACAGCTATGGCTGTAAAATTAACAGGGGCAAAACTAGTTTTGGTTGACGTAAATAAAGATAACCTAGGTTTTGATTTAATAAAATTAAAAAAAAAAATTAATAAAAGAACAAAAGCAATAATTCCTGTTCATATTTCTGGTAGAGCGGGTGAAATAAAAAAAATAATTAAATTAGCCAAAAAAAATAGAATTTTTATTGTTGAAGATGCAGCAGAAGCATTACTTTCTAAATGTAAAGAAAAATATTTAGGAACATTAGGAGATCTAGGATGCTTTTCATTAACTGCCAGTAAAATTATAACAACTGGTCAGGGTGGGATAATAGTAACAAATAATATTAAGCTATATAAAAAAATTAAACTTCTAAAAAATCAGGGAGTTTTGGGAAAGTCTGACGGTGGTAATGTTAAGCATTTAACAATCGGTTATAATTTTAAATTCACTAATATTCAGGCTGCCATGGGAATAGTTCAAATTGCCACAATTAAAAAAAGAGCGTCTAAACTAAAAAAAATAAATAATTTATACAGAAAAAAACTTCAGCATATAAAGGAAATAAAGATCTTAAATTTTGATATTAAAAATGGAGAAGTGCCTCTTTGGACAGACGCTTATGTTTTAAAAAAAAGAGATAAATTAATTTCTTTTTTAAAAAAACATGGAGTTGAATGTAGAAAATTTTGGTACCCACTCCATATGCAAAAGCCTTTCAAGGAAAAAAATGCAAAATATAAAGTTTCATCGAAAATTTACAAAAACTTATTTTGGTTGCCTTCATCATTAAATTTGAATGAAAAAAAAATTACTTTTGTTTGTAATCTGATAAAAAAATTTTTTAAAGAAAACTAAAGTGGAAAAAAAATTATCAATAATAATACCTGTTTATAATGAAAGAGAAAGTCTTTCACTAATGATAAAGATTTTAAATTCAACTTTAGAGTTTAAGAATGAAATTATAATAGTTTACGATAATGTAGATGATAACTCAATTCCAGTTGCAAAAAAACTTCAAAAACAATTTAATAATATTATTTTAGTTCATAATAAATTTGGAACCGGAGTTAAATTTGCAATTAAAGCAGGAATTGAAAAATCTCAATATGATAATATTTTGATTACTGCGGTAGATGAAATTTTTCCAATTTTATCCGTCGATAAAATGTTAACAATGCTAGTTAATGAAAATTATGATTTTGTAAGTGGAACAAGATATTCGAAGGGAGGTAAACGATTAGGTGGTTCGTTAATTGGACATTTTTTTTCATTTATAGCCAATAAATCTTTTTGCTTAATAACCAGGTTTCCTTTGACGGATTTAACGACAGGTATAAAAATGTTTAAAAAAAATTTTTTTAAAGAGATCCAAATAGAGACAAATCCTATTGGGTGGGTATTTGCTTTTGAACTTTCAATTAAGGCTTATGTGATGAATTATAAAGTTGGTGAGGTTCCGTTTATTTCAATAGATAGACTATTTGGTGGAAATTCCTCTTTTAAACTCGCAAAATGGCTTAATGAATATTTAAAATGTTACTTATGGGGTCTAAGAAAAATTTTTTTAGAAAATGAAAAAAAATAAAATATTGTTAATTGGAGGTTCGGGAAACTTAGGAAATAAAATAATTGAGTCGAATTTATTTAAAGATTTATATGCTCCAAAAAAAAAAAATTTAAATTTACTTAATTCTTCTCAAATTTTCTACATATTAAAAAAAAAAAATATAAATACCATTATTCATTGCGCCTCCTTAGCCAGAATGAAAGAGTGCGAAAATGATATAGCCAAGACAATAAATAATAATATTTTAGGTACTTATAATTTGGTTAAAGCGATTAGTGAATTAAAAAAAAAAATTAAAATTATATATTTATCAACAGATGCAGTTTACCCCTCAATAAGAGGAAACTACAAAGAAAATGGTTCTTTAGGACCTTACAATAATTATGGATGGTCTAAATTATCAGCAGAGTTCTTAATAAGAATGATTAGCGATCATATTATTATTAGAACTAGGTTTTATGATAAAGATAAAATAAATTATAGATTTTCTGCATCCGATATATTTACTTCTCAAATTGAGATTAGATCTTTGGTAAAATATATATACTATTTGATATTAGATAATTTTATTGGAACAATAAATATTGGGGGTAAAAGAATTTCAGATTTTGAATTATATAAAAAAATTAAGCCAAAATTAAAATCATTTAAGAGAAAAGATTTAATTAAAAAATTAAATTTTAAAATTGCTAAGGATGTTTCACTAAATTTATCAAAATTTAATAAAATCAAAAAAAAATATGAATAAAATTCTTTTAGACCTCGTTGTACCAATTTATAATGAGGGTAAAAAAATTCTTACACTTTTAAAACTATTTGAAAAAAATATTAAAATTAAATTTAGAGTTTTATTGTGTTATGATCATGAAAATGATGATATTTTTAATTTTAAGAAATATTTTAAAAATTTTCATTTTGAAATAATTTTAGTTAAAAATAAAGGTCAGGGTCCTTGTACTGCCATTAAGGAGGGCTTATACTATGATGGACAGTCTGATTGTGCGGTTGTTTATCCAGCTGATGACTTAATCAACCATAATATAATCGATAAAATGTATTCAAAATTTACTCTCGGAGATCATGTCGTTGTTGCTAGTAGATTTATTGAGGGAGGTTCAATGAAAGGATGTCCAATTGTAAAATCTTTTTTAGTCAGAGTTGCTTCATCAACTTTGTACTTTTTCTCAAGTATTCCTGTCAGAGATGCCAGTAATGGTTTTAGGCTTTTTTCGAGAAAATTATTAAACGAGGTCAACATCGAGTCAAATTTAGGATTTGCTTATTCATTAGAGTTGCTTGCAAAGTGTAATAGAATAGGTTTCAAGATAGGAGAAATTCCAGCGCAATGGGAAGAGAGAAGCGAAGGCTCAAGTAGATTTAAAATTCTTAAATGGTTACCAGATTATTTGTATTGGTATTTTTACGGGATAGGGACAACTTGGCTAAGATTTAAATATGAAAAAATCAAAAAATAAAACTTTTTTAGTTACTGGTGGAACAGGGTTTATAGGTTCAAATATATCCAAATTCTTAATTAATGAAAATTATAATGTAAAAATATTTGATAATAATTCTAGAGGCAGCCTAACTAGACTGAAATTTTTTAGTAAAAAATTTAAATTTATTAAAGGTGACATAAGGAATAAAGTTCAAGTTTCAAAGGCGTTTAAAAATACTGACGCTGTAGTTCATCTTGCTTATATTAATGGAACGAAATATTTTTACAGATATCCTACAAAAATATTAGAAATTGCAATTAAGGGAATTATAAATGTAATAGAGGGATGCATAGAAAACAATATTAAAGAATTATACTTAGCCTCAAGTTCTGAAGTATATCAAACGCCTAACAAGATTCCAACTGATGAGGGGGAAATGTTAAAAATACCAGATATATATAATCCAAGATATTCTTATGGTGGTGGAAAAATTTTAACAGAGCTTATGGGTATTCATTATGGAAAAAAATTTTTTAAAAAATTAATAATTTTTAGACCACATAACGTTTACGGACCTGACATGGGTAATGAACATGTAATACCAGAATTTATTAAAAGATTTAAAAATCTCAAGGGAAAAAACTTTAAAATTCAGGGAACCGGAAATGAAGTTAGATCATTCATGTATATAGATGATTTTATTGAAGCGTTTAATTTAATAATAAAAAAAGGTAGGCATTTAGGTATCTATAATTTAGGAACTGCTGAAAAAATAAATATCAAGTCTCTGGCTTTTTTAATTTCAAAGATATTGAAAAAAAAAATTAAAATAGTAAGTACTTCTCTGCAAAAAGGAGGAACTAAAATAAGAATACCTTGTATATCTAAAATTAAAAAATTAGGGTTTAAGCAAAAGCATAGTATCGAAAGTGGACTAAAAAAAACAATAAATTTTTATTATTAAATTTTGCATTATTAATTTTTTATATTCTAGTTTATTAAAAAAATATTGTTTTATTCATAAAATATTTAATTACTTATTATAATTTATCAAAAATTTAATTTTTCTTTAAAACTTCAAAACTTTTTAATAATATACCTAGTTTTCTCGTATCAGGACTTTCAAAACTTTCAAATGGAGAGATAAGACCTGTAAATTTTAAGTGAAGTTGCAATACATTTGATTTTAAATAATTTTTTTCTAAATTTAAGAAAATTTCGTTTGTTTTTCTATTTTTATTTAAGTTTAACTCTTTTACCAAATTTTCATTAGCAAATATTTTAAGTGCAAAATTATCATTATTATTTCCTAAATATAAATCATAATTGATTTTTATAATCAAATCATCTTTATATGTGTCTGGTAGGGACATCAATAGAAAACTATTTTCACCTTCAGACCAAACACCTTCATTACCAAAATTGTGAGACCAACCGAAGCCTAAAAATTTATTTTTAAAAAATAAATTATTTTTTTCATTTAGAATTACTTTGCTTGGGCTAATCAAATCAAATTGCCTAATATCATTCCTATTCATTTTTTTTTTTTGATTAGGTAGCATAATCATAAGCCCATCTCTAAAAAAAAATCCATGATTTTCATTCATAAATGTAAGTTTTAATTGTTTCAAATGACCTAAATTATCTATTATATACGCAGTGTCTTCAGGCATTGATTTTAACACTACTTTATTAACAAAATCATATCTCAATTTAGCACTTTTATCCCTGTCCATTGCCGCATTTAAAATAATGTCAGTTTCCAAATTATTTAATGATCCTAAAATTTTACTAAATTTAATGAATATAGGTCCATAATTATTAAAATGGTAAGTTGTCCTAATTTTACTAAAATTTTTTTCTATAAATTTCCATATCTCATCATAATTTTTTTCGACACTAGTTTTTTTTCTAAAGGAATTTTTATCAATTCCATTTGCAATATCAGCTATTTGAATAGTAATACATAATAAAATTAAAATTAGTGAATTTTTTGCTGAAAAATTTTTAAAAATAAAAATTATCGAAAATATAATTAAAAAATATATAACAGGCCATACAAATCTTCCTGTTGCTGAAAATATGCTTAATGACCCATAAAGATATTTAGGTAAATTAAAAGATAAAATTTCTTCACCCATTAATGAAATATTAGTTGAGATAGACCAAAGAAGAAGTAATGGTAAATATAAATTTCCTATTCGAAGATAATTATAATTAGATAAATTTCTATGCACTTTTTTTTTAAAAAGTATTATTAAAGAAAATAAAATAAGTATTATATTACCAGCACCTAAATAATTAAAACCTTCAAGGCTCGCATCAGGTAGATTAAAAAAAAAAAAAGACCAGGTATTAAACCCGTCTGGTTGAGGATCAAAAAAACCTAATAAATCTAATTTTTTTTGACCATATCCAACCGAAATTTTATTTACTGGAGAAGACTCGAAGTATCCAATTGAATACATTACGAATAAAGATGCAAATATTTTTATAATTAATTCAAAGATTTCTGAAATTAAATTTCTGTTTTTAACTCCTTTCTCTAATGAATATGCTGAATAAATAATGAATATCATTAAGGTAAAATATAGATGTACTAATATTGATAAAAAAATTACAATATACCAATATAATTTTTTTTTACCCTCATCAGTAAAATAAAAAATATAAAGTGAAAATAAAATTAGCCAATGAGCCCCTAGTGATAAGTGGTGAGATAATCTAAAAAACATAAAAGGACAAAGAAGAAAAAGAAAACTAGATATGAAAGAAAAGAGATTATTATTAGTAGCTTTTAAAATAATTTTATAGCCTAAAAATAATTGTAAAAAAAAATTTAAAAAAATCCAAAAACTAAAATATTGTATATCTATAAATATAAATTTTTTAAATAATTTAAAAATTATTGCTAAAAGAGGTATACTATCAGTAAATATAATTGAATTTGAAACTTCTAGACCATATTTAGGATTCTTTCCTAATGGAAAACTCCATATATCGTTAGAAAAGAATTTCCAACCAAGCTGAGCGTTAATAAGATCACTAGAAGATCCATAAAGCCAATCAGTCGATTGAAACCAAATATTATTTAAGCCAACAAAAAAAATTGTTAAAAAAAAAGATGTTAAAATAAATAATAAAATAGTAAGATAATTTTTATTTATCATAATAAACAAAGCGATTTTTATAATTAATCAAGGCAATTGAAAGCCACAAAATAGTGCCGTTCCACGTAGTAAAAAAACTGCCGGTAGATTTAAGTGGAAATATCTCAATTAAAAAATTTAAAGTAATTAAAGATAGTATAACTTTTTCTTTATAAAGAATATTTCTCGAAAATATAATTTTAGTAACATTAATAATTAAAGTTACTACGAAAACTGAAATGAAAAAAAAACTTAATAAACCACCGTCATGTAAAATTTCTAAATGAAAATTATGAGGATGGGTTGAGCATAAAAAATTTTTATTTTTAAGAAATTTTGCACATTTAAATCTAAAAGATTTTAACCCATTACCTAACAACTTACTTTCTTTGAATGACTCAAATGATGTTAAATATATCTTTAAATGGCTTGGTAATTCACCAGCACTGATATTTTTATTTACATCTGCAGAATATTCAACTTGTATTTTGTTAGATAGATTAAATGTTGCTATTATTTTATTTTTATAGTCATCATAATGTTTATTTATTTGCGAACTTTTATTGAAAAAAAAAATAAGAAGTGGAATAAGTAACAAAAAACATAAAAAGAGCTTTTTTCTAAGTGTCTTATAAAAAAATATAACAAAAACTAAAGTAAAAATTAGTATTAAAAAAGACATTCTATTATTTGCTATAAAACCACCAAAAATAATTATTAATAATGAAAATAAAAAAATTGATAAATATTTTTTATTAAAATTACTCGTAGATAAAAAAAAAAAAATTAATAAAAAAATAAACATCTTTTGAATATAAGCTCCTGCAATAGCTTCAGATCCAAAGAAGCCTGTAATTCGTCCTTCCCAAGGTTCAAAACCTAAAATATTTTTACCATAAAAAAACTGCAAACTTAGATCAATTGATAAAAATAGAGTTGTAAAAAAACAAACACAAAAAAAATTTTTAATTTCAATTTTTTTATTTAAAATTAAAGTTTCAATTAAAATAAAAAGTAAAAAAAATCTTAAAATAAAAATAGATTTAATAAAATTTTCTAAACCAATTATTTCAATATTTGCAAAAGAACTCAGAATTATTGTTAAGAAAAAAAAAAATAATGATACATTTATCAAGTTAAATTTAATTTTAATTTTTTCGATTAATAAATAAATAATCCCTAAGCATAAAAAAGATATTAAGTATAAATTCAAAATTAAGCTTCCCAAAATAAAAATTATTGGGAAGAAATAAAATAATCCCTGTAAACCAAGCTGGAGTTTTTTTTTTATAAACATTGTTTAAATATTAAGATGTTTTTTATGATATTTTCAGTTGATTATCTATTCATATAAATAATATTTATGTAATAACTGATTTTGATTTATATAACAGATTTAGTTAGTTAAATTTAAAGTATACTTTTAATAACTTTTTCGAATAATTCATTAAAATATATTCATATAAAATATACAATATGAAAATAAAAATTTATTTGATCAAAGATTTTTACTAATGTGCAAGATATAAGTAATTTAAAAGGTAATACAAATAATTTATATTATTAATTAATTTTTTAAATAAACTAATTAAAAAATATTAAAACTAGTTTTGATTTATTAAGCCTATTGTTTTAATAAAAATAAAACAACATTTTAAATGAAAGATCTTTACATAGTTTTTAATGAAAAAATTTACACTAATAAAAGTTTTGCTTACTGTGAAAATATAGATATTAAAAGTATCGTTAATTTTTTAGCTCATAAATTTAACGTATTTATTATTTCAAGAAAAAGTAATTATAAAAAACCTTTTAGATTAAATAAAATTTATAAAATTTCAAACTTCAATTTAAAAAGTTTTTTTTATTTTTTATTTTTTTTATTATTTATAAAAAAAAATAAAAAAAAATTATTAATTATCTCAATAACACCTTTTAATTTTATTATATTTTTTATATTTAAACTTTTTTACCAATGTAAATTTTATTTATATTTAAGAAGTAACGGTTATGAAGAGTATAAAAATATTTTGGGAAAAAAATACGTTTGGATTTATGATTTTATGTTTAAATATATGACAGAATTTTGCGAAGTTATAACTTGTCATAAAAGATTGTGCAAAAAAAATTGTCATATTTTAAGACCTTCCGAATTATCAATTAGTTGGTGTAAAAATATTAATAAAAATAATATTAATAAAAATAATATTAATATTCTTTATGTTGGGAGATTTAAGATTGAGAAGGGGATATACTCGTTACTTAAACTTTTTTCCCAAATGCCTAATAATATTAAATTAACATTAGTTGGAAGTGGAGATCTAATTAAAACACAGGATAACAGAATAAAAATTGTTGATTTTATAAAAGATGAAAGAAAATTAATAAAAATTTATGATAAAAACGATATTATTATACTACCTTCATATACCGAGGGTCACCCAAAAGTTTTAGATGAATCACTTTCAAGACTTAGGCCAGTTATTATTTTTAATGAAATTAAATATGTAATTGATGGACGTAAAGGCGTATTTTGTTCGAAAAGAAATTCACTAGAATTAAAAAATAAAATTTATTTTATTATAAATAATTATAATAAGATTATTAAAGATATAAAAAAAAACAAATTACCAACTAAAAAAATTTTTTTAAGTAATTTAAGTAAAATAATAAGTAATAATTAGTTTTCAGTTTTCATTTTTTAGCTTACAAATATAAAAGAAAAAGTATGGAAATGTATGAAGTTAAGAAAACATTGATTTTATTTAGTATAAATAAATGTTTCATTAAATGAAAAATTAAAAATATTAAGATTGTTATAAAATATGTTTTACTGCTTTTAACAAGAAAAAAAATATAATTAAATATTAGATCTGTGAAATTGTATATTTTTATTTGATAATGGATAGTAAAAGAATTGATATAATATTACCGGTTTTTAATTCTAAAAAATTTATTTTTAAAACACTTGATTCAATTGTTAATCAAACCTATAAAAATTGGAGATTAATAATAGTAGACGATGCGTCAAATGACTGCTCAGTTAATCTAATTACCAATTTTATCAACAATAATCCCTATAAAAAAAAATTTATTTTAATACAAAATAAAAAAAATAAAGGTCAAGCCTTTTCAAGAAATATTGCATTAAAAAATTGTAGTTCCCCTTATATCGCTTTTATTGACTCTGATGACATTTGGCTAAAAAATAAATTAAAAGTGCAAATTAATTTTATGCTAAAATATAATTATTGTTTTTCTTATACTGACTATAAGACTATTAAAAATAAAAAAATTAAAATAATCAAAGTCCCAAATTTTTTTAATTATAATGATTTTATTAAAAATACCTCAATAGCAACTAGTACAATGATTATAAAAAAAAAAATTCTAAATAGAGTTTCTTTTCCAGATCTGAGATTATGTGAAGACTATTATTTTAAGTGTAAAATTTTAAAATTAAACAATGCTTATAAATGTCCAGGGACTTATTCATTTTATAGACTAAGAAATGATTCTCTTCAAAGTTATAGATTTAAAGTATTAAAAGCTATCTGGTATATAAATAAAAATTTAAACAAAATGAATTATATTGATAATTTAACATCTGTATTATTTATAATTTTAAACTCATTAAAGAAATATGCTTATAGATAAATTAGTACTAATTATTTTTTTTACAATTGTATTTTTAAATTTTTTTATAGTTAAGAATTATAAATATATTTTTTTACGTAATGTAGTAGATAAAGAATTCCACAAACCTCAATCTTTTCATAGAAAAGCAACACCTAGAATAGGAGGCTTTCTAATTTTTATTTTTTTTTTTTTTTAATTAATATTTTTTTAGAAAAAAATCTATTATTTTTTAAAATTATAACAATAGGCTCTTTCTTTTTTTTATTAGGTTTTTTTAGCGATATTAACTCCAAGGTAAGTCCAAATAAAAGATTATTTTTTATGTTAATTATTACTTCTGTATTAATATATTTTTTTGATATAAAGATTATTAGAACTCAACTTTATGCACTGGATATATTTATAAATAATCATAAATTATTTTCTTTATTATTTGTTTGTCTATGTATTGTTTTTTTATGTAATGGTTGTAACTTTATTGATGGATTTAATGGTCTATTAATTATTCACATAATTATTATATTGTTAATTCTATATTATATAAACTATCATAACGGAAATATTATTTTACTAAAAAACCTAATTATACTTTTACTTGTAACTTTAATTTCAGTTTTATTTTATAATTTTCCTAATGCTAAAATTTTTTTAGGGGATAGTGGCGCTTATTTCTTAGGATCTGTTACTTCATTAATTGTTATTGAGTTGAGTAATCTTAATCAATCAATTTCTCCATTCTTTTTTGCTTCTATATTATTTTATTTATTTTTTGAGGTTTTTTTTTCATTTTTTAGAAAAATTTTTTTTAGTTTATCACCATTCAAGCCTGATAAAAAACATCTTCATATGCTAGTTTTTATATGGGTATATTCTATCGTAAAGAACTCTAATAAAGCGAATTATCTGACGGGACTTTTAATTAATATTTTTTATATTTTAATAATTTTGCCATTATTATTTAAATATAAAAATGTCACATTTTGTAAAATATATTTTTTCGTTTTATTAAATATTTATTTAATTTCATATTTTCTATTAAGAGAAAAAACATTAAAATTAAGACCTATTTCTAAAAACTTTTAACTATTTCATAAACCTTAGCTTACATGCTCTTAATAAATAACATGTTAAAATAATCTGTATTGGCAATATAGATAAGCTATATCTTGGTAATATAAAAAAAAATGAAAATACAAAAGCGTTAAGCAAATAATACAAAGAGAAAAATCTCAATATTCCTCTTTTTTTAAGCAAAAGAAAGGTTCCAATTAAGGTAGTTAAAGATATCAAAATTTTAGGGATTATATGTAAAATATTGTAATAATTTGGATAGCTTGATTTTATATCAAAAAATAAAAAAGAAAAAAATTTTACAACATATAATTTAGAATATTTTGCAGGATCATTAATAATAAAGTTGATTGCTTCTTCTTTGTACAAATTATCAATTATTAGATCGTATTTTGGCTGGGGTTTAATTTTTTTTATTTTTTCATGAGTTTCTTTTGATATTTTTTCAATATCATCAAGCATACCCTCTGCTTTTGCTAGTGGGTTATTTCCTTTAAATAAATTAATACCAGCAGATTTAGTAATTGTAATAGTTTCGAAGATTAAATAATTTCTAATTAAATAGGGTGAGATTAATATTAGAGTTATTAATGAACTTGAAATAATTAATTTTATTTTTTTTTTTAATAAAAAATATAATAAAGTAAATAAATAAAATACAAAAAATTCTCCTCTTAATAAAATTAAAAAAGCAGAACATAATGAAAAAAGTATTACATTTTTTTTAGAATTTTCTTCCAGAGATTGAATGAAATAAAAAATATAAAATATTACAATTACGATTTGTAACGAAACAGATGATATTTGTGAAATTGAGTAGATATTTAATGGAAATAATGCAAAAATATAAGTACCAAGATATGTTATTTTTTCAGGAAAAAACTTAGATAGTATTTTTTTGATATAAATTATTCCAAAAATAGAAAAAGTTAATTGTATGAATTGAATTGTAAATAAATAGTATGTCATGTTATTAAATAAAGTCTTAATTAAGTATAGAAATATTGGATAAAGTGGTGGCATCAATATGTTGGGCATTATTTCTCCTTCAACTTTTCTAAATCCTATCATTTGATGTTCTTCCATGATCAAAACCATTATTCGCCATTCATTAGATATTTCTTTGGCTCCAAATAAGTAAATAGAAAAAAATCTTGAAATTATTGAGATAATTACTAAATAAAATAATTTATTTTTCATTTCTTGTTTTAAAGAATTACTTATTAAAAAAATTTAATACATTTGGTTGCGGGGCTTGGATTTGAACCAAGGACCTTCAGGTTATGAGCCTGACGAGCTACCAGACTGCTCCACCCCGCGATAAAGTATTTTACTTATAACATTATATTTTAAATTATCTACTTTTGTTAAATTTGGATGTGATGCTAAAATAATTAAGATATTTACAAAAGAATACTATTTGTGTACAAAAATTTGCCTGGTGATTATTGCAAAGGAGTAACACCCGATCCCATTCCGAACTCGGCAGTTAAGCCCTTTAGCGCCAATGGTACTTTGTCTTAAGGCACGGAAGAGTAGGTCGTTGCCAGGCTTTA
>Ga0172372_10003288_pt1 | contig 23900 bp, 21 predicted proteins | sample LakKiv5m_2_FD_114544 | JGI IMG/M metagenome (GOLD analysis project Ga0172372, IMG submission 114544) | Freshwater microbial communities from Kabuno Bay, South-Kivu, Congo - kab_092012_9.5m | ecosystem: Environmental > Aquatic > Freshwater > Lake | place: Democratic Republic of the Congo...
GAGCCAGATAAAACGAGGTGGAGCGGCAAGATGCCATGGGTTCCACTGTCGCCGCTTCCTGTGTACCCGGCAAGGGCCAGGTTGTAAGCCCCCCGCCCCGCCGACTAAGTCTCGCAGGCTCACTCCGGTGAAGCTCACCCTCACCCCAAAGGTGGAGTTTTGTCCCGGTCTAGTTCAAGGTTGCGAGCGGATGTTTTCGATCTGCTCTCTTCCCGCCAGGCAGCCTTCTCGCTTCTCCCCATCGAGCCCGGAACAGAGGTCGGGTATTGATTCGGAGAGGTCGTTGAGCGTGTATATCCAACGATTCATGGCGGCGTACGATACGCCTGAAATACAAGAGCGAGGATCTAGTTCTCCGCCCTCGCACACGTCCACCCCGACGTTGAAGGCGTCGGCCAGCGTACTGGCATCGAGCTCCATCCCCGATCCCCGGAAAACCGTCATTTCACCTACACCCCGGGAACACTCGGCGTGGTACTCTCCCGCCCGCTGACAACCTAGGGCGACCTCTTCGAATTTCTCCCGCGTAAGGTATTCGGCCGGATAGAAGGACCAAAATCCGCCCCAACAGGCCCTCTGGCTTCCGGCGGTGAACTTGGTGCACATGTAAGCCACCTCCTCGACCGGCACTTTGGGCAGTTCGACGGCGTCTTCTGCAATCAAACTCGGGTTCCCGGTAGAATATGCCATCAGCACCGCCCCCACGCACGCACCGACGTCCTCCGCCTCGACGCGCCAGCACGCCGAATCTGCTGCGTACACATCCCCGATTTGCCGCACGGAGATGGCATGGCCGAGACCGTGCCCGCACTGGTTTCGCAGTTCGCTTCCCGGTTCGATCCCCCCACACGCCGATGGTAGTTCCTCCCAGAACCTGGTTTCATCGGCGTGCACCCCGAAAGCCTCAAGGGCCCCGTGTTGCAGTCCCCACAAGCATGTCGTGTCGTCCACCTTGAGTATCTCCCGAAGCGGGATGCTCCCATAGACGCGTTGGGCGATCCGGTGGCTAATGTCGTGGCACAATGGCCCGACATCCGTATCGCTTTTGGCCAATTCGTGGAGTGTATACATCGCCTCGGGAAGGCCGCCATCTGGCACCCCTGCCGTCAACTTCTCGGCAAGACACTCGGCAAGACCGTCCCCTTCCGTCGTTTCGCATTGTTCTCGGATCGTTTTCTGGTTGGGCTTCCCATCGTGTCCGGCGACCAGCGCTCCGACTAACCCGAGGGTCGCCAAGGAAACCGCGGCACCTGCCCCGAGTAGTACCCGCATTCGCATTCTCACTATTGTTGCCCCGGGCCTCTGGTTCGGCACGGCTCTTGAACCTCGGCGTTTTTCTGCATTTGCGGCCATACTGCGCACCTTTATTAATGTGAAGTCTCTGAAAAAATTTGCGACGCTGGGGGTCTTGTTTATCGCCTTTACCTATAGTCTCTCCTATTGGTTCGTACCCTCTCCCGAAGGAGATAACACCAGTCCGGGTACCATTACTTCGAAAATTTCGACGCCGGAGGTTCCCGTGTCCGCATCCTCCACGGACCTCTGGGGTCAACTAACCGATCTGGTTGAATCAAAAGGTCCTGCGGCCGCTGTCGCCCACCTCGATGACGTACTTGAATCCGAGCCCTCTTCGGTTGGGATCTGTCATGGAATGTACGAGCATATAGGCAGAGAATCGACCCGCGTTGCCGGGGGTCTGCTTGATTACCATACGCCAGCATGTCAGTTTGGTTTCGTGCACGGTGCCCTCTACGCCCTGGCCGGGAAGTATTCCGGAGGCGGACCACTCCTCTATAGTCTCTCCCTGATGAGGTGATTCCGTATTGTGGGAGGTTTCTCGAGGATAAAACGACTCTCAGCCCGCGCAGCAGCTGCTACCACGGCTTGGGGCATCTACTCGCAGGCGTGTATCGTAACCAACCCCTAACGGCCCTAGGGCGCAAACGGCTGCGCGCACGGACGGTGATACGCACCATCGACGTCGTGGAGGTTGCATCGTGAACGGGAAAAACGACAGGGATCGCTTCGTCGACTTCGTCCGCTCGTTCAGCCTAGTCGTAGTGGTGGTGTGGCACTGGGCGTTCACCATCCTCGTCTGGAAGGACGACGGTCCCCACGCGACAAACCCGATCGGCTTCACCGACGGCATGTGGATCCTCACATGGGTCCTGCAGGTGATGCCGCTGTTTTTCTTCGTCGGCGGGTGGGCCAACCTCCAGGCGTGGGGCCGGGCGAAAACACGGGGGCTGACCGCGGGTCAGTTTGTCGCAGCGCGACTGCGAGACCTTCTCCTGCCCGCTTTCCTGCTCATCGCCGTGTGGTGGGGGATCCTCCTCGGTATCGGCATGGTGGTCGAGCTCTCCTGGCTGCGCGGCACCGTCGTACTCATCCTCTCCCCGCTCTGGTTCGCGTTCACGTACGCGATCGTCATCGCCGCGTTCCCGCTCTTCCTGCGCGCCCACCGGAAATTCTCCTACCTGGTACCGGTGTGGCTCGCCGGCGCCGCGGCGCTCGTCGACATCGCCCGGTTCGCACACGACGTCCCTTACGTCGGATGGCTCAACATGCTGATCGTCTGGGGTCTCGCCCACCAGTTGGGCTTTTTCTACCGGGACCTGCGAGACGCCCCCCGGCGGGTCCACCAGGCGCTCACCTACGGAGGGGCGTTCTTCCTCCTCGCCCTGGTGTGGAGCAAGATCTACCCGGGGTCGATGGTCGGCGTGCCCGGCGACAAGTTCTCCAACATGGCGCCACCGTCGCTGGCCATAGTCGCCCTCGTCGTACTGCAGGTCGGCATACTTCTCCAGATACGCGGATGGGTGGAGACCCGGCTCGAGCGGCCGTCGTGGGCGCGCCTGTTCAAAACGGTGCAGCTCTACGCGATGCCTTTGTACCTCCTGCACACCTCCGGTCTCGCGGTGTTCCTCGTCGGCGCATACCTGCTCAACGGGCGGGCACCGTTGTCGGAGGAGATCTCCTTGTCGTGGTGGCTGTGGCGACCGGCGGCGATCGTCCTACCGTTGACGACCACGATACCGCTCCTGTGGCTGGTCGGACGCGTGGTGAAAGGGTCCCGAACCGCGGCGAAAGTGGCCACCGAAGCGATCGCCGACATCGCCGAGAACGTCGCCGATGCCGCCCGCTCGGCCGCTGAGAAACTCTAATCCCGCCAGCGCGGTGAGAGCGTGATTGCCGCCGTGGCGGCCCGGGACACGATCTACGACGACCGTGACCAACCAACACACCCTGCACTCCCCAGACCGGAGCGAACCTCGCCGAGGTCTCGAAAACACCGCTTCCCTGCACCGTCTCCTTTTGTTGCCCGGTATCGGACACGTCGCGGCTGCCAAGATCGCGGCGCGGTACGACACCTGGGAAGATTTCCTCGCCAGCAACCCCGAGGACGTCCCCGATCGCAGTAGTCTGAAAGCGACGCAGCTATTGCGGGCCGCCGCCGCTCCCGAGCCCGTCCTTCCGACAGGAGTTCGGGCGATCTCCTGTTTCGACGACGACTGGCCCGCGTGGCTCGACTTCCCCGGTGCTCCCGTCGTGGTATTCTACCGCGGCCCTCTCCCGCCCGGTGGCGGCATCGCCATCGTCGGCACCCGCAACCCGACCGGGTTCGGTGCTCGGGCCGTACGCGCGTGCACCGAAACGATCGTCGACCTCGTCCCCGGCACCTTAACCGGGGTGGTCTCCGGTCTCGCTCGCGGTGTCGACACCCTGGCGCACAACGCCGCACTCGCGGCGGGGATACCCACCTGGGCGATCCTCGGCTCCGGCGTCGACATCCCCACCCCGAGCGTCAACATCGCGCTGGCCGAACGCATCCTGGAGGCGGGAGGCGGCCTACTCTCCGAGCAACTACCTGGAACCGAGCCGAACAAAGGTACGCTCATAGCCCGCAACCGCCTCCAGGTCGCCGCGTCTTCGCGGGTCTTCATCGCCGAGTGCGGCCAGCCGTCGGGGACGCTCCACACCGCCAGGTACGCGATCGAGCAAAGCCGCAAGCTGATCGTCGCGAGACCGACCTCGGCCAGGGACAACGCCAGCACGACCACGGAAGGAAACCGTCGTCTCCTCGATCCGCACGGGTGCGATCCTTCGGACCTGGGCGCCGGCGGGGAGACCGCCGAGCGCATCCGGTCCCGCCGGCCCGTCGCAGACGCCTCCCTGCCGGTGTGACGCCTCCGGGCGCGGCACCAAGGGTTTGCGGGCCGATCAAGGCAGTTTCTACGACCATACCTGGTGGGAACTCGGCGGCCGCTGACCTTCCGCAACAGTCCGCAGGGCCGGGGATGACGCGCTGAGGGCTTCGGCGCCCGTCAGCAGCGCCGGGCAGAAACCGGTTCGAGGACGTCGCCGAGAAGCCGCGCGGCGTGCCGCATCGCGAAGCAGCCGCGGCCGCGCGGGGCTGCCGGTGCGACGCGCCACCCGGAAGGATCGACGATCGTCGGGGTGAACGCCCCCCCGAGAAATACCGGTCGGCGGCCGTCTTCGACGCGGAAACGGAGCGCGGCGACGGCGGAGACGTCGCCGAAGTCGCGGCCGCTCCACGGACCCTGCCCGGACCAGAGGTTCCCCATTCCGTAGAGGACGGGCACTCCGTCGACGAGTTCGGCCGGTTGCAGCACGTGGGCGTGGTGACCGACGATCAGGTCGACCTCGCCGCTCGCGACGATCTTCGCCGCGATCGTCTTTTGCGCGGCGTTGGGTTCCTCCTGGTACTCGGTGCCCCAGTGGAGGCTCACGACGACGAGGTCGGCGACACGGCCAGCGGCACGCGCGGCGGAGATGACGCGGTCGACGGCGAGCATGTTCACCGCCCACGGGGCCCGGTCCGGCAGAGGTACGCCGTTGGTCGAGAAGGTGTAGGAAAGGTTCGCCACGGTCGCACCCGAGCCCGTCCGGTAGAACGCCGCTCCGGAGGAGGAACGAGACGACCGCATGCCGCTGTGGCGGAGACCGGCACGCTCGAGGGCGCGCAAGGTGAACACGATCCCGTCGAACCCGCGGTCGAGCGAATGGTTCGACGCCGTAGAGCATCCTTCGAAACCGGCGGCCTTCAGCCCGTCAGCGAGCTGTCGCGGGGTCGCGAAACTCGGGTAGGTGCGCGGTTCCCCGTCGGTGAGCGGGGTCTCCAGATGACAGATGTCGACCTCGCCGGAGAGCGTGGTACGCAACGCGGCGAAATTCGGGGCGAAATCGTAGGAGCCGTCGCTGCGCACAGCCGACTTCCACAGCGACGTGTGTGTCAGCACGTCACCGCTGACGGTGACGGTGACAGTTTCGCCGGTCGTAGCGGCCCCGGTGGTAGGCAGTGTCGCGGCGAGGGTCAGCGGCAGGAGCAGAAGTCGTCCGAACACGCATCAGACCGTTCCCGGGTTCGCAGGATCGCCCGGAGGCGAACGAAGGGCACGCGGCGACTGGGGTGACGGGGACTGGCTCGACGAACTCGACGCCTACCTACAGGCACCGCCGTACGACCACATACTGGGGAACTCCCCGAGAGTCGATCGACCCTTCCTGTCAGGAGTGACACCGACTAGGAGGTTGCCGGGGCGCATCAGTCCCGGGGCGGCTCCGCATGGGCGTCGAGCACGCGGGCGGTGAACCCCAACTCGGCGGCGCGCCGCACCGCCGAGGAGACGACATCCTCGACCCGGCAACCCGGCGCCCAGTAGGAGTAGCAAACCACCTGCACGGCCACGGTGGGATCGGCGTCGAGGGTGCTGGACACGTCGGCCACCGCCCAGGCGTCACCGACCGCGAACGAACGGAGCGGCATGCCGTCGTGTGGGGCGCCGACGAGCTCGAACGTCACGCGGAACGAATACTCGCAGGGATCGGATCGGTCATAGCCGAAAGTCACCGCCATCGGGCCGGTGCCGGCGCGGAAATGGGCAGCAGTGCGGTGCCTACCGTCGCCGATGCGGATGCCTTCCCCTTCGTCGAGCAAGACGATCGGGTCGCGGAACCGGCCGTCGCGCCGGAGTTGCCGAACGAGATCGTCGATCACCCGCCGCTCGACGGGGTCGACCTCGAGGAGATACAGCATCAGCGGCAGACAGTGGGTGCCGTCGCCGAGACTGGCCAGGTCCGCAAACTCCGGCAGCGAAAGACGAAACGTTTGCACCAGGGGCGACCGTGCACGGGTCGGGTGCGACGGCAACCGGAACCACGTACCACGGCACCTCTCGGCCCGGGGGGATGCGCGACACTTCCCGGACGCAGCGGACGGTGTGCTACCATGACCCGTGAAGCCCCAAAAAGCCGTAAATCGTTGCGCAGTACCTTCGTCCTTGCGGCAGTGCTGCTCCTGGGAGCGTGCACAGAAGGGAACGAAAGGGACGGGAAACCCTCCGATACCTCCTCGGAGGCGGCAGGGTCGGCCGATGGCGCAACCGTCGAGGAAACCGTCGTCCGCGAGGCGCTCGCCGGGCTTCTTGACGGGCCGGTGGCGATCACGTTCGCCGTCGAGACCACCGAAGCGGACGTCGCCGGCCTCGACGACGAGACGCTACAAGACATTTCCTTCATCCGCGAAGACATGCGCATCCTCGTCGACGCGGCCGGCAACTGGGAAGCGCACACTATGCCCGGTGACGGTACCATCCGCAGCGTTGACGGTGCGATCTATTTTGCGGAAGAAAAACGTCCTTCCGACGACACCTTCTGGGAACAAAAATCCTGGGAACAAGAATCCGGGGAACAAGAAAACTACGAGGAAGATTCGGATTTCGACAGCGACACCTACCTGAGAATCATCCACGAGCTCGCCATCGGTTACGTCGGAATAGGCAGCCCCCTCGGTGCGTCGAGCCCGGACGGGGAGACCTCATGGTGGGAGTACTGCGCGTCGAAAGGAACGCTCTCCGGCGGCGGAGACACATGGACGCTCACCTGCCCGGGCGTCGCGGGTTTCGACGACATCAAGTTGAGCGCGCTCAACTCCGTGTTCATAAAGACGGCCGAAAGTGTGCTGCGCGACGCCGTCGACAAGGCAGCGGAAGAAGATCGCTCCGTCGACCCGGGCTTCGTGACACGAGCCGTCGACGAGGATGTCGAGTGGGGGACGAGCGGTCTCTCCTACGAGCCGTCGACCAGCACGCTGACGCTGCTCCTCGACGAAGGGAAAGCGACCTGCACAGGCGTCATCGTGTTCGACCCTGCCGGCGTCAACCCGCCCAAGATCCGCGAACAAGCGTCGGTTTTCGACACCCCGTGCGGCTCGAGGAACACCGAAGACCTGCGCATCGGCGTGCGAGTCGCCGAGCGGGCCGTGTCCTCTCTCACGGTCGAACTAGGTGAAGGTTCCACGGCCACCGTGTCCTACGACCGTGACCTGCCCGCGGAGTTCGCAGTGCAAGCCCCCACGAACTTCGTGGAGCACGCGGTAACCCGACTGCGCGACATCGCTGAGCAGGCCGTCCGGAACGCTGTCGCGCTCGCGACTTTGGAGCCACGAGACACAGAATCCGGCTCCGATCTCGACGTGACGCTCAAGCACATCGAGGACGCCCTCCTATACGAGGAACTGGACGGCTACGCACTAGAGAAGACCGGGTCGTCAGTAATCATACGGGCTATCGACGGACCCGATGCCGGGTGTTCGGTGACGATCAGCCCCGCCCGGGTCTCGCAGGACGTCGACGACTCCTACGCGATGATCGGGCCGCTCGAATGCTAACACGCGTCGCCGGAACGAACAACGCCCGCCCCTTCACGGGACGGGCGCTGCATTTCGGTCTCTAGCGAGAGACGAGAACGACGGACGAGCCGTAGTCCTTTTCCAGATCTCCGATCGGGTCGACGTAGTTGTTTCCGGCCTTGTCGATGGCTATGATGACGGCGACGAGCCGCCTGTCTTCACCGGTGCCGGCAAATACTGGTCCTCCGGACGCGCCGGGATGAAGATCGCACGGGACGAGGATGGTCAGTCCCCGGTCGCGGAAGTTTTTCACGGTGACGTCGTCGAACGACGGACGGCAACGGTGCATACGAGGGTCGCGGTCTTCGGGGTACTGGATACCCCAGATCTCGAGCGGGCCGCTGACCTCGTTCCCGACGCGCGACGTGGGGACACCGACGAGCGGTGACGCGAGGGTGACGACGGCGATGTCGACACCGTCTTCGTCACGGCGGGCGCCGGCGGTCCATGTGCGATGCAATCGGTAAGAGACGGCTTTCGCCGAGACGTTTCTGTCCCTGAAATCCGACACTTTGATCTTTTGCACGCTGCCAGCGAGGCAGTGTGCTGCAGTCACTACGGTGACCTGATCCGCCAGAAGCGTACCGGTGCAGCTTGACGCCGGGTACGCCATTCCGTGCTGAGTGAACTCCAACCGCACCGCAGGGTGCTGGCCGGAGGGATCGTGGACGATTTCGGTCTCGCAGACCCAGTCGTGGCAGCGGCCAGATCCGACGGCTGCGCCGTCGAGCCTGAGCGTGCCAAGACGCGGGTCCGTCCAGCGGACGTCGAGGACGAGAGCGACGGCGGAGCGGCCGGCGAGGCTGCTCACGTCGGTGCGAAGTCCGACAGGTATGACGTCGGGGTAGGACGAGACGAGCAGCAGGGCTGCCGCCAGGGCGTTGAAACAGAAGAGGGCTATCCTCAGCTTGTTGCGCTTCACGAATTTTCCTTTACTGCCGTCGGGGACGGCGTGTGGGTCTGGTGCGAAACCGTTGACGGGCGGAAGCCGGAACCAACCCGGCACATGAGACCGGGCGCCCTACCGGTGCTGTGCGCGGAGCCACTCGCCGAGTACTCCTTCTGCATCGGGACGTTCATGAGCATGAAAGGTCTTCGGCCTGGGCAGCGGAGCTTCGACGAGCGCACCTGGCTCGAGCTCGGCGAGTACTGAACCGCCCTCTATCGACGCGTCAGCGCGAAGGACGCGTCGGTGTCGTCAACTTGTTGCGCTCGAGGCGGCGGCCCAGGCAGCGCGGGCACACGTGGTCGTTGAACTCGCCAGTGCCGCGGCACATCTGACACGGCAGCGCGGAGAGCCTCGGCAGGAGCAGCAGGTCTCGAGGCCGCGCGTCGATCGCCGTGCACCGCACCGTCCCCGACGGCCGGATTGCGCGCCGGCAGGAGAGCGGACTCGAACAACGGACGACCACGTGCAGCGGGACTGTGCTAAGGGCGCGCGGCGAACCACGCGCCGAGCCGGCGCAGCCCCTCGTCGATCCCGACCGCAGGCGACCAGTTGAGATCGACTCGAGCAGGGCGCGGGTCGAACCAGTGGGCGGTACCGAGCTGCTCGGCGACGAACCTCGTCAAGGGCGGCTCGTCATCGCCGAACCTCGACCAGAGCGACTCGACCAGGGAACCCAGTCGCAACGCTGCACCGAACGGGATCGTCCTCGGGGTGAACGGCACACCGGCGGCTCGGCAGATGCCCTCGAAGAGCTCGCGTACCGTCCGCGGCTCCCCACCGGCGACGACGTAGGCGCGCCCTGCGCACGGGGACCCCGGACGCAGCGCGTCGAGCGCGGCGACGAGGGCGCCGGCGGCATCATCGAGGTAGGTGGTATCGACGAGGGAGGAACCCTCCCCGACGAGGACGAGGCGGTTCCTGCGGGCACGCTCGACGATGCGGCCGACGAGTTGCGTGTCACCGGGACCCCACACCAGGTGCGGGCGGACCGCGACGACCGCGAGGTCGGAGGCGTTCGCCGCGAGTGCCGTCTCCTCGGCGAGCGCCTTCGACTCGGCGTAGAACGCGCCGCGACGACCGGTGACCGCCGTTTCGGCACCGGCGCCGACGAGAGCGTGTCCGGCGTGCGCGACCGAAGGTGTGGAGACGTGCACCACCCGGGAGACACCCCGGCCGCGGGCGGCGGCGAGGACGTTCGCGGTACCTTCGACGTTCACACTGAGGAACTCCTCCCATGCGCCCGTCACGCCGACTCGGGCTGCGCCGTGGATGACGGCGTCACACCCGGTCATCGCTGCGTCGACGACGGCCCGGTCACGGACGTCGCCGCTGGCCTGGACGACGCCGGTGGCGGGCTCGAGTCGCCGGCGCTGCAGGCATACGACCTCGTCGCCCCGTCCCGCGAGCATCCCGGCGACGGTCCGCATCAGGAGGCTCCCGCCGCCGGTCACCAGGACCTTCACCGATGCCCGCCTTCGAGGCGTCGACCCATCTCACACGCCAGGGCGCTCCGATCGATCTTCGCGTTGTGGCGGATGTCGACGGGGAGCGCATCGGTGACCCAGACCGCGGCGAGCGGTGTCGGGGCGAGGGCGCTGCGCAGCAACCTGGTGAGATCCTCCGAGGCAAGACCCGGACGCATGCCGGCAGGCACTCCCCCACCGCACGCTCCGGTTCCGGTGAGTTCGACGACCAGCACGACCTGGGCAAGCCCGCGTGGACCGACGCCGACCGCCGCAGCGCGCCCGACGCCGGGGACCGTCTCGGCGAGCACCTCGAGTGGGACCGGGCTCAACGGACCGGTGAGCGTCTCGATGAGGTGGACGAGACGACCTTCGATCCAGAGCCTCCCCGCCGCGTCGAGGTGACCGAGATCACCGGTGCGGTGCCAGACGTCGCCGTCGACGACGGGACGAGCCGCATGCTCGGTGTGCCAGAGCCGGTCGTAGCCCGAGGACATCCACGGGGAGTGCACCACGACCTCACCGCACACACCGACCGGTACATGCCCGGTTCCGCCATCGAGCGGGACCACCGCGACACGGCAACCCGGTACGGGCCTGCCGACGCAGACGCCTACGCCTTCGCCTGCGACGCGGCGCTCCTCGAGGGAGACGTCGGCGACAGGGAGGATCTCGGTCATCCCGTACGGGGTGTGGATCGAGGCCGACGGGCAGAGTCCGGCCACTCCTTCGAGCACCTTCAACGGCACCGGGGCGCCGGCGGAGAGCACGAGCCTGAGAGCGCCGAACGCCGGTACCGCGCGCGCCGTGTCGCTGGTGCGCACCACGTTCGCGAGTGCGGCAGGGGAGGCGAACACCAGGGTCGCCCCGGCCATCGAGCACGCGTCCTCGAGTTTGGCGGCGGTGAGCAGGGCGGGTGTGCTCGCGTCGACGTCGACGAGGCCGGTGCTGATACCGAGCGCGGGGCCGAACACGGCGAACGGCGCGAACGCTGCGACCAGGCTGTCCTCGTCGGTGATCTTGTAGAGGTCCCTGAGTGCGTCGCGTTGGGCGCAGAGTTGGCGGTGGGTGTAGCGCACGCCTTTCGCCGGGCCGGTCGCACCGGAGGTGAACACCACGACCGCCGGATCGTCCGGCAGGGGCGGCTCGACCCGGAGGTGTCCGGGATGCACACCGGGGCCTTCGAGCTCCTCGATGCGCAGGCGACGCGCCCACGGCGCCCAGCGGAGTGCCCTGGACGCGAGGAGGGCCTTCCGTGGGCCGAGGACGACGCCCGGTCGCGCCGAGCGGAGTGCACGGCCAAGACCGCGCAGGCCCAGGCCCTTGTCGGCGACGACGGGGACCGCGCCGATCCGCCAGAGGGCGTAGAGCGCAGCGAGCATCGGGATGCTCGGCGGGACGAGCACGGCGACCCGTTCACCCTTGGTGACACCGAGCCGGCGCAACGAGACCGCGTACCCGCCGACCTTGCGGGCGAACCCCGCCATGTCGATCTTCTCCCCTGTGCGTGCGTCGCTCACGGCGAGGCCATCCGCATCGACACGCTCGAGCACCCGCGCCCAGATCGGCGCCGGGTCGGGCTCGGCGGGCGCGGGCCGCGGCGCGTGGCCGGCCGTCGAGCTGGTGTCGGTCATGGCGGCTTCGAGGATCGGGGCGATCGACGTCTCGAACACCGAGAGATGCCCGGCGTCGGGGATGCGGTGCAGTCGGGCGTCAACGAAACGGGTACGAAAATCCTCGGCGAAGGAGTCGTCGAACACCGGATCCCGAGCCCCCCAGACGAGACGCACCGGGACGTTCACGTCCCCGAGACGTTCGGCGACCTCGCCGAGCGCCTTGCTGCTCGGATGGCGCTCGTCGAAGGGCACGTCGGCTACGAAACCGGCGACACCGCGACGAGCGGTCGCGTTCCGGTACGGCAGGAGCAGACTACGGCGCTGCTCACCGGTGAGTCTGCGGCCCGGGAGCAGAGGGGTGCCGCGCACGAACACCGATGTCGTCTCGGTGACGACGCGGTGCAGACCACGGGAGGCTGCGAGACGGATGAGCGCCGGGGCGCGGCGGCCCCGGGGTACCCCGATGCCGGTGTTGGCGAGTAGGAGACCTTGGACGCGTTCGGGGTGGTGGACGGCGAGACCCATCGCGATCGCGCCGCCCCAGTCGTGCCCGACGACCCACACCGGGCCACGCACGTCGAGCGCATCGAGGAGATCGGCGACGTCCTCGATGCGGTCACGGTAGCGCCGCGGACCGACGTCCTCGGAGAACCCCATCGAGAGGTGATCGGGGGCGAGCACGCGACATGACGCGTCGAGTTCACGCAGCAGCCGCGACCAGAGGTACGACCAGGTCGGGTTCCCGTGCAGACAGAGCACCGTGTCGCCGTTCGTGCCGGGGCGGTCCAAGAGGTGCCAGCGGTGCACCGCTCCATTGCGGCCGGCGACCTCGACGCAGCGGGACCATGACGACTCGAGACCGGTCGTGGCCACTTCCTGCCGGATCGCCTCCGGCGTGCGGTCCTCGATGCGTCGGGAGCGTCTCACCAGAGGATTTCCAGGCCACTGATGTTGAGACCGGAACCGATCCCCAAGCAGAGCACCCGCTGACCGGGATGCATGCGCTCCTCGTTGTTGGCGAGCGTGATCGGGACGGAGGCCGGTCCGACGTTGCCGTACTGCGGGTAGGTCAGCGGGGCCTTCGACTCGTCGATGCCGAGGCGTTCGCAGAGCGTCCGCGTGTGCACCTTGCTCACCTGGTGGAGCACGTACCAGTCGATGCCGGTCCTCCACGAGAACGTCTCCGGTACGTCGTTCCATGCCGCGTCCGCGAGATCGAGCCCCGCGGTCAGGAGTGCCGCGGTGTCGGTCGACATGCGGGTGAGGTCCCCTGAGCAGAGGCCGTTGTGCTCTGTGGCGGCCCGGGCGACACCGCCGACGATGCGGTGCGCACCGGGGTGCTGCTCGAGCGGTCCGAGGAGCATGGCTGCAGCACCCGAGCCGAGGGTCAGGGACGCGAACTCGGCGAACACGTCGGCTGCGGTGGTCTCCGGACGGGAGAGCCTTGCGAGGGTCGCCTCCTGGATGGCGCGGCTGCCCTCGCCGTCGACGATGAGCGCGTACTCGACCGCTCCGCTGTCGATCATGGTGGCCGCCACGTGCATGGCGTTCATGAACCCCAGGCAGGCGTTCCCGATGTCGAAGTTCATGCACGAGGGCGCCAGGCCGAGGCGGTGGTGCACGTCGCACGCAACCGACGGCTCGAGGTGCGGTTTGCACACCGACGTCGAGAGCAGCAGCCCGACCCGGGACGGGTCGACCCCGGAGCGCTCGAGCGCGGCACGGCCGGCCATGGCGGCGGCATCGGCGAAGCTCGTACCGGGCTCCCACCAGCGGCGCGCCTCGATGCCGGCCACCCCGGCGAGGATCCCCGGTCGGACGCCGGTGCGAGCGAAGGTCTCGGCGAGCTGCTCGTCGATCCACGACGAGGTGACCACGACCGGCGCGTCGAGGGCGGCGAGTCCGACGATCCCGGTCCGCTGGTGGGTGAACACGGAGTTCCCCGGCGGGGTGCGCTGGGCGTGGTTGTGGTCGGGCATGCGCAAACATCGTCCACCGGACTAGGCAGAACGCACCGGGGTGCGGACCGGACTAAGGCACATGACGAAGTCGGAGGACCCGGCACGGTCGCGGTATGCGTAAAAACGACATCAACCCCCTGACCACCCTCCATCACGTACCGCTGTTCGCCTCCTGCACCCGAAAGGAACTGCAGCGCATCGTCGCGAGCGGTGACGAGGTGTCCTTCGCCGCCGGGAAGACCCTCATCGAGCAGGGTCAACCCGGACGGGAGGCGTTCATCGTCATCAAAGGCATCGTCAGCGTCCGCAGGAACGGGCGGAGGATCGCCCGGCTGGGCGCCGGAGCGATCGTCGGCGAGCTCGCGTTACTAGACAACGGGCCCCGCACCGCGAGCGTCGTGTGCGACACCGACGTCGACGTGTTCGTCCTCGACCAACGACACCTCCAGACGGTGCTCGACGAGATACCGACCCTGACCCGCAAACTCCTCACCCAGCTCGCCGGACGCGTCCGCGAACTCACCAAGGAGATCTGACCCCGGGAGCTACGCGACTGCAGGTTCGCCGGACGTGCGTACCGGCGAACACGCCGCAGACATCCGCGTCAATCTTCCGTGGTGGGCATTTTCGTCAGGCGGGAACTGCGTGGACTTTCCCGCAGGGGTTAGCAACCCAAACGCTCAGAGACGTTCGGTCATGTCCGCGGCGTCTGCCGGAGGGACGCCATCGGCCTGGAGAGCCGCGAACGTTTCCCGGTCGTCGTCGTTCCACCCGACGGGCAGGGCATACCATTGGAGGATCTCCCCCGCCGCACAACGAATCTATCTTCGCGGAATGCAACGACCGAACCCGCCCAGAGCGCTAGGAGCGCAGCCACTTCCGTGTTGAGAGCGTTGAACTGCGGTGTTCGCGGCAACGCACGCGGATAACCATTCAGCAGACGAGTGACGAGAACCGGTCTGAACACACCATAGACCTCCCGACCGGAGACGAGACCGCCCAGGCGTTCGATCGCCCGGCGGGATCGGCGGGTCGAGAGGGACCTGACAACGAACACATACGCGCGAGAAGCGTTTGCGGGGCGCCGAGAAGTGTCATCCAAGCATCGTTTACCGCTGGATTAGAACGAGAAACCGCGCGAACCGCGGCAACAATCGCGCTATCGCACGTTCGGCGGGGAGGACGCGTCGATAACGAAACGCAGCTTCTTCCAGCCCGTCGTACGGGGTCCGCGGTTGTCGTTGTGCCAGTCGACGACCAGACGCGTCTCCATGACGTACGATCCAGCGGGAAGGGTGTTGAACCTCAGAGTCGTGACCTCCTCGACGGTCCACTTTTGCCATAGCTCCCACGGTAACAAGTTCGTCCACCCTCCGTCGGCTCCGTACCTGCCGCGGAAACGTCCGCTCAAGTCGCCGAGATCCTCTGAGGATGCCTCGATGATGTTCCCTTTAGAGTCTCGCAACTTGTACTCGACCTTGGCGCTGTCCATGGTCTTGAAGTCAGTCTCTACGAAGAACAAGCGGTTGCCTCTACCCGCGACCTCTACCTTAAAATCACGGTTATTGACACAGACTTTCATCTGCAAGTGCTGCCTGACCGGTTGTGCGGCCCAACGCGGTGAGGACATCCTACCGCTGGTGGCACAGTCCTTCCCCTTGGCCTGTGCCGGGGCGAGCGGCAACAAGAGCGACGCCACGAAGGCAACGCAAAAGATTCTACGGATATGTCTGGAGGTGGAGTTGTTTCTCATAACTGCTACCGTGCGCGCCGCGGCTCCGGACGCAAGGAAGACGACCACGGGATCCGCTAGAGGGGGTACCCATTCGGTCGAAAGGCCCCCACCGTTGGCCGGGAGGGGTCTTTTCGTTTCTCGATGCTCTCCGGGCGGCGAAGCGGGCTTCACGGACTGTGATTCCGGTGGGACTCAAGACCAAACTGCTCCTTGCGACGCTCTCCTGCTCCGTAGTTGCCACCCTGGCAATGGTGACCTTGTCGTCGCAGGCCGGTTCACCGGAACGTCTAGTGGACGGGCTGCTCGCCTGTAACGGGGAGTCTGCTTGTGTAGATATGCTGCTGGGGAGCGCCGAAACAACCACCATACGCTCGTCGATAAAACCGGTGATAGCAGCGACCAAGGTCTCCGGGGGAGGCTCTAGTATCGACTGCCACGCCGTCATGCACAAGCTTGGTGCCGCTCTTAACCGCGCCGGGATCTCGACCATGTCCGAGGCACTCGGTGAAGACTGGTCAGCTTGTGGTATGGGCCTTATGCACGGCTTCGTCGAAACCATGGACTTCACGGTGCACCCGGAGCCCGTGGCGACAGCTTTCGATTTCTGCCAAGAATGGGCGGGGACGACCATGGGCGACGCGCTGAAGAAGTACCTGTGTCTCCACGCTGTTGGCCACAGTTTCTCATCTACCTCGAAGGACACGCCTGCTGCGGAGATCATGTGTACCATGCTTCCCACCGACGACGCGTCGGGCGCTTGCCTGACCGGGGTGTACATGCAAAAAAGAGATGTTACGCTGCCGGAAACAGTTGTCTCCCTGTCGCAGGTCATGGCGGTTTGCGACGGCGCGTCTGACGCGGAGCGCTGTCTGGTGGTGCTGTACGAACCCGTCATCCAACGATGGGGAACTTTCGGTTCCGAGACCGCTTCTCTTGACGAGAAGTGTCGGAAAGTCACCGACGGTCGTGGGGACCAAGGTCTCCTGTGCGCGTCGTTCCTCGGTAGGGCTATCGCGGCTGTCTCCTCCGATCCGCTGCTAGAGGTCGGGTTCTGCTCAGGCAGCACGACAGAACGCCGCTGCTTCGAAGGTTTCTTCGATTTTGCTGCACTTTTCGACCGAGACGTATCCCGGATGCGGGATGACGTGTGTGACCGTCACGGCTACTGCGCCGTCAAGCCGTAACTTCTCGCTGAAAAAGTCCTGCCTTTGGTTGCCTGTGGGTAGCGCTTTTTCGCACCGTCTCCGGTTGCCGTGTTTGCCGCCAGCCCGTTCCGCTGACTGCTAGTTGAACTGCTCCGCGGGACCCGGCGCGTACCCGGGTATCGGAGGCGGAGCGCCGGCACCACCTTCAAGGCGCCAGAGCGCGGCGATACGTTCCGCGATCGGCGGATGCGTCGAGTAGAGACGATTCAGCGGAGACGTCAGGTCCAGAGGGCATTCGATCCAGAGGTGCGCAACGCTCGACGAACGCGCACGAACGACCGTCGAATCCGCGGCGAGCTTCCCGAGCGCCGAACGGAGCGCGGCGGGGTTCCGCGTGAACTCCACCGCGGTGGCGTCCGCGAGCCCCTCACGGGAACGCGAGAGTGCGGCTTTCAGGAGCGCGGCAGCGAACGGGGCGAGCACCGCAATCGGAAGCAAGAATAGGAGGCCTCCTCCCCCTTTCCTGTTGCGGCTCGATCGGGAGGAGCCGCGTAGGAGACGGAGCGCGAAGTCGCCGATGAGCGCGATGACGCCGGCGGTCGCCGCGGCGACGCTCATCATCAACGTGTCACGGTTCGCCACGTGCGCCATCTCGTGCGCGACGACGGCCTGGAGCTCGTCGCGGTCCATCCGTTCGAGAAGACCGGTGGTGACGGCGACAACGGCGCGTTCCGGGGTGCGACCGGTCGCGAACGCGTTCGGTGCCGGATCGTCGACGAGAGCGACCCGCGGCTTGGGTAGTCCCGAGGCGATCGCGATCTCCTCGACCACGTTGTGCAACTGCGGCGCCTCTTCGACTCCTACGAGTTTCGCCCTCGTCATGGCGAGAACCAGGCGGTCCGACTGCCACCAGCTCAACGCCGACGAACCGGCGGAGAACACGACAGCGACCGCCGCGAGGACGCCCGAGGAGACACCGCCGAGGGCCATACCCACCGCGTAGACGAGAACGGAGAGCACCACGAAGAGCGCGACAACGAGCAGGAGGGAACGGCGGAAGTTCTTCCTCTGGAGCGCCTCGAAGTTCGACACGTGCTGCCGTCGCCGGTCCGGCTAGAAGCGGACCTGCGGAACCGCGCGGGCGGCGTCGTCGGTCTCGAAGTATTCGGCCTTCGTGGCGTTGGCGATACCGGCGACGAACCGTGTGGGTATCACCTCGATCGCGGTGTTGAGGTCCCGCACCTGGTCGTTGTAGCGCTGGCGGGCGAACGCGAGCTTGTTCTCTGTCGCGGCGAGCTCCTCCTGGAGGGCGAGGAAGTTCGTGCTCGCCTTCAGGTCGGGGTAGGCCTCCGCGAGCGCGAAGAGCTGACGGAGCGCGCCCGTGATGGCGTTGTCCGCACTGATCTTCTCGCTCATCGTCGCGGCGGACACACCCTGGTTGCGGGCGTTGATGACCGCTTCGAGGGCTTCGCGCTCGTGGGAGGCGTAGCCCTTGACGGTCTCGACGAGGTTCGGGATGAGGTCGTTACGGCGCTGGAGTTGCACGTCGATCTGGGCAAACCCTTCGGCGACGGCGTTCTTCAACCGCACCAGCTTGTTGTAGAGCGCTACACCTACAGAGAGGAGCGCGACGATCGTGACGGCGATGAATATGATTTCCATACCGGCGACCGTCGCCGTGCGCCCCCACCGCGCACGGAGCCTCCCCGGGACTCCCCCTGCCCCCCAACCGGACAACCCGGGTGCCAGCGGGACGATTCCCGTCATGTAGCTCACACTAGACACGTCATTCGCGCTCAGGGAGGTGTACCCCCTTCACTCACTGAGGCACAGCAATCGCGGTGCCCGCTGAGCTCGCAGACTTGTATGGCGCCTCACGGACCGAGGCACGGGCCTGGCTGGGCTGGATGGCTTTCGATGAGGCGGTCAGACACACCGTCTACGGTCTACCGATCGCCCGTGCGGAATGGGCTCTCGCTGTCCAGCTGGGCGTCTTGCCGCCACGAGGCTGACCTAGCCGATCCGGCCGGACGCGACAGAGACTGAGGGCGTGTGTCCCTATTCAACCGCGACCGCCTGACCACATACCCCTGAAAGTGTTATGGGATTGCGGGTCCCTGACGGCGCTCAGCCCCCATCTCATAACGCTTCGAATCGAGTGACAGACGAATAGGGACACACGCCCTGAGAGCGCCGGCGGCCTCGGTCTCATAACACTTCGAAGCGTGTGCTAGCGCCCCCGGGTGTTCAGACAAGGATCTACCTGAGACTTCCGCTCGAAGGGCGGAGTGCCGGAACACCGGTCTCACCGGGACTGCGTAAGTCCCAGGGAAGCTCCTCGGGAACATCACTGCGCCACTCGGGCGAGTGTGGGACTGTTCGAGGGCATGCCCGTCGAACGTCAGGATCCGGTCACCGGAGTGATCGCGCTGGTTCCGGACATGAAGGGCAAACCGCTCCCCAGCGTCACCCGTGCAGATATCGCCGAACGGTCGCCGTGCCCGATGTGTCTGATGTGTGCGACAGATGACGGATCCTCGATGTTCGACGGGGAGGTGTCACGCCCGGTGCTCGATCGTCTGGGGCGATTCTCCTCGGTACCGAACCGCTGGCCCGCCCTCGCCGGCCCGGCCGAGATGCTGCTCGGCGACGAGCATGTGACAAGCCTCGAAGCGATGACACCAGAAGACGCCGTCGACATGCTGATGCTTCTCGATCGGCGCTATCGTGCGTTGACACAGGAGTTCCCGTCAGCGGCCGCATTCATGAACGTAGGTGTCGGAGCTGGTGGTTCTCTCCCGCACGTGCACGCCCAGGTCGTCGCCAGCACGTCGTCCCAAGGTGAGCGGCTCGACCGTTGCAGCGCCCGTGTGGGCGTGCAGCGTGACATCGAGGTGGCCCGGGAGGAAGGTCTGGTCATCGTAGAGGATGAGCGGGGTGTGGCGTGGGTCGCCTACGCACCGTCAACGTCCGTAGAGCTACGTGTCTCTGCCCGGTCCACCGCTGACGGGGCGTCGCTCACGACGGAGATGGTGAAGGCAGTAGGGTCGCGCGCGTGCTGGCCATACAACCTGGTGTGGCACGGGGGAGACCAGCCGTTCGTTCAGTGGCTGTCCCGCATCGACTCCGGGCGAATCTATCCGGAGCTCTTCGACCGCATCATCGCTCAGGACCCTGGCGCATTCGCGTCAGCTATCCGCGGGGCCCGTAGCACGGGCTCTTTCTGAGCACACCCCAGTTCCGGTAAGCCAACCAGACGCTCGGCCCAGGCTTTATGGCTGCGCCGTCCCCTCGTATACGGCACAGTTAGTGGTGTGGGACGCTTCGACGACTGGACCGCCTCGTACCTGGGTGCGACATACCCGGACGACGACCCGTACGACGGGTCTCGAGGCGCGGATGTGGTGGTGTACTCCCCGGACGCGGACGCGTTGTTGTTGCTCGTCCGCGGCAAGAACCCGTTCCGCGGGTTCTTGGTACCGCCATCCGGAGGCGTGAAGCCGGGCGAGTCCTTCGAAGAGGCGGCGGTGCGCGAGCTCCACGAGGAGACGGGCCTCACGGCTTCCATCGGGAGCCTCGAGGTGGTCAGGGACTACCGGTACGACGACTTCGATCCGCGGGGACGCCTGTGGTCTCGTCGGTTCTTGCTGCGTGTCTCCGGCCAGCCAGAGGTGGTGGCTGGCGACGATGCCGTAGGCCACCGATGGATTCGTGTTGACGATCTACCGTTCTGGCATCTGGCCATCGAACAGGCCGTCGGTATCCGGGACGCCCTGATTCTTGCAGGCCGGGTACCCGTAGAGCCCGACCTGTAGACCGGCCCCTGAGACCTACAGCCTCGACCCTCCAGGTGGATCCGGTTCACAAGGCTACTTGAGTACTACTGGCACCGGCGGCTAAACCCTGGAACCATCTCTTTTCGGCGAGCAACACGACTCTCTACTTGTCGCGGGCACGTCCCAGCGTTCGTTTCAGAGAGTGTCTAACACCGGAAAGTTTGCCTTTCCCGTGCGCAAGGAGCCTTCGTGCCCAAGCGAACTCGGTGGCCAGGATTGCGAGACCTGCGAGGACGAGCGGCAACGTGAACGGCCCCGGGAGTACCACGAGCAGCATACCGAGAACTACCAGTGTTCCGCCGAGGACGAAGACGATGCTTTTGCGCAGCGGACCCGGCGCGGCCCTCCATATGCGCGACCAGAAACGCAGACGTTCCCCGGCGGAGACTTTCCCGTCGCGATTCTCGTCACGTTCGTCGACGGGACCTTCCGCCGGCGTGTTCACGTGAGCCCGGTGCTACTTCTCAACAGTGTCGCTACCGGGGACCGGTGTCGACTTCCTAGTGATGGATTTCGACGGTGTTGCGGGAACAGAGTTCTTTTTCGCCCAGTTCGAAGCCAATTCGGCCACGTCGACGCCGACCACGTCCTTGAGGATCTGCAAGCCCTGCGCGACGTTACCGGCAACCTGACGCGGCAGCGCCGAGGTACCATCGGCGGCGATGACGGTCATCGTGTCGATGTTCGACAACGGCTCGGACGCCTGGCGTACCAACTCTGGGAGCTTATCGACGAGCATGCTCAGCACGGCCGCATCGTTGTACGATGCGAACGCGTCGGCTTTGCGTTGCAGCGTCTCGGCTTCCGCGGAACCCGTAGCCAAGGTTGCCGCGGCGCGGGCGTCACCTTCGAGGCGGATCGCTTCGGCGAGTGCGGCGCGTTTGGCGCGTTCACCTTCACCGACGAGACGTGACTCTTCGCTCGCCGCCTGCGCGGTTGCGATGCGGGCCTGGCGATCCGCGTCGGCTTTAGCCACCGTTGCGGTTCGTGACGCCTCGGCTTCCTGTTCGACGCGGTAGCGGGCAGCGTCGGCGGGTTTACGCACCTCGGTGTCGAGCTCGCGTTCCTTCAGCGCCGCGGCCCTGACGGCGACCTTTTCTTTCTCCGTGAGAACTCGCTGATCCTGCTCGGCAGCCGAGAGCGGACCGGCGGCGAGCGCCTGCGCGCGGGCGGCGTCGGTTTCCGCCTGGAACGTCGCCTGCTTGAGCGCCAGGTCACGGTTGGCGGCGGCGATACTTTCCTCGGCGAGTAGTCGTTCACGTTCGGCGGCCTGCCGGGCGCGTGCCTCGGCGATCGCCGCTTCCTGCTGGACGCGTGCCTGCTCGGGACGACCCAGGTCGTCGAGGTAGCTTCCCTCGGTGCGAACGTCCTGAATCTGGAACGTGTCGAGCGTCAGCCCCTGCCCGGTGAGGCTCGTCTCGGACTCCTCGGCGACTTTCGCGGCGAACGCGGCACGGTCGCGGATGATCTCCTCGACGGTGAGACCACCGACGATCGAACGGAGTGAACCGGCGAGAACTTCCTGGGTGAAGAGTTCGATCTCTGCCTGCTGGGTGAGAAAGCGCTGCGCGGCGGCGCGGATCAGGTCCTCGTTCCCACCGACTTTCACGACCGCAACACCCTCAAGGTCGACCTTCACGCCTTGTTTCGACACGGCGCCGCCGATTTTCACTGAAATGCGCCGCGAGGAGAGGTCCATCACGTGGAGCTGCTGGACGAACGGCAAAACGAACACCGAGGCGCCCATCACCACCTTCTGACCGGAGAGATCCTGTGAGAGTACTCCGTCTTGTCCGCGGACGCGTTTGCCTTTCCGACCGGTGATGATGAACGCTTCGTTCGGACCGGCGACGCGGATGCGGCGGATGATCGCACCGACAACGAACACCGCAAGGGTGAAAAGTCCGATGACGGCGATGAGGATGGGGGACGTGAATAGGTTGAGCATAGCCGTATAGAGTGCCCCGGAAGACCTTGGTGTCAAGGACGCGCTAGGAGAGGGTGACGACTACCGATGTCGGGGATAGCACCGAGACGACCTTGACCGTGCTTCCTGCCGGTATCGCCCGGTCGGCGCGGGCAGATACCTTGACCGGTTGCCCACCGACACTCAAGGAAACTTCACCGAAACCGGCATCAGGTATCGCCGTCACGACCGATCCGGTCAGGCCGACGTAACTCGAGGACGACGGGGTGGCGTCGGTGTTCATGTTCTGCGCCGAACGCGCCAGAAGCGAGGCGAGAAAGCCGACTCCGAGACCAGAAACCGCGCCGGCGAGCGTCGAGAGCGCCGGCCCGGCGCCGGCATTGGAAGCCAACGCTCCGACGAAACCCAAGGAAGTGACGAACGCCGCGATCGCCGGCGCTGAGAAGATTCCGTCACCTTCGAACATGTCGAGGAGTCCGTCGAACACCATCGATATCAGTAGTAGCGATAAGCCTATCACGCCGAGAACGAGGAAGACGAGCATGCCCGGTAGCGTCCCCGGTGCGCGCCATGCGTCAAGTGTCGGGTAACCCGCCGGATCTTTGCTTTTTCAGCAGGTTTGACAACCCGGGGTTGAAGTAACGTCGAATGGGGCGCTCTGTGCGGTTGCGCGCAGCCTCGGGGTAGGGGGTTGTGCCCAGTCAGACGGGCTCAGATCCGAGCGGCCCCAGCTCCAGGTGGGAGCGCGATGATCTGGGTGTTGGTGCGCAGTGTCGCTGCGAACTCAGTGGCGGCGCTGTGGTCGGGAAACTCGATCACGGCACCTTCCGCGGTGCAAACGGGCACGGCTCCCCCCTCGACGGGACACAAGATGACGTAGGTCAAGGCGGCGCTCATGCCTAGAACCTTTAGGGTGCCTATCGCTGACCCAAACCCGCCGCGACGCTTGCTCGGACTGTGTTCAGGCGATTTGGCGAGTGCGAGGGTGAGCGAGGCGAGCGTGCTAACGCCGAGGGCGCAGTCTTCTTGGGTGAAGTACTCCCGGGGGAGTGGGACACGCCGACCTTCTGGCCCCGAACGAAAACCATCGCCGACGAGGTGATGCTCGCGAGCTCCTGGGCATCGTGACCTGCGCCGGACACAAGCCGCACTGTCGGGATGTTACGTCGGGCGATCTCGGACTCCACGGCGCTGACCAACTCGGCTGGGCGGGCGCTGCGGGAACGCGTAGTACGGGCAAGTTGCAACCCGGGACGCCCTGATCCTCGCAAAGCGGGTACCTGCAGAGCCCGGCCTGTAGATCGGCTCCCGGCTTTCCGTCGCGTGACACTCCTCAATCGTGGTCTGCCGGGAGTGCCGCCTCGACAGCGATCCCGGACCGACCCTATGAGAGTGCCTGTCGTCCAGTTGGATCCGAGTGATCTGCGAAAGAGCATACTTGCACACGGCTTCGAGTGTGGCCCGCTGTGCTCGGCAGGCCCATCAAGGAAGAGGCAGGTATGGACCGACGGCGCGGTGGTTATCCGCGTGTCGGCAACACAGGATGTACTACGCAAC
>Ga0172372_10003289_pt1 | contig 23899 bp, 21 predicted proteins | sample LakKiv5m_2_FD_114544 | JGI IMG/M metagenome (GOLD analysis project Ga0172372, IMG submission 114544) | Freshwater microbial communities from Kabuno Bay, South-Kivu, Congo - kab_092012_9.5m | ecosystem: Environmental > Aquatic > Freshwater > Lake | place: Democratic Republic of the Congo...
CCTTGTCCTTGGGGGTTTTTAAGGGGCTTCGCCCCAAGGTGGTGGGCGCTGCGCGCCCACTATTACAACCCCACCCTTTCCCTCCCCTAAAGGGGAGGGAGTAATGGCATCGGTTAAACCGCCGTTCCACTGTGTTATATTGGGGCGTAAAATCCTCACGTACTTTTAAGTACGCTCCGGTTTTAAGCCCCAACATGCCTTGTGGAAACGACGGTTTATTCCGATGCCGACACATTGGGTTTTGCCTTGTCCTTGGGGGTTTTTAAGGGGCTTCGCCCCAAGGTGGTGGGCGCTGCGCGCCCACTATTACAACCCCACCCTTTCCCTCCCCTAAAGGGGAGGGAGAAAAAAATTAGATTCTGGGGACCTTCGGTCCCCAGACCCCAGACAAGGGGCCAGTGGCCCCTTTGAACCCCAAGGGCGGAGGCCCCTTTGAACCCCAGGGCCAGAGGCCCCTTGATTTCGGGTTCCTAAGGGCGAAGCCCTTAGTCTGGGGCTCGGGGACCGAAGGTCCCCGAAATACAATCTTACTCCCTCCCCTCTGGGGAGGGTCGGGGTGGGGTATCAATTACACCACTTTCGGCGGGTGTGGGTGCGCAGCACCCACATTATATTTCAATTACACTATTGCCACCTTTTTTAAATTGATTTAGATTAAATCACTCTTTCTTACTCAATCATTCTTTCCCAAAATTAGGCTATTTGGAGAACCAGTGTCACTTACCACCCCTTCTTTCCCACAACCCTCATTACCATCACCCCATAGCTTAGGTCAGACTTGTATAGAATCTATCTATACCGGTGCCGCTAATGCCATAACCATTGTATCTAAAAAAAACCTATTTGAATGTCACCGAGAGATTATAACGACCATTCAAGATGCTAACATTGATGATTTACAACATTTTACAGATATATCAAAAGACTGTTCGCTTTCAACCAAACTGAATAGTATACTTAAACGTTTAAAAACCAATGGCTATCAAACCATCGATATCATCATCAGCCTAAATACCAAAGAATTTAAGGATGCCCTTTATCAATGTTGTTATCATCATCTGATTAATCAAGCTGGTAAAGATCAGGCGGATGTTTGCAAAGTCAAGTCGTTACAAACCACCATACTAAAATATTTACTGTGTATCTTGAAGCAACTAGATATACTTGGTCAAACCCATCGACCCATTATCGGTCCAAGTGGACCTATCTACCCACAACCGCCCCATCACGTTGCAAAAAGTGCCAAACGTGTTACAACACCCCATCCAGCTCTAACCACCCCAAAACTGAATATACAATTACTTATCAGACAAATGGATTTACATTACCTCAGTCTCCACAGATCCCAAAGGGAACAAACTGCATCAAAAGCCACGCAAAAACAGGAATTATCCAGAGCAACCATTTTAGACTTTACAAGGTATAGCATTATATTTAATACCATTTTAGGATTTAAACGTGAGGAGATTCAGCAAGCTTGTCAACCTTATCGAAACCTCTCTCATTCATTCCACTTTGCTTGTGAGCTATTAAAAACATCTAAACCCGTTACCCTTTTTGATTTAATGCCATCAAGTGAAATTAGAGCGTGTGTAAAAATGATTCAAGATCACCACGTTCCATCCGATGAAAACATTCACACCTTGTTTCATTTAATCCATGTGGCAGCCACCATGTTATGTCTTCAATCCTTCTCCTTTAAAGCCGATGATCCATCAACAACGCCTAAACTTGATGAAAAAAAAACGATGTCGAATTTAAAGACCGACTTACTAAGTTGGTTTACAAAAAATATTCCAATAAACCCGTCCAAACTGATGATTAAACCTTACATCGATTGCTACATACTTGCCATTTCCAAGGGGGACGTCAATTTTATTTTAAGTTTATCCGAAGATGACCTATCGTTGGCCAAACTTGACGAAACCATTTTGCAATTGGTAAAGACGCCATCTTTTGGTTGGAATCAACTGTATACAGCACTGAATCACCGATCTTTTCCATCGAAACAGCGGCCCTCCTATCAAGCAAATGAAAGATCGTTAGTTCAAGAAGTGATTCAAATTCAACTCAACCATTGCGTCAAACCCGCGTACGAAAAACTAGCTAAAAAATGGCAGTCATCTATGAGCCCAAAATGCTTGTCTGGGCACCAAGAAAACAGGGTGCCATGGAACATGTTCCTATTATTAAGACAACTATACGAAACCATCATAAAAACTAGCTATGAAAAAATGAGCCAAGATGATTGGAAGCCAATCATTAGCAACGTTATTGTTCAGATCGGTCGATTACCAGAAACGGCTAAAGGAGAGGTTTATTTATCTGCACGTGGGTTAGTCAATTGGTTAAAGGTATATTTACCAAACATTTCTAATCAAAGCAAATTAGAAATTTTAGAAGACAAATCAAGCAACATAGAATTTGAGGTTTTTGGCTTGTACGCATTGGTGGTATTGGGTGACACCAAAGGTCTTTTGACTCGTTTAAAAAGTGCCTCTGAATTTGAAACCGTATTATACAATAGTAGTTTTGGTAAACGCGTTGTTAGCTTGTGTATACCAAGATGTTTCGGTTATACCCATAACAATGCAAATATCAAAACACGCTCCTATTTAAGGAAGCAATTATCACTGGGTGTGGGGTCGTAAAGCCGACATTTATATCCCCTAATTTAATGATTAGCGGGTGCTACGCACCCATACCCGCCGAAAGTGGTGTAATTGATACCCCACCCCGACCCTCCCCTTTAGGTGAGGGAGTAAGATTGTATTTCGGGGACCTTCGGTCCCCGAGCCCCAGACTAAGGGCTTCGCCCTTAGGAACCCAAAATCAAGGGGCCCCCGCCCTTGGGTTTCAAAGGGGCCCCCGCCCCTGGGTTTCAAAGGGGGCTCCGCACCTTGACAGGGGTCTGGGGACCGAAGGTCCCCAGAATCTAATCTCTTATTCCCTCCCCTCTGGGGAGGGTTAGGGTGGGGTTGTAATGGTGGGCACTGCGTGCCCATTGAAAACTCTATACCGTTAAATAAAACAAATCGCTAGGCAATCGAACTTTTTTGGCATGCTGATACCCATCATCCACCGAACGATACCCAACTGCCATCGCCACCACCGTCGAATACCCTTCCCCCAAATTTAGTATCCGATCATACGCAGATGGATCGATCCCCTCAATCGGACATGTATCCACTTGTAACTGTGCAGCCATTTGCAAACCAAATCCCATCGCTAAATACGCTTGACGCTGGGTCCAAGCCACCGTTGACGGCTGATGACTTAAATACCCGACTATCATCCCACGATACCCATCTAATTGCGCAACATCCATAGAGCGTGTGGCAGCAATTCGATGAATATAATCATGAATCACCGACTCCGATACCTCACTTAATGTTTGAATTACCAATAAATGAGATGCATCGGTAATTTGGGACTGGTTCCATGAGGCCTCTTTTAATTGCTCCCGAATCGAAGAGGATTCCACCAAAACAACCCGAAATGGCTGCAACCCAAAGGAGGTGGGTGCCAATCGCATGGCTTCCAATATCAAATCCATATCAGCATCCGATACACGCTTGGATGGGTCAAATTGTTTGGTGGCATATCGCCAATGTAAATGGTTGGTATTCATCATCTTTATCTCATTTCTATGGTAATGGCCATGGGCTCTTTAACATCAATTAAACAGGGCTCAAACTTAGGGGGGCCCATTTTAGGAATATATTGATTGGAAAATCCACCTCGCTCACGAGGAATAAAAAACGTCATATCCAATTCCCCATTTTCGTTTTCATCATGAAACGCAGCCAAACAATATTTACCGGGTTTGGGTAATTGAACCTTTGCCACCCCTGACTTCTGCAGAATCGGAACATCCACTGTCATGTCATATTTTCTTAAAAAAGAATCTTTTGATGCGTAAACAACAACCCGTATATTCCCCTTATTTGACTTGGCATTTTTGGCCGTTACCGTTAATTCAACAGACCCCAAAACCGGCATCGTCATCATTCCCAACACAGCACCCCATGCAGCCAATTTATTCCACATAATCTAACTCCTTACCAAACGTTTCGGGTAACACCATCACAGCCCCCAAGGCCAATACCGCACATCCCACACTCATGGCTAAAATTAAGTGAGCTGGCGGAAAACGATCATACCCCCAATGAAATAGGATTAACAAGGGAATGACGGACGCCCGTATAAAATTAGGCACCGTTGTCGCCACCGTCGCACGAAGATTGGTACCAAATTGTTCCGCCGCATTGGTGACAAAAATCGCCCAATACCCCACCGAAATACCCAACAACAAACACGCCACATAAATCCCCTTTGGCGTTGTAATCCCGCTGTACCCATACCATGCCGTTGCCACAATCCCCATTAAAATAAATAGCACAAACACCGCCCGCCTCGACTTCCACCACTGGCTAATGACCCCGCTGGCAACATCCCCAATCACTAGCCCAATATATGCCATTAATACAGACTGCCCCGCATTCACCGTTCCCACCACCCCAAACCCCTTTGCCAGTTCCGGCGAAAATGTAACCAATACCCCAATCACCAACCAAGTGGGTAACCCAACCACAATACAGGCCAAATACTTAATCAATCGCCTTGAGTTGGTAAATAAGGCGAAAAACTGACCCTTGGAAACCCCCGAATGAGATTGGGATTTAAATAATCCCGATTCATACGCCCCCATTCGCAACGCCAACAACAACAAACCCATACCCCCACCAATGATGTAACACCAGCGCCAATCTAAATACGCTGCGATAACGCCCGCTAAAATAGCCCCACTCACCCCAAAAGAGGCAATCGCCATGGTGCCCCACCCTCGCGTTTCTTTGGGTAAGGTTTCGCTGGCCAATGTAATCCCCACGCCCAATTCGCCTGCCAAGCCCACCCCTGCAATAAACCGCCATATGGCATAGGCAGATACAGAATCCACAAAGCCATTGGCCAAATTGGCCACTGAATACATCAGAATTGAACCAAATAACACCGAAACACGCCCCCATCGATCCCCCATTACGCCCCATAATATCCCCCCCACTAACATGCCCGCCATTTGAATGTTTAGCAACATCACGCCAACAGATGTTAATTCGGAGGCGTGAACCCCAATACTTTGTAAACTCGGAATTCGAACAATACTAAATAAAATCAAGTCATAAATATCAACAAAATAACCCAAAGCCGCAATAACAACCAACGGATTCACATATTGTTTAAATTGCACCCGAAAACACCACCTTTATCAACATACACTTACATTTACAATACCTTAACTTAGGGAAAGAAGCCACATTTTTTCTGTGTTATGACTCAGCACATCACACGACGTGTCGATTATCTTACTGATTGAGTTGATGCAATGGAACAGGTGTACGAAATACCAAGTCTACGGTAGGGATGGCGGTAGAACGAACCCCAGATGGGCAGATACCACTAGTGTTTTGGGTTGATTGGGTTGATTGTGTTTTCTTGAAATGATTCCCCAACAAATTTTTTTTTTTATTGAATAACACAGTCGTTCTAAAAAAAAATTCTTTTTTGAAAAAAAGCGAGATAGCCATCCCAAGCATCCGCACTTAGATGATTGCGTATCATTCTGGGATTGAGGAAGTGAATAGGTAATGGGTGGAGATATTGAGGCTATAATAGGTGAATCAGCAAAAGTTGAATCAATCGGGGAACCTTTTTCACTAGATGGGGGGGTGGGCAACGGCGATAACCTAGATGGATCAGTCGGGGATAACTTCATCGGTGAAACACCTTCAGCAGGTTGGGAAGTATGTGAAAGCAATAAAGGGGAACCTTCTTCAGAAGCTTCATCAGCAGACATCCAATAGATGCATTGATGTAAATCGAACGGACCCACCTTATCCCGTGTCTCTGATAGAAGTACCGCCTTTTCTGGCACAGGAACTAAAGAAGGCAAGCAAGCACTTTTTCGATGCCCCTTAACATGGGATTGATGTCGTGAAACCGATCCCTCAGAATGGGATATTGGGAATGGTGAGCGAAACTCATTAGTTGGCGGGCTAACCTCATTAGATGGTGAGCGAAACTCATTAGTTGGCGGGCTAACCTCATTAGATGGTGGGATACCCGCATTAAAATGCAGAATATTTCCATTTTCATCTAAAATATCTCCCGAAGCAACAGGGGTACGAGTACCACTACCCCCTTGTAAACTGTGAATCGGGCTAGTTTTAAGCAAGCTGGAACACAATAATGGTGAATAAAACGTCATGTTTAGATACGGCAGCGAACTAGTCCCAATCACCCCCTCCCCCCCACATCCCGAATGGCATCGTCTGCCATTAAAAATTGATAGTTAAACCCCGTTTCTAACAACCGTAACGGGCTCACATGATGCCCCCTTAAAATCATGTCGGCCCGCTGACCCAACGCCCATTGCATCCCCCAAGCAGGTGCCGGCAACCCCCATCTAACACCAACCCCATTCCGAATGTGTGTCATCCATGTTGCATTTGTAACCGGATGGGGTGCCACTATATTCACCGCACCCGTTACCCCATTTTTCAAACAATGGTCAATCGCTGCTACCACATCTTGAATATGAACCCACGAAACCCATTGTTGACCAGTGCCTTGTTGCCCCCCCAACCCCCACTTGGCAAGCTGCTTTAATGGGGGAAACGCCCCCCCATCCGATGCCAATATGATGCCAAAACGCAAACGGGTTTCCATAAATGGCCCCCCCATGGTTAACGGGCGCTCCCATTGTTGTACCAACGATGCAATAGGATGGGTTCCTGCCAAAGCGGCCTCTGTTACCGGCACATCCCAGTCATAATACCCCACCGCCGATGCATTTAGCACATGAATGTCACGTCCCAACGCTGCTTGAATGATGCCATCAACCACACCCTGCGTGGATTGAATACGAGAATACTTTAGTTCAAGCCATCGCTGGCTGGTCCATCGTTGATCCATAATCGGGGCACCAATTAAATTAATGACATAATCGACTCCATCAAATAAATGGGTGGGGAAAGGGGAATCAATCGACCAAAAGTGGTTGGAAGTCGGATGCCGACCAACCGTGATCCATTCATAGTCTGTTAATGTATTCATTAAATGCCGACCCACCAAGCCGTTGGCACCCAATAGCATCGTTCGCTTCATAAATCACCCTCAGGAATCATAAAATAATGCAGGTCTTCGGTTCGAAGCCATCCCACACTGGGGACCCGTTTGGATCGGGGTATATTGGGAAAGAATATCGTAACCTTCCCATTCTGAACACCCCAAATGTGGTATAAATCCCCCGATACCTGACCAAACCCACCTTGGGTTATGACCTGACTGGCACCCGTTGGCAAGGGAATAACCACCTCCGATTCAATGGGAATCCCCGTGATATTCATCTCAATCCCCCTGGGCACCCGTCCCCATGTCACCTGAACAGAGGCCCAACGGATTGGACGTAGAAATGGCCTTCCAATTAGCACCGATTGGCTGGGAATACCGCTATGCGCTAACGATTGCCACAAAGGTTTCCCCGGCAATACGTGGCGCAATCCATGTCGCAAGGCCAATCCCCCACCCACCGAGCCCCAATCATCACCCCAAGTGGGTTGCAAAACAGGCCAACTTGCCATTTGGGTGGCCAAAGTCGCCATTAACTCGGGGTAACGACTGGCAAATTGAGGTATGAGCAAACGCCCCGCCATGGTCCAGTTCAACCATTCTCGACGAGACTTGGGTTGATTGGTTAATAATGTAGCCAATGATAATGGGGGTAAATGGGCATGGTGTCTCTCTGTCATCACGTGATTCAATGGGGTGGGAATGGGGGATCGCATCCCAATATGGGTTAAATACGCCCATCGCTGAGCTTGCTGACGTTGCAGCCACTGTATACCTGAATCTGATAGCCCATGCATGGCCCCCGACACCCCTGTTTGCCATACCCAATCAGCCCCATCCGACTGGCTAATTGGAGAGCGTGCCAATCGACGAAATGCCATCACCACATCGGCATTCCCTGTCCATCCCAATACCCCATTGGCCGATACAAACGCCGCAACCCTATCTGGCTGATCTGTCACCGGAACCTCCCATCGGGCCAATGGCAACCGAACGGGTTGAACCAAAAAACGGGAAACATGGGTATGCCTGTGCCGTGGCGTTTGAATCGTCACCCGAACCCGCATCTGTGATGATTGGGCCATGGCCGGCACCGTTAGCCAAACAGAATGTACTTGTCGCCCCGTATCCAACCGACATACCTGTTGGTACCGAACCCCCGTGTTGGTGAGCATATTAAGGGTGGCCATCATCGCAATGGGGGTATGATTCACGATCTGAATGGGTAATAACAGGCGATCCAAGGGTCGTGCGACTCGTATCATGGGTATCCCCATCGATACGGTTTTTCCAACCGGAATAATCGTAACCGATTGGGTGATCCCATCTCCATCTCGATCGTGTAAACTAATCACGGATAAAAATCCCGATTGATTGGGGACCCGCACTTTGAACCGCTGATCCCTGAGCTGATTAAAGGAATCGTGCCAGACCCCCAATAATTGAACCGGCAAGCCAAGAACACCACCCACTTGGGAGATGATGTCTGGTATCCTTGGACGGTGGGTTGAAAAACCAACCCATGTGAGACGAGACCCTGTTTTGTCCGACTTTTGCCAAGTAAAATTAATCTCTTGATTCGGAAGAATCTCTGATGTCACACCCAAGAGTCGATCCGGCGGGGTATACGTGGGCAACACCATTGCATGAACTGGAACACGCTCAGTGTCTAATTCAGACTCCCGAACGCCCGTTATCGTCACCACCGCCCCCCATTTGGACGGATAACGAATGCGGTAGGTTCGATATTGCACCGTTGGCCCAAGCGTAATCCATTCACCAGGCATTCCCCATTCAGTCGGAAAAGCGAGCCACACACGGGTTACGCGATCCGATTGGGTCATAATGGTCAGAATATCACCCACCATTACCATCGGGTTCAGAACCCGAACCCCCCATTTCCCCATATCACTGGGATGCCCCGATGGGTGCCAAATCCGCAATGGGATCGCTGGAAAGCCACCCACTCTCAGTTCCGCATCGGCTGGCAAAATAAGCCCCGCTGAATCAATGGTTAGTGACACCCGACCCTTCTCAACCACCCCATGTGCAACGATACGCGTGCCCAAGTAACAAGACCACGGGGTCCCACTCGGTGCCAATACTGGAATAAAAGATGGTTGGCCACCTTTAATCACCATGGCATGATTGCCGGTTGGCATAACACGCCCATCATACCCCCCCTTTTTTTGATTGCCCCAAAATAATGTAATCCCACCCTTTCCGCCTCTTGAAAGCAGTTCCCAACCTGTTTGTCCATTTAATGCCGGTAATTTGGCCACACCATTGGTAAATGCCAATGGTATGGGTTCTTTCCCGATTTGCACCTGATTGGTTTGTTCATCAATTAAACGAAGGGTACCGGCTTGTCCTGATGGCATCACCCACGTATTCCATCGATGCAACTGATCCGTAACCAACACACCAACCATCCCCCCACCCTTTCCCCTCGATGAATAAGGCACCATATCTATAAAACCATCCGTACTTTTAAACAAAATCGCATCGGTATTTTGAAGGGGTTGCTGAGACTGATTAAATTGATGAATGGTCATGGCTCGGGTTAATTGAAGGGATTCCCCCACCAATTTTGACTTAAATAACACCCCTCCAACGAGGGTAGAATCGCTCGCCCGAACAAAAAACAAACGCCCATCATCCACTTGCAATGACACAAATGGTGTAACCAATATTGGATACCGAATGGGTTGAAAGCGCACCCCCTTCCGCTTGGAAATGAACTCAATGACATACAATCCGGGTTGGTCAAAGGGGACGTGTAATGGCATGATTGACACGCCATGACGGATCCCTTTGGTGGAATCAAGGGAACCTCGCCAACTCACTTTCCATTCTGAAGGGTTAAGATCATGGGATATGGGTTGCCTACGCAAGACACGGGTCAAATCAGCCATCACCCATTGTTCATTCAAAATCAATGGCGATTCTAATCGATATACCACCCAATCTAATGCATCGTTAAGGTTAGCATCTAGCTGAATCAAGATAGGTCTTCCCAAGGTCACACGTGAGGTGAATGGGACTGCCTTGGTAACCCGATGAATGGGGCTTAAGCGGATCAGTAACAACTGATCTTGAAGTCGAGAATCCAAGCGCTGGCGCCAATAATAGGGTTCAAATCCGCTGGAATCGATACGCAAATGGTAATCCCCGATTGGCAATAGTGGAAACTGAAATCCGGATCCCCGCTTCATGTTCATTTGTCCCCCAACCGGTCCACGGTATTGAAGTTGTGCCGAATCAACTGGCTCATACGCTGCATTCACAACCAACAAGCGAATTCCACTCACACTCCCCCCCATCCGAATACCCACAACGACCATCAAACAAGCCAAAACCGCACCCCAAATCGCCAACCAGGGACTACGCGCCATCATCGAATTTGGGCAAGTGCATCCAATGCGCGTTGCCGTGCGTAACCCAACTCCACAATGGGGGGCGCATACCCCCTGTGGCCAGGTTCATGAATCACATCGGTAGAAACATGGGTCAACTCAGGAATCCATTGTTTAACATACTGTCCATAGGGATCGAATTTTTTACCCTGTAAAATGGGGTTAAAAATACGAAAGTAGGGTGCTGCATCGACCCCACAACCAGCGACCCACTGCCACCCCAGACTATTATTCGGCAAATCAGCATCAATCAGGGTATCCCAAAACCAAGAGGCCCCATCTTGCCACGGAATCAATAAATGTTTGACCAAAAATGAGGCCACAATCATACGAACTCGATTGTGCATCCACCCCGTGGCCCATAATTCCCGCATCCCCGCATCTACTATCGGATAGCCCGTCATGCCATTCGACCACAACGTAAATGAATCGCGATCAGATACCCATGGAAATCGATTAAAGGCCGGTTGCAAGGGTTCATCGGACGAAGATGGGGTGTGTTCAAAGGTATGATACGCAAACTCTCGCCACCCCACCTGAGATAAAAATACACTCGCATCCGCCAAGGATACCGAATGCCATACTTCCCGTGGGGAGACAACCCCCAATGCCATATACGGGGATACCCCCGAAGTCGATGAACGAGACGGGGTATTACGCTGTTGCCCATATTTGGATGCCACCGGAAAAAATCGCTCCAATTGTTGAAACGCCCCCTTGCGACCCGCTACCCAATTAAACCCCTTGTCCCAAGGGATGGCCGGCTTTAAGAACAAATCGCGTAAAGACGCCCCCTCCAATCGAGGAGCCGGTTGCCACTTGGGAACGCCCAAGGGGGTGGGAATATCCAAGGTTTGTAACTGTTTCCAAAATGGGGTAAACACCCTAAATGGGGTCCCATCGGCTTTGTATTGGCGGGATGAATCGGTGAGCCGTGCCGTATCAAACACCTTCAACTCAACCCCAAGTGGTTTCAATTGAGCAGATAATTCGTGGTCCCAGGCCTTCGATTCTGGGTGCAAATCCAAGGAAACAACCACCGCTGTTGCCCCCAATTCTTGAACCCATTTCAAAATGGTCGCAACGGGATTTCCGGTTGCCAATAGCAATTGCCCCCCCCCAGATTCAATCTCATCCTGCAAGGTGGCGAGGGTATCATGTACCCACGATTGTTGTGCCGCCCCCATTCGCCATGGGTGGGTTGAATGGGCATGCACATACCCAAATGCGACTGGACCACGGGTAGCTGCCCAATGTACCCCCTCATGATCATGTAATCGGCAATCCCGACGAAACCATACTAAGGTGGTCATTTGGCTGCCAATGCCGTTTGAATGGCCTGTAGCAACTGGGGATCATTGGGTGAAACGCCACTACCAAATCGAGCAATCACCTTTCCTGACCGATTGACTAAAAACTTATTAAAATTCCAAGAAATCCCGCCCGAAAACTCAGGATTTTTGTCTTTGGATGTTAAAAATGCATAAATGGGATTGATGGGATTGCCCCGAACCTTACTTTTTTTGAAAAGGGGAAAGGTTACGTCATATTGGGTTCGACAAAATGTCACAATTTCCTCATCAGTACCCGGTTCTTGAAACATAAAGTCATTGGATGGAAAGCCCATAACCACCAACCCCTTGTCTTTGTGGGCTTGATACAATGACTCTAACCCGCCATATTGTGATGTATATCCACATTTGGATGCCACATTCACAATTAATAACACCTTGCCTTTGTAAGGCTTCCAGCTACCTTTACTCCCATCAATGGGTGACAATGGCGCTTCATATAACGAATTGGGAACCATGGCATGAATGGGGCGCATCCAAAAAAAGCCCAGCAAACCCAACCCAACCAAAACCCCACCCAATAATAATAATTTCATATCGCTCCTCCTTAGACGTATCGACGACGCAAGCATGTGATGCATTCAATATGGACGGTATGGGGAAACATGTCAAATGGACGCACCTCCAAACACTCATATGCCACCATCAACCGTTTCAAATCCCGTGATAAGGTCGCCACATCACATGAAATATAAACAATCCACTCAGGCAGGTGGGTCAAGAGTGCCTGTATCATGGCATCAGAACACCCCTTTCGAGGTGGGTCTAGGATAACACAATCAGGGGCTGCCGTTGCCTTGGCCCATTCACTCATGAGTTCAGCCGCGTCGCCACTAGCCACACTCACCAACGATGCACAATCATTTAATGCTGCATTGTGTTGCGCGATTGCCATTGCCTGCGGGTCACATTCCGCCAATTGCACATGGGCACCCAACGTGGCCGCCAAAATACCAAAGCCCCCAACACCCGCATATAAATCCCATACCGTTCGAGGTTGTATGGTTTGAAGGTAGGTACGAATTTGTGCCATCATACCCGTATATTGTGAATGGTTGATTTGAAAAAAGGACGGAGCAGGAACCTGAAGGGTCAATCCCTCAACCTGATGGGTAAGGGTTAATGAGCCCATAACCGGTACCACTGGGCCATCCACCATTCGATTTCGATCTGCCTGATTCAGCATCCACCCCAATCCCGTTATGCCTTGAATATGTCTCAATTCTTCCCAATTTTGAACCCCCTGCAAGGGACATCGCGCCAATACAACGATCACCAACTCCGACTCCGATTGACGACATAAAATCCCCCGAATCTCTCCGGATTGATGGGTTTCATCATATCCGGTTAACCCGTTGGCGCGCATCCAACGGTGCATGGCTTGCAAAATGGGGGCCAAATCTTGAGCCTGAATAACACAGGTTGTGATCGGAATCACCTCATGCGACCACTTGGCATAAAATCCCATCCCCGAGGCATGAATCGGTAGCAGTGCTTTGTTACGGTAGTGCCATGGCTCTAACATACCAACAATCGGATGTACAGGTATGGATTGAAGTATTCGCGCCACCCGTTGTTGCTTCCAAGCCAATTGCTGATGGTATTCCCACTGTTGCAATTGACACCCCCCACACTGGCCCACCCATTCACAACGTGGGGTCACCCGCATCGGGGAGGGGGACTGTATCCCCACCAGCATCCCCTTGGCATACCTTGCATGAACATCCGTTAGGGTGGCCGTAATGGTATCCCCCGGAACACCCCCCCACACAAATACGGCCATCCCACCCAAATGCCCCACAGCTTCCCCTTCTGCTCCCATATCGGTTAGTACCAGCGATACGGTCTCCCCCACATGGTGTACGGTCATGTTAACAAGTGTAACAACAAGGCCTTTTGTGCATGTTTTCGGTTCTCTGCTTGGTCCAATACAATCGATTGGGGCGAATCCAATACCCCCGTGGTGACCTCTGTCCCACGATGGGCGGGTAAACAATGCATAAATACAGCGTGTGAAGGGGCCATGGCCATCACGGATTCCGACACCTGATAGGGCATAAATCGAGTGAGGCGATCTGCCGCTTCCGTTTCTTGCCCCATGGATACCCATGTATCGGTATAAATCACGTCGGCCCAACGAACCCACTCTGGATCGAGGTGATGCCCCACTTGGACCGCATCGCCCGCTTGGGCCACAATAGAGGGGTTGGGTGCATCAGCGGGGGGGGTCATCACCCGAATATGAGCCCCCGTCGCTGAAGCAGCCTGAATGAGGGAATGGCACACATTATTACCATCCCCAATATACAACAAGTTAACCTTGGTCGACCCAAATACATGGCGAATGGTTACCATGTCAGACAAGGCTTGGCAGGGATGGTGCTGATCACACAACCCATTCACAATGGGGACTGAACTATGCCGTTTCATGGTTAATAAATCGTGATGATGGTAAACGCGAGCAACAATCAACTGGCAATACCGAGAAAGAACGGCAATTTCATCTTCCAAGGCCGATAAGGTAAAGTTCGATGACCGCCAATCGATAAAAAGGGGAACCCCACCCATTTCAGCAATTCCTAGTTCAAACGACACCCGCGTACGAGTGGATGTTTTTTGAAATACCAATGCAACAGATTGACCCGTCAATGCCCCCATTCCATAAGTGGGGTCCTGCTTAAATCGAATCCCCTCTTCAATCAGATCCATTAATTGCTCACGGGTGGTATCCGTAATGGTCAAAAAGCCACGGGGTGGAATTTGAGATCGGCGAGCCCATTCGGACTGTATAAATGATAAAGAGTTGCTTTTTATATCCTCATTTAACACATGTTTCTCCTATTTTGAGGATGGGGAGAATATCAGAGTACGCCTGTTGGTGCAAATGATATAGTATCGAAAATGGAATTTTAGTGTATAATAATTAATTCTTCTTATTTAAGCGTCTTGAATTGATAGTCTCCCTTTTACATCTCTTCTCTTGATTATTCACCATTTTAACCCCATTTAATATTTACATGATGTACCGTCAAATTGCATTGCCCTGTTTTAATTTACAATTACCGATCGATGCACTATTAAAGTTACCTATTACATGGAACATTAATTGTCATGAACGTGCCCGCGATTGCTTCAAAGATCCACCTATTAATCTTGCGGACATCTTTGATCGATTACAGTCTGCTGGTAACGTTATAATGGTTGGATCATATATTCAATGTTTATTAAACCCCGACAATGTAGGAAAAGCCCCAAAAGATATTGATATTCAAGTACAATGTGAGTCATTGCCAACCGACACCCAAATTATTGGGGCCTTATTTAAATTTGATTTACCAGAACCCCCCTCTCTTCCAGTGATTGGCACTCCGGCAACACCCATTCGTGCATCTAGTGCATTATCAAACCCCGTTAAACCATTTAAAACCGCTAGTTCATTCATATCAAAACCACTCCAACTCACGGTGTTACGGGATCCCAAAAAACTAACCGCATTTGGATTTAGTGTCTGTTTAAATGGATGTATTGCTGATCAACACACCATTAGCGTTGATATTTGTATCATCCAAATTCAGAAAGACGTCCCTATATTCGATTTTTTTCATCATTCGATCGGATGGTCCTATCAAGAGGAAAGCATGATACCTCTTGTCCCACAATCATCCGAAGCAGCCAAGTTAGAATGGGTGGAACGAGCCAAAAAGTTGGAACAATCAAAAATATTAGAATCGGTCAAGGGAAGTGGTTCGCTCATTCGATCATTTTGGAATCGATTTGCAAAGCACATTGCACTTGGCTACAGTGCACCATTAATAGAATGGCAAGAAGCCATTACATCGATTAAGTCTACTTATTTGAGAAACGGAGCCACATCCAATATTCTTGAGAAACTTGAAAAATTACCCCCTGAACTTCACTATCCATATTGTTTGACACTCCGTATATTGGGAGAGTGGGGTAACCTCCCTCAACACATTTGTCCGATTCCAATTCCCGACGATCAAATCCAAAAACAAGCCCAATCTATTATTCACAATCAAATTGCCCATGACACTTTTGATGATGTCCCATCACTTAAAAAAACACTAAAAGGTAATCGAGCTTTATGGACACCGATCGTGTGGGCATGGATGAAAAAAAATTGGAAAATGGTAGAAAGTCAAGATTGGATTCTACATTGCTGGGAAAATAAAATCCCTACAGATTGGCGAACCTTCACACCAGATCTGTTTCCTATTCTGAATGAATTGGCCAAGCATGCGTTAAAAAATGGTGCCATCCATCACGAGTTATGGGGCATGATCCAACCGCACATCAAAACCATTCACTCAAAATACTCAAAAGAATTAAAAGACAGCACTCATTTTAAAGAATGGCTCAGCCAATATGAAAATAAAGAGGCATTAGAAACATCCGAAAAAGACCCTCCCATCGATACACTTTGTCGATCAATAGGATCAGAGGGATTCAATGTTGACCCAATGATAGTAACCCAAATTGGGATATCCAATATACCGGATTCGATACTCAAGGATTTATTAAAAAAATTAAAAGTATTGATGTTATCAGGAAACCAAAAAAAGAAGAAGACAATCGCAAGTGCAGATATTGAAAATGCCCATACTATTTATGCCATGTTGTTAAATGAAAGTGATACACTCAATCAATACAAGTTAGAATTAAGTGGTATCGCCAAAGCTATGTATCCGATGTATCTTCATCATCGGGAACCCTCTGATCTGTTGTCTAAAGTTCGTAAAAGTTATACCGATGGCGCATGGGTACAATTTTTATTATTGCCGGTTGATGACACTGATTTATACACCCAATTCAGTCGCACCCTTACTGCCGAAACATTTTGTAAAGACCCATTTATTTCATCTAGTATGCTTCCCATTCTTGAGCAAGAATTGTGTAAACAACACAGAAGCACACTTGCCTATCTGATGAAGCAACATCGAATTGTGGACGTTAGTTTGTTTTGTCAGGCACTGCCAGTCAATTATGCGATTGAGGGTTTTACCATTGCGATTCACCAAGCCTCTTATCATTTGGCATCCGTTTTTTTAAAGCGGTGTCCCGCTGAGTTTCAAGAAACGATTCGACATCATGATGTATTAGGAATTCGCTATCAATTAAAAGAGTTGATTGCCAAAGACAAATCATTAGATGATATTGTTGAAAGTTGTTCCCTTAACAAGGCTCAGCAAATTCTTAGCGAATGTCAAACACTCATTGTCGGTTGCTTTAACAACACACAAGAATTCAATACATTTGATACTAGCAAGCTATTAACGGATACGCCTGAGTTATTGCTCATCCCTTTTAAAACCCAATATGGCAAAATATGTTTGTTAGACTCTGTCGACACATTTAAAATTAAATCGAGTGATGGGGATACCACGTCGGTTATTACATGGATTTCAGACTTATTAATCAAAAATTATGGAGTCATACGTGACCTTGTTTTTAGAGGCAAGGTGAACCTAACCGGAATCATATCCACCATGATACTCAATCCAGATACCAAGTATAGCCTCATGATGTTAGAGATATTAAGAGACTGCTATTCACACAACCCAGAGCGATTGTGTGAAGATCTGCTAAACGGTAGAAATATTAGTATATTGTTAAAAAAAACAGATTTATTAACAGATCCGTCGATTCAATTGGTACAAAAACGTTGGGAATTCATACAATTAAAATTTCAAGAATATCAAAAAAAAGATCATAGGGACGTGAGTGAATTGCCGATTCGTCTTAACGAGAGATCGGCTACAGTGCCTCCGCAAATATCTGATTTAGAGCTACAGCAATTCGTAATGGGAAGTTATAGTATTTATTATTCTTTGTATTGTATGAAAAGCAACACCAAACAAATACAACGATTCATACAAATAGCCGGCGATTATCCCATCCCATTACATGCGTGTCATTCTCAACTTTTAAAAATATTAGTCAGTCGAATGGTATACAAAGCCCTCATTCAGACGAGCTTTGACGTATTTTATGCCAATGTTTTTCCAGAGATTCAGAAAATTTTAATGAAATATAGCAAGCTGGATGGGGATGGGCCAATATCGATAAAATTATGTGATTGTATCGATCAGTTAACCCAATTATTTAAAAGGTATGGCGTAGATGAACCATATGATACCGTTGATTGGAGACATTTAATTACCCCATCTATCCAACCTGAATTGGTAATAGAGTCCATTATCCTTGAATCATCCCCATTGGTCATCAGTGTCAATTTTGTTGAGGGTGTGTTGGATAAAATTATCATGAAGGCTAATATAAGTGATGAATAAGATTTTATTTCGGGGACCTGTTTTTATTTTTTGGCCCCCCACCCCTTGACTAAGGGCTTCGCCCTTAGGAACCCAAAGATAGAATGTGGGCGCTGCGCGCCCAGCCCCGCCAAGGGGGCGGCGCCCCCTTTGAACCCCCAGGGGACGTGGGCCCCTTTGAACCCCCTAAACTGGGCGTGCCCTGCGGGATTTTAAAGGGGCTCAGCCCCTTTAAGCGGGCGTGGGCACGCAGTGTCCACTATTTGATTGGTTCAGGGGGGGCGTGGGGGCCAAAAAAATAAAATAGACCCCCACATAAAATTAAAATACCACTTCGGCGGGCGTGGGCACGCAGTGCCCACTATCAAACTGGTTCAGGTGGGAGTTTGAGGGGGGAACGCCCTCAAATAGTATACTGGGCACGCAGTGCCCACCACCTTAAGGGGCAGAGCCCCTAGAACCCCATCGCTTGAATCATCTAACAAATTATGGGTAAATACCCCCATGTTTTCAACATGGCTATGGAAATTATGCGGCTATTATCTATCTGGTTTAGTGGGCACATTAGTTACCATCCCCGTTCCAATGTGGGCACGAAAATGGGTATATGGCATATTCAACACCACCTACGGCGTTGCCGTTTCAGAAGCCCAATACCCCCTCACCACATATCCCACCTTGGGTGCATGGTTTACACGAGGTTTGGCCGAAGGTTGCCGCACCCAATCCAATTCCCCTTGGGTATCCCCCGTCGATGGGGTTGTGGTACAAAGTGGACCCTTACATCATGGTCAATTAATTCAAGCCAAAGGCCTGTATTATTCCCTTCGTGATTTAACCCAAACCGACTCGTGGAACAACGGCACGTTTATTTGTATTTATTTATCACCCAAAGACTGCCACCGCATCATGTCCCCTGTATCTGGTCAATTATTACACGCCACCCACATCCCTGGGTCATTGTACCCTGTTCGACCCCATCAGGTTGCCACCATCCCCCAATTATATTGTGTTAATGAACGATTGAGTTTGGGGTTCAGCAGCCCCAACGGCAATGTCTCACTCGTCGCAGTGGGGGCATTAAATGTGGGGTCTATCTCGACCCAATTTGACCCCACTTTTTCGGGTCAGCATGCCACCAAACAATGTCATCAAAACTATCATGATTTATCAATTCAAGCCGGTGATTGGATCGCAACTTTCCATTTGGGATCAACGGTTATTTTAACGACCCAAGAATCATTCAAACCCGTCCCCCCCGGCCAAGCCATCCAAATTGGACAATCTTTAGTGGCATCATGACCAATGCCATTAAGGCAATGGCCAAATCCATGGGGTTTTTGGATTGTCGATTCACCTCCCCGTTTTTAACAACTGAATTAGACCCTTATCGTCAAATGGTGGCAAGCGGTGATTATGGGGATATGGGCTATTTGGCGCGTCATCTACCGTTCAAAGAAAATCCCAGCCTGCTTTTACCAGGGGTTCAAACCGCCATGGTGTTAACCGTTTCGTATCGAAATACCCATCAACCAACCCTAGAGGGTCACGCCAAAGTTGCCCGATATGCGGCCGGTTTGGATTATCACACCGTGATTACCAAGCGATTAAACGAATGGATCAGGCAGATTCAACCTTTTTTACCCAATGAGTCCTTTTATATTGGGGTGGATTCCAAACCACTCCCTGAACGAGCATTGGCACTTAAAGCTGGTATTGGTTTTAAAGGGCGTAACCACATGGTCATACGCCCTGGGATTGGGTCTTACTTTTTTATAGGGGTGGTATTAACCACTGCCTATTTGCCACCAGACCCCCCATTTACAGGCAGCTGTGGAACTTGCACACGTTGTATTGATGCCTGCCCACCAGCGGCCATTGGCAAAGACGGCCGTTTTCATATTCAATCCTGTATATCGTATCAAACCATCGAACGCAAAACCCCCCTATCCGATTCGGAACAGGCCACCGCATCGGGCTGGGTTTTTGGGTGTGATATTTGCCAAGAAGTATGCCCTTTTAATCACGCGCGATTACCCCTCACCCTTTGGCCAGAATGGTTCCCCGATCAAGGGGTGGGACATACACTCAAAACGCCCACCATTCCACGAAATACCGCACTATACCGATCCAAAAAACGGGTACTTGCCAATTGGCGGCCCCGCCCTTCATCACCCATTCATCCTGTATGACCCCCTACTGTCGTACCCTATTAACAAACGGCCGGCTTTCAATTGAACCTTACAAATCGATCATATTGAGTTGATCGTTAATTCGGTTTAAGCCTTCAATCGAAATCAGTTGATCCACCATCCCCTGAATTTGTTGAATCCGTTTGGTCGCTTGCTCACGACGGGTTTTAATTTCATCCACCAGCAACCCCAGTTCCCCAACTGATTCGGCACTGCGTTGAATCCAACGATTGAGTAAATCTTTCACCACCCGCAATCGTTCTAAACACCGCAATGCGTAGGGTAATACATGGTAATTCCATTCAAAAAATGACTGTAATTGTTGAACCATACGATCCAACTTAATTAATTCTGTCACCACATGCCGTCGAAGGGTGTCGTTGGAACCATTAATAAGAGCCAGTGGCTGAGCCTCAATCGCCTCACAAAATTGAATGACCGTCGATTCAGACAATTCAGTACGTATGTAGTTGGCTAGCCGAATCATTTCCGTCATCATCTGCCCAAATGTGTCATTTTTCAATTTCCAAATACGTCGATTGATTGTTTCACGATTGGCTTGAATCACTGGCAAACCCAGTAACCACAATTCAATGATGCTTAATTTTTGTTTAATAAAACTAGTGCTTTCAAATTCTAAAACACAATCAAATAATGTATCCACATGAATTTGGTAACCCATTAAAGATAAGGAGTCTGATGGCACAATGGCTTGGATTTCCCCACTAAAAAAAGTGCTAATAACCGAATCGGCATTAAAATCAAGTAACGCATTTGAACCGCGTATCAGTTGGGCAAATGAGGGTGGCGGGAAAGGTAAATCCTCCCATTCTTTGGTAGAGGCCATTTCAAATAAACTTTGTAATTTTAATAACCCCGACTGCACCCCCAATACGGTCGACGAGCCTTGTTTACCAGCCGCAATGAGATCGATACTGGTGGGTAACTGAAGGGTTTTAGCCACCGATTCGGCCACCCGCTCCCAATAGGGATTGCGATGAATGGCCCCTTTCTTTCGATTCACAACAAAAAACCAAGCTACCCGATTCTCTTGTAACATATAAATCACTTTTTTGATCCACGTTGATGCAACCGAATGGGTTACCAGTTTCCCATCAATTTGAATTAAATCTTTGTCTGAATCATATTTAAAACTGCTGCGTTGTGACGCTTCTAGTGTAATGAGCGCAATTTGTTGACCATTAAAAAACACAATTTTCTTAATGCCAGATGAATTTTTGTCCCCAATTAAAGCAAGCACAGGGTTAGAAAATTTAACCCCAAATTCTGCCCAAAAATACCCCCATGTTTCAGACATCGTCGATTGCACCGTTGCAGAATACCATTGTGCCACCATGTAAATTACCACCTTTTACATTCAACATGTACCTTATGTTCCAAGCATTCAAAATATTGATATTGATTCATACCCATTTTGGTGAAACCATAAACCCATTTTAATTTCCCAACCAAAAGTAAATTGACACAATCTACAAAACCACGTTCAATTTGAATTGGGATTCCAAAATGGATGGAAATGAATTCGATTTCCACCATGGGGATCACCCCATTAATCGAGAAGGTGTCACCGATGAGCCATTTGATATTGTATTACTTTCCTGAATGTCCCTATTGTCAGCGGGTCTTGGGTTTTATGGAAACCAACGGTATTCAAGGGATTGACCGTCGCGATACCCATGCCAACCCCGCCTATCGGGATGAATTAATCCAAATTGGGGGGAAATCTCAGGTGCCTTGTTTGGTTAATAATGGTACCCCCCTTTACGAATCACTCGATATTATTGAGTGGCTTAAACAAAATAGGGTGGCATAAATGACCGATATTTGTGACCTTATTTATGAACGAATTGCGAGTGTGTTACCCAATGCCACCATTACAGTGGCAGATCCCCACCATGACCAAACCCATTTTGAAGCGTTGGTCATTAGTGATCAGTTTGAGGGAATGTCTCGTGTCAAACGTCATCAAATGGTGATGAAATCGTTACAAAATGAGATGCAATCCAATCAAGTGCATGCCTTGGCCCTTAAAACAATGACCCCCTCTGAGTGGGCGTTATTATAACCAGATTGTGATACAAGAAAGGAACCTATTATGTCGATTGAAGCAAAAAAAACAACCATTCAAACCACGATTGATACCAACGATGTGGTGTTATATATGAAAGGAACACCTGCCCAGCCCATGTGTGGATTTTCAGCCCAAGTGGTGGGTATTTTGAATGAACTGGGGGTTCCATTTGTATCTTTTAATGTATTGGCAGACGAAGAATTACGACAAGCCATCAAAGAATTTTCAGATTGGCCCACCATTCCCCAGTTGTATATTCGGGGTGAATTTGTGGGTGGATGCGACATTACCACCGAACTGTATCAAACAGGTGAATTGGCCACCTTACTAAAGTCATAAGGTGGAATTGGTAGGCATTGTTAATATAACCCCCGATTCATTTTCGGATGGGGGGCAATTCCTATCGGTACCATCTGCCATCGCTCATACTGAATACTTGATTGAATCGGGGGCCGATGTAATTGACGTTGGCGCAGAATCGACCCGTCCTGGTGCCGCACGAATACCCACATCGGTTCAATTGGAGCGACTCACCCCTTACCTGATTGAATATCAGAAGCGGTTCACACTCCCACTTTCAATTGATACCACCCTAGCAGAGGTAGCCAGAGTTGGGTTTGAGTATGGGGCCAGATGGATTAACGATACCTCTATGTTACGCCACGATCCAAGGTTGGCCCATGTGGTTGCATTGCATGGCGGCACCTTGGTGATTAATCATTCCCGACACGACTCAACGCATATGCAAAACCATACTGATTATGGGGACAGTATCGAAAAAGCGGTGATGGCTGATTTAATGGCCGTTGCTTCGATTGCAGAAGAGGCGGGGGTCACCGACATCATATTGGACCCTGGGATTGGGTTTGGAAAAACGGCCACCCAGTGTATGCAATTATTACAACGCATCGATTATTGTTGCCAATCGCCTTATCCGATTATGGTTGGCACCTCACGAAAATCGTGGATTAAAGAACGAACCGGCGACCCAAGTAACGAGCGAATAGGTGGGAGTATTGCCAGTGTGATCTATGCGTTAGAACGTGGCGTCAAGATGGCTAGGGTACATGATATTGTGGCACATCGCAGTGCCATCTTGGCGTGGCAACAATTAAAGTTGGATAGAATTTAGGATATAGAATGTGGGGACCTTCGATCCCCAGACCCCAGACCAGGGGCGGAGCCCCTGGACCCCAAAACCAAAGGCTTAGCCCTACCCATTGGGATTCTTAAGGGCAACGCCCTTAAGGCGGGTGCGGGCACGCAGTGCCCGCTATAAACTTGGATCAGGGGGGAGTGTGAGGGGGGAACGACCTCACATATGATTAAAATACAATTTCCCTCCCCTCTGGGGAGGGTTAGGGTGGGGTTAAAATAGTGGGTGCGTAGCACCCACCACCTTAAGGGGCGAAGCCCCTTTCATTCC
>Ga0172372_10003293_pt1 | contig 23862 bp, 17 predicted proteins | sample LakKiv5m_2_FD_114544 | JGI IMG/M metagenome (GOLD analysis project Ga0172372, IMG submission 114544) | Freshwater microbial communities from Kabuno Bay, South-Kivu, Congo - kab_092012_9.5m | ecosystem: Environmental > Aquatic > Freshwater > Lake | place: Democratic Republic of the Congo...
GTCATCGCTCAGAAGGACCTCTATGACCTGCTGGAGAAGGTGATCGACCGGTGCCGAGACGTCGGGAATGTGATCTTCCACGTGGTCCTGAAGAACTCCTGAGCCATGACGCTGCTTCTGACGGTCATCGTCGTGGCCTTGGTGTTTGAATACATCAACGGGTTCCACGATACGGCCAACTCCATTGCCACCGTCGTCTCCACGAAGGTCCTCACCCCGCGCCAGGCCATCGTCCTGGCGGCCGGGACCAACCTGGTCGGCGCACTGGTGGGCCATGCCGTGGCGAAGACGGTCTCCTCGGGACTGGTCGATTCCCAGTTCGTGACCAACCAGACCATCGTGTGCGCCCTGCTGGGCGGCATCGTCTGGAACCTGCTGACCTGGTGGCTGGGCCTGCCCAGCAGCTCCACCCATGCCCTGGTGGGGGGGCTATGCGGGGCAACCCTCGCTTCGGCCAAGGGAAACTGGGGCGCCATCCTGTGGTCGGTGACCAAATTCGATGACAAGGGCGTGGCGAAGCACGAGGGGGTTCTGCACAAGGTCATCATTCCGATGTTCACCTCGCCCGTGATCGGATTTGTCGGCGGCCTGGTGTTGATGTCGCTTCTCTACCTGCTGCTGATGCGGGCCCGGCCCGCCTGGGTCAATTCCACGTTTGGCAGGCTTCAGCTTGCCAGCGCCGGCTACATGGGCTTCGCCCACGGCCTGGCCGACGCCCAGAAGACCATGGGCATCATCACCCTGGCGCTCGTCACCGCCACGACCGCTGGGACGCTCGACACCCTGCCGGACGGGCTTGGGTTCCTCCGCATGGACAAGTCCAAGACCTCCGAACAGCAGATCGTGGCCCTCGAGAAGGGGACTGGGACCCCGGCGGACAGTGCTCGGATCCTTTCGTCCGAGGCCCAGAAGCTCTCAACCGGTGAATTCAAAGAGGCCTTCCATGCACTGGCACACCAGGCCTTCCTGGCCGCCGGCGACACGGCATCCGCCGAGGAGGAAGCCAAACGGGCCAAGGCAACCCACGACGAGGCAATCCGGCGGGAGAAGGCCCGCTGGGCTCCCCGGCTGCCGATTCTCGGACCCATGGTCGCCGCAAAGCCCAACGACTGGATGAAATCCCTGAACTCGGAGTCCGAAAAGGCCCAGAAGGCCGGCAAGCCTGGCCTTCCCGCGGCCGCCAAGAAGGTCAAGGGACTCGCACCCGACGTACCCTCGTGGATCAAGATCGTGTGCGCCTTGACCATGGGCGCGGGCACCGCGGCAGGAGGCTGGCGGATTATCAAGACCATGGGGCACAAGATGGTGAAGCTCCAGCCGGTCCATGGATTTGCGGCCGAAACCACCGCCGCCACCCTGCTCGCCGTCACCGGTCAGCTTGGGATGACCGTGTCCACCACCCATGCCATCACCACCAGCATCATGGGCGTCGGATGTGCCCGACGCTTCCGGTCGCTGAATCTTGCCGTGGTCGAACGGATCCTCTGGGCCTGGGTGCTCACCCTGCCGGCGACGGGACTGCTCGCCTATCTGCTGGGACGGCTGATCCTGTAACCCGTCCGGGACGCGGTGGTTCTCCTGGACGGATCCGAAATGAGTTCGAAACCCCAGCGGCTGCGGGTCGACCAGCTGTTGTCCCGCTTTGGCTATTGCAGCCGAAGCGAGGCCCGGGCCTGGCTCAGGAGGGGACGGGTCCTGCGGGGCGAAGAGATCCTCGACGATCCGTCCGAACGGGTCCTCGCGAGTGAGGTCCTGGTGGATGACCAACCCGTTGAGTTCCCGGACGGCCTGCTCGTGGCCTTCCACAAGCCGGCGGGCTACACCTGCAGCCACGATCCCAAGGATCGCCCCACGATCTTCGAGATCCTGCCGCCCAGGTGGACGGCCCGGAACCCGGTCGTGAGCCCGGTCGGGCGCCTCGACAAGGATGCCACAGGGCTGCTGCTGTTGACCGATCAGGGCGATCTGATCCACGAGTGGACGTCCCCACGCCATCATGTCCCAAAGCTCTACGAGGTGACGGTCGACGCGGACCTTCCGAAGGGCCTCGAAGCGCTGTTCGCCTCCGGAACGCTCGTCCTGGAGGGCGAGACGAAACCGTGTCTGCCGGCACGACTTGAGATCCTGGGACTCCGGAATGCGCGGATCGAGCTGACCGAGGGCCGCTACCACCAGGTGAAGCGGATGTTCGCAAGCCAGGGATGTCCTGTGCTCCGACTGCATCGAACCCGCATCGGAGCCCTGGAGCTTTGGGATCTCGCAGAAGGCCAGTGGAAACCTGTTTCTCCGGACGCAATTCACCCCGCATCCTGACCCACCCAAGGAGTCGACCGCGCTGTCATGGGGTCTTCAAGAGATCCTTCAAACCCGTGAAGGTGATGGAGAGCCCGTCCAGTTCACGGGTGTAGGCCTCAGGAACATCGGGTGCGACAACCCAGTTCCTGCCATGCGGATAGAGGACACGGAAGGCGTGGAGATGTTCCGGATCGAAGTGCCGTGAGCTCCACTTGCACTCGATGGCATCCACCACTCCACGACCCTGAGGTATCACAAAGTCGACTTCATGCAGGTCCTTGTCCCTCCAGTACAGGATGTCCAGCCCGGCAGGATCAGACCCAAGCCATTCGACGACAAGGTGCTCCCACAGGAGACCACAGTCCTCGGTCCGGAGGTCGGACCACCCCTTGGCAAAAGCAACGAAACCGGTGTCGAACCCATACACCTTTGGCTGCCGGACCAACTCGCGTGTACCTCCACCCGAGAACGGACGGACGAAACGGGCAACAAGGGTCACCTCGAGCACGTCCAGATAACCCAGAACAGTCGGGCGACTCAGGCCGGAGATGTTGGCAAGGGTCGCCACCTTCATCTGCCCCCCACTGTTGAGCAGGACGGCCTGGACCAGCCTCAGGAATCCCCCGCGCTTCTCGACCCGGAACAGTTCCTGGACGTCCCGGGCGTAGTAGGAATCCAACCATTCGGAATAGAAACCGGGGTCATTCTCCACGGCCAACAGGGCAGCGGGCAGTCCACCCCGATGAAGTCGATGACGCAGATCCTTGACCCCGAATGAGAGCAGTTCGTCGTGGCGTACTGGGACCAGATGCAGTTGACGCTTCCGTCCAGCGAGGCTGTCCCGGAACTTCTGGGTGGCCGCGAGCGTGGACGAACCCGTTGCAACGATCCGGAGATCGGGAAAGGCATCAGCCCCAATCTTGAGTGTGCGACTGGGGTCGTTCAGCTGGTGGACCTCATCGAGGATCAATCGACGCCTGGAGAGGGAACGAAAGAAAGACTCAGGATCGGCAAGACGCTGCTGGACCGAAGGGAGATCGCAGTTGAAGTAGTCCGCGTCAGGAATCTGCCGCGTCAACGTCGTCTTGCCTGAGCGACGCACCCCTGAAAGCCAGACGATCGGAGCCTTCTCCCAGGAAGCCAGAATCCGGTCAGACCAGAATGGGCGCAGAATCATGCAGGTTGAATTTACATTTAGTCGGACTTTTTGTAAAAACAACCTTCATGGATCTCGAGTCCGACAGACCTCGAGGGGCAGGATTCCTTCGGAATAGTACCGCAACCGTCCAGAGCAGCGCACCGCACTGAAAGCGCACGGAATGCGAATGTCGACTAGTCGTTCTTCAGCTCGATCTTCCCGGCCTCCCGGATCTTGCCGAGCAGCTCGTCGCGCTGGGTGGTGTCGGATCCGGCATCGGTCCCCGCGTGATCGTGGTGTCCGTTGCGTTGGTAGACCGACTTGGCGCCCGCCATCTCCTTGCTGACGGCAGCCTTGGCCTCGGCGAGGTGGCCCTTGCCGATGGTGACACCGTTGTGGGCCCTCGACTCCAGTTCAGGGGAGGCCGGGAACGGGGCCGGGCGGGGGAGGAAGTTGTACTTGAAGTTGATCCAGGTATCCCGGGGCTTGTTGCTCAGGGCCCCGCTGGGGTCATAACCACAGTGGACCATGCAGTTCTCGCACCGGGGATCCCGCGCGACACCGTCCACAACGCCGTACTTCTCCCAGTCGACCTTCTCGAGCATCTCCTTGTAGGAGGGATAGTGCCCGTCGGTCATGAGGTAGCAGGGCGCCTTCCATCCCCGGACATTGAAGGTGGGGATCGCCCAGGCCGTGCAGGTCAGCTCGCGCTTCCCGGCAAGGAACTCCTGATAGACCGGGGTTCCGAAGATCGTGAACAGCTCACCCCATCGCTCGATGTCCTTGAACTTCTGGCGGGTCAGGTCCCGGGTCAGGAAGAACTCCTTGGGGTCCCGGCCGAGGCGCTTGACCATGTCCTTCTTGGCGGCGTCGTAGTCGTATCCCGGCGAGATCGTGTGTCCATCGCACCCGAGGGAGCTCAGGAACCGGAACATCTCCTCCAGCTCGGAGGGATTGGTCTCGCGGTAGACCGTGGTGTTCGTGGCGACCTGATAGCCGAGGATCTTGGCCATCTTGATCGCGGCGACGCATTCCTTGAAGACCCCCTCACGCTCGACGATGAGGTCGTGGGTGTATTCCAGACCGTCGACATGGACGTTCCAATAGTGCCACTTGCTGGGCTGGATGGTCACCTTGCTCCGCGCCGCGGCGTCGGCATTGCGGATCGACTCGGCCTCCTTCTCCGTGACGAGTCCGGCCCGGACGAGCTGGACCAGCTTCGGCTCCAGGGCGGGACCAAAATGGGCGGCCATGTAGTCCCGCATCTTCTTCCGCATGAACACGCCGTTCGTGCAGATGTAGATGATGCGGCCCTGGGCCCGGAGACCGGCGACCAGCTCCTCGATCTTGGGGTAGATGAGGGGCTCACCGCCGCAGACCGACACCATCGGAGCATCGCACTCGGCAGCGGCGGCGAGACACTGCTCGAGCGGGACGATGTCCTTCAGGCTGGTGGAATACTCACGGATGCGTCCACAGCCGGTGCAGGTGAGGTTGCAGGTGTGGAGCGGCTCCAGCTGCAGGACCATCGCGAACTTCGGGGTGCCACGGAGGCGATGTCCGACGATGTGCTTGGCGATCTTGGCGGTCAGCGCGAACGGAAAACGCATGGAGGGATCAAGGATGAATGGGTTCCGAAGCGACGGCCACGGGAGAGGTCGGAGCGGGCTGCCCGCTGAGCCCAGGCATGAAGAAGGTGGCCGGAGAGACGCTGTGGCTTCCCTGAAGCCCACCGCAACCCGAGCCGATCAACCCCAGCACGACCACAGCGGCGAGGACGAGCCACTTCGAAAGGTTCATTCGACGCTCAGAGTGCCTTCACAGGGCGAGTCCCGCCAGCCAAAACACGGCAAACGAAACGGGCGGGACTCCATGTCCCGCCCGGCTCAAACCCACCCGAGACCGCTCACCGGATGGCCATCCGTTCCCGGCTCTCGATCCGGTCCCGGAGCTTCTTCAAGGCCACCGCCTCGAGCTGACGGATGCGCTCCCGGGTCAGGCCGAAATCGACTCCGATCTCCTCGAGGGTCCGGGGCTCCCCTCCATTGAGGGCGAACCGCTCCTGAAGGATCCGCTGTTCCCGGGCGTTCAGGGTTCCCACGAGTTGGCGGATGAGCTCCGCGTTGGTCTCCTCACTCACCCCGCTCCACGGCATCTGGGCGTTCTCGTCAGGGACCAGATCCGCCACGCGGCCGGCATCAGGATCGGTCCCGAGGGGTGCCTCGAGCGACGTCGTGCCCACCGTGGCACTCTCCCGCCAATGCAGGATGTCGTCCTCCCCAACCCCCAGCACCACCGCCAGCTCCGAATCCCGGGCAGGACGGCCGTTCCTGGCCTCGAAGGCCGATTCGGCACGACGCAGCTGCGCGATCTGCTGGACCAGGTGGATCGGCAGTCGGATGGCCTTCACCTGGTTGGAGAGGGCCCGCTTGATGGATTGCTTGATCCACCAGGCCGCATAGGTCGAAAGCTTGGCCCCCTTGGTGGGGTCGAACCGCTCCACAGCGCGCATCAGGCCGATGTTCCCCTCGTTCACCAGATCGAGCAGAGGCAGGCCGTAGTCCTCGTATTCCCGGGCAATCTTCACCACGAGGCGCAGGTTGGCCTTGATCATATGCTCCCGGGCAGCCGCGTCCCCGGCCTGCACCCGGTGCGCCAGCTGGACCTCCTCCGCCGGGGTCAGAAGCGGGGTTTCCACCGCATCACGCAGATAGAGCCTCAGGGATGAGTTCTCGTCCCAACGGGGCAACGCCCTCTCAACGGCCGGCGCGGCCTCCCGGTCGGCGGGGGCCGAAGCCGCATCGGAAAACACCCTCGGAACCTCGACGGCCCCGAGCACAACGGGCCGTCCCCCCGCATGCCTCAACCTGGGAGCGGGCGGTTTGAGGCGCGGAGCCGGGACGCGGGCCAACCGGGCTCGGGTCGGGACGCGGGCCGCCGACCTGTGGGTCGGGGCACCAACCCGGGACACTGGAGCATGCGGATGGGAACTGGGGATCCGCGACGGCGATTTCTTGGACGGCAGATGGGTCTTCATGGTGCTGGATTCCACGATGAAGGACCGCCGGCCCACTGCTTTGTTCAATCCTCGGCAGCAGGTGTCGGCGAACCTTCAGGATGGGGACCTGACAAGTCCCCATCCCCAGCACGAACGACACCGGAGGCGTCGATCTTTCAGGAATTCTCGAATCCCCCGGAAAACCCGGCAGGCAGGGCTGACACCGTCGCACTGCGGAGGGGCGATCCTGGGACGCCTATACCGCCCAGCACGTTTTCGGGGCACACCCTGGCGCGGAATGGATCGACACAAGATCCCGACAGGGATCCGCCGGGGTGGGCCCAGACGCCGCCGGATCAGACGGCAGCGGCCACCGAGGACGGTTGGGCGGCCGACCCCTCGGCCTGCGCGAGGATGTCCTCGACCAGCTTCTCAACGGTCAGCCCATACCTCTGCCGGAGGTAGTCGACGGAACTCGCATGCTCGACAAACACGTCGGGCCAAGCCAACCGAACCACCGGCGTGTGGACACCGGCCTCGTTCAGGGTCTCGAGCACCGCCGAACCATACCCACCCATGGCCACATGATCCTCCAGGGTGGCCACCACGTCCGAGGTCCGGCCGTAGTACTCATGGACGGAGCGGTCGAGCGGCTTGAAGAAGCGCGGGTTGATCACGGCGACGTCCCAGCCGGCGGCCGCCAGGCGGTCGGCCGCCTCCCGGGCGAGGCGCAGCATGGGGCCAAGGCCGAAGAGGGAGACCTTTCGGGCACCCTGTACCCCGGCGAAATGACGGACCACCTCTGCCTTGCCGATTTCAATGACGACCGGCTGTTCCTTGATCGGGACGCCCTCTGCATTGCCGCGGGGATAGCGAATGGCCACCGGGTGCTGCTGGAAGGTCGACGTGAACATCATGTCCTGCAGCTCATCCTCGGTGGCGGGAGCCATGCCGATCAGATTGGGCAGACAGCGCAGGTAGGAGATGTCGAAGAGACCATGGTGGGTCGGGCCATCGTTGGCGCTCAGTCCTGCCCGATCCATGCAGAAGACCACCGGCAGGTCCTGGAGGCAGACATCATGGTGGATGCAGTCATAGGCCCGCTGCAGGAAGGTGCTGTAGATGGCCACCACCGGGCGGAACCCCATCGTGGCCATGCCGGCCGCGAAGATCACCGCATGCTCCTCGGCGATGCCGACGTCATAGTACTGCTTGGGGAAGGCCTGATCGAGGAGCTTGAGACTGGTGCCGGTGGGCATGGCGGCGGTGACGCCGACGACATTCTTGTTCTGGGCGCACAGCTTCACCATCGTCCGGCCGAAGACCTCCTGCCACATCGGCGGGGAGCCAGGCTTGGGTGCCGGGGTCTGGCCGGTCTGGACATCGTAGGGTCCGAGGCCGTGGAACTTCTCGGGCTGCTTCAAGGCCGCCTCGAACCCGCGGCCCTTCTGGGTCAGCACATGGATGACCACCGGCTCATTGCAGGTCTTGGCAAACTCCAGCGTGCTGATGAGCTGCGGAAGATTGTGGCCATCGATGGGCCCGAGGTACCGGATCCCGAACTCCTCGAACAGCAGGGCCGAGCCATGCCCGCCCTTTCCGTCCGCATCCAGGGTCGATCCGGTGTGCTGGAGCCCCAGCGAACTCGCGGCACCCTTGATCGCCTCCTCGGCCTTCTGGCCCAACATCGATACAACCTCACCCTGCGGCAGCTTCCGGAGCCAGTGCCCGAAGTCTTCGCGCAGGCGGTTGTAGCGGGGATTGGTGGTCAGCTTGCCCAGGTAGGTGGCAACGGCCCCGACATTCTTGGCGATCGACCATTCGTTGTCGTTGAGGATGCCGATGAACTTCCGGGTGGTCCCGGCGATGTTGTTCAGGGCCTCGAAGGAGATGCCATTGGTGAGTGCCGCGTCCCCGAAGATGCAGACCACATGCTCGCCGGTCCCTCGCTGATCCCGCGCCGCGCACATGCCCAAGGCGGCCGACAGTGCCGTTCCCGCGTGACCGGCCCCGTAGCAGTCATGTTCACTCTCCGTGCGGAGGGCGAAACCGTTCAGACCGTCCGTCGTCCGGATCGTGTGGAATCGGTCCTTCCGGCCCGTGAGGAGCTTGTGGACGTAGACCTGGTGGCTGACGTCCCAGACAAACTTGTCGCGTGGCGTCTCGAAGCAGCGGTGGAGGGCGATCGTGAGCTCCACCACGCCGAGGTTGGGACCGAGGTGGCCGCCGTTCTTGGCGAGTTTGGTGATGAGCTCATTGCGGATGTCGGCCGCCAGCTCGGTGAGCTGGTCCGGGGTGAGCTTCCGCACGTGGGACGGGTGATCAACCATGTCGAGATAGCGACTCATGCTGTTCAGAAACGGGGTCGGAGAATGGCGTGCAGGCGACCGGGAGCAAGCCCTCAGGCGGGGTCATCCGCGCTCCTCCACGCCAGGATCGGCCGGGCGGGTCTGCAACTCGCCCCCCAGATCCTTCTCCAGCTGGCGGATCCGGATCTCGGCGGCGGCGAGCTGGGTCTGGCAGATGCGGGCCAGTCGGGTGCCCTGTTCGAATTCGGCCAACAGGGTTTCCAAGGGCAGCTCGGACGATTCCATCCGCTCCACGATCGCCTCGAGATCCGCCAAGGCCTTCTCGAAGGGCACCTCTCCGGCCGGGGCCGGGGACGATGCCGTGGTGTCGGATGTGGATCGGGATGCCTTGGACATTCCTGCAGGGAAACTAGGAAACCGCCCCCGCGATTCCCAGCAGCTTTTTCAGAGGAAACGCGCGACCTCCCCGGCGCGGCATCAGGACTCGGGAACCAACCCGCCGGCCACGTCGGTCCGGTAGGCCTTCATCGCCGGCAGGACCCCCGCCAGGGCGCCAAGCAGGACCATCGCGATCGGAGCCCAGAGCCAGACCCACGCCGGCTGCCAGGGGTCCAGGACCACCCCCGTCTGGGATCGGATCACCGTGGCCGCAGCCCCCAGGATCATGGCATAGACGAGAAAGCCCAGGCCCATCCCAAGCGCGGCAATGGTGGCCGACTCGAGGACGATGGCCGCGAAGATCGTCCTGCGCCGGGCCCCAAGCGCCCGGAGGATGGCGAGGTCTCGTCGACGGCTGTGCATCGAGTTGTAGAGACTGGCCAGGACGGCCCCGACCGCGACCAGGGCGACCAACCAGGCCACCATGGCCAGGACGGCATCGAACCAACCGAACTTCTCGAACAGGTCGGCCATCTGCTTGGCGATCGGCCACGCAAAGGTCATGCGGTTCCCCTGCCGGTTGTAGAGCATGTCCAGCTGCTGTCCCGCCATCGGGGACCGGAGCCTCACGAGCACGGCGCTGACGTCGGTTGCCGTCGCGGCATCGTGCCCTCCCATGTTCTGCAACCCCGCAAGGGGGATCCAGATCACCCGGTCGGCCGGGGTGTTGGACGGCTCGAGGACGCCGACCACGACATAGGTCTCCTCGTGCTGGGCCTTCGGATCGAAATTGAGTCCGTGGAAGGGCTTGAACTCGCTGCCGATCGTCAGCCCCAGCTTCCTCGCCGCGAAGCTGCCCACCACCGCCTCGCGGAAGCCGTCGTCGAACAGCCGCCCGCCAGGCTGCAGACGGAAACGCTGCCCCTTGGAATACTCGACCTCGAACTGGTTGGTCGTGGTCCCCACCAGCCGATACCCCCGGTAGTTGTCCCCCACCGCGATCGGCACCGCCACCGCCACTGCCCGGTTGGTCCGGATTCCTTCGTAGTCGTCGAACGTGATGTTCCCGGGCGAGGCCTCGAGGTGGAAGATCGCGTTCAGGACCAACTGCAGCTTCGCGCCCCGGGCCCCCAGGACCGCATCCCATCCGCCGCTCTGCCCGGTGAAGGTCGACCGTGACTGGTCCTTCACCACCCAGACCGCCATCAGCAGCCCCCCGGCCAGGGCGATCGAGACGACCGTGACCAGTGTCGACAGCAGGTGCTGCCGCAGACTCCTCCGGACCAGGAGCGGCAGCGTCATCGGACACCTCCCTGTCCCGCCGCCGCGTTCAGGGTCCCCAGCGACGCGGTCGTCTCAAACGCCCCAAGAACCTCGTGGTCATGACTCACCAACAAGAGGGCTGCGCCATTCTCGGTGCACGCCTCGCGGATCAGCGCCAGGGCGGCCCGCGCATTGGCATGATCCAGGTTGCCCGTGGGTTCGTCGGCCAGCACGAGCTTGGGACGATTCGCCAACGCACGGGCCACCGCCACCCGCTGCTGCTGACCGGTGGAGAGCTGGCGCGGATAATGGTGGATCCGTTCGGCAAGTCCGACCCGTCCCAACAGCTCCAGAGCGCGCGTGCGATCTGCCCCGGGTCCGAAGGCCATCCCGAGCAGGACATTCTCCAGCACGGTGAAGCCCTGGAGCAGGTTGAAGGTCTGGAAGATGTAGCCGATCGCACCCGCTCGGAGACGGTCCCGCTCCGACTCCGAGAGACGGGCCACATCCCGACCGTCGAACAGGATCGATCCCGAATCCGGTGCCAGAATGCCCGCGATCAGGTGGAGGAACGTCGTCTTGCCGGTTCCGCTCTCGCCACTCAGGGCCAGCTGGGACCGCGCCCCGAGCCGGAACTCCGGGATGTGGACCACCTCGTGACGCGACCCGTCGGGCGCGACGAAGGACTTTCGCAGATCTCGGATCTCGAGCAGCACGTGAACCCGTGAGATGCCGCAGTCGACCCACACGGCGCAACCCCAAAGCTCCCCAAAGCTCCCCAGACCACGATCCGAACAATCCGGGCCCGCCAACATCGATCGAAGGAAGAGCGTGATTTCAGCACAACGCTTGGCAGAGTCTTCATCATCCCCGCCACTCCCGGCGCCCCGTCCCCTGCGGCGACCGGAAGACCCTGCGGGGTGATCCGATGCGCGACACGACTCCTTCATTGCAGCTCGCCCTCCTGACCGCACTCGGGATCGCCGCGACGTGCGCATCCGCCGCGCCGCGCGACCGCTTTGTGACCGACACGCGGCCCGTGCTCGAGACCTTCTGCTTCGAGTGCCACACCGCGGAAAAACAGAAGGGAGACCTCGACCTCTCCCGGTTCCGGTCTTCCGAAGACGCCTTCCGCGAATCCAAGGTCTGGGAGGGGGTCATCGAACAGCTCCTCGTCGGTGAGATGCCGCCCAAGGACCGCCCACAACCCACCGACGAGCAGCGGGGACGGCTCATCGACCGGATCACCACCACCCTCCATGAGGGTGCCCGCGCCGTGGCCGGCGACCCCGGACCCGTGGTCCTGAGGCGTCTCAACAACGCGGAATACACCTGGACCATCCGGGACCTGACCGGGGTTCCTTCGCTAGACCCGGCCCGGGAATTCCCGGCCGACAGTGCCGGCGGTGAGGGGTTCATGAACACGGGACAGGTCCTGGTGATGTCCCCCGCCCTGCTGACCAAGTACCTCGACGCCGCCAAGGGCGTCGCCCGGCACGCAGTGCTGCTGCCCGACGGCATCCGGTTCTCCGACTCCGACTCGGATCGCGACTGGACGGACGAGACCCTCGCCCGGATCCGCGGGTTCTACCTCCGTCAAGGGGTCGAGGTCGACGACGCCGCCGGCCGGATCCCGCTGGAACCCTACCTGAGGGCCACGATCGCCGAACGCCGGACACTCCGGTCCAACCCAAAAGCCCTGCGCCGGATCGCCGACTCGCGAAAGCTCAATGCCCGCTACCTCGAGGCCCTGTGGCAGACGCTCCAGGGGGGACGAGATGTCCCAACGTCCCCGATCCTCGACCCCATCCGGACCCGATGGCGCAATGCCTCAGAGCAGGACGCGAAGGGTCTTGCCGCCGACATCGCCCGCTGGCAGGGCGCTCTCTGGAAGTTCAACCCGGTCGGGCACCTCCGGCGCCATCTGGGAGCAACCGATGGTCCGACCGGCTGGATGGAACCTGTCACTCCGGTGACCACCCACAGGGATGTCCGGATCCGTCTCACCCCAGCCACGAATGCCCAGGAAGTGGTGGTCTATCTCGCCGCATCCGATCTGGGGGACGGCAACACCCAGGATGTCGTCCGCTGGCGGGAGCCCCATCTGGTCATCCCAGGCCGCCCCAGACTTCCCCTCCGCGATGTCCAGGCGCTGATCCGGCAGCTCGAAGCCCGACGTGACACCGTGCTCCAGACGGCAGCCGCCTGCCTCGCTGCCGCCGCGGAGGCGAGCGTCCAGCCCAACACCGACCCCGGTCCGATCGCAGCCAGACACGGGGTCACCCCCGAGCTCCTGCAGCCCTGGCTGGACCACCTTGGTATCGGTCCGACGGCGGCACTGCGGCTCGATCTGCTCCCGGGTCGTCTCACCACCACCGGCGGCTACGACTTCGTCAAAGGCTGGGGTTCTCCGGAGACCCCGTCCGTGGTCGCCAACGCTTCCGACCAGGCCGTCCGGATCCCCGGCAACCTGGGTCCCAAGGGCGTCGTGGTGCACCCGTCCCCCACGCTGAACGTGGCCGTGGGCTGGAAGAGCCCGGTGGCCGACACGGTGCGGATCGAGGCCCGGGTGACCCACGCCCATCCCGAATGCGGCAATGGCGTGACCTGGTCGCTGGAACTCCGTCGTGGTGCCGTCCGTCAGCGCCTCGCCACCGGGATCGCCCAGGGCGGGACCCCGGTGACGGTGCCGAGAATCGAAGGTCTGGACGTCCGCCCGGGGGATCTGATCTCACTCCTCGTCGGTCCGCGCGACGGGAACCACTCCTGCGACCTGACCGACGTCCAGCTCACCCTCACTGGGAGCCGTACGTGGAACCTCTCGCAGGACGTCGCGCCGTCCATCCTTGCCGGGAATCCCCACGCCGATGGCCATGGCAACCCGGAGGTCTGGTGGTTCTACACCGAACCCGTGTCCGGCAACGGCGGCACCGTGATCCCCGCCCAGTCCCTTCTCGCCCGATGGCAGTCGACCTCGAAGGTCGACGAGAAGACCGCCCTCGCCACCCAACTCCAGTCCTTGCTGATCGCGGGGCCTTCGGCGGGCACGCCGGCGCCCGATGTCGCCCTGTACCGTCAGCTCGTGTCGCTCGGCGGCCCCCTCTTTGCAGGAGTTGGCACAACGCCAGCGACCTCCGATTCCGGAACAGCGGCATCCCGATGGGGACTTGACCCGGGACTCTTCGGCAAGGGCCGCCCTGGAGCACAGGTGGGGGCCACCGACCTCGGGGTCACGGCTCCCTCGGTGCTCGAGATCCGGCTTCCGGCCGACCTCGTCGCCGGGTGCGACCTCGTCACCACCGCGGAGCTCGAACCCACCCTCGGCCGGGCGGGATCGGTCCAGATCTTCGCCCAGACGACCCGGCCGACCCTCGCCGGTGCCGACCCGGGCACCGAGTTCCTCGTGGGACCCGATGGTCCGTCGCGGCAGCGTCTCGAGCAGTCGCTCGACGGATTCCGTCAGCTCTTCCCGGCCGCGCTCTGCTACCAGCGGATTGTCCCGATCGACGAGGCCGTCACCCTGACCCTTTACCACCGGGAGGACGAACCGTTGCGACGCCTGTTCCTCACGACATCGGAGGCGGCCGAGCTGGACCGCCTCTGGGACGAGCTGTTCTTCGTCAGCCGGGAACCGGTGCTGCTCCAGGCCGCCTTCGAGCAGATCTACGAGTACGCGACCCAGGACCGGCCCGACATGGTCAAGGCGTTCACCCCGATGCGGGAACCGATCCGACAGCGGACGGCGGCGTTCCGCCAACGGGAGATCGAGGCCGAGCCCCGGCAACTCGAGTCGGTCCTCGGCTTCGCCACCAAGGCGTTCCGACATCCCCTGGGCACCCGCGAAACCGCGGAGCTCCGGGACCTCTACACCACACTGCGGAAACAGGAGATCCCCCATCGGGAGGCGATCGAGCTGACCCTCGCCCGGATTCTGGTGTCGCCGTCGTTCCTGTACCGCTTCGAGGAGCCCGCACCGGGAACCCAACCCCGCCCGGTGTCGGCCTGGGAGCTGGCCACCCGCCTGAGCTATTTCCTGTGGTCCTCGACGCCCGACGACGAGCTCTGGGCCGCCGCCCAATCGGGCGACCTGCTCAAACCCGACGTCCTGGCCCGCCAGGCTCGACGGATGCTTCAGAGCCCCAAGGTCCGACGCCTTGCCGAAGAATTCGGCTGCGCCTGGCTGCATCTCCACGGATTCGCGACTCTCGACGAGAAGAGCGAGCGGCACTTCCCCACCTTCGCAGCGGTGCGCGGGGCGATGTACGAGGAGTCGGTCCAGACCTTCATCGACCTTTTCCGGAACAACCGTTCCGTCCTGACCCTGCTGTCGGCCGACCACACCTTCCTGAACGAGGCGCTGGCCCACCACTATGGGATCCCGAACGTGGTCGGGCCGGAATGGCGTCGGGTCGATGGCGTCGCCGCCCATGGCCGAGGCGGGATCCTCACCCAGGCCGCCGTGCTGACGAAGCAGTCGGGGGCCTCACGGACCAGTCCGATCCTACGCGGCAACTGGCTGTGCGAGACCGTCCTTGGCGAACGGCTGCCGCGTCCGCCCAAGGACGTGCCGGTGCTGCCCGAGGAACCGCCCGCGGGACTCTCCGAACGCGCCCTGACCGAACAACACACCCGCGATCCCCGGTGCGCGGGCTGCCATGCACGGTTCGACCCCTACGGGTTCTCGCTCGAGGCCTACGACGCCATCGGACGGCGCCGCTCCACCGACGCCGCCGGAAACCCCATCGACACCCGGGTTCGACTCGCCAACCAGACCGAGTTCGACGGACTCCCAGGCCTCCGCCACTACCTGCTCACCGAGAAGCGCGAGGCATTCCTGCGACAGTTCGAACGTAAGCTCCTCGGGTACGCCCTCGGCCGGAGCGTCCAGCTCTCCGACGAACCCCTTCTCCGCTCGATCTCCGAGCGGCTGCGGCGCCGCGACCACCCGGTCGCCGAGGTCGTCGAACTCATCATCCGGAGTCCCCAGTTCCGCGAGATCCGCGGCCGTGATTCCATCGCACAGGATTGACCCCATGAACACCCACCACTTCTCCCGCAGGAATTTCCTCCGAGGCGTCGGCGTCACCATGGCCCTGCCATGGATGGAGTCCGTGACCGTGTGGGGCGACACCGCCACCTCGGCCAAGGTCCCTTCAAGCCATGCGCCGGTCCGGATGGCGGTTCTCTTCTCAGGCAACGGCTTCCACTCCAAGGAATGGTGGGCGAAGGGAGAAGGACGCCAGATGGAGCTGGGCAAGGTCCTCGCACCGCTTCATCCGCATCGCGAGAAGCTCCTGTTCCTCCGGGGCCTCTACAACGCCGAGGCCATGAAGGGGAACATCCACAGCTCCCAGACGGGCAACCTGCTTTCCGGGGCGCCCCTCGCCTCGGGAGGCGAGATCCGATCCGGGACCAGCATCGATCAGCTCGTCGCCCAGCGGCACGGACGCTCCACCAAGGTGCCAAGCCTCGTCCTCGGCTGCGAGAAGTCGAACCCGTCGGTCCACAAGAACTACTCGATGCTCTACAGCTCCCACATCTCGTGGAGCTCCCCGACCACCCCGACGCCCCTCGAACTGTATCCGGCCCTGGCCTTCGACCGACTGTTCAAGGACGACGCCAGCCGCGGCGACCAAAGCGTTCTGGATGCCGTGCTGGACGACGCGAAGGACTTCCGGCGACGCATCAGCAGCGCCGACCAGCGGAAGCTCGACGAGTACCTCGACTCCGTCCGCGAGGTCGAACAACGCCTCGAGGCCTCCGGAAAGAAGGGGGAGCTCCAAGGATGGCGACCGACACTGTCGGCCCCCAACATCCCGCGTCCCCCCAACGGCATCCCTCAGGACATCGCCGAGCACATGCGGCTGATGTGCGACATCGTGGCGCTGGGGTTCCAGACCGACACCACCCGGATCGCGACCCTGAAGCTGAACAACGACCACAGTTCGCTGCGGTTTCCCAACCTCGGTGTGGACTACATGATCCACCATCTCCTTTCGCACAGCGACACCGAGGACTGGCTCAAGGTGAACCAGTTCTTCCTGCAGCAGCTGGCCTATCTGGCCACAAAACTAGACTCGATCCGGGAAGGCGAGCGCACGCTGCTCGACAACTCGATGCTCCTCTACTGTTCGAGCATGATGACCGGCAACCACAACAACGACCAGTTGCCCGTGGTGCTGCTCGGAGGAGGAGGCGGGAAGATCCGAGGCGGGCGCATCCTCGACTACACCGGCAAGCCCAACCGCCAGCTGTGCAACCTGTACCTCTCGATGCTCGACACGTGCGACATCCACCTCGATGCCTTCGGGGATTCCACAGGGCGTCTCGCAGAGGTCTGAACTGGAGCAACCCTAAGCCGCAGGGGTCGGTGGAGGCAGCGGGTCACGATCTGGTGACGATCCCCTTGGACCCACCGGAGCGATTACAATGGCACTGCACCTGCTTGGAACTTTCCTCATGCCGATTCCATTCCAGATCCACAACCCACGACGCGTCAAAAGGTTGCAACAGATGATCCCAGGACTGTCCCTGCTGCTGGGACTCCTGCAGTGGGTCGCATCTGCCGAGAGCGGTCCTCGAAGTCACGATACTACGCCGGGAGATCGGACCGGAAACTCCCCGGAGATCGCGCTCGCCCCCGGAGATCTCGATGGGGACGGGTTGGACGACTTCGTAGAACTCCGCTTCGGAAGCGACCCGACCAAGAAGGACACCGACGGAGACGGCTGGGATGACAAGGCAGAGTTCGATGCCAAGACCTTGCCACGAAACAAGGACAGCTTCCCCCTCTTCACCCTCCTCGCCAAAGACCAGCAGCTGCTCGCCAACGACCTGATGTTGCTGAGGGTCCGGATCCTCACGAACGGAATCGTCACCACCAACCTCACCGTCGTCACCAACGAGACCCCCGTCCCCATCGGCAAGCCGGTCGACACCGATGGAGATGGCATCGACGACGGATGCGACATCGACGGAGACGGTGCGCCGGACGTACCAGGTTCCTGTCCGGAGAGCTTGATCACAACGAATCGGGAAACCGTCACGAACTACGTCGCCTTCCAGTGGTTCCACGGAACCAACCGACTGGAGTCCCAAACCAACGCCTCCCTGGTTCTTCATCGGGTCCGCACCAACGAGGCCGGCACCTATTCACTCAAGGCAACCTTGGTGAAGAGCTTCCAGACCAGCGAAGCGATCCCGGTTTCCGTGCTGGACCTGGCTCCGCGGATTCGTCTGCTCCAGCCGGCCGGTCGGGTTCTCGCCTGGGGCACCAACCAATTCGGACAGACCAACGTGCCGTTCAGCGTGGGCGACAGCATCAGCCTCGCCGCTGGCTACGGTCATTCCGCTGCGCTGGCCGAAACAGGTCGCGTCATCCCTTGGGGGACCAACGACCTGGGACAGCTCCTCGTGCCGGCCGATGCCACCAATCTCGTGTCGCTCTCCGCCGGAGCCTCCCAGACCATGGGTCTCCGGACCGACGGCACCGTGGTCCATTGGGGCACCAATGCCTACCCAGGCGCTTCCAAGCCGGAATCCCTCGACCATGTCGTGGAAATCTCGCAGGGCTACTTCCATTCCGTTGCCCTCCGTGACGACGGAACCGTGGTGTGCTGGGGGGACGACACCTTCGGACAATGCCAGGTTCCTGAGAATATCGGCCGCATCGTCGCCATCGCCGCGGGAGGACTCCATACCCTCGCCCTGACGGCGGACGGCAAGGTGGTGGCTTGGGGTGGCAACCACGCTGGACAATGCGAGGTGCCCAAGGACCTCGAGGAAGCGGGGCTCGTGGCGGCCGGCGGAAACCACTCGATCGCCATCCTCCGCAACGGCGCCGTCGTTGCCTGGGGCGACAATTCACTCGGACAGCTGAGGGTGCCTGCCACCGCGAAGAGCGTCGTCTCCGCGTCGGGAGGATTCGATTTTACCGCAGTCGCGAGGGCCGAAGGACTCGTCGACATCTGGCCCAACCTCAAGAACGGACTCCTGCCGGTCCCCGCCGGCGTCTCCAACATCGCCCTCGTTGAATCGGGCTACTTCCACGTCCTGGCGCTGCAGGGTCGCGAAGACGCGGACAACGATGGCCTCGACAATCTCGCCGAGCTTCGACGGAAGACCGATCCGAAGGTATCCGACACCGACGGCGACGGACTGTGGGATGGCATCGAGGCGCGGTTGGAGTTGGATCCAAGAAATGCGGATACCGACGGCGATGGCTTGCATGACTGGATTGAACTCCAGGAGGGATTCGATCCCCGAACGCCAACAGAGTCTCCTGATGCCTCGCTCTGGATCCACCCGGCGCTTCAGTTGGACCTCTTCGGTGTCGACGGATCCCCATACCAGCTCGAGCGGTCCCGTGACGGGGCGGGGTGGGAGGCCGAAGGTGCAGCCTTCCGACTTAGTGGCTGGTCACGACGCCTGGTCGCCCCTCCCGAAGGCATCGCCAGCTACAGACTCCGACGACTCGAACCACTGCCGGTAATCGAAACCCAGACCGCGCCCCCGGTCATCGGGACTGTCCGGGTGCTGGGTGACTCCTCTCTGGAACAGAATCGGGTGCCCAACACTGTGGTTGACGTCCGGTCCCTGTCCGCTGGGGCCTGGCACACCCTCGCGCTCCGCACGGACGGAACTGTGCTGGGCTGGGGCTCGAACTCCGACGGGGAATGCAACCCACCGGCAGGGATGGGATCTGTCCGTGCACTGGCCGCGGGCGGACATTTTTCCCTCGCATTCCTTGAAGACGGAACGGTGATCGGCTGGGGACGCAACGACCTCGGCCAGATCTCCCCGCCAACCTTCACGGCTCCAGTCGCCCAGATCGCGGCCGGATTCAGCCATGGCCTGGCCAGGCTTGCGGACGGAACGGTGATCGGCTGGGGACGCAATGACTTTGGCCAGGCGACGCCTCCGCAGGGACTCCACAGCGTCGTTGCAATCGATGCCGGCTTCGACCATTCGGTGGCCCTCCGTGGCGACGGCACGGTGGTAAGTTGGGGCGCCAACACCTTCGGACAATCGCGTCCCCCTGAAGGACTCGGAAGGGTCCGGGCCATCGCGGCGGGTGCAGACCACACCCTTGCCGTGCTCGAAGACGGACGGGTCGTGGGATGGGGCAACAACGAGGATGGGCAAGCGAGCCCGCCCGCGGATCTTCGGGACGTGGTGGCCGTCGATGCCGCCTATCACCGCAGCGTGGCCTGGACCGCTTCGGGGAAGGTTGTGGTCTGGGGCGCTGATGCCCAACGGATCCAGAATGAGCTCCAGGCACTCGGTCCAATCCAGTCGGTGTCGACCGGCGGGTTCCATATCGCGGTTCTGACCCAGCCGTCTGACCAAGACGGAGATGGGCTCGATGCGCGATTGGAGGAAAAGCTGAAGACGAGCCCGGAGAATCAGGACACCGATGGGGACGGACTCGGGGACCTCCTCGAATACCTGTTCGGGTTCAACCCGCTCGTCCCAGACCAAGCGCCTGATACCACGGTCCGATCCGGATTCGCGGTTCGTCTCCGATATTTCACCGTTCCTTCAGGCATCTACCGACTGAGCTCCTCCACGGACCTGCAGTCTTGGACGCTGATTGGCGATCCCATCCAAAAGACGGGAGGCTACTCCGAGCGCCTGCTAGAGGCTGGTCAGGTCCAGACCTACTATCGGCTGGAACGGGCCCCGCAGGAATTTTGAGACTGAAATCTGCGACCCGAAGGGATTCGTGTGCCAAGAGGTGAAGGAACCTCGGGGTCAGTTCGTAGTTCTGCGACGTTCCGCAGCTCTCGCGAACGGATAGTAGATCGCCATCGCGAGGACGATTGAAACCGCACCCCAGACCGCCGCACGCCAGTCGCCCCCCGTGGCCAGGAAATGACCGATGATCGGAGGGGTGGTCCATGGGACATTCACAAAGGGTCGCCGGACCAGACCCCAGTCCATGAGCAGATAGCTGCAGGTGGTCAGGACCAGCGCGTTGACGATGTACGGCACCATGAACACCGGGTTCAGTACGATCGGGAACCCGAAGAAGATCGGCTCGTTGATCTGGAAGATCTGGGTCGGCAACGACAGCCGACTGATCTTCCGGTAGCCCGCATCGCGGGAGTTCAGCATCACCAGCGCCAGCGCGATCGTGGCCCCGGTTCCTCCGACGTTCACGAACGTCGTGAAGAAGCCGAGCGCCGTGATGTAGGGCAGTGGCAGCCCCTTGGACATCGCCTCCACGTTGGCGCCGAGATACTGGAGAAAGACGGCTCCAACGATCGCGTCGAGGGTGTTGTCCCCATTGATGCCCACCGACCACAGCAGGGTGACGAGGAACGCGAACAGGAGGATCCCGGGCAGCGTGTTGAGCGCGACCAGCAGGGGTGAGAACGCCTTCTGGATCCCGGCATTGATGTCGAGCCCGGCCCCGAACCGGAGGGCCCAGAAGAGCACCACGAGAAAGATCATCGGGGTGAGCGACACGAACGATTCATAGACCACCGGAGGCACGTTCCGGGGGAGCCGGATCACGAGATTGGCCCGGTGGAAGGCCCGCTGCACGGCGACACAGACGAGGGCGATGAGGATCGCCGTGAACAGCCCCTGCGACCCCAGCCCCTCCATCGCGAGGGTCAGGTCCTCGCGGCGGATCTGGATCATCAGGAACACCAGCGTGGCCATCGACCCGCTCACGGGCGGCTCGAGTCCGAATTGCTTGGCGAGCTCGTAGGCGACCGAAAAGCAGACGAAGACCGCCAGCAGGCCAAAGGTTGCGGTCACCGGGATCTGCAGCAGCTGGGAATACGGGGCGATGCGGGCCTCCCAGCCCGGGAACGGCAGGTAGACCACCGCCGTGAACAGCCCCCCCAGGATCGTGAGCGGGGCCACCGACACCATCCCGTTCCGGATCGCCGCCATGTAGGGGTTCTCCCCGACGGCGGTCAGGAACGGGACCAGCCAGCGGTTCAGGAATTCGAGCAGGCGATGCATGATGGGAACGCGCTCAGGAAAACCGCATCCCCATGTAGAGGCAACCTCCGGTACCCTCGCCGACCCGGATGAGATCCCGGAATCCGAGGTGTCGGTAAAACCCCTGGGCGGCGACGTTCACCAGGCTGACCCCCAGATGAGCCCCGGGTGAACCGTGGGACCGAAGCCGTTCCATCACCCCCTGCAACATCACGCGTCCCAACCCCCTCCCCTGAGCCCGGTCCAGCAGATCGATATGGAGATGCGACGGATACTCGCCGTAGGGCTCAGGACAGAAGTAGTCGGGGCTGTGATACCACGAGTGGACCTGTTGGGTCCGGGACCAGCCCGTCGGCTCCCCGACGGGCATCGGGTACCGGGCACACAGATCGGGACGCCATTCCGTGTCGTATCGGGCGTAGAACGTCTTCGAGTCGAAGGCGCCCAGGGCATACCCACAGAGGCCATGGTCGTCCTCCACCACCAGACCGAACTCGGGCTCGAAGGCGAGGTAGGGTCCCACAAAGATCCGGCCCAACGCATCGGGGTCGTCCCGGTAGAACGGCTCGCCATCGCGACCGTAGTCGCCGGTCTTGAGACAGACATGGTAGGTGCCGGCCTCGTCGCCCGGCCTCACAGGACGGATGTGGAAGGGGGTCATCGGGAGAACAGCTGGGCGGTGGCAAACTCGGGGTCGGCAGGGGATCTCGAGACCAGTGCCCCGTCGTCCCGCTGCACCCAAAGGCGCTGGAGGTTGGCTGCCATGGATCCCCGGTAGGTCCGAGGTTGATGGAAGTCCGAGGCGAAGAGCTGGCCTTTGCGGGCTGGATCGGAGTGCCAGGCCCAATACCGCTCCAGCAGGTCGAGTTCCTCCCGAAGTTCCCAGATCCGACGCCCCATGGCGTTGAACAAGGACCTGTCCCTCAATTCGGTCAGCCGGACGCAGAGTTCACGGAGCCGGGCGACACCCGTCCGGAGGCGTTCCCCGGCCTGGCCCCAACCGGAGGGATCCCGAGGCATCAGATCGAAGGCGAGCCGGAACAGCTCCTTCGCCTCAGGACCCAGCCCGTAGGGCAGGTAGAAGCAGTCCATCAACAGAACGAGATCAGGGAGTTCGATCGGTTTTCCGACCGAGGCAAAACCCGGAAGCCACGAACGGAGACTCTCCAGGTAGGCGGCCCGGGGATCCCAGGCACCCTCGCATCGCACGAACGCCCCGAGGGTCTCGAAGGCCACACGGTTGAGGGGATACTCGGTGTTCGGGTTGGTGAGGATTCCGGAGAGTTCACTTCGAAGTTCAGGCGAACGACCCGAGTAGGGCCCGCAGAAGAAACGGTGTCCGTCGTAGTCGTTGGCGTGAAGGTTGTCCCACAGCAGCGGTTTTCGACGAATCAACCGGGCCAGCTCCCGGATGTGGGCGACAGAGATCTCCTCCGAGACAATCTCCGGACCGGTCCAGAAGATGTCGATCTGCGGGTCCAGTTCGCGTCCGACAGTCGCGAGATAGTCCGGTCCGCCCAGCTGTCGGCTCGCCATCCGACCGCAGTAGGGTGTCGGGCAGAACAGGAACCGTCCACCCGGGCTCCGCGACTGGACCCAGCGGAACACCTCATTCGCAACCCCGGCGTGGGCTGAGGCGAAGGACCCCCAGCGTTCCCGATCCTCGGGGTGCATCACGTCCGGGATGTCGTCGAACAAAAGGCAGAAGTCACGGCATCCCAGGTCCATCAACTGCGAGAACCGCCGCAGGATGGCTTCGACGTCGCCGCGATGGGCATAACGGATGTCGAGTCCTGGACCGAGGGCATAGATGAACCGGATGCCACCCTCTGCACAGGACCTGATGAAGCGTCCCAGCGTCTCCGCGTGGGCTCTGCCGTAGGGTTCCCTCCAAAGGGCCCGGTGATGCAGGTCATCCTTGGGACCATAGAGGTAGGTGTTGAAGCCCCACCCTGGGGCATGGTCGAGCAGGTCGGCCCGTTCCGCTGGGTTCCAAAGAGCGCCATAGAATCCCTCGATGACTCCCGTAAGGAACGTCGTGTCGTTGGTCGTGGACATGGTGGAAATCCGAGAACCCACGCTAGGCACTGGGCGTCGACCAAGGCAAGCGAAGGACCAAAGGCTGTCCTGACTCTTTGAAAATGTCCCCATGGGGCTGGCGCCGCAGCGCGTCGCGCGCCCATGAAAGGACATCTGCGAATGAGAGCGAAGGAGCGCCGCCGTTTGGCGGTGCTGAGCGAGTGGCAGGCCGGGCGGCTGAAGATGGTGGCAGCAGGCGAGGCCATGGGGGTCAGCTACCGTCAGGCCAAGCGGATTGGACGGCGCTACCGGCAACAGGGCGCCGGTGGTCTGGTGCATCGACTACGCGGCCGGCACGAAGGACGAAGGCGACACGAGGAGCGGAGATTAGGGCCAGGTCATCTATTGCAGGTCAGGTGCGGGGCCAGGTCATCTATCACTAGATTTAGGGATGGGCTGGGCATGGCGTGAGTGGCTGCGACCATGATGGAGTGGTGGGCATGCGA
>Ga0172372_10003294_pt1 | contig 23860 bp, 18 predicted proteins | sample LakKiv5m_2_FD_114544 | JGI IMG/M metagenome (GOLD analysis project Ga0172372, IMG submission 114544) | Freshwater microbial communities from Kabuno Bay, South-Kivu, Congo - kab_092012_9.5m | ecosystem: Environmental > Aquatic > Freshwater > Lake | place: Democratic Republic of the Congo...
CTGCTCGCTAGTTTGCCCCCGACCCCTCGGAGGTGCCCGTGACATCCCCCTCTTCCGATCGCAAGAAAGTGACCGTTCCCGACGTCGTCGGTTGGCCCGATGCCGGGCGTCGAATCTCGATGATCACCGCGTACGACGTCACCTTCGCGCGTCTCGTGGACGAGGCGGGTGTCGACATGATCCTCGTGGGTGACTCGGTGGGCATGGTGGTGGCCGGCCAGAAGAACACCCTGCCGGTCGAACTCGACGAAATGTGTTACCACGTGCGTTCCGTCGCCCGCGCCAACCCGAAGGCGATGGTGGTCGGCGATCTTCCGTTCGGCTCGTATCAGGTTTCTCCATCGCAGGCGGTCGAGTCCTCCATCCGTCTGGTGAAGGCCGGCGCCGAGGCCGTCAAACTCGAGGGTGGCGTCACCATGTCCGACACCATCCGAGCGATCTCCGACGTCGACGTGCCGGTGATGGGCCACATCGGCCTGACTCCGCAGAGCTACCACCGCATGGGCGGACACCGCGTGCAGGGCCGACGTTCCGGGTTCGAGGCCGGGGGACGCGAACGTCTTCTCGAGGACGCGCACGCCGTCGAACAGGCCGGAGCGTTCGCGGTGGTGATCGAGGGAGTTCCGCGCGACCTCGCCGCCGAGATCACCGAGAAGCTGTCGATCCCCACCATCGGCATCGGTGCCGGCCCCTGGTGCGACGGACAGGTGCTGGTGTTGCACGACGTGCTCGGCCTCACGCCGTCGCGCCTCAAGTTCACCAAGCAGTACGCCGAACTGCGCGGCGCGGTGATCGACGCGACTCGGTCGTACGTCGACGAAGTCTCCTCCGGCGCCTGGCCGGACCTCGAGCACTCGTTCGACTGACGTCCTCGATCCGTTCATGTTGGTCATTTGCGATCCGCGCGAGATGCGTCATTTCGCGGATCGGAGCTCCCTGGTTCTCGTTCCCACCATGGGCGCGCTTCACGCCGGGCACGCCGAGTTGATCTCGCGGGCCGGCCACGCGGCCGATCGGAACGGCTCACTCGTCGCCGTGTCGATCTTCGTGAATCCTCTCCAGTTCGGCGACGTCGCGGACTACGAGAACTATCCGAACACCTTCGACGCCGACCTCGACCTGTGTCGTCGGCAAGGAGTGTCCGTGGTGTACGCGCCGGACACCCGACGGCTGTATCCCGACGGTTTCTCCACGAAGGTGTCGGTTTCGGGAGTGTCGGAACACTGGGAGGGGGAATCCCGATCGGGGCATTTCGACGGCGTGGCCACGGTGGTCACCAAACTCTTCGCGGCCTGCCGCCCCTCGGTCGCCGTCTTCGGACGCAAGGATCTGCAACAGGTCGCCGTGGTACGCCGTCTCGTTCTCGATCTGGATCTCGGTGTCGAGATCGAGGTGGTACCCACGGTTCGCGACCCCGATGGTCTGGCCATCTCCAGCCGCAACGTGCGTCTGACCGCCGAAGGGCGTCGTCGCGCGCTGGTGCTGCCCCGCGCCCTGATCGAAGGACTCGGCGTGGCTCGCCGCGAGGGCGTGCCGGCGGCTCGACGCCGCATGGCCGACCGGATTCGTGACATCGACGGGGTGTCGCTCGACTACGTCGACTTCGTCGACGACTCCACCATGGAATCCGTCGAATCGCTGGCACCGGGTGTTTCCGCCATCGGTGCCGTCGTCGTCGACGGAGTTCGGCTCATCGACAATCATCCCTTCGGGACCGACTGACGGCACGGACGCCCCCGGTAGCCGATCGTGACGCTTCACCCGAACGAGATCGAGGGTCATCCGAACGAGGTCAACGCGAGGGCGAGCGCGACGGCGTTCAGGATGCCGTGCGCGATCATCGCCGGCCACACCCGTCGCAACATCAGGGTCGCTCCTCCCAGCACCATGCCGACCGTCGACAGGACGAGAACCAAACCGACGTTTCCGACTCCCCTCATCGGATCGACGTGCGCGGCTCCGAACAGGATGCCTTGCAGAACGACGGCAGCCGAATGCCCCATGGTGCCCACCAACGAACGGAGCACGACGCCCCGGAAGAGCAACTCCTCCACGATCGGTGCGACGAGAACGCCGATGACGAGCACCGAGATCAAATAGTCGCGCGGCAGTTCTCCCGAATCGAGATCCTCGATGTTCCCGGTGAACGGAATTCCGGTCGCGACGACGACCAGGGCCACCACCACCTGACCGACCACGCACGACAACCACACGACCGGACCCCAACCGAGATCCGACATCCTCCAACGTCCGGCGAACCACAACCGCGAGCAACCGGCGCGCCGCCCGACCACGAGAGCCACCACGAGGGGCGGTCCGTAGCCGACCGTTGCTCCGATCGCCACGAACACCACGATCGGCCAGTCGAAGGTGAGCAGGAGGTCGATCAGGATTCGACTCGCGATCAGCGAGATGAACAGAACGGCCACGACGATCGCACCGGCGCGAAGTGGTAGCGGCTCGAACTCTTCCCCGCGTCCCGGAGCGACCGTCTCGGTCCAACCGGTTCCGTTCCACCACCGAAGGTCACCGGGTCGGTCAGCGCCGGAAGCACGCCGGTACGGGCGCCGTTTCGACCAGGGATCCGGATACCAGCCTGGTTCGACCCGACCATCGGAGGACATCGCCCCAATCTACGAAGACCCGACTACCGTCGAAGCGTGCGCCGAAGCTGTCTGTGGAGCGATTCGATGGAGCGACCGCGGTTGGACCCGGCGACGCGTGGTTCGACGCCGTTGCCCGCGTCCGATGTCGATCTCCTGATCGTCGGTGCCGGCTTCACGGGACTCTGGACCGCCTGGTTCCACTCGCAACTGGAACCCGGTCGATCCATTCTCGTGATCGACTCCGAGGAGGTCGGCCACGGTGCGAGCGGTCGCAACGGCGGATGGTGCTCGTCGTACCTGCCGATGTCGCTCGATCGGATCGCGGCACTCTCCGACACCTCCACCGCGACACGTCTCCAGCGGATCATGCATTCGACCGTGGACCAGATCGGCGACTTCGCGACGCGACACGGAATCGACTGCGACTGGGCCAAGGGGGGCGCCATCACGGCGGCCCGCACGCCGCAACAGGAGACTCGTCTCCGGGACATGGTCGAGGAGGCTCGCCGTTTCGCTCTCGGTGACGAGCACGTGCGGCCCCTCGACCGGAACGAGACCGAACGCGTGGTGCGCATGAACGGCGCGCGTCGGTCGGTTCTGCAACCGGCCTGCGCCGCGATCCATCCCGGAAAACTCGTGCACGGTCTGGCCGAGGCTCTACGTCGACGGGGCGTGTCGATCATCGAAGGCGTGCGGCTGACCGAACTGGCGCCTCGGGTCGCGACGGTCCGGGCCGCCGGAACGTCGACCAGGATTGGGGCGGGGTCGATCGCGCTGTGCACCGAGGCCTGGACGTCCGGTTTCGCGGACCGGAAACGAGGTTCCCTCCCGCTCTACTCCATGATGATCGCGACCGAGCCGATACCTCGCGAGACCTGGGACGAGATCGGACTCGACCAGAGAACCGTCTTCGCCGACGGCCGGCGCTTGATCATCTACGGCCAGCGGACGGTCGACGATCGCATCGCCTTCGGCGGTCGCGGAGCCTCGTATCACTGGGGATCGCGGATCGAGCCCCGCTTCGATTTCGACAACGAAGTGGCCGGACATTTGCGGCGGCAGTTGGTGGAACTGTTTCCGGGCCTGTCGGACACCGTGATCACCCATCACTGGGGTGGGCCGCTCGCGGCGGCCCGTGACTGGACGATGTCGGTGGAGTGGGATCAGCGAACGGGACTGGGGCGCGCGGGCAACTACGTCGGCGACGGGGTCGCGAGCTCGCATCTCGCCGGTCGCATCCTCGCCGAGGCGATCTTGGGCCTCGACACCGAACACACGTCGCTTCCCGTTCTCGGGCACCGCTCGCCGCGTTGGGAGCCCGAACCATTGCGTTGGCTCGGTATCAACGCGATGACGAAACTCGCCGGCTCCATCGACCAGCGCGAGGCGAAGTCGACCGCGGGGACCGTGCGCGGATCTCGACTGCTCGATCGCCTCACCGGGGGCTAGCGACGCTGTCGCGGGTCGCGGTGCCGCGCCAGATACCTGATCGTGTAGACACCGTCGCCGGACAAGATGCCTCCCCGACCGAACAGGCGGCCCGCCTGCCAGTTCGAGAGTCCGAGTTCGGGACGGCCGAGCGCGTACTGTCCATCGACCCAGCGCGTGAATCCGTCGCCGACGAAGGGCGCGTTCGAGAAGCGGTAGAAGTCGGACAGGGCTTCGGGGTCCCCCGACAACACCGAGACCACGAATCGCGGCGCGTGGAGATCGAACAACGCGATGGCCTCGCGGCGATCGGCGGCCATCACCACCGACAACTCGGGACGGTCCTCCCATTCCCATTCAACCGACAAGAAGTCGTCCGAGTCGTGCTCGACGATGCGCTCGGGGCCGGGCAGGCCGACCGATTCGCGCCGACGAACGTGCACGATCGCCGAGTCGTGTCCCCGACGCCGCGCGGCGAGGTCGGCGGCCGCCACCACCTCATGCACGTGGGCGCCGTTCACGCAGACGACGACGTTGGCGGTGTTGCACACCTTGCGGTCGAGGGAGGCCTCCACCGGTGACGTGACCCGCGCCGATTCGGCACTCGCCTCCACGATCACCCACGCACCTCCGGTGCCGTGCAAGCTGACGGGAATGCCCGACTGCCGGGCCACCGATCCGAGCAATGCGACCGCCTCCCCGCTGCCTCGCGCCACGGCGAGAGCCAGCCGAGCGTCGGAGAACAGCGCGAGGCCCGCGGCGCGATCCGGCGACTCGACCAGGCTCACGCAACCATCGGGAAGGCCGGACTGGCGCAACGCCGGACGCACGATCGAGTCCATGATCGCGCGCGCCGTTCCGAGCGCGTCGCTGCCGATCCTGAAGACGACGCTGTTGCCACCCCGCAGAACCCCGGTGGCGTCGGCGAAGACGTTCGGCCTCCCCTCGAAGACGAATCCGACGACTCCGAGCGGCGCCCGTCTCTCCTCGACCGTCCAGACCTCGTGTTCGACGGTCGACACCACGCGGTCGGGTCGAACCTCGATGTCCCGCCACATCCGCAGCGCCTCGACCATTCCCGTTCGCATGACCGGCGTCAGTTCGAGGCGGGTGGTCGAGCGACCCTTGGCGCGGGCGGCCTCCACGTCGGCGCGATTGGCCGTGGCGATCGAGGTGAACGTCTCGTCGTCCTCGAGACCCCGCGCGAAGAGTTCGTAGAACCGGGTCGTCGCATCCGCCGGGACTTCGGCGAGTTTCTCGAAGCCGTCGACCGCACGGTCCACCGCTCCGCGGACGACATCGGAAACCGCGGCGGGCACCCGGATGAGCTCACCGGAGGACTGGACGACGATCAGCGAATCGCCACTCGCGAAGTCGCGGGCGAGTTCTTCCCCGACCACCGCCTCCCGGTCGCCACCGAACGGAATTCGCGAACCCGCCACGAGGCGTTCGAGACGGCTGGTCGACACGTCGATAGCGTACGACGACGAATGGACCAGCGAACAGTCGACGACGATCTCTACTTCCGCCAATTGCTGTCCGGTCACGACTTCGCCGTCGATGACGGCTTGGCGCACCAGATGGCGAACTTCGTCTACCTGATCGGCGATCGAACGACCGGAGAATGTCTGGTCGTCGATCCGGCCTACGGCGTCGACGACCTCCGCGCCATCGCCGAACAGGACGGAATGCGAATCACCGGCGTGCTGGCCACCCACTACCACCCCGATCACGTGGGTGGATCGATGATGGGCCACCGCATCGAAGGAATCACCCGTCTTCTCGAGACTTGCCCGGTGCCCGTTCACGTGAACGCGCTCGAAGCACCCTGGGTCGAACGTACGACCGGAGTGGGACGCACCGATCTCGTGGCCCATCAGCCCGGCGATGTCGTCAGGGTGGGAGGTGTCGACGTCGAACTCGTCCACACCCCGGGACACACGCCCGGTAGTCAGTGCTTCCACGTCCGGGGCCGACTGGTCTCGGGCGACACGTTGTTCCTGGACGGGTGCGGTCGCACCGACCTACCGGGAAGCGATCCCTCGGCGATGTTCGACAGTCTCCGACTGCTCGCGTCGCTCCCCGACGACACCGTCATCTATCCCGGCCATCGCTACTCCCCCGCTCCACACGAGGAACTCGCCGAGGTGCGCCGCCACAATTTCGTGTTGAAGCCCGTCGACCGCGAACAGTGGCTCACCATCTTCGGCGGCCACTAACCGACGATCCCGCCCACCGCGGCCGCCACCGCCGACGCACCGGCCACCGCCAACAGACCGAGGACGACTCGTCGGGCCGCCTCCTCGGTCACCCTCGGTTGGAGTCGATGACCCCCGACGGCTCCGATCGCGATGGCGGGCGCGGCAACCAGCGACGTGAGGACTCCGCGTCCACCCACCTCCCGACTGACGAGAAAACCGACCAGTGACATGACCGCGCTGAGGCTGAAGACCAGATTGATCGTGGGACGAAACACCCGCGTCGGAAGGTTCTTGGCCTGCATGATGACGACCAGGGGTGGTCCGTTGGTCGAGACCGAGGCCGCCAACGCGCCACTCAGGACACCAGCCACCACGTCACCAGCCCGGCGATCGTCACGAACGGTGAACCGCACCGCCAACAGGAAAGCCGCGATCAGGACTCCGACACCGACGACGAGCCTCAACAGGTGTTCATCGACCCGGGTGAAGAGGAGCAAGCCGAAGGGCACCCCGAGAGCCGCCGACACGAGCAACCGACGCGCCAACGGACCGTCGATGTGTTGGCGACCGATCACGGCCTGGGCGCCACTCGTGAAGATTCCGAGCATCGTCGCCACCAGGACCGCATCGTGGGTCTCGATGGCCAGCGACATGAGCGGAACCGACAGCAGCGACAATCCGAAGCCGGCGACGGCCTGGGCCGCACCCGCCAGCGCCACGGCCAGGAGGACGATGACGATCTCCATGGCGGCCACCCGACGAGTCTGCCCGACGGCCGGAGACCAGAACCGGGTTTGTTTGACAATTTGTAAACTCGGCACGTGGCCGTGACATCGACCTCCGCACCGTGCCGGATCGACGGTTCTCGGCTCCTGACCCGGATCGACGAACTCGCGACCATCGGAGCCATCGAGGGTGGAGGATGCGCTCGTCTGGCTCTTACCGACGACGATCGGCGAGGGCGCGACCTGGTGGTGTCCTGGATGCGCGACCTCGGTCTCGACATCGACGTCGACGTCGTCGGCAACATCGTCGGTACGTGGCGGGTCGGATCCGGACGCCCGGTGATGACCGGATCGCACATCGACACCGTTCGCACCGGCGGACGATACGACGGGAACCTCGGAGTACTCGCCGGGCTCGAGGTCATCGAATCGCTGATGGCCGTCGATACCCAGCCTCCCCGCCCAATGTCGGTTGCCGTGTTCACCAACGAGGAGGGGGCCCGCTTCCAACCGGACATGCTCGGCTCCCTCGTTTACGTGGGGGGCCTGGCGGTCGAGGAGGCCCTCGACATCCGGGCGATCGACGGTTCCCGACTCGGCGACGAACTGGGGAGAATCGGCTATCAGGGAAGTCGTCCGTGTCCGGCCGCAGCGCCGCACGCCTTCGTGGAACTGCACATCGAGCAAGGACCCGTGTTGGAAGCCGAGGCGATCCGCTTCGGAGCGGTCACGGGAGTGCAGGGCATCTCCTGGCAGGAGGTCGTGATCGAGGGACAAAGCAACCATGCCGGCACGACCCCGATGGGGATGCGCCACGATCCCGCCTACGTCGCGGCGCGGATCGCCGTTTTCCTTCGCGACCTCGCCGTCGAGATCGGTGGAACCCAGGTGTGCACCGTGGGGAAGATCGACCTGCACCCCAACCTCGTCAACGTCGTGCCGCGCTCGGCCCACCTCACTCTCGACGTCCGCAACACCGACGAAGAGATTCTGCGACGAGCCGAGAGCCGGATCGCCGACGAACTCCTTCGCTTGGCCGACGAGGAGGGTGTTCGCATCACCACGCGTTCACTGGCTCGCCTCGCGCCGGTCGATTTCGATCCTCGCGTGGTCGATCTCGTCGAAGCAACGATCGTCGACCATGGTCACTCGGTTCGCCGACTGCCCTCGGGAGCCGGACACGACGCCCAGATGCTCGCGCGGGTGTGTCCCACCGCGATGATCTTCACGCAGTCGCACCTCGGAATCAGCCACAATCCCGCCGAGCACACCGACGCCGCCGATCTGGTGGCCGGAACCGATGTGCTGCTCGACGTGATGTGGCGTCTCGCCCACACCGACTTCGAACCGGCGGACCCTCGATGACGCGCTCGGTGGTCGTGGCCGCCGCCCAGATGGGTCCGATTCAGCGCGCCGAGTCGCGCGAGGCCGTCGTTCGTCGCCTGATCGCACTCCTGCACGAGGCTCACGCGCGGGGGGCCGAACTCGTCGTGTTCCCCGAGTTGGCGCTGACGACGTTCTTCCCCCGCTGGTTCGTCGACGACATCACCCAGGCCGATCACTGGTACGAGACCGCCATGCCGGGTCCGGAGACTCGACCACTCTTCGACGAGGCCCGCCGCCTCGGCGTCGGCTTCAGTCTGGGATACGCCGAACTCACTCCGCCCGACGGGTCGGGGACGAGACACCGCTACAACACGCAGATCCTCGTCGAGCGCGACGGAACGATCGTCGCCCGCTACCACAAGGTGCACATCCCCGGCCACGAACATCACGAACCCGACCGACCGTTCCAGCACGCCGAGCGCTACTACTTCGAGCCGGGACCCGAGGGCTTCGGAGTGTGGAGGGCGTTCGGTGGTCTCGTCGGAATGATGATCTGCAACGACCGACGTTGGCCCGAGTCGTACCGCGAAATGGGACTGCAGGGCGTCGAGTTGATCCTCTGCGGATACAACACCCCGATTCACTACGTACCCGACCCCAGCCAGGACATCCTGCAGGGGTTCCACAACTGTCTCGTGATGCAGTCGGGTGCGTACCAGAACGGAACGTGGGTCGTCGGGGTCGCCAAGGGCGGTGTCGAGGAGGGCGTCGACTCGCTCGGACAGTCGTGCATCGTCGCGCCGAGCGGCCAGATCGTGGCGCAGACGCTCACCACCGACGACGAGGTGATCGTCGCCCGGTGCGATCTCGACTGGTGCCGTCGTTACAAGGGGACGCTGTTCGACTTCGACCGCTACCGCCGACCCGAGGTGTACCGACGAATCACCGATCAACGCGGAGTCGTCGAGCCACCGGTCGAAGGGGGACGTTCATGACTCTGGTTCCCGAATCATCGACCGTCGCCCTGACCGTCAACGGTCGTGCGGTACGGATTCAGGGCGAACACCCGCACCTGCTGTCGGCGCTGCGCGAGGAACTCGACATCACGTCGGCCAAGGACGGCTGCTCGCCGTCGGGTCAGTGCGGTTGCTGCACGGTCCTCGTCGACGGCAAGGTGGTGGTCAGCTGCCAGCAGTCCCTCGAGAAGGTGGCCGGCAAGTCGATCACCACCCTCGAGGGGCTTCCGGAGGACGAACGTCGACGCTTCGCCGACGCGTTCAGCGCGTGCGGCGGACTCCAGTGCGGGTTCTGCATTCCCGGCATCGTCATGCGCGCCAAGGGTCAGATCGACAAGAAGGGCGCGGCACTCACGCGCGAGGAGATGTCGCGTCATCTCGGCGGGAATCTCTGCCGCTGCACCGGCTACGTGAAGGTTCTGGACGCCATCGAGGCGGTGGCCACCGATCGAATCCCGACACCGGTGAAGGTCGGGGGCGTCGGCACCCGCGGCTCGAAGTACGAAGCCGCGGAACTCACCCTCGGAGACCGGGGCTACGTCGACGATCTTCGCGTTCCCGGAATGCTGCACGCCGGACTCCACCTCACCGCGCACGCTCGAGCCGACGTTCTGTCCATCGACGTGTCGACCGCGCGCGCCGTCGAGGGTGTCGTCGCCGTCTTCACCGCGGCCGACATTCCCGGAGATCTCCGGGTCGGCCTCATCCACAAGGACTGGCCGATCATGATCCCGGTGGGCGGTCGCACGAGCTACGCCGGCGACGTGCTGGCGGTGGTGGTCGCCGAGTCGAGGGTCGTGGCCCGCCGGGCCGCGGAATCGATCCAGGTCGAATACTCCCCTCTCGCCCCGGTCACCGACGTCGATTGCGCCCTCTCCGACGAGTCGATCGCCGTCTGGGGAACCGACACCAACGTCCTGAGCCGCAGTGCCTACCGCCGTGGTGACGTCGACGAGCGGCTGGCTGCCTCTCGTCATGTCGTGATCGAGGAGTTCAACACGCAGCGCATCGAGCACGCGTTCCTGGAGCCCGAGAGCACTCTCGCGGTTCCATCGCGGATCGACGGCGTTCGGCATCTGCACGTTCATTCGGGAGGCCAGGGAATCTGGGACGACCGCAACGACATCGCGCGCGTACTCGGCGTGCCCAACGACGCGGTGACGGTCGAATTGATCACCAACGGCGGGGCCTTCGGCGGCAAGGAGGACATGAGCAACCAGGCTCAGACCGCTCTCGCCGCCTGGTTACTCGACCGTCCCGTGAAGTGCACGCTGTCGCGCGAGGAATCCTTCCTCATGCACGCCAAACGCCATCCGATTCGAATGCGCTACGAGGCCGCCTGCGATGACGAGGGACGACTCACCGCGTTGCGGGTCCGCGCCGTCGGCGACAGTGGCGCCTACGCCAGCGTCGGAATGAAGGTTCTCGAACGCATGGCCGGTCACGCCTCCGGGCCGTACCGGGTGCCGTCGATCGACGTCGAAGCCATCGCCGTGCGCACCAACAATCCGGTCTGCGGCGCATTCCGGGGCTTCGGAGCGAACCAGGCCCAGTTCGCCATGGAGGGCGTGCTCGATCGACTCGCCGAGCGGGTCGGCATCTCGGGTTGGGAGATCCGCAAGCGCAACGTCATCCGACCCGGCGAGGTCTGGGGTCCCGGTCAGATCATGGACGGCGGTTGTCTCGGCGCCGAGATCTGCCTCGATGCGGTGTCCGACTCCTACCAGCGGGCCCGGGCCGAGGGCAAGGCGGTCGGCGTCGGACTCGGTCTGAAGAACAGCGGCCTCGGCAACGGTTTCAAGGAGATCACCCGAGCGGTCGTCCACTTCCGACCCGACGGCATCGTCGAGGTCCGACACGGATGGACCGAGATGGGACAAGGAATCAACACCGTCGCCCAGCAGGTGGTGGTCGAGGAGTTGGGGATCGATCCGGATCGCATCCGCGTCCTCGTCGACACCACCCGCGAGCTCGGATTCGGGCAGACCACGGGCAGTCGCGGCACTCTCATGGGAGCCGGAGCCGTCAAGGCCGCGTGTGACGCCGCGCGGTCCGCCGAACTGGCGATCGGCGTCGATCACGTCGGCGAGTATCGGGTCGATTGGACGCAGAAGCTGGGCGAGGTCGAGAACCCGACGATCCACTCCACGTTCGGCTACGCGGCCCAACTGGTGGTGATCGACCGGAGCAACGGGCGCATCGAACGGGTCGTCGCCGCGCACGACGTGGGCCGGGCGGTCAATCCGACACTCTGCGAGGGTCAGATCGAGGGAAGCGTGCACATGGGACTCGGTTACGCACTGACCGAGGACTTCCCCTCCGACCCCGAGACCGGCTTCCCCACCGCTCGCACGTTGCGGGCGCTCGGCATCCTCCGCGCCAAGGACGTCCCCCCGATCGAGGTGATGCTGGTCGAGTCGCCGCAACCCGACGCTCCCTACGGAATCAAGGGCGTCGGCGAGATCGGTCTCGTTCCGACCGCCGGCGCGGTGGCCGCCGCACTCCGCGATCTGGACGGCCACTGGCGCAACCGCCTGCCGATGCGACCGACTTCCCCCGACGAGTGACACCGTGAGTCGAGTGACGCCATGAGTCGAGTGACACCATGAGTCGAGTGACACCATGAGTCGAGTGACACCGTGAGTCGAGTGAAACCATGAGTTCAGTCACCCCGGGACTGGTGTGCGCCCACCATCATCTCTACTCCACGCTCGCTCGCGGAATGCCGGCCCCTCCGGAACGACCCCACGACTTCCTGTCGATTCTCCAACAGATCTGGTGGCGCCTCGATGCGGCCCTCGATCTCGATCTCCTGCACTGGTCGGCCAAGCTCGGAGCGATGGAAGCCCTCATGTCGGGTACCACCGGAGTCGTCGATCATCACGAAAGCCCTTCGGCCATCGAGGGAAGCCTCGACGTCATCGCCGCGGCGTGCGCCGAGGTCGGGGTGCGCGTGTCCTGTTCGTACGGAGTCACCGATCGTCACGGAATCGAGGCTGGACGTCGGGGCCTCGAGGAGAACCGCCGCTACCTGTCGGCGGGTGGACGCGGCATGGTCGGAATCCACGCCGCCTTCACGTGCGGGGACGAACTCCTGAACGACGCCGCCGACCTGGCGGTCGAACTCGGCGTCGGCGTTCACGTGCACGTCGGAGAGGGACCCGATGATCGGGACGCTCCGGCGCGACTCGAGCATCTGGCTCGCGACAACTGGCTCCTCGTTCATTGCGTTCATGTCGACCGACCGCTGAGAGGTCTCGTCGCCCACAACCCGCGCAGCAACATGAACAACTCGGTCGGCTACGCGCGCCCCGCCGCGCGTGCGAACACGACGGTCCTGGGAACCGATGGAATCGGAGCCGACATGCTCGAGGAGTTTCGCCTCGCGTTCGTCGCGCATCGAGCCGACGACCTGTCGGCGTCCCCGGAAACGGCGTGGTCGTGGATGGAGAACGGATGGTTGCTGGTTCCCGAGGCGCGTCACGACACCGTCCGGTGGTCCTACGACCACGCCGATTCGCCGTGGCACGTGGCGTTCACACCTGGCGTCCGTGCTCTCGAGGTGACCCGGTCCGACGGCGAGATGCTCCTGTGCGACGGCCTCCCCACGCGGGTCGATCCCGTCGAGGTGCGGGCCAAGGCCGACGAGGCCGCTCGCCGACTCTTCGCCCGAATCTGACGATCCGACGGGAAGCGATTCCCGTCTCTTGACAAAACGTAAAGGTACGCTGGGAGCATGAGTTCGCGTCAACCGGTGGCCATCTACTTGCAGGACGCACACCCCATTCGCGAGGGCATGGAGTTCGCTCGCTACGCCGAGGCGAAGGGTTTCGATGCGGTGTGGCAGGCCGAGAGTCGTCTCGTCCGCGAGGCAACGGTTCCGATGGCCGCCTTCGCCAGTGTCACCGACCACATCAAGGTCGGCAGTGGCGTCGTCGACTGCTGGAGCCGCAATCCCGCGCGGCTCGCCGCGACGTTCTCGACTCTCGACGATCTCGCTCCCGGTCGGGTGATCCTCGGCATCGGTGCGTGGTGGGATCCGCTGGCCCGCAAGGTGGGCATCGATCGAGCCCGACCGCTGAAGGTCATGCGCGAGATCGTCACCGTGGTGCGCGCACTGCTCAACAACGAGAACGTCACCTACGACGGTGACTACGTGCACCTCGACGGGGTCGAACTCGATTACGTGTATCAGGAACGTCGCCCGAAGGATGTTCCGATCTACATCGGCGCGACCGGCATGCAGATGATGGAGCTGACCGGCGAGATCGCCGACGGTGCGGTTCTCAACTACCTGGTGTCGCCCGACTACAACGATCAGGCCATCGAGGCCCTCGAACGCGGTGCGGCCAAGGCGGGACGCACACTCGACGACATCGACCGTCCCCAGCTCGTCGTGTGCAGCGTCCACGAGGACCGGGAGACCGCGCTCGACATGGCGCGACTGATGGTCACGCAGTATCTGGGCCAGCAGCCCCACATCATGAAGGCCTCCGGAGTCCCTCAATCCTTGCTCGACAAGGTGGGCGAGGTGCTCACGTGGCCGGCGACCCACGAACAGGTCGTCGCCGCCAGCAAACTCGTGCCCGACGAGATCGTCCAGATGCTGACGGCCTCGGGCACCCCAACCGAAGCGCGCGCCAAGGTGGCCCACTACATCGAGCACGGTTGTACCTGCCCGATTCTGTACCCACTCGGCGACGTCAAGGCCATGATCGACGCCTTCAGCGGCTGGGACGGCCGCCCGGGATGAGCGTCGCGACACCCCGTGACCTCGCCGAATTGAGGGCGTTCCGCGGTGAGCACCCGGAGTCGACCTTGCTCGCGGGCGGAACGGACCTGATGGTCGAGATCAATCTCCATGGCCGTCGACCGAACCACGTGGTGTCGCTCGGCGGAATCGCCGAGTTGCGGCGCTGGACGGTCGTCGGTGAACGGCTCCGCATCGGATCGATGGTTCCGTGGGCCGAGATGGAGCTAGGCGATCTCGCCCGACTCGCTCCGGCACTCGCCGAGGCGGCGCGAACGGTCGGTTCTCCGCAGATCAGAGCCGCCGGAACACTCGGCGGAAATCTGGGCACCTGCTCCCCCGCCGGCGATGGCCTGCCGGTTCTGGCGGCCCTCGAGGCCACGATCGAGATCGACGGTCCGGACGGCGCACGAAGCACCTCGTTCGCCGACTTCATGACCGGTGTGAAGCGAAACTCCCTGCGAACCGGCGAGTACGTGGTGGCGGTCGATCTTCCGATCGTCGACGGCTGGCAGGGATACGCCAAGGTGGGCACCCGGAACGCCATGGTGATCGCGACGGCCTCGGTCTGCCTGGTGCGCGACTCGAGGAACGGCACGCTGGCGGTGGCCCTCGGAGCGGTCGGTCCGACGATCATTCGTTGTCACGACGCCGAACGATTCCTCGTCGAACGTCACGATCTGCGCGACTCGACTCCGCCGAACGACGAACTCGTGTCCGAGTTCGGTCGTCTCATCGCCGGGGCGTCGAGACCCATCGACGACCACCGCTCATCCGCCGATTACCGCCGTCACGCGGTTGGGGTGCTCGCTCGACGTCTGCTCGAGAGGTCGTACCCGTGAAATCGCCGTCCGAGGAACCGATGATCACCTCGTCCTACACACTCAGCGTCAACGGTCGTCGCCACGAGATCGACGATTCGTGGATCGGTGAATCGCTCCTGTACGTGCTCCGCGAACGAGCCGGCCTCCCCGGCGCCAAGGGCGCCTGCGAACAAGGAGAATGCGGGAGTTGCACCGTGGTGATCGACGGCCGTGCCGTGTGCTCGTGTCTCGTCATGGCGGCTTCGGTGACCGACTCCGAGATCACGACGGTCGAAGGTCTCGGGCCCGATGGCGCGCTCTCCGATGTCCAGCGCGCGTTTCTCGACGAGGGTGGGGTCCAATGCGGTTTCTGCACCCCCGGATTCATCGTCGCCGTGCATCATCTCCTCGAGCGCGATCCGCAGCCGAGCGATCACGACGTGCGCGAAGCGCTCTCGGGCAACATCTGCCGGTGCACCGGTTACGGGCGGATTCTCGAGGCCGTCCACAACGTCGTTCGACGGAGGAACTCGTGACCACGCGAGTCGCCGCCTCGTCCGGAACGATCGTCGACGAACGGGTGTCGTCGCCACGGCACGGCTCACTCGGCGCGAACGCCGATCGTCCCGATGGCGTCGCCAAGGTTCAGGGTGGCTTCGCCTTCAGCAGCGACATGTGGGCCGAGAACATGCTGTGGGGCGCGACCCTCCGCAGTCCGCATCCCTTCGCGCGGATCGTGTCGATCGACGCGTCCGCCGCTTGGCGCATCCCCGGAGTCGAATCCATCGTCACGTCCGAGGACGTTCCCGGACAGGCGACCTACGGCCTCATCATGCAGGACCAGCCGGTGTTCGCGGCCGTGGGCGACGTCGTCCGTTATTCGGGTGAGCCCATCGCGGCGGTCGCGGCCGACCATCCCGAGACCTGTCGTCGCGCTCTCGCGGCGATCGTCGTCGAGTACGAGATTCTCGATCCGGTCGTCGATCCGGAGCGATGCATCGACGGCACCGCTCCGGACATCCATCCCGCCGGCAACGTCTACCGCCACCAGCGCATCGTGAGCGGCGATCCGGATGTGGTCGGGGACGTCGTGGTGGAGGGCAGTTACGAGATCGGAATGCAGGACCAAGCCTTCCTCGGTCTCGAGGCGGCCCTCGCGATTCCGGATCCCGGAGGTTCGGGCCTCGAACTGTACGTGGCCACCCAGTGGCTGCACGAGGACCGCAAGCAGATCTCCGCCTGTCTCGGACTTCCGGAAGAGAGCGTGCGCCTGGTGCTCGGCGGTGTGGGTGGAGCCTTCGGTGCCCGCGAGGACATCAGCCTCCAGGTGCACACCTGCCTGCTGGCCTTGCGCACCGGACGCCCGGTGCGCATCGCCTACGACCGGCGCGAGAGTTTCTACGGACACGTGCACCGACATCCGGCGCGCATCTGGATGCGACATCACGCGTCACGCGACGGACGCATCGTCAAGGTCGAGGCCCGGATGGTGTTCGACGGTGGCGCCTACTGCAGCACCTCCCCCGCCGTCCTGATCAACGGGATCACCCACGCGCAGGGCCCGTACAAATGCGACAACGCGGTCGTCGACGGTTGGGCGGTTCGCACGAACAATCCTCCGTGCGGCGCCATGCGCGGATTCGGAGTGGTGCAGGCGTGTTACGCGCACGAGAGCCAGATGGACAAGTTGGCCGCCGCCTGCGGCCTCGATCCGGTGTCGATCCGATTGCTGAACGCCATGGAGACCGGTGACCGTCTCATCACCGGCCAAATCGTCGACAGCGTGGCACCCGTCGAGGAGTGCATCCGTCGGACCGCCGAGATTCCGCTGCCCCCCGATCTACCGGACCGGGTGGATGAGCGCGAGTTGCCGGGCGGAACCGGACTCACCGCCGATCGTCGTCACATCCGACGCGGAGTCGGTTGGGGCGTGAGCATCAAGAACCTGATGTACAGCGAGGGTTTCGACGACTACTCGACCGCTCGCTGTCGTCTCGTCGACGGCATCGTCTCGCTGAAGTTCGCGACCGCCGAGGTCGGCCAGGGCTTCGTGATGCTCGCTCAGCAGATCGCCCGCACGGTGATCGGCATCGACGAGGTGGTGCTCGACACCATCGACACCCAGGTGGGCTCGTCCGGATCCACGTCGGCCAGTCGCCAGACCTGGATGAGTGGCGGAGCGGTCAAGAAGGCGTGCGACGCCGTGGCCGCCGGTCTCCTGGCCCACGAGGCCGCCCATCGGGGCGTCGCGGTCGAACGCCTCCACGTCGAGGGAACCGACATCGTCGACCGCGACACGGGCCACCGCCGACCGGCCAAGGAGGCCGCCCGAGGTCTCGAACTCGACGAAACGGTCGAGTACCACCACCCGAAGACCGAGGATCTCGACGAGAACGGTCAGGGCAACTGCCATGTGGCGTTCGCCTTCGTCGCCCATCGGGCCGTTGTCGACGTCGATCCCGATCTGGGTCTCGTGAAGGTCGTGCAGATCGCCACGGCACAGGATGTCGGCCGAGTGCTGAACCCCGTCTCGTGCCTCGGCCAGATCGAGGGCGGCATCGCCCAGGGTCTCGGACTGGCCGTGATGGAGGAGATCGTCGTCGAGAACGGCGAGGTTCGCAACCCTTCCTTCACCGATTATCTGCTGCCCACCTTCCTCGACGCCCCCGCGGTGGAGGCGGTGTTCGTGGAGCAACACGAACCCAAGTCGCCCCTCGGCGCCAAGGGCGTCGGCGAGCCTCCCTGCATCTCGGTCACTCCGGCGATCGCCAACGCCATTCGTGCCGCGACCGGACGCGAACTCCCCCGGGTTCCGATCCGACCGTACGACATCTGCCTCTAGGGACGCTTCCCGACACTCGATCGGTACCGATCGTCGCACCCGTCCGGCGACACCTCGTGCTCAGGCGAGAGCGAGTCTCGTCAGCAGATCGTCGGGGACCTCGAGCACGCGCAACTCGTCGCGAAGGTGGTCGGTCAGTTGGTCCAGAATCGCCGCACTCCCGACGTCCCCCGACCGATCGTGTCGCTGCTCGCGGTCGTCCATCCGCGAGAAGAGGCGGTCCTCGTCGACCAAGCCGCCGTGGGCCCAGAAGGGCAGCTGGTCGCCGGGCTCGAAGGGTTGGCGAATCACCGGAACATCGCTGCCGGGCATCCGATCGAGTCGGGCGCGGGAATCCGGGCGCGGTAGTCGCAGGTCGGGCCGCCCGTGGACGGGCATGGTGCTCCAGCGGTTCGACCACATCGAGAGCGGGTATCCCCGCCCACGGGAGCCCCGCACGTAGTTCCAATCGCGCGTCACCAGAAGCACCTCCCGACCCCAGTATCCCGCGAGCACACAGTCGCGGACACTCGACGTCCGAGCCTCGATCAGGGGCACCAACGATCGGCCGTGGGTCCGATGGTCCGTGCGCGCTCCGAACACGTCGAGGATCGTCGCGTGCAGATCGACGGACGTGGTGAGAGCCTCCGACCGACGAGCTGCGCCACCGGGCCAGCGGACCATCAGCGGGACGTGGCCGAGTGCGTCCATGATCGGATGGCCCGGCTTGCCCCAGACGTCGTGCTCCCCGAGGTAGTGCCCGTGGTCGGTGGTCACGATCACCGCGGTGTCGTCGGCCTGACCGGACTCGTCGATCGCGGCCAGAACCCGGCCGAACCAGTGATCGATCATCGCGACCTTGGCGGTGTAGGCGGCCACGAGTGACCGCGCGTCGGCTTCGGACACCACCCCGCGCGCCCGGCCTCCCACCACGTAGGGCGGCCAGATCGTCCGCGGATCGTCGTCCCGATCCCGGAACATCGACGCCCAGGGTTCGGGCGTGTCGAACGGCTCGTGGGGATCGAACTCGTCGACGAACAGGAACCAACGACCGTCCCGGCAAGACTCGTCCCGGATCCAATCGGCGGCCGCGGCCATCGTCCGCGGGCCGGGAAAGTCGGCCTCGGAACGGAACCAGGTTCTCGAATCCTCGTACTGGAAACGTCCCCGCGGATGCGACTCGACATGTGGTGCGGGGGTGCCGATCCACGTCGGATCGGGCCTGGTGCGCCACGGGTCGCTCTCGTGTCCCCGTTCGTACCGCCACGCCGTGAAGTCGACGTGATAGTTCTCACCCCCGACCTCGAACAGATGCGGATGGTCCGAGACCAACATCGTGGTGACCGACTCTCGTCGAAGGTCGCGCGTCACCGCGTCCTCCCAGACCTCGATGGACCCCCAAGGGCGCCACGGGAAGTCCAGAGCCCCGACGAGGATGTCGTGTCGGGCCGGCATGCAGGGCAGCGACCCGACATGGTGCCGATCGAACACGATGGACTCGGCGGCGAAACGATCGAGGACGGGGGTCGCCCCTCGGGACGAGCCGTAGGCGCCCAGCCAATCGCGTTTCAGGCTGTCGAGCACCACGACCACCAACTTGTCCACCGCCATGACCAAAAGGTAGACCTCCCGACCCTGGTCGATGGTCATACGTCGCGGTCCCATCCCGGTCCGGCACACCCGATGGCTGGGGAATACGATGTCGGCGTGGACAACGAACTCGGCTACCGGCCCTTCGACTGCGACAACCATTACTACGAGGCGCTCGACGCCTTCACCCGCCACCTCGACCCCAAGCTCGGACCTCGTTGCGTGCAGTGGGCCGAGATCGAGGGGCGTCGCTACCAGGTGGTCGGCGGTCGGGTCAGCCGCGTCGTCACGAATCCCACGTTCAACCCCATCGCGCCGGCCGGCGCCATGCACGACTACTTCCGCGGAAATCCCGAGGGCAAGCATCCCCTCGAGTTCCTCGCGCGCCGCGAACCGATTCGACCCGAGTACCGCGATCGAGAGGCCCGCCTCACCACGATGGACTCGCAGGGAGTGTCGTCGATCTGGCTCTTTCCCACGCTCGGAATGCTGTACGAGGAACTGCTGAAGCACGATCCCGCCGCGGTGTCGCTGACCTTCACCGCCTTCAATCGCTGGCTCGACGAGGACTGGGGTTTCGCCCACTGCGACCGCATCTTCGCCGGACCCTACATCTCTCTCGCCGAGGTCGACTGGGCGGTGCGTGAAGTCGAATGGGTGCTGTCCCGTGGAGCCCGGGTGATCGTCATGCGCCCGGCCGCGGTGCACACCGCCGCGGGAATCCGTTCGCCGTTCGACAGCATGTTCGACCCGTTCTGGGCCCGGGTCGACGAGGCCGGTATCACCGTCGTGATCCACGCCGGAGACAGCGGCTACTCGAGCAACGGCTACGCCGACGACTCGTTCTCCGCCCAGTTCAGCGGTGGCGGCTGGAAGCCCTCGATCAAGAGTTTCGCCATCGAACGCGCCGCCCAGGATTTCGTGATCACGTCGGTTTTCGAGAAACTCTTCGATCGTTTCCCGAACCTGCGCATGGCCTCGGTCGAGAACGGCAGTGGTTTCCTCGTCGACGCCTGCGACAAGATGACGTCGACCGCGAAGAAGATGCCCGGCTACTTCAGCGACGATCCGGTCGAGACATTTCGCCGCCACTGGTGGATCAATCCCTTCTGGGAGGACGACGTTCACGAGGTCGTCGGAGTCATGGGCGCCGATCGCGTCCTGTTCGGATCGGATTGGCCTCACATCGAGGGAATGCCCTCGCCGCTCGACTACCTTCCGGAACTCAAGGCCTTCGACGACGTGGATCGTCGACGAATCCTGCTCGACAACGTCACCGAACTGAACACGCCCCGCCCGGCCTGACCGTCACCAGGTGTCGACGTGGGGTCGACGTTTCGCCGATGACACCGTGGACGACGCCGGTGCCGATGCCAGCACCGCGTGTATCCAACGTCGGGTGTCCGCCGGATCGATGACATCGTCGATCTCGAAGTGCGATGCCACGGACAATGCCTTTCCGTGCTCGTACATCCGCTCCACCATGCTCTGGAACGTCTTCTCCCGCTCGTCATCGTTCTCGATGGCCGCCAATTCCTTGCGGTAACCGAGGCGGACCGCTCCCTCGAGACCCATACCTCCGAACTCCCCGGTGGGCCACGCCACGCAGGCCAGAGGCGCCTTGGTGCTCCCGGCCATCATCGCCTGCGCGCCGAGTCCGTAGGACTTGCGCACGACGACGGACACCACCGGCACCGAGAGATTGGCGCCCACCACGAAGAGGCGACTGCAGTGCCTCACCAGAGCGGTCTCCTCGACCGCCGGCCCCACCATCATTCCGGGTGTGTCGACCAAGGTGACGACCGGAATGCCGAAAGCATCGCAGAGTTGCAGGAAACGCGCCGCCTTGTCGGCTCCGTCGCTGTCGATCGCTCCTCCGAGGTGCGTCGGGTCGTTGGCCACCACCCCCACCGCACGACCCTCCACGCGCGCGAGGGCGACGATCATCCCCGGTCCGAAGGCGCGTCGCAGCTCCAGGACCGATCCGGTGTCGAACAAGGTTCCGAGCAACCGTCGCACGTCGTAGGCCTTCTTGCGATCGACCGGCACCGACGAGCGGAGCGTCTCCTGGTCGTCGCACGTCCATTCCTCGACGGAGCCCTGGAAGTACGACAAATAGCGCCGGGCGAGATCCACGGCATGAGCATCGTCGTCGGCCACGAGATCGACCACACCGTTGCGAACCTGGATGCTCATGGGACCAATCTCGTGAGCGTCGACCACGCCGAGGCCTCCGCCCTCGATCATCGCCGGACCGCCCATCCCGATGTTCGATCCTTCGATGGCGATCGTGACGTCGCAGCAGCCCAGGATGGCGGCGTTGCCGGCGAAGCAGTACCCGCCGGTGAGACCGATCAGGGGCACGAGACCGGAGAGACGGGCGAAATCGTGGAACGCCCAACAATCGAGCCCGGACACGCCGAGCCCGTCGGTGTCGCCCGGACGACCTCCCCCACCCTCGGCGAAGAAGACCACGGGCAACCGAAGACGCTCGGCGATCTCGAAGAGTCGATCCTTCTTGCGATGGTTCTGCTGACCCTGGGTGCCGGCCAGCACCGTGTAGTCGTACGACATCACCACCACCCGGCTCTCGCGCCCGGGGAACAGATGACCGTTCACCGAGGCGAGACCAGCCACCAGTCCGTCGGCCGGGGTGCGCTCGACGAGATCGTCGACCGACCGTCGGCGACGTTGGGCGGCGATCACGAGCGGTCCGTACTCCACGAGGGTTCCGTCGTCGACGAGGTCGGCCACGTTCTCGCGCGCGGTGCGCCGTCCGTCGGATCGACGTCGTTCGACGGCACCGGGTCGCGCCGCATCGAGGACTCCTCGGTGCCTCGACTGGACCTCCGACAGATCGACACGAGTCATCGTGGGGTCGTCCGTCCCGTCGACGGCGGTCGGTGCATCCGCGTCCTCGACCTCGACGAGAATCTCGCCCTCCACGACCGTGCGACCGACCTCGACCAACGCGCGAACGATCCGAACGGGACGATCGCAGGTGACGTCGTGCTGCATCTTCATCGACTCGATCACGACCAGCGGCCGGCCGATTCCGATGACTTCACCCACCGTGACCACCGACACCACGGTGCCCCGCAGGGGTGCGACGAGGTGACCGTTCACGGATCGGCCACCCTCGATCAGAACCGAACGACGGCGCTGCGCGGACCCCGGACCTGACCGCCGGCCCAGACGACCGCCGAGGCGTCGACCAATTCGAACTCGGGTATCCGCTCGAGCCACACCTCGATCGCCGTTCGCAACTCCATCCGAGCCAGATTGGAACCGGCGCAACGGTGGATTCCCGCGCCGAAGGCCACGTGACGGTTGATGCGGCGGTCGAGCACCACCTCGTCGGCCCGATCGAAGGCCTCCGGATCACGGTTCGCTCCGGGGAAGTTCATGAGCACCCGTTCACCGGCCTTCATCGGACAGCCCTTGTACTCCACGTCGTTCATGAGACGACGCGCCATGGTGACGGGCGAGTAGGCGCGCAGGAACTCCTCGACCGCCGTTTCCATGAGTTCGGGCTCGGCGACCAGTCGACGACGATCCTTCTGATCGTTGGCGAGGTGCCAGATCGACGAACCGATGGCCGACCAGGTGGTGTCGACCCCGGCGATCAGCATGAGCGAACACATACCGAGTATCACCGTCTCGTCGATGGGAGCGCCGTCGATCTCGGTGTGCAACAACTCCGAGATGAGGTCGTCCGCCGGTGACTCCCGACGTTCCGCGAGGGCGGACTGGAAGAATTCGATCACTCCGAGGATTCCGCGCTGACGACGAACGGGGTCGTAAGCGAACTCGAGAACGTCGCGAACCCAACCGGTGAACGTGTCACTCATCTCGGCGGGAACTCCGAGGATGTGGGCGATCACCCGGACCGGAATCTGCTGCGCGTAGTCGGCGGCCAGATCGGCCCGTCCCGAGTCGACGAAGCCGTCGATGAGCCGGTGGCACAACTCGCGAGTCATCGGCTCGTACGACTGCGTGCGTTGCGGCGACATCCAGGGAAGGATCAGTCGACGGGTCCAGGTGTGCAACGGAGGATCGGCCGAGATGGGCGGCACTCCGTAGGGAAGGAGAGCCGGCTGACTCGCTCCGGGCTGGCCGTGAACCGGCGGAACCACGGCGATGCCACCTCCGGAGGGGAAGGTTTCGATGTCGCGAGCGATCGCCGTCACGTCCTCGTAGCGCGTCGGCAGCCACGACCCTCCCCACCGGTCGGAGTGAGCGATCGGACAACGAGGCCGCAGTTCGTCCCAGATCCGGAAAGGATCGTTCACGTACGCGGGATCGAAGATGTCGTAGTCGGTGGTCCAATCGGTGACCGGATCCCTCGGTCCGACCGATGCCGACGATGATGATGACGACCATGATGATGACGATGATGACGATGACGATGACGACGATGATGACGACGACTCGGTCGGACGTTCGGTTTCGGTGTCGCTCATGACGTTCCTCCCAGGACTCCACACTGTACGGCGAAGCGCCGAAGTTCGTCGGCCAGGCGCGACCAGAGCGCACTGGGCAGATCGTGTCCCATGCCTTCGATCGTGACCAGTTCGGCTCCCGGTACCACCTC
>Ga0172372_10003301_pt1 | contig 23826 bp, 16 predicted proteins | sample LakKiv5m_2_FD_114544 | JGI IMG/M metagenome (GOLD analysis project Ga0172372, IMG submission 114544) | Freshwater microbial communities from Kabuno Bay, South-Kivu, Congo - kab_092012_9.5m | ecosystem: Environmental > Aquatic > Freshwater > Lake | place: Democratic Republic of the Congo...
GGCGGGCGCAGTACCACGATCGAAAAACCAAACCGGCAGGCGATCAACCCGCAACTCTGCGTCGCCGCGCGTCCGTCCCAGATCATCTCGCCGCGTGTCGTGCTGCCGAAGCCACACGATGGTTTCACGCGTGGGTCGCAACTGAAACGGATTGGCAACGCTCATGTCCGACAACTCAGGCATCCACGCGCCGGACGCAAGCACAAGCGCTCCCGCCTCAAAAATGCCGGCATCGCACGACACCGTGACGCGCGTTCCGGTCGATTCCCAACGCGAGATCGGCATGTTCCGCAAGATCTGAGCGCCTCGCTTCTCAGCGACCCGCAATGCTGCACCAATCACCTTTTCCGGACGCACAAATCCGCCGCGCGGCTCGAAAGTCACTTCCCAGTTCGGTGCCACATGAAACTGCGAGAATCGACGCATCAATTCGGCGCCATCAAAGTGCTCGACCTGCAGTCCGTACATGCGTGCGCTGCGGAGCACCCCTGCGGTCGTCCGGTTTCCCGGAGCTCCACCCATGAGAACCCCGCACTCGGTCTTCAATCGCACTCGCATCTCGCGCTCAAGTCGCTCAAAGCCTTCGTATGCGCGCAACAGAAGTGGCACATAGTCTGCGTGCTCGAAGTATGCCTGTCGAATCACGCGGCTCCCACCATGCGACGAGCCCTTCGCGTGTGGCGGATCAAATCGGTCAATCCCAAGGACGCGGGTACCACGGCGCGCGAGCTCCGCAAGCGTTGCGGAACCCATCGCGCCAAGACCAACCACGATCACATCAAAAGTGCGTTGCATAGGTCATCCACGCGAACCACAGTGCGCCGTGCGCAACAACCATGTCGCTTCAATTCCACGCGCCGAGAAGCATCGAAAGATCTGCCGGTCCAACCACTCCGTCAAGGTCAAGATCTGCAATGCCGTTCCCACCCCAACTGTTCAAGAGAACCGCAAGATCCTCTGCGCCAACATTGCTGTTGCCGTCGAAGTCGCCGTTGTTGTAGACGCGCGCCGTCACGCTGATCGTGATCGTTTTCTCGGTGAAAAGTCCGCCAGAATCTGTCCCGCGCAGCGTGACAACATGCGTTCCGACAGTGAGATTTCGTCGCACCACAAATCGTCCGCTCCCCAGTGCACCGTCACGCGACGAGGTCCATGTGAGTCCACTTTCTGGAAGCAATTGATCATCGATATCCCACGCAGAGCCATGCAAGACAACCGTCGCACCAGCGGGGAATGTGGTCTGTGTGTTCGGTCCAATGACATGCACATCAGGCGGTGCACTATTCCCAAAGTAACTCGCGCCGCTGGTTTCACTCTCACTCGTATGCACGCCGTCGCTCACACGAACGCGAAACCGCGCGTTTCGGCCGCGACTTGCTGGAAGATCCGCAGAGTCAAAGTCGAAGGAGTTGCCCTGTACACCGACTGCGACCGGAAGCCATGCGTTGCCTCCATCGGGGCTGTAGAGAAGATCCGACACAAGCGTGTCGCCGTCGAGGTCTGTCGCGTTCCAAGTCAATCGCACAGGTCCATGCATTGCACTCGGGTTTGGTACCGCTTGTCCTCGCTGTACCGCGATCGATGCAAGTTCGACCGAATCAACCACAGGCGCATGCTGGCTGCGCACCATCGAGGCGAGTATGCGCGACGGCCCTGAGATGCCGCGCGCACCAAACTCACGCACAACAATGGATGCGGCTTCGCGTCCATCCACCCAGCGCGGAAGATTCACAAAGAGCGGTGTCTGCCGGTGCGCATGACGCGGATCTCTACAACTCTCGCGGCAGCCACGCGTGTCAACGCGAACAGCCGAAAGTAAGCCACCCTCTGCATCGAAACTTTCAATGAGCACATTGCCGCGCGGGTTGTCCGGCGTGGGAACGACAAGCTCATTCGTCATCGCGTGATCAAGTTGCACACTACGTGCCACATGATCATGTACACCCGTGATGCGCAGCACAGATGTCGCGCCGTCCATGGCATCCGTCGCGCCGCCACTGCCATTCTCGCCTCCATCCACCGCGCTGCATGCGCTGCGAGTGTCGTTGATACAGTCGAGGTACGAGCCAGACGCAACCCACGCTTCCGGCGTGAGAAGACCTGCGTACATGATGTCCTTCTTCGTATTGGGCATCACCTGCGCGATGTTGAGTGGATCGCGCAATTGGTGCTCGACATCGAAACCAATCGTCCCGAGGGATGAGGTGTTGTGTGAAAGCCCCCAACAGTGACCGATCTCATGCGCGAAGGTGCGCTGATAGCGCGAATTTTCGGTGTTCCCGAATGCAGCGTCGCCGGGAATACCAATCGCCTGACCATTTCCGCTGAACGGATTTCCTGGCAGCCAACCGTAGATGAATTCAGGCCGTTGATAGCCAGCAGCCGGAATCGTTGTCTGACGAATGGAACTGAGTGTGTTGAGAAGCGTGCTGCTCGTCGAATTGATGTCGGTCGACAAGATTGGCGGCGTGAGCGGCGAACGATGGTAGTTCCAATCGCCGGTCTTGAAGATTCCGCGCAGGAATGCATCACCATTTCCTGGCTCGATCACTGCTGCACTTGGTAGTCCGCCGCCAAGGGTGTAGTTCACCGGCGTGTACGCAATATCGACCATCTTGCGACACGCGAACACGCGGTTGTTCAACGAGAAAGTGTTGTTCGCGTAGTTCGTCTCGACCACCGTGCGGAGTGGATTCACCGTCACCACGAAATCAACATCGTTCGATTGCGGTGGCAGGCAAATGAAGTTCAGCGTGTCGTTGATGTTTGCCGTATTTGGTGTGATCGGCGCTGTGATCGGTCCGTTGGTTGAGTAGACCGGCGAACCAGCGATCTCGACACCATTGCTGTAGATCCGCAACACAGCATCGACATTCGTCTGCGCTGTCGTTTGCCCAGTCACGGCAATCCGCACACGCACGGCGGTGGCATTCCTCGCAACGAGCGTGGTCGCATTCGACGCATCTTGCCAGCCTTGCGTGATCTCGACGCCAGCAACCGACAAATCGCCCGCGAGCGCGATGCTCGTCCAGAACGAAGAACTCAAAATCACAGCGCGCTGAAGCGAATGTTGCATCGACACAATGTACTTCCGACTGCCGTTCGTCCAAGCCAAAGACCCACTTTCCCCGCGTTACAGTGCATGCTGATGCAACGCGAAGACAACGCAGTCGCGCAGACCGGAGAGCCGACGGATCGGTTGCTACCGATATTTCTTGCGTTTCTCGCCTTCGGGGCTCGCGCGTTCGGCGGGCCGGTGGTGCAAATCCACGGACTACTCGAGGAATTCGTCGTGCGCCGGAAGTGGACCGATGAGGACCGCTTTCGCCGCGCGCTCGGCGTGTATCAAGTGCTGCCCGGACCCGAAGCGCACGAGATGTGCTGCTATCTCGGCACCGTGCGCGGCGGGCGCTTGGGCGGCGTCGCTGCCGGCCTCGGCTTCATGCTGCCGGGGCTTCTCCTCATGCTCGGTGCGAGCGCGCTCTACGGCGTGCTCGATTTGAAATCGCCGCCGGTCGCCGGCGCCATGGCCGCGATGCAGATCGCTGCGTGCGCGCTGATCGTGCGCGCGGTGTTCAAGTTGGTGACGCCGATCTGGACCGCGGCGTCCGACACGAACAAGATTCCCATGCTCGTCGTGTTCGTGGCCTCGCTTCTCTGGGTGAATGTCGTCGAGTTCGGCGGCGGACTTGCCATCGAGGGCTCCGCTTCGATCGACCCGCGCGGCGCGGGCGAACTCTTCGGAAACGGGCTCGTCGCAGGACTCGTCACCTTCGGCGGCGCGTACACAGCGCTGCCGTATGTCAGTTCGATCGCGGCGGGCGAAGGTGGTTGGATGACGCAACAAGCGTGCCTTGACGGCATCGCGATCGCCAGCGTGCTTCCCGCGCCGCTTGTGATCTTCGGCACATTCGTCGGATATCAGGGTGGTGGGCTTGCGGGCGCACTCGCGTTCACGGCTGGGATCTTTCTTCCCGCGTTCAGTTTCACCTTCATCGGATTTGGCTTCTTCGAGCGATTGGTCGAGTGGAAACCCGCGCGCAAAGCGCTCGACTTTCTCAGCGCCATCGCCATCGGCATGATCGCGGGCGCGGCAATTCTCTTCATGGTCGAGACGACTGGCGGATGGCCCAAACGACCCGTGTTTTTCGGCGGATGGACATCGCCCTTGATCGGACTTGCGATCTTCGTCGCCATGAGCATCAAGCATCGACTCATGTCCCCCGCGCTTGTCGCGAGCGCCGCCATCCTCGGCGCACTTGCAGGGATGCTCGCATGAGTGAACGACTTCGCGCCTGAGCCGTACACTCCGCGCGTGCCGAAGCCGTTCCGCGATCCATCCGACCGTCCGCAACCACGCAAGCGCGAAGAGCGTCCGCCTCTACGGATTTTCCCGACAACGCTCTGGGAGTATCCGAGCCAGCACTACGACAGCCCCGCCATGCGCGAGGCGCAGAAGAAAGAGCGACTGCTGCGCGGAGAATCACCGCGCCCACTTGAGATTCAAGGCGATGCTGTCATCGGCTCTGGCTCCATGCAAGGCGACAAGGAGTATGTCGGCGCAACGCCCTCGTGGGTGATTTGGCAGTTGTTGTCGCGGTACACGCGCGAGAACGATGTCGTGGTCGATCCGATGTGCGGTTCGGGTACGACACTCGATGTTTGCCGCGATCTGAAGCGCAAGGGCGTCGGCTTCGATCTCAATCCGCAGCGCGAAGAGATCCGCCGCAACGACTCGCGCAAACTACCGCTCGACAAAGAGAGCGTCGACTTCGTGTTCATCGATCCGCCGTATTCGACGCATGTCGATTACTCCGACGACGCGCGCTGTATCGGCAAGCTCGACTCGGGCGGTGACGACGGCGGTCGCGCGTACTACCGCGCGATGGAAGATGTCATTCGCGAGATTCACCGCGTGCTCAAGCCTGGCCGCTACATGGGACTCTATGTGAGCGACTCGTGGCGCAAGAAGCGCGATCGCGACGGCAAGGCTGTGAAAGGCAGTGAGTTCATGCCGATCGGCTTTGAGTTGTTCGCGATCATGCGCAAGTACTTTGCTGCGGTCGACATCATCTGCGTCGTGCGTCACAACAAGAAGTTGACCTACGGCAATTGGCGAAAGGCTGCAGAAGAAGGCAACTTCTTTCTTCGTGGCTTCAACTACTGCTTCATCATGCGCAAAGCGTGAGGCGCGGTTTCGCGGGTGATTTCTTGCGTTTCCAGGCCGTCGTGCCGGTGTCCCTATGTTTTTACGCCCCTGTGTCTCTGTGTCTCCGTGAGAGATCTCTTTCTCTCACAGAGCCACTGGGATCACAGAGAGGGAAACTCTTGAGAGATCCGTGAGAGATCTGTGGGTCATTCGCTCGCGCTCAAACGCCGATGACTCCCGTTGAATCACCGAAGCGCTCGATGCGCGCACCAGCCGCCTGTGCGATACCGACATGCAAATTGCACAACGGCGTACCTGACTCGCACCGCACCACTCGCCCGGCGCCTTGCACACGACCTCCAGCCACAAGAATCGGAAGATCGTCATGGTTATGCCGATTGCCATCGGTGATTGCGCTGCCGTAGAGGACGACGGTCGAGTCGAGGAGCGATCGTCCATGCTCTCTCGTCTTCTCAAGCGCACGCAGAAACGCTGCGAATCGCTCGACCTGATATCGATTGATGGCAGCGAAATGCGCAAGTTTCTCTGCATCGCCACCATGATGCGAAACATCATGGTGCCCCGCAGAAACGCCGATTTCGCGATACGGCCGATTCGAGCCTTCGTTTGCCAACATCAGCGTCGCAACGCGTGTCGAATCTGTACGAAACGCAAGGGCCAGCACTTCACCCAACAGATCCACGCGACGCGCGAGGTCATACGGACCACCCTCAAACTCTGGAAGCTCGCCTTCATCAAGTGAAGCCAACGCATCGGTGTCAAGACGCCGCTCAAGATCGCGTACGCCGTCGAGATACTCATCGAGCCTCGCGCGATCATCACGCCCCACAATCGTTCCAAGCCGACGCGCCTCTTCAACAGCGCCATCGAGAATCGATCGTCGTGATCGAAGCCGCGCAGCACGCGCTTCAGGCGGTTCGGAGGTCCGCCCGAAAATGCGCTCAAACGCAGCGCGAGGATCGGTCTCTTTCCCGTTTGGCAGTGACTCCGACTTCCAAGAGATATTCGCGCTGTACGCGCACGAGTAGCCGGAGTCACAGTTGCCCGCAGTCATCGCTGGTTCACTGCCGAGTTCAAGCGAACGCAATCGTGTTGCACCGATACGGTTCTTTCCGCCGAGTGCTTGTACTTCAAGATCATCTGCGATGGCCTGATCGATCGACCGCCCAGCGCAAATATCATCGCCTGCCGTTTTCTTCGGCTGCGCACCAGTCAAAAAACACGCGGCACTGCGCGCGTGATCACCAGGTCCGTCGCCATTGGCCTCCGCGTTCTTATGCCGAAGTCCGGTGAAAACCGCGACCTTTGCGCGCAAATCCGCAAGCGGTGCAAGCGTTGCAGACGGAATCCACGATCCATCAGCGGCGACTGTTGGCGTCCAGGCAGCGGGCTGCACACCGTTTGGAAAGAAGAGATACGCCACGCGCGTCGGCGCGGCTTCAGCACTTAACAGAGCAGGGCGCGCCTCGCTTCCGAGTCGCAGGCCGACTCCCCGCGGCATCATGGCTTCGAGTGCAGGAAGCGTGATCGCGGCGCCAAGGCCGCGCAACACTGTCCTGCGATGAAGGAGTGGCTCGCGCATCCTTGGAATCTAGCCGCGATGCAGAACGCAGCAATCACTTCGACGGAAGAATCAAGAAATCGTTCCGACGGCGAAATGCGTCCGAACGAACAATTCCCTCGACGAGCGTTGCGAACTCACCGCGCGCGCGAAGGTCATTGGCCAGTTGATCGAGAAGCGTGTCATCTGCATCTGCAGTTCCGCGACCGAGCGCATAGATCAACAACCGCCGCGCAAGCGAACGCTCAAAGCCATCATGGTTGCGGAGGTGAGCCTCGATTCCGCGTGCGCCAGCGAGCAGTGAGCCATCGGGTAACTCGGTCGTGTCATCAACCGGAATCCCATCAACCATCGTTCGCAATCGCCCGTCTGCGTCGATCGCCTCGAATGCAAGTCCGTATGCATCCATCCGAACATGACACGACGCGCAATCAGGATTTTCCCGATGCAGTCGCATGAGTTCACGCATCGAAAGACCAGCGCGCGCCTCTTTCGTTTCCGGAAGTTGCGGTACGCCGGGCGGTGGCGGCGGCGGCGCTTCATCAAGCAACGCTTCCAGCACCCACTTCCCGCGCTTCACCGGACTCGTGCGTGTTGGATTACTTGTCGCAAGCAAAATCGACGCGTGGCCAAGCACTCCCGATGCGCGTGTGGCGGGAAGTTCAACTTCAAATCGCCCATCCGCGCGTGTTGCGCGCGGGGCTTCTAGGTTGTCAACGAAATCGAAGCCGTAATGCTTCGCCAATTTCCGATCAACAGAGGTCACGCGCGATTCAAGTAATGCGCGCACGGGCACAGCACCCTCGACCACGCGTGCAAACAACGCTTCGGTTTCTGCTTGCATGGATGCGAGCAACGCTGGATCAACCATTGGATACAACTTTGGATCGAGTGAACGAAGCGCAAGTCCATCGATCCCGAGCCACTGCGTTGCAAAACGCTTGGAAAGCGAAATCGCCCGCGGGTCGTGCAACATTCGACGCGCTTCGCGCGCAACATCGTCTGGTGTCGCCAAGTGTCCCGAGCGAGCAGCCTCGCGCAGCATTTCGTCGGGCACACTCGACCAAAGGAAGTTTGCCATTCGCAGCGCAATCTCATCGCCCGAGAGATCGCGGCCCTTCGCGTCAGGCGCTGCGCGCTCGATGCACAGCAAAAATCGCGGATCGACGAGCAGTGAGGTTACCAGTGCCCGCAGCGTTTCATTCCATGCGGCGTCCTTTCCATCACGCGCCGTCGCAGCTTCGCGCGCGACTGCAGCAAGCCGAGCTGCTTCCTCAGATGAAAGTGTTCGACCGAAAAGTTCTTCGCCCACGGCGCTGGCAACGCGCCGTAATCGGACAAGTTGGGAACCTTCGCCAGCGAACGCTTGCGCACGCACCTCAAACGGTGTCGGCTGTGGTGGATCAAGTGGGCCTTCTACTTCAAGCGCCGCAACCAACAGATTCCGATCTCGCCGCTTTGGATTCTCGGCTTTGGGATCCCAAAAGTCATTCAAAAATCGCAACGAAAGACGCTGCAGACCGCGACGCAACTCACCTTCCCACACCAGTGATTCCGGCTTCGCACTTTCTGCCTCGACCACTTGCTCAAGCACTCGTGTTCCATCGATTTCAAGTGCAGCGCGCGCAAGTTCGTCGCCTGCTTGCTGTGCCGCCACGCGCACCGTGATTCGATAGCGCGCGTTTACTGCAATCTCGGTCGAAGCAGAAAGCGCGCCATTGGTTGCGAGGGTTGCGAAGCCGTCGTAGACGCCGCCTTGGCCAACCCGCTCTAGTTGCTCTGCAGCGATCACCGTGCGCTGTTGGCGTGCATCTGGAACACACATCGATGCGATCGCTTCCGCGGCGTCGAAATACTTCTCGACGAGAAGCGGTGGAAGCGCGAGTGTGTCCCCTGTCGTATCAAATCCTTCGCCGATTTCATCTGCAGGAAGTAGCGGTTCCATCGATGTCTCAACGCCGAAGACATCACGCACAGCGCCAGCGTACTGGGCGCGGTTGCGTCGACGCACCGCGGGAACTTCGCGGGACATCGGCGCGATGGTTGCGTCAATCGCCGCAACAGCATGCGCGTACTCGTCGCGTGTTGGGCGAAGTTCTTCATCAGCGGGCGGCATATCACGCTTCGCCAACCGCTTGCGCAAAGCACGCAGTGGCTCGTCTGCGATGAGGTTTGACTCGAGCACTGGGGCGAGGTCTAGCCCGCCCTTTCCGCGCGGCCCATCATGACAATCGACGCAGTGCGTTTCAAGCAATGGTCGTACCGCACTTGGAAGTGCAATATCACTTGAAGGAGATATTCCACCTTTGGAATATCGATTGACATCGTGATCTTCACGCCCGCTACCGAGCGACAAGATCGCAATGATGGCAAGCGTGCAACGCATGCGTTACTTCGTCACCTTCGCGCGGAACGGGATCATGGGTAAAAGCGCGCCATTGACGACATTTGCGCGCTCTGGGTTGTTCTGCCATGCGTAGACCACTTCCACTGGATCAGCAACGCCTTCTGCAGAAAGCACGATGCCGTCGCGGCCTTCATCCATGATCATTGCAGTGGCCCAAACAAACTTGCCATCGGCGCCTGCGACTGCGAATCCGCCTGGAGTTCCGTTCGTCGCATGAAGCCCCTGTGCGTGATCGAAACGCACGCGCACATGATTGCCGTTTTCACGCTCCGCACTGCGAAGTTCGGGGCCTTGCCATGCAACACTCGCTTCGCCGTAGACAGATGCGCGTGCCCACGCGGCCAAGCGATCGCCGACCTCGCGCTTCTTACGCGGATGAATGTCCGCTGCGTCGCCGAGGTCGATGGCGCTTGCAAAGCCACCGCGACCTTCGCGCGATCCTTGGAACTGCGCCTCGCGCAGCAACGCCCACGCACCTTGCGCTGGTTCGTTCTCGACAAACGGCATGAATGCGGCGAGTTGCACAATTCCCCACGCGAGATTGGGGTTGCCCGACTTCACACGCCACGATTCCATCAGCAACGGAAGCAACTTTCGGTAGTTTTCTGGCTCGCCTGCATTCGATTCGCCCTGATACCAAATCACGCCGCGCGCTGGAAACGCGATGCATGGAGCCATCATCGCGTTCCAGATGGCAGCAGGTTCGTGCGACTCTGTGCCTGGTGACTTTGTGACATCGCGCCGCGCAGGCGCAACAACGCGCGGAACGCCGCCGCCCTGTCGCCAGAACCACGAGCCCGCAAGTTCGATCTGATCCTTTGTGTCGGCCAAGATGAGTTTCATCGGGCCGTTCGCAAAGCCGCCTTGGCCGTGCAAATCGAGCGTCGCGATGGTGATGCGATGGGTGCCACCTTTGAGTCCTTGAGGAAGTTCGTACGAACGCCGACGCGTCCAATCGCCAATCGTGTTGCCAACTTCAACGCCATCGATACACGCAACATCCGCGTCATCGATCGGCGGTAGTGACAGCGTGATGGGCCGATCTGCCCAAGCAGCAGGCACTTCGAATGTGCGAGTAAACCACACGAATCCGTCAAATCCTTCGAGCGACGCGTCGATCGCGCCGTAGAACGCAGGCAGCGTTGTATCGCGCCATGCCAGTGGAAAGTCCTTCGAGGACTCTGGCTTCGACCATCCTTCGCGGCCACCAACTTCAGTTTCGAGAACACGCTTCCAGTATGCAGCGCGCGCCTGACGGAAACGCGCCTCTCCCTTTTGAGCCTCCGCATCGCGAGCATCTGGGCCAGTTGATTCGAACTCCACAATGCGTGCTTCAAGTTCCCGCGCCACATTGTGTATCGAAGGCTCAGGCGACGCCATCATGAGATCGCGCGGAATCCACGGCTCAATGCGCGTGCCGCCCCACGAGATATCGACGAGCCCGATTGGCACTTCAAGATCGAAGGCGCGAGCAAGATCGACGCCGAACCAAAATCCAACGGCCGTGAACGAACCCACAGTCTCGGCCGACGCAACGCGCCACATACCGGGTACCGTCATCGCTGGCCGCGCGGCTGTGACATGGGGCGCTTTGAACGAGCGAATGGGAATCTTCGCCGCGACGGACTTGGCGCGACTCGCTTCGTTTGACGCGTCAACGGTCCACTCCATATTCGATTGGCCAGAGCAAAACCACACTTCGCCGACGAGGACATCGGCAACGGTGACAGCGCCACTTGGCGCTTGCACGACCAAACTTCGCGGTTCGAGTGACGCGTCCATGGCCGGCAGTTCGATCGAGAATCGTCCGTCTTTGGCCGCAACGCCTTCATTGCGCAGCGCGCCGAAGGTCACCGTGACTCGCTCGCCTGGAAGCGCAGTACCGCTCACTGGAATCGGACGCTCACGCTGCAACACCGCGTGATCGCGGAAGAGCGGATCGAGTCGCACATCTGCCCGTGCCGCTGTTGCAAGAAATACGACCGTTACCCACGCAAACGCTCGCACGCTGTCTGCGGCCGCGTTTCGGGAGTTCAGCGATAACGAAGATAGGGAATCAACCGGATGGTGCTGCATCGCAGCATCGTCACACCCAATCGCCCGCGCTGCAAGGGTGTGCGAGCGGAGTTGCGAGAAACGCTGAAATCAGCGCGTCGTTGCTCGACTGCCTTCGCCGCATTGCCGATACTCCACCGCGTCGCAATCTGCGACCCTTTGGAGTTCCCCACATGTGCGGTGTGATTGGCTGCGCTACTTCCCGTGAGCAACATCTGACGCTCGACGATGCGTCGCTGTGTGACTTGCGTGAACTGTTGATCCACCGCGGACCCGATGACGCTGGCCTCGTCCGAGCGCATCACATTGCCTTGGCTCACCGCAGACTGGCGCTGCTCGATCTTGAGGGCGGCGCGCAACCATTTGAATTGCAGGTCGCAGGCGTTCCCCGCGTGGTGCTCGCATGGAACGGCGAGATCTACAACCACCAAGAACTCCGCAAAGTGCTCGCAGCGGAAGGCGCGATCTTCCGCACACGCTCTGATACGGAAACACTCGCGCAACTTCTTGCGCGACGCGGTACAGCTGGCCTGCAACTCTTGCGAGGCATGTTCGCCATCGCTGCGTGGTTTCCGGCAAGTGATGAACTTCTTCTTGCACGAGATCCGTTTGGCATCGTTCCGCTGTATCACGCGCGCGTTCGTCAAGGAGCGCATCACGAAGTGCTGTTCGCAAGCGAGCCTGGGCCAATTCTTGCGCATCCTCTGTTCGACGCGCAGCCAGATTGGGCATCCGTCGCGTCGTATCTTGAACTCCCGCGTCGGTCCTTTGGTGCGCGCACGATGTACAGCGGTCTTTCGATGGTGATGCCTGGAGAAGCGTTGCGGTTCGACCTTTCGCAGACATCGATTCCGGTGCATTCGTCAAACTTCTCACCGACACACGCGCATGCAACCATGTCGTTGTCGGAAGCAACATGGCGAGTTCGCGATGCACTGACGCAATCGATTGAAACGCACATGGTCGCAGATGCGCCCGTCGCCACGCTGCTTTCTGGCGGCATCGATAGCACGATCATCGCCGCAGTTGCCCGCACACGAAGTGACCGATTGGTGACTTTCGCGGCCGGAGCTGAACGCGATGTGACCGAGCCACGAAGTGATCTCTTCATGGCGCGTCGCGTTGCAACGCTTCTTGGAAGCGAGCATCACGAAGTACTGGTTGATCGCGAGACCTTTGCTGCAACATGGAGTGCACTTGTATCTGATGCTGCGCTACCGCTTGCGACACCCAATGAAATTGCGATCTCCATGCTTGGCCACGCCATCGCTCCGCACGCAAAGGGCGCGTTGTCTGGCGAGGGTGCTGACGAACTCTTCGGCGGATACGGCGCTCCGCTGGAGGCAACGCTCGCATGGATCGATGCAGATATTGAGCACACACCGGCGTCTGCAGCGTCGTTCTATCGCACTGCGTTCGGATGGTCACCGCGCGCGCTTCTTACAGAAATGTTCGATCCCGCTGTCGTGCGTGCGATCGAACATGATGGCGCAGACCCCGTGAACGACATGCTCACGCACGCATTCTCATCGGCTGGTGACCTTGAAAAAATCGACGCACACCTTGAAGTGCAACGACGCGTCAATCTCGTGAATCTCCTCGAGCGATTGAATGTGTCGCTCATGCGCGGATCTGTCGAAGGACGCGTGCCCTTCGCGGATCTCGGCGTCCTGCATGCGGCACGCTCTATCGGAACCTCTCATCTGTTTGCCGAAACAACAACGGTCAACGATGGCTCAACGCTCACCGCACAACGCACGCTGGTGACGAAGCGCATACTTCGCGAAGCGTTTACAGATGTGCTTTCACCAGAGATTGTGGCGCGCCCGAAGGCAAGTTTCCCATTACCTTTTGAGCAGTGGATTGCTGATGCCAGTTCGTGGATCGATGGACCAGGTGCACGCGAAGTGTTCACTCCGGCTGCCCGCGCACTCATTCGTTCGCAAGCAGCACAACACTGGCGACTCGCATGGCCCGTTCTCAATCTTGCGCGGTGGCTCGATCGATTTTGAGAGACCGCTTCACCCTGTCTGCAACGACTGAGGACGCAGCGCAGCAAACGGATCACGCCGAGAAAGCAAGCGTAGCCCGTGCAACGCGACAAGCACCGTACTGCCTTCGTGGCACACCACGGCGAGTGAAAGGGGCACGAGTCCGGTGAGTGTAAGCGGGATGAGCGCAAGCACGACGCTCATCGAGAAAATCACATTCTGTCGAATCATCGTGCGCGTTGCACGCCCAAGATCGATCGCGAACGGAAGCCGCGAGAGATCATCAGACATCAACGCTACATCGGCTGCCTCGAGCGCCACATCCGTACCACCGTGACCCATGGCAATGCCCACGGTTGCTGCTGCGAGTGCCGGAGCATCATTCACGCCGTCACCAACCATCGCCACTGCGCCACCTTGCGATTCGACTGTGCGCGCGAGTTCTTTGATGTGCGCGATTTTGTCTTCCGGCATCAGTCCGGCTTCGACACGCGAAATCCCTGTTTCTTGTGCCACATGCGCAGCTGTAGCGCGGTTGTCACCAGTCAACATCACGATGTCACAGCCTTGTCCGCGTAACGCGCCAACCACCGCTTGCGCTTCATCGCGCGCTCGATCGCGAACACCGATCACGCCCAACGCGCGCGCACCCGAGACGACCGACATCGCCGTCATCGCCTCTTGTTCAAGCGCACGCGCCGTCGCCTCAACTTCGCCGTTCGCGCGAAGTATCGGATGACCCGCGAAAAGTGACGCTCGTCCAACGCCAGCACGAACGCCATCGACGGTTGCTTCGACACCCTTGCCCTTCACTGCTGCCGCGTCGATCGGGGACGGAATGTTGATTCCGCGCTCGACTGCAGCGGTGACAACGGCTTTCGCGATCGGGTGACTCGACACACTTTCGACACTCGCTGCAACGCGAAGAAGTTCGTGCTCGTCAACGCCGGGCAACACGCGAATCGCCGCGACTTCCGGCTTGCCACGCGTGATCGTGCCTGTTTTATCGACGGCAACTGCGCGCACAAGCCCAAGCGATTCAAGATGCGCGCCACCCTTGATCAGCACACCTCCGCGCGCGGCGCGCGCAAGCCCTGCAAGAACAGCGGCTGGTGTTGAGATCGCGAGCGCGCATGGTGATGCGCCAATGAGCATGCTCATCGCGCGAAGAAACGAGATGTCCCAATCACGCTTGAAGAGAAGCGGCGGAACGACCACCGCAAGAAGCGTCGCGACGATGACGCAAGGCACATAGACGCGCGTGAAGCGTTCTGCGGCGCGTTCGGCAAGCGATTTCGAGGCTTGCGCCTCGGCCACGAGTTTCACCATGCGCGCGACGAGGGTGTCGCCTGCGCGACGCGAAACCCGCACCACCAAGACACCGTCGCCATTGACAGACCCAGCAAAGACTTCGGAACCAACATCTTTGTCGACCGGCATACTTTCGCCGGTGAGTGGACTTTGATCGACACCCGAACGCCCCTCTTGCACGGTGCCATCGGCAGCGACGCGCTCACCAGGCCGCACCACGACAACATCACCGACCGTGATTTCTTCTACCGGAACTTCGCGCTCACGCCCGTCGGGAGCGCGAAGCCGAGCCGTTTTTGGCGCAAGCCGCGCCAGTGCCGTGACCGCGGATCGCGCACGCGACAACGCCAAGTGTTCAAGCCCATGACCAAGCGAGAACAGAAAGAGAAGCAGCGCGCCTTCGAAGAACTCACCAACTGCGGCGGCGCCAATGGCCGCGATCACCATCAAAAAATCGATGTCAAGTCGGGCTTTCGCAAGTTGCCGAAGCCCATCGCGCGTCGCTTCCCATCCGCCCGCGGCGTAGGCGATCCCGTACGAGACATACGCGGCGGTGTGTGCAAAATCACTCTCACGGCGCGCAAGCAGGAAACCGCCGACAAGTGCTGCACCAGCCAACGCTGGCCACACAAGTTCGCCGTAGGGACCATGGAGTACACCAACGCGCGAAGTTCCGTCGGCGTCCTGCGTGTGTTCATGCTGCGTGCCATCTGCATGTACATGCATCACGGCAGACTAGCCGCTTTTCTTCGCAAGCCGTGAGAGACCACATCTCAGAATAGAAACTGCACTTGACTTCGCACAAGCCATTGACCATCGTTGGTGATGCCGTTCCCTGTTGTTCCAGCCGTATCGACAAGCCAGTCGGCTCCGCGCGCGTTGAAATCGCCAACTGGATCAAACGCATAACCAAAGTCATTCGTCCACTTGAGCGAATGGTCCCCGCTGATGAACCAGTTCATCCCAACGGTCAGAATGCTTGCGTTCTCGAATCGCACATCGCTCAGCGCCGTGCGGAACTTATCTGTATCGGTGTCGCCGTATTCAAAGCGCGCGAACAACTCAACTTTGTCTGACACGAAGACGCCGCCTTGCATGATCACACCGAACTGTTCCATGCGGTCCGAAACGCCTCCACCGCGCACAGCGACATCTCCCTCAAGCGCAACCTGTCGATAGAAGCCTCCGAAGAACAAGCTCGCGCCATCAAATTTGAAGTTCGCGTCTGCAAGCACGGCCCACATCGAATCGGTCGCGCTTGCCGGTTGTGGCACTGTCGTTGTTGGCGCCAAGCCTTGCGCCATTCCACCGATACCGAGCAGCCATCCAGAACCAGCGCCGCGAAAACTTGAGAAGTCGCGCATCAGATTCCACGAACCGCTGCCGAGATACTCAACGCGTCCACAGAAGGCGTAGTCCGCCATGTTGGCATTGAAGGTCGTGTTGGCCGTTCCCGCGTAAGTTCCGGCTGGCAGGTTCGATTCGGTTGGCACGAAAACGGCACCGGCGCGAAGCCCGTCGCCATAGAACAACGCTGCTCGAACATCGTCCTCTTTGCGACCACCGAATTCAAACTGGATTCCCTGCGAGTAACGCACCGAGAATGCTTCATTCAAGGTCGATCGCTCCACCGCTTGCTGCTGCGCACTCGACACAGACTCTTCGCGCGCGTAGAGCGGCTGGAACTGGCCGAGTTTCATCGCAAAGCCGTCACCGAAATCTTTGCGAATCCACGCATTGTCGAGCCCGCCGGTCGCACTTCCAACCAAGTTGCCTGCTGCAACGCGTCCCCACACTGGTGTCACGAGATAGGTCCAACTTGGATTAATGATGTGACCGCCGAAATTCAATCTCAGGCGACGAATTTCAAAGCCCCACTCATCTGGCGTGGGTGCGACATTCAGCCCATCCATGTTTCGGCTGTCGTAGGCAAAGCGCACTTGTACTTGTCCGCGAATGTTGAGTCGATAGTTGCCGTCGGATGACTCGATAAAGAAGCCACCCTTCGCTTTGTCCCATCCAGCAGAAGCGCCATCTGCGGCCAACGAATCACGCATGCCGGAATCGGCGAGAACATCTGTCACGATGCCACGAATCTCGGCGGCGCGAGCGCTGCGTCAAGAGCGCAGCGTGCGCAGATCGAAGCGAGCGACCGTCGGCGTCATGAGCCCCGCAACTCGACCTCGACGCGAGGAAACTCCGCTCCGACCGTGGATGCGATGCCATGTTCGAGCAACTCGTCACTCACAGCCGCCGGTGCCTGCACCGTGAGTGCGAACGAGCGGCCAGACGCACCAAGCCGCTGGGCATCGATGCGGCAGTGCATTCCGCGCAACGCCTCCGCAGCCAAGGCTTGCGCGCGACCTCTGTCTGCACCCGCCGGAATGCGCACTTTCACCACCGCAGCGCGTCGCGCATGCAGCCACCACAGCACAACCCAACCAGCGCCTGCGACGATGATTGCGGTCATGAACTGCGTGAGTCCGCACGCGAGACCGATCACGACCACGAGAATCGCACGCCCCGTGGTGTGCGGATTCCCGATCACCGTGCGGAAGCGGATAAGGCTACCGATTCCGAAAATCACGAACGCCATCGTTTGATCGATCACGACAAGCGAGGCAACGACTGCGCCGATGACACCCAAAATCACAAGCACTTTGCGCTCGTCCGACGCCTCCACCAAGTCACGCCGACGCGACGACCGCGGGTGGTACGCCAGAAGCGTGGCCAAGCCGGTCGAGAGCACAACCGCAAGCAGCATTTCCAGCCAGTTCGCCCAGTTGGCGAATTGATGCAACGCGTGCTGCAGGCGCTCTGCGGGCGTCTCCTTCAGCGAAGAGCGCATGAAGTCCGACGCATCAGATGCCAGTGCGGACCGCTCGGTCAGAAGCGTCACACAAAGACCCAGCGGGGCAAGGAACAACGCGCGACGCAAAAAGTGCCACATGTCTCGCCTGTCGGCGGTTTACCTACGTTTCCCGCAGAATTTCCGCGCTAGCGGCGACGGCGGGTGCCCATGACGCCGGGCACTGTGAGTTTCTGCTCTGACCCAGCGTTCTTCGCTGCCTGTTGCTCGACCACGCGGCGGAAGCCGTCGTTGACCTTCACCACAGAGTCGCGCACGCCCTTCACTTTTTCAGCGTCCAAACCCTGCAAGATGGCGCTCGCCATCGCATTCGCGGTGCTAAACGGCCCGAATCCAAGCACGCCCTTCTCGAGGTCGATCTGTACAGCGGTCGCACCAAAGTCGGACAGCATGCACAACGCGGCAAGTACTTCGGGGTGATCAAACCCCTTCCCTTCCTTCATCTTGATGCCCAGCAGGCGCCCTGCTGTCACGAAGATCGGCTCGTTCACATTCTTCATCCCACCGGCCTGTCGCGCGATGAGTTCCATGGTTTCTCGCGATTGGCGCAGGACTTTGTGCTCGGTTTCGTTCACGCGAATGACGCGGCGGAAGGCGTTGCACATGGCCGCCGCAAGCGCGAGGCCCGACTCAATGGCAGCAAAGCCGAAGGCGGTTTCGAGCCCAGCCGCGGCATCGGTTGGCACTTCCTCGGTCACATTGGCGTTCGCGCCGTCGGTCCAGAAATTCCGCACCCCAAGGTTCGAGCAGATTTCGAAGCCCGCCTGCACAACCGGATCTGTTTGCGGTTTGCCCTCCGAAAGCAGGGTCGCGACGACATTCGCGGCCACATGCGGGATTGAGCCGTCCGGCCCGAGTCGCTGCACGCAAAGGTTCACGAACGAGGCGAAGTCGTTCTTCGCCACATCGCGGATGAGGACATACTGACCGTTGATGCGAAGTGCGCTCATACTGCTGTGCCTTTGGATGAACCGCTGACAGGTCCGCCGCATCAAGAACAGCGCGCCGCGGCGCCGTCCTGCGACGGGTCGGCGATGGTAGCACCATCCACGCCCACGCCGGAGGCTGCTTCCCGTAGCATCGCGTCATGCCGAACGACGCCTCGCAACCGCTGGTCGGGATCATCATGGGCTCGCAGTCCGACTGGGAGACGATGCAGCACGCCTCCGCTGCGCTTGAGTCACTCGGCGTGCCGTTCGAGGCCCGCGTCGTGTCGGCGCATCGCACGCCGGATCTGCTTTTTGAGTACGCCTCGACGGCCCGCGCACGCGGCATCAAGGTCATCATCGCCGGTGCTGGCGGCGCTGCGCATTTGCCGGGCATGTGCGCGTCGAAGACCGACCTGCCTGTGCTCGGCGTGCCTGTCGAATCGAAGGCGTTGCACGGTATGGACTCGCTGCTTTCGATCGTACAGATGCCCGCGGGAATTCCCGTTGGAACACTTGCGATTGGCCGCGCGGGTGCCGTGAACGCTGCGATCTTCGCGGCGAGTGTGCTTTCGCATCTTGATGCAGGTATCGCCGCGCGCCTCGCCGCGTTCCGCGCGAAGCAGACGGCGGATGTCCTTGCGAACCCGATTCCTGGAAAGACCGCGCCAGCCGCGGGAAAACCCGCGTGAGCGTGCGCACGATCGGCATTCTCGGCGGCGGACAACTCGGGCAAATGCTCGGGCTTGCCGCGCGTCCGCTCGATCTGGAATGCGTGTTTTTCGATCCAGCGCCCGATGCGCCCGCGCGCGTCGTAGGGCGTCATGTCTGCGCGGCGTGGAGTGACCTCGATGCACTCGCGCGATTCGCAGATTCGGTTGATGTGGTGACCTTTGAGTTTGAGAATGTGCCGACTGCAAGCGTGGCGGCTGTTGTTGCGCGGCGCGCTGTTCATCCGAGTCAACGCTCGCTCGAACTCACCTGCGATCGCATTCGCGAGAAAGAGTTTTTGCGCGACGCGGGTGTTCCGGTGCAGCCATTTGCTGCGGTTTCAACGACTGCCGATCTTGATCTTGCGTTGGCGGCTGTCGGAACACACGGCGTCTTGAAAACGCGTTCGCTTGGATACGACGGCAAAGGCCAGCGTGTTGTGCGAAGCGCCGCAGAACTCGCAGCCGCGTGGGATGCGCTTGATCGAGCGCCGTCGATCTACGAAGCGTTTGTGCCGTTTGATCGCGAAGTGTCGGTCGTCGCGACGCGCGGCGCAGATGGTTCGTGCGCGGTGTATCCCGTCGTTGAGAATCTCCATACGCAGGGGATTCTCTTTCGCTCGATCGCGCCAGCGCCGATTTCGGAAGCGCTCGCCCACGCGGCCGAGCGATACGCGCGGCAAGTGCTCGAAGGCCTTGGCCACATCGGAACACTGGCGCTTGAACTCTTCGTGGCGGACGGCACGATCATCGCGAATGAAATCGCGCCGCGTGTTCACAACTCTGGACACTGGACGATGCAGGGCGCGCGCACGAGTCAATTCGAGAATCACATTCGCGCTGTCGCGGGGCTTCCGCTTGGTGACGCGGGCGCCCCTGAACCCGCAGCGATGATCAATCTCATCGGCGGCCTTCCGCCACTTGGCGAAATTCTCGCAATTCCTGGCACAAGCGCGCAGTTCTACGGAAAGGCGCCGCGCCCGGGCCGCAAGGTTGGTCATGTGAATGTCGTCGCGCCAACCCGCGCGGTACTTTCCGAACGCCTCGCGGACCTTGAACATCTTGCCCGCACACACAATCGACTCGCGTAAGCATCGCGATGAAAGTCACACCGTGAAAGTCACCATGTCGACAACACACAGCGCGTTTCGTGCGTCTCTTTCGATCTTCCTCTCGTTGTGCGCGATCGTGTGGCTCGCAGCGTGCGCCTCGACGGTCGATACTGCAGAAGGCGAGACGAAGTCCGAAACGCTCGCGGATGCGCCATTTGTTGGAACTTGGACGAGCGAACTTGATGGCGCAACGGCGATCATCGAGCCAACGGGAATCTTCTCGATCGAAGTGCCCGCGCGTGGCGAGAAGCCTGCGCGAAGTGCCGTCGGACGATGGACCTACAACGGTGAAGTTGTCATCTTCACGAATCTCTCGAATACGGCGTCGTGCGCTGATGTGCCTGGCTCGTACAAGGCCGAAGTCGTGCGTGATGTTGCGCGCTTCGAGTTGGTGCGTGATGAGTGCGCGCCGCGTCAGGAACACATGGCGTGGCCATGGAAGCGCGCGAAAGCGGGCACCTGAAGCGCGGCGCGCGCTTCAGCAGCCTGCGAGTCGCGAGCGCTCAAATCACGTCGCGAGCGCTCAAATCACGTCGCGAGCGCTCAAATCACGTCGCGAGCGCTCAAATGACGTCGCGAGCGCTCAAATCACGACGCTTCCGCTCGCGGATGCGCGCCGTCGTAATCGGCCCGCATCTTGTTCTGCGCGAGGTGCGTGTACACCTGCGTTGACGAGAGCGATTGATGTCCAAGCAACTCCTGCACGGCGCGCAGGTCCGCACCGTTGTTGAGAAGGTGCGTCGCGAAACTGTGACGAATCGTGTGGGGGCTGATATCTGGGTCGAGACCAACCTTCACGAGGTACTTGGCGACCTTGCGGCGCACCGAGCGGCTCGAAAGGCGCGAACCGTGCTTATTCACGAAAAGCGGCGCGTCGCCGGTCGAGGTCAGTCCGGCTGACTTCATGTCCGCATCGAGCATGTCGAGGTAGTGACGAAGGCTCTTCAATGCATGCGCGCCCAGCGGCACCAAGCGCTCGCGTCGACCCTTACCACGAATCACGATGCACTCGTTCGACTCATTCAGATCGCCGCGGTTGATCGCGACAACTTCGCTCACGCGGATACCAGTTGAGTAGAGCGTCTCGAGAATCGCGCGGTCGCGCGCCCCGAGCAGATCGTTGTCATCGGGCGCAGAAAGCAAGCGCTCAACTTCATCGACCGTGATCGCCTTGGGCAGACGGCGAGCCTGCTTCGGCGTGCGGATGAGGGTCATCGGATTGGTGGCGGTGAAACCACGCTTCTCAAGCCACTTGTGGAAACTGCGCAGCGTTGCGATTTTGCGCGCCATCGTGGCTGGTGAGTAACTCTGCTCAGCGAGCTTCGCCAAGAAGCCGCGGATCTTCTCTACATCGCACTCGAGAATGGTCGCGGTTGCGGAGGCGGGAAGCGGTTTCTTCGCCTGAGAAGCCTCAAGCGCTGCCGCCTCAGCCTTCGGGTCCACTTTCACTTTGAGGTCGTTCTCGAGATACTCGACGAACTGCCGCAAATCGAGCCCATAGCACCGCGAGGTGTATGGACTGAAAGCGCGCTCGTCGATCAGGTACGACAGGAAGCGCTCGACGATGGGAAGGTTGTCGTTCATGGCTTTGCCTCGCTCTCAAAATCGGCCGCCCCGCAGATCTCCCGACGACCGGGGCTGGGGCTTCAAACTGCCTCCGACTGCTCTGACCGGTGTTGTGCTCTTCAACTCGGAAACAGTCCACCAAGTGGTCGGACAAATTTCCGAGATGGCTATCGGCCCGAACGGCCAAAGAGTTCAAGTGTTTTTCGAGGACCCTGACGATTTTCTCTCGGACCTGTTCGCCTGCTACGAGTCGTAAGCTCCTACAAAATTGGTGCTTACGACAATTCACGACCCCGCTTGTCTTGCGATTTCACTCCTCAACCTCATTGCTCGATCACGCGCTCTGCGCTGCCGTTCGGTAGCGCCACGCCAAGTCGCGCGGCCTCCTGCTCGAGAAGGTCCCGAGTGAGGACATACGCCCCAAACCTGCTGAAGAGGTCGATCCGAACTTCGTAGGCCTTTGGGCCAAGCGCGCTGTCCGGATTCGATCGTCCGAGAGCATAGCGCTCAAGTTCGAGCAGCGTCTCATTGTTTCGTCCATCGAAGATGCGAGAGGCTTGGGACACCTCAGCCCGCGCGCCCTCAGCGCCGCCAACCGACTCCTGCGTCGGCATGGTGAGTTCGTTGAGGTCAAGTGCGCGGCCGCCGGGCCCAGTGCCCGAAGAAATCACTTCGACAGCAGCCCCAAATCGCAACGGCTTGTATGGATCCCAATCGGTGATGGTGCCAAGCACCAACCCGTCCGCTTGCAGCGTCCGCATGAGCGCATACGCCTGCTGAAGATCGCGAACGCTCGTCATTCCAAGCGAACGCATGGCCGCGAGCGTGCGGTTCAAAGGAAGGCATCGAAGCCCTTCAACCTGCTCAATCTCCGAAACAAAGCGGTCTGCCACCGCGGTTCCGTCGACTTGCGACACGCCAGATTCGTTCGCGAACGGAACAACGGCCCAAGCGCGCTCGGATTCGTACGGCGCCTTGAGCACGATCGGACGGTGCAGCGTCTGCGTACAGGCCGTGAGCCCGATCGCAACCATGCATGCAACACCCGCGAGGAGACACGCGCGAAGTTCGCGCCCGCAGTGGAAGTGTGGCCAACGCGATTCCATATGGGGATATCGGCCGCAAGGCCCGTGCCAACGCAAAGTGCGTCAGGATTGCGCCTCAAATGCACCCCGAATGCGCGAAGGGGTCGTTTTCGCGCGCTCATTCCGGTGCGGTCGTTCGAGGCACGCTTCCCGTGAGTGTTGCGTTGAGTTCTTCCGTTGCGCCTTTACGGGGAAGTCGAGTTCGGCTCGTTTGCCTGCGCAAACTCGTCCCGACGCAGGAGTTCAGGAATGGAATCGCTGGGGGCGCTTGATTGGCTGCGCGCCGTGGCCGCCGTTGCGGTTTGAGTTCCACCGTTGGCAGCCGACGATGAGGCAGCCGCCAATGCTGCTTCTTGGCGCTTTTTGGCAAGATTCGCAGCAAAATCTGCCGAGCCGGTGCCGTTTCTGGCGCCTTCGACATCCACAGCCCAGATGTTCTCAAGGCCGCCGCGATTCGACACAAAGTACACCTTGCCGTCCGCACCCCATGCAGGCTGCATGTTGCGGAAACGACTGTTGGTGAGGCCGCGACGACCGGTGCCATCTGCGTTCACAATCCAGATATCCGATTGCTCCGGCCACTCGGATGAACCGTCTGGATTCACGACGGTCGTGAAGACGATGCGCTTGCCGTCTGGCGACCAGTTTGGCTGCAGCAACGCTGCGTTCTTGGCGCTTACGACTTCTGTCGGGTTCATGCCTTCACCCTTCACGATGTCGATGGTCCAAACGCCGTAGAGACGCGAACCTCGCTGCCGCGCGCGCTGAAAGAGCAGCGTGTCGGCCTCGTCGCTCGGCGACCAACGCGGTAGGAATCCCTCACAAACGAAGGTCCGGAGGCCCGGAGCCGTGCTGTCGGTGATCCAGATTTCCCAGGTACCCGTGCGGCCATTTTTTCGGCTGAAGGCAAGCCGCTTGCCATCTGGAGCCCAAGTTGGCTGCACTTCTTCGTCTGCGTCGAAAGTGATCTGCGTCGGCGAGCCGCCGGTGATCGGCATCGTGTAGATGTCCCAATTGCCGTTTCGATTGGACGCAAACGCGATTTTCGAGCCATCAGGTGCGA
>Ga0172372_10003303_pt1 | contig 23817 bp, 15 predicted proteins | sample LakKiv5m_2_FD_114544 | JGI IMG/M metagenome (GOLD analysis project Ga0172372, IMG submission 114544) | Freshwater microbial communities from Kabuno Bay, South-Kivu, Congo - kab_092012_9.5m | ecosystem: Environmental > Aquatic > Freshwater > Lake | place: Democratic Republic of the Congo...
CGTAGAATTTCAGCGCCTTGCCGCCGGGCGTGGTCTCCGGGTTGCCGAACATGACGCCGACCTTCTCGCGGAGCTGGTTGGTGAAGATGCAGGTGGTCTTGCCCTTGTTGAGGATGGCGGTGAGCTTGCGCAACGCTTGGCTCATCAGGCGCGCCTGCATGCCCATCGTGGCCATGCCCATCTCGCCCTCAAGTTCCGCCTTCGGCACGAGCGCGGCGACGGAGTCCACGACGATGACATCCAGCGCGCCCGAGCGGGCCAGCGTCTCGCAGATGGTCAGCGCCTCCTCGCCGGAATCGGGCTGGGAGACGAGCAGGTCGTCGAGGTTCACGCCGAGCTTCTTGGCGTAGCCGGGGTCGAGCGCGTGCTCGGCGTCAATGAACGCCGCGAGGCCGCCGGCCTTCTGCGCGTGGGCGATGACGTGGAGCATGAGCGTGGTCTTGCCGGAGGACTCGGGGCCGAAAATCTCGATGACGCGTCCGCGCGGCACGCCGCCGACGCCGAGCGCGAGGTCCAGCGCGAGCGAGCCGGTGGGAACCACCTCGATCTGCCGCAGCGCCGTGGCCGTGCCGAGCCGCATGATGGCGCCCTCGCCGTAGCTCTTGGTAATGGTGGAGATGGCGGCGTCGAGGTCGCGCTGCTTGGTGGCGGAGGCGGCCTTCGCGGCGTCAGCGGCCTTGGTGTCGGGCTTGGCTTCGGGGGATTTGGAGTCGGGTTTGGGAGGCATAGACGGGTGGGGGCTGTGAGTTGAAATGGGTCAATCCAGTGCGGCGGAGTTTAAGCAAGACGGGCGGCGCGTCAACCCGTTCCTCCCCGGACAAAGCCACCTGCCGCAACGATCACTGCCCGCCGCTGACGGCCGGTGCGGCGGGCGGCGGGGCGAGGAGCTTCGCCAGGTTGTAATGCGTGTAGCGAGTGTGGCTGGCGACGTTCTTCCCGTCCGCGTTCGCCACCCAGAAGTCCAGCGTGTCCGGCGCGAAGAGGACGGAGTGGATGTTCGAGGTCATGCACACGGGGCGGGTCATCAGGTCGCGCGCGGCCTCGGCGTCGAAGCGGCCGAAGCCGGCCTTCACGCGGCGGGCCAGTTCCTCGTAGCGCTCGCCTGCGCTCATCAGCACGGCGTCCTTGATGGGATGCGGGAGCTGCGGGTGGGCCTGATTCGGCTGGATGACCTCGAACTTCGTCGGCGTGGCGGCGATGCCCACGGCGCGCTTCGTCTTCCCGTCGGCGATGACGTAGTAGTATTCGCAGGTGCGCGGGCCGCGCCGCATGATTTCCACGGCCTCGTCGAGGGTGTTCGCCTTTTCCATGACTTCGCGCACGAGCTGGGCCATGGGCTTGCCGTCCCACTGGCCCTCGCCGCGCCCGCCCATCTCGCCGATGCTGATGTGCCGCGCGTTCATCGCGGTGACGCTGCCGACGAAGCCGGCGTAGCTGACGTTGGCCCAGGCGTGGCCCTGGTCGGGCTGGTGGATGATGACCACGGCGTTCTGCTCCAGGCCGACGCCCTTCATGTAGTCGAGCACGCGCCCGTGGAAGATGCGCCCTTGCGCCGCGTCGCCAAAGACCGCGAAGCCGCTGCAATGAAACAGCTCGGGGAAGAAGTTCGCCAGCCGCGCCTCGGCGCGCGCGACGCCGGCGGCCGAGGCCATCGCGTCCATCTCGCGCGTGTAGCGCGGGTCCACGAACTTGCCGAAGCGGCCCGTGGCCTCCTCGATCTCGCCGAAGAACCAGCGGGCCTTCGCGAACGAGCTGCCCACGCCCACGCCGTAGAGCACGCGGTCCACAAGGTTGCGGACCTCGGCGCGCATGAGCGTGCCGTGCTGCGCGCCCATCTCCTCGGGCGTGCCCTTGAGGAAAAGCACCTTCGTCCCGTCGTGCTCTTCCAAGCGGCCCGCGCCGTGGCTCGCGAGCAATTTCCTTTCGCCCGTCACCGGGCCGAGCGTGGGAATCTGGTTGTTGAGCATGGACGGCGCGGTCTGGAGGAAACGCACGAGATGGCCGAGCGCGACGGTTTCAATCTTGTCTCCGGGGTGGGGAGTGAGCGGCCAGCCGTCCCGCTCGCGCGCCGGACCTTGCTTGAAATCCTGGAGGTCCACGGTCACGAAAACCTTTTTCCCATCCGACCAGCCGAGGCGCGCGGGCAGGCCGTCGGCGGGGCGAATCCACAGGTGCAGCGTGCCGGCGGGCAGCTTCAGCGCCTCGATGGCCTGCGGCTGCGGCGTGGCGCGCAGCACGCGGCACGCGACGCCGTCGAGCGGCTCGTCCGCGCCCTGCTCGACCTTGCAGAGCAGCGGCAGCAGCAGGAGCTGCTCGCGGGGCAGCGGGAGTTTCCACCGGCCGAGCCGGGTGTCGTCGCGCTGGTCCGGTTCACTGGCGAAGCGCGGCAGGCCGGGCTGGCCCACGACGCCGAACTTCTTCCCCGGCGCGTGAATCCAGAGCGACTCACCGTCGCGCCCGACTGAGTAACGCTCGCCGCCGATCTCCGCGTTGAGGATCAGGCGGTCAGGGGCCTGCCAGGATAGGTCAAGTGCGCGGCCCACCATTTCCTTCGGCAGGCCGTCGGCACGCGCGACCTTCAACCGGACGGACAGTGCCTGCGCGGGCGCGCCAGCCGGCGGCTCGACGAGCGCGGCGAGCTTTTGGAGCGCGTCGCCGAAGAGCGCGGCGGGCGTGGGCTTCGGCGCTTCCTGCGCGCGGAGGAACGAAGCGGCGAAGAGCAGCGCGACGAGGAGCAGACGGAGTTGGTTCATGGCGTGGGTCGGATGGTGTGGCCGGCTGGCGAAACCCGATGGTCAGCCCGCGCCCGGCAGCGGCAGGCCGAGGGTTTCCTCCCAGAAGAAGCGGAAGGCCGGGATGCGCTGCCGGAGCTGGTGAGCGTCCTCGGCGCGGAGGAGCAGGCTTTGGAACTCGGCCTCGGTGAGGATCGCCACGTCGGGCGCGCAGAGGATGGGCGCGGCGTTCGGTTCGACGATCTCGATGCTCCCGGCGCGGCGGATTTCCAAACCCTCGCCGAGCGGGAGCAGCAGACTGCCGGCGGCGGCGAAGTCGGTGACCGGGCGGGGGCCGGCGGCGGTCGAGATGGTTTCGACCGTGACCAGCGTGGCGAGTTCGCGCAGCACCGGCTGCTGGAGCGCGCGGAGGTAGGGGAAGGACTGGAGCAGCTCGCGGTTCTGCCAGAGCGCCTTGAGTTTCGACTCGTAGCCCTGGTGCCGGATGAATTCGCGGAACGCGCCCTCGGCGAAGGCGGTGACGGTCACGGGGCTGAGGGCGACGACGGAGGCGTTGCGGTGGCCCTGCCCGAGGATGACGGACATCTCGCCGATCAGCTCGCCGGCCTCCATCTGCGCGAGGAACTGCTTGCGCTCGCCGTCATGGTGGATGACCTGCGCGTGGCCGGTGAGGATCATATAGACGTGCCCCTCGGAGCGGGTGCCCTCGCGGATGATGATGTCGCCGGCGTTGAAGCTCATCACGCGCTGGTTGGCCAGCAGGCTGGAAATCCAGATCGGCGGCATGCCGGGGAAGTATTCCAGCAGGAACTCGATGGTGCGCGTGAGGTTGTAGTCGGTCTCGCCGCGCACGAGCGTGAAGCGCTTGCCGCTCGAGGCCGTGCTGAAGTGCGCCTGGAACTTCTCCGACAGGTTGTCGAGGTGCAGGAAGACGATGCGCTCGGCGGGCGAATTGATCGCGTCGGCGGGGTCGCCGTGGATCTGCCCCTCGCCGCCGTCGGCCAGCAGGAGCTGCGCGGGCTGGCGGTAAAGCTCGGCGATCTGGAGGTAGCGCTCCTGGCTGATGAGGCCGGTGCGCTGGAGGCGCTTGAGGTCGGCGAGCGCCTGCGTGTCGCTGGTGAAGATGAGGCGGCAGTCCTTGCCCGAGTGGGTGGTCTCGAAATACGCGCCGATGGTGGGGATGCTGTGGCTGGAGTAAAACGCCGTGACGCGGAGGCCGAAGAAGTTCGTCTCCCGGCCCGGCTCCAGCGGGATGAAGATGAAGTAGTCCCGGAGGCTCTCCTCCGCGCGGTCCATGAGGAGCGCGAGCTTGCGCAGCATCATGTGCCAGATGACCGGCGTGGTCAGGACGTGGATGCGCCGGTTGTATTGGAGGAGCGAGAGCAGGTTGCAGTGGTCGTCGTGGATGTGGCTCAGGAAGAGCGAGTGGACCTGGTTGCGGGCGATGCCGCGCGCGCGCAGGTGGGCGTTGAGATACGGGATGGCGTCCACCAGCATGTAGTTGCCGTTGTGGCACAGCGCCAGGCCGGAGGAGGCCTGCGTGGCGCTGAAGCCCGTCGAGCCGCCGAGCACCTCGACGCCGAGCTTGACCAGCGTGCTGGGCGTGAGATCCGTGCTCACCGGATACGGTGGCGCCTGCTCGTGCGCCGGCGTGAGGTCAATGACCTTCGTGTGGCCGGCGGCGGCCAGCTCGAAGCGGTTGGGCGTCATGCGCCGCACGCTGCACCAGCCGAGGTCCACCGGCTCGTCCGCCAGGACGCGCGTGGTGATGAGCGCGTCGAGGGGCAGCACCTTGCCGTGCTTGTCCTTGAGGTGGAACGAGCGCGTCTCCCGCACCATCTCCTCCGCCTGCGCCACCGGCATGTCCCACGCCGCCAACTGCCGCGCGTCCGGGCCGAACAGCGTCAGCTCCAGCAGGTCGCGCGCGGCCTGGATGCGGCGGGCGCTGCCGATGAGGTCCAGCGGCTCGCCGCTGCCCAGCTTGCCGCCGAAGAACAGGTGGTGGTAGAGCGGGAACTCGACGGCCACCTGCGATTCCCCGTGGCTGACCGGCAGGTCGGGGAGCAGGATGTGCTGCGGGGACTTGAGGCCCCGCTGCATGAGCACCTTGACGATCTCCGGCGGGCAGCCCGCCAGCAGGCTGTGCTCGCGGTCCGAAACGTAGAACACGCCGGGAAAGATCGGCTGGACGTGCATGGGCCGGATGATGGGGATAAACGGCCCTGCCGCAAACCAAAACCGTGGCGGCGGCCGGCTTGCCCAAACCGAGCGGCGCGACACAGAATCATGTCCCACAGAATCTTGGGCCGGCATGATTCTGTGCCCATGATTCTGTGAAACCCGGCGTTCCGCCCTTTGCCCCCGGTGAAAAGCGCCAGAGGACTGGCGCACTCCAAAACCTCGCGGACGCCCGCGACGCGCGCGCCGCCGGAACACGGCTGCCAGGAAAGTGATTCAGGCGGCAGCCGCCGGGAGATGGAGCGGCCCGCCCTCCGTGGCAGTCGGGGAAGGTTTCACGGAACCATGTCCCACAGAATCATGGGCCGGCATGATTCTGTGCCCATGATTCTGTGAAAACCCTACGCGCCGCCCTTGCGGATGCGGTCGAACGCGACGCTGGTCTCCTGGAAGGCCGCCTCGATCCTCGGGATGAGCGCGGGGATGCCCAGGGTGTTGCCGCCGGTGGCGAGGGTCTCCAAGTCCTGGCACAGGTTGCCCAGCGCGTTCGCGCCGAGGTTCAGGCTCATGCCGCGGAAGACGTGCGCGGCGAAGGCGAGCTGCTGGAGGTTGTCCCCGGAGGTCTTGATCTGTTCGAGGTGCTTGGGCGCGTTCTGCGCGAAGAGGTCTATCAGCTCGTGCAGCAGGGGCACGCCGTCCTTGGACTTCATCTCGCTCAACTCGGCGATGATGGTCTGGTCCAGCACGGGCGCGGACGCCGGGGCGGCCTCCGCCATCTGGGGGGCGGGCCGGGCGCCGGGCGCGTTGCCGGCGAGATCCGCCGGCCGTTGCGCGCCCCAGCGCTCGAGGACGGCCTGCAGCTCGGTGATGCGGACGGGCTTGGCCACGTAGTCGTCCATGCCGGCTTCGAGGCATTTCTCGCGGTCGCCTTCGAGCGCGTTGCCGGTCATGGCCACGAGGCGGGGCCGACGCTGGTCCGGCCATTGCCCGTGGATGCGGCGGGCGGCCTCGAAGCCGTCCATCTCGGGCATCTGCACGTCGAGGAAGATGAGGTCGTAGGGCTGCTGGTCGAGGAGCTTGAGGACCTCGACGCCGTTGGCGGCGACCTCGGGCCGGTAGCCGAGGCGCTGGAGCATCTTCACGCCGACCTTCTGGTTGATGAGGTTGTCGTCGGCGAGCATGAGGCGCAGCGGGAGGCGCTCGGCCATGGTGGAGTCGAACTCCGAGCTGACCGGGGCGGCCTTCTCGGTGCGGGGCTTGTTCTCGACGGCGCGCACGAGGGCGTCGAAGACCTGCGCGGGCCGCACCGGCTTGTAGATGAAGAGGGAGATGCCCGCCGCGCCGGGGCGCTTGTCGTCCGAGCGGAGGCGCACGTCGGTGAGCAGCAGGATGGGCGTGGCCTCGCAGCCGGGCACGCGGCGGATGAACTGCGCGAGCGTGAGGCCGTCCATCTCGGGAAGCTGGAGGTCCACGACGACGGCGTCGTAACGCTCGCCGCCGGAGAGCAGATCAAGGGCCTCCTTGCTGGTGCCCACCGCGCGGAGTTCGGCGGCGGCCCAGCGGGCGTATTGGGCGAAGGACTTGCGGTTGGAGGCGTTGTCCTCGACGAGCAGCAGGCGCTTGCCGGTGAGCTTGCCGGCGGGGGCGGCGGAGGGATTGGGGACGGCGGTCCGGGAGGCCTGGGTGCGGATGACGAGGTGGAAGGTGGAGCCTTTGCCCGTCTCGCTCTCGGCCCAGATCTTGCCGCCCATCAGCTCGGCGAGGCGCTTGCAGATCGCGAGGCCCAGGCCGGTGCCGCCGAACTGCCGGGTGGTCGAGCTGTCCACCTGGCTGAAGGACTTGAACAGCCGGTCCATCTTGTTGGCCGGAATGCCGATGCCGGTGTCGCGGACGGAGAAGCGGATGAAGATCGAGTCGGGGTCCGGCGGGATTTCGCCGCCGGCCAGTTCGCCGGGGTGCTCCTCGCGGCTGGCGGTCACGCAGACCTCGCCCTTGCTGGTGAACTTCACCGCGTTGCTGACGAGGTTGACGATGACCTGGCGCAGGCGGGTGACATCGCCCTCGATGAGCGGCGGGAGGTTGTCCTCGACGTTATAGACGAGGTCTATCTTCTTCTCCGCCGCGCGCGGGGTGAGGAGGTCGAGGGCTTCCTCGAGGCAGGTGCGCAGCTCGAAGGGATGCCGTTCGAGGTCGAGCTTGCCGGCCTCGATCTTCGAGAAGTCGAGGATGTCGTTGATGATGTTGAGCAGCGCGTCGGCGGAGCTGCGGATGGTCTCGATGAAGTCGCGCTGCTCGTTGGTCAGCTCGGTGTCCATCAGCAGCGAGGTCATGCCGATGATGCCGTTCATCGGCGTGCGGATCTCGTGGCTGGTGTTGGCGAGGAACTCGGACTTCGCGCGCGTGGCCTCCTCGAGTTTTTGATTCAGCGCGATGAGGGCGGTGTTGCTGTCCACGAGCTGCTGCTGGCTCTCGCGCAGCGCGCGGTAGGCCTCGTCGCGCTGGACGGCGCTCTGGTAGGCCTTCGAGTGGTAGCGGATGCGCGCGATCAGCTCGACCTTGTCGGGCAGCTTGACGAGGTAGTCGTTCGCGCCGGCGGCGAAGGCCTGCGCCTTGATGGTCGGCTCCTCCTTCGTGGAGAGCACGATGATGGGCGTCTCCTGCGTGCCGGGGTTGGCGCGGAACTGCCGCACGAGCGTGAGGCCGTCAATGCCCGGCATCACGAGGTCCTGCAGGATGACCGTGGGCTTGATCTGGTTCGCCAGCCGCACCGCCTCCGAGGGGTCAATGCAGTAGTGGAAGTCAATGTTCGGCTGGTTCGCGAGGCACCGCCGGATGGCCTCGGCCACCATGACCTGATCGTCCACCAGCAGCACCATCACCGAATAGTCGGTGGCGGCGGCGTTGCTGCCCGCCGGCGTGGGGGGCCTGGTCGGCATCGGTCCGGTCATGTCAGTTGGTCGGGTCTGGAGCGCTTAACGGCGCATTGCATACCGGCAGGAGCATTTTTTTCCAATGGCAAAATGCGGCGGCGCCCGCCCGCCCGCGGCGCGGGGCCGCGCTACAGGCTGACGGACAAGGCCGGCCCCGCCGCTGGCGAGGCGGCGACGCCCTTCAATTCCTTCGCCTTCCCCGTTTCCGGCTCCGTCACGCGCACCGTGTATTTGCCCGGCGCGAAGACCGGCGGGCGGAAGCCGCTGGCCGGCACGCGCAGGCTGTAAATCACCTCCCTGCCCGACTCGTCGAGCACCTGCACCACGGGGGACTTCGCGCCGGTCACGGTGAGCGCGGGCAAATGCGCTACGGCGCGCTTCGCGTAGTTCGCCAGCACGTCAATCGTCTGCGGCCAGCCGGGCATCTGCGTGCCGGGCTTGGTCACGTCCGCGAGATACGGCCAGCACTCGATGGTGATCTGTCGCTTCGCCTTGTTGAAGCGCACCACGCCGAGGCCGCTGGTCTTCGCGTGGACGTTGTCGAGCGCGCCCTTTGGCAGCTCGGCGGGCATGTTGCTCACCGCCAGCACCGTGAGCGGGTGGCCGAAGTGGTCGCGGAAATCGCCGAGCAAACCCTGGCCGTCCTTGCGCGCGTTCGTCTTCGCATCCGGCTCCCACCAGCGCGGGTAGCCCACGTTCACCGCCGGCCCGGCGAAGGCCACGCCCGCGTCCTGATGCGCCTCGATGCCGTAGTGGATGAGCGCGGGCAAATGCTGATCGCCCGCGAGGTGAAACGCGAAGCACCGCCGCAGCTCGCGCACCGCGCGGTTGCGCGCCGTCTGCGGCCACGCGTTCGTGTCGTAGTCCGCGATGAGCCGGCCCACGCCCCCGTGCGTCGTGGCCATCGCGGTGAACACCGTCTGCGAAATCACCGCCTTCAAATCCGCGCCGCGCCAGTCCAGCGCCCACTCGCGGAGGAACTGCTCCTGCTTCGCGCCGAGCAGGTGCAGGCCCGGCAGGTCGGCGGTTTTCGGATCGAAGTCCGGGTTCTTCACATGGTCGCCGCGCGGGCTGCCGGTCGGCGGCACCTTGCCCTCGGGCGCGGACTTGTATTGCCGGTCCGCCAGCAGCGCGAAGCCCACGCGCCCATACGTCAGCGCGCCGAACCAGTGCGTCGTGCCGCGCGCGCCGGGCACGGGATCGTAGGCATCGGGATGGTGCGAAGTCTGCGTGTGATGGACGACGTTCACCCACTCGGCGGGCATATCGTAGCCGCCGGCCTCCTGCGTGGTCGTGCGGCCGAGACCGCCCTCGCCCCAGAGATTGCCCTGGTAAATGTCGTGGTCGTCGGGAATCGAAACGCTCGGCCGGTCGCGCATCAGCTCGCGCCACGTCCAGCCGTGGAAATACCACTTGCGCAGGTAATCCAAAATCGCCGGCTCCAGCGGCGCGCGTTGCACGCCGTAGCCGCCGCAGCTCTCGTAAAACTGGTCGCCGGTGAACGCGAGCAGGTCGGGGTTCAGCTTCGCCGTGCTGCGGACGAGCGGCACGTTCGGGAAGATGGAATGGATGTTGCACGAGATGTCCGCGACGCTGAGTTCCGCCTTGTCCACCGGGTCGCGGCGGATGGTGCCGGGCCACAGATGTTCCGTGCTGCCGGACTTCGACTTGAGCCGGTAGCTGACGCGATACGGCGCATCTTTCGTGTCATCCCACTTCGCGATACGGAACGTCGCCGTGCGCGCCTGCGGGTGAATCTTCTCCTCGCCAACGGTCTGCCACGCGCCGCCGCGCTGGACTTGCAGCCGCACCGTTTGCTCATCGCTGGCGGCCACCGGCGGCATCTGCGCCGAGAGCTTCAGCACGCCGCCGCTCAACGTATATTGCGTCCACAGAATCGGGCCGAACGTGTGCGATTCGTCCGCCGCGACCTTGCTTCCGCTGATGCGCCAGTCGCTGAACGCGAATTGGCCGAGGCCGGGGTTGGGGCCGGCGGGCGCGGCCTTCTCCTTCGCCTTGGCCTTGCCCTTCGCGTTCGCCGCGCCGGGGCCGGGGAAGTTGCACACGAGCGCCACGTTGCCGATGAGCTGCGCCGCCGGCACCGAGCCGCTGGCTTGCGCGAGTTGCTTGCCGGATTTCGCATCGAGCGCCGTGAGCGTGACCGCGTAATCGCCGCCCTTCGGTTCGGCCGCGAGGCGCAACTCCACTTCCTCCGTGGCGAGGTCGAGCTTCACCTTCGCCGCGTCCGCCAGCGCGCCAACGAAGAGGCCGCCGTCCGCCGTGACGCCCGCGTTGAAGCCGCTGCCGGGCGCGGGCCAGAGATTGTTGCGGTAGTCGTGGTGCTCCGGGTATTCGCGCAGCGTGCCGAGGATGCCGAGCCGGAAACCGAACGAGCCTTTGCCCGCGAGCGCCCCGCCGCCCACGCGCCCGACGCGCACGGACATCCGCACGTCGCCCGCGCGCGCCGCGAGCTGGCGCGTGAGGCAGTGGAGGTTCCGGTCAGCGGCGGCGTTGACGCACTCGGCGCGGCCATTCGCCACGCGCCAGTCCTGCAGCAGGTTCGCCCACACCTCCGAGCCGAGCCAGGCGCGGTCGGGCGAATCGTGCCAGCGCGAGCGGAACTCGGCGGCGGCCTCCGCCGGGTGCGCGCGGCTGGCGGCGACGGCGACGGCAGTGGCGGTGGTTCCTTGGACAAAGCGGCGGCGGGAAAGCGGGGAGCGGCGTTGCGGCATGAGCGGAGTCTTGCGCCGCCCTGCGGCATCGGCAAGCGGACATTGCCCCCAGCGTGGGGCGCATTGGGAGCAAGAACCAAGACAGGCTGACAGAAAGAAGGAGGCAGAAAGAAACCCATTTTTTCTGTCTTCTTCTTTCTGTCAGCTGCCGGGTTCATGGAGCGGAAGCCGCGCGATCACGGGATAATTCTTCCCGTGCGCCCGGCGCGTGCTAGGCTGCCGGCCATGTTCAACCGTCGCCTTTTCCTGCGTTCTTGGGCGGGCCTGCTGGTGGCCGCCGTTTCCGTTTCCTCCGTATGCGCCGCCGCGCCCGCGCTCCAGCTCACGCTGCAAAAACGCGTCGAGACCAAGCCCGCCAGCGGCGAGTTCCGCGTCACGACGACCGCCGAGCAATGGGCGCCGAAGCAGACCGCCATCATCGTGTGCGACATGTGGGACCTGCACCACTGCAAGAACGCCGTGCTCCGCGAGGGCGAGTTCGCCCCGCGCATGAACGACCTGTTGGAGAAGGCCCGCGCGCAGGGCGTCTTCATCATCCACGCGCCGAGCAGTTGCATGAAGTTCTACGAGGGCCATCCCGCGCGCGAACGGGCCAAGGCCGCGCCCAAGGCCGCGAACCTGCCCGCCGACATCGCTTCCTGGTGCCGGCAGATTCCGGCGGAGGAGGCCGGCAAGTATCCCATTGACCAGACCGACGGCGGCGAGGACGACGATCCGGCCGAGCACGCCGCGTGGGCGGCGGAGCTGAAGGCGAAGGGGCTAAACCCGCGCGCGCCGTGGACGCGGCAGATTGACGTGCTCAAGATTCACGACCAGGACGCCATCAGCGACTCGGGCGTGGAAGTGTGGAACCTGCTGGAGCAGCGCGGCATCTCCAACGTCATCCTGCTCGGGGTCCATGTGAACATGTGCGTGGCGGGCCGGCCCTTCGGCCTGCGGCAGATGGCGAAGAACGGCAAGCGCGTGGTCCTCATGCGCGACCTGACCGACGCGATGTATAACCCGGCGCGCTGGCCGTTCGTGGACCACTATCGCGGCACGGAGCTGTTCATCGAGCACCTGGAGAAATACGTCTGCCCCACCATCACGTCGGACCAGATTCTGGGCGGGAAGCCGTTCACCTTCAGCCGCGCGCCGCAGCGGAAGGGCTGAACGCGGCCAGGGCTGGCCGGGGCGCGAAACCAACTACCAGCGGGTGGCGAAGAAAATGAAGACGCCGATGAACGCGGCCGTGCCGAGGAACACGAGAATCCAGGTTCCTATTCCGGTGCGTTCCTTGTCTTCGGGATCTTCAAACGGAAGGTTCGGCATAGTTGGTGTTCGGTTGTGGGCGGCCCGGCTTGGTTGACGCCAAACGAGTCCGCCAGTGTGCGGAGCCTGCCAGTGCGCCATGCGGCCAACAAGCCCAAAGAACGGCCGCGCGTGAATGGCCTTCGCGCCGGCCAAGTCAGAATTTTTCGCCGCATGAAGCTTCGGCCCCTCGCCCAACTCGCCCATCTGGCGCTGCTCCGGCTGCTGCCCGGCTGCCTGGCCGCGTCGGCGGGGGCCGTCGAGCTCTCGCGCGAGCACCTGGAGTTTTTCGAACGCAAGATCCGTCCCGTGCTGGCCGAGCGCTGCTACGAATGCCACAGCGCGGCGGCGAAGAAGAACAAGGGTGGCCTCACCCTCGACACGCGCGATGGCCTGCTCAAGGGCGGCGACACCGGGCCGGCCCTCGTGCCCGGTGAGCCTGAAAAGTCCCGGCTCATTGAGGCCGTGCGCTACAAAAACCGCGACCTCCAGATGCCGCCCAAAAGTCCGCTGTCCCCGGAGCAGGTGCGCGACTTGGAGCAGTGGGTGAAGCTCGGCGCGCCCGATCCGCGCACGGAGTCGGTGGCGCAAACCGTGGAGAAGCGCGCGCTGTCGGTGGAGCAAGGCCGGCAGTTCTGGGCGTTTCAGCCGCTGGCGGACCCGGCGGTGCCCCCGATCCGAAATCCGAAATCCGAAATCCGAAATCCGATTGATGCCTTCATCGCGGCGAAGCTTCAGGAGAAGAAGCTTGCGGCCGCCACGCCCGCCGACCGGCGCTCGCTCCTCCGCCGCGCGACCTTCGACCTCACCGGCCTGCCGCCGACGCCGGAGGAAGTGGACGCCTTCCTCGCGGACAAGTCACCCGACGCGTTCGCCAAGGTGGTTGACCGGCTGTTGAACACACCCGGTTACGGCGAGCGCTGGGGCCGGCACTGGCTCGACGTGGCGCGCTACGCGGACTCGAACGGCCTCGATGAAAACGTCGCGCACGGCAACGCGTGGCGTTACCGCGACTACGTGGTCAACAGCTTCAACGCGGACAAGCCCTACGACCGCTTCGTGCGCGAGCAGGTCGCCGGCGACCTGCTGCCGGCGGACACGCTGCCGCAACGGCACGAGCAGTTGACGGCGCTGGGTTTCCTCAGCATGGGACCGAAGCTCCTCGCCGAGCCGGACAAGGTGAAGCTGGAGATGGACTTGATTGACGAGCAGATCGAGACGCTGGGCCGCGCGTTCCTTGGCATGACCTTCGGCTGCGCGCGCTGCCACGACCACAAGTTCGATCCCCTGCCCACCGCCGACTACTACGCGCTGGCCGCCATCTTCAAGAGCACGCGCACGATGGACGACCTCAAGACCATCGCGAAGTGGCACGAGCCGGAGGTCGCCACGCCCGAGCAGCGCGCTGTGGTCGAGGCGCACCGCAAGCGCGTCGCCGACCAGAAGGCCGTCATTGCAAACCTTGTCACCACGGCGAACAAGACCCTCATCACCGACAAGGGGTTGAAGGAAGTGCCGAAGAACGCGGAGAGCCAGTATCCGACCAACGTCGTCGCCGAGTTGAAGCAGCTCCGCGCCGACCTCAAGAAGCTGGAGGAAGCCGCGCCCGAGATGCCGTCCACGATGGGCGTGACCGAGGGGACCAACATCCTGAAGACCCTGCCGGTCCACATCCGCGGCAGCCACCTCACGCTGGGCCAGCCCGTCCCGCGCGGCTTCCCGCAGGTGATGCGGTTCGCCAGCCTCCGCGCCGAGTTGCCGGAGAAGCAGAGCGGCCGCCTCGAACTCGCGCAATGGCTCGCCAGCGCGGAGCACCCGCTCACCGCCCGCGTGATGGTGAACCGCATCTGGCGCTGGCATTTTGGCCAGGGCCTCGTCGCGAGCACGGACAACTTCGGCGTGCTGGGCGAACGGCCCTCGCACCCGGAGCTGCTTGACTGGCTCGCGCGCCGGTTCATCGCCGAGGGCTGGAGCGTGAAGGCGATGCACCGGCTGATCATGAGTTCGGAGACTTACCAGCGGGCGAGCCAGTATTCAGTGAACAGTGTTCAGCATTCAGTGGGAGCCAAGCCGTCCACGCGCCTCACTGAAAACTGGAAACTGAATACTGAACACTCCGCGCGCGCCGCGCTTGCCGATCCTGATAACCGTCTCCTCGCGCATTTCCCCATCCGCCGACTCGAAGCCGAGGAGGTGCGCGATTCCGTCCTGTTCGTCGCCGGCTCGCTGGACCGCACGATGGGCGGCAAGACGATCCCCGTGAAGAACCGCGAGTTTTTCTTCAACCACACCTCGAAGGACGCGACCACCTACGACAGCCCGCGCCGCGCGCTCTACCTGCCCGTCGTGCGGAACAATGTCTATGACCTCTTCGAGCAGTTCGATTTCCCCGACCCCGCCGTGCCCAACGGCAACCGCAACGCCACCGTCGTCGCCCCGCAGGCGCTGCTCATGCTCAACAGCGAGCTGGTGGGCAAGGCGGCGGAGCAGTTCGCCGCCGGCCTGCTGGCCGCCGCCAGCGACGACCCGCGCCGCCTCGAACTGGCCTACCTGAAGGCTTACGCGCGCCCGCCGACGGCGAGGGAGCTGGCCCGCGCGCGGGCGTTCCTGCGCGACTACCGGCCCGACTCCGCCGCCAGCCCGTCCGCGTGGGCCGTGCTCTGCCAGTCGCTGCTCGCCGCGAACGAGTTCATCTACCTGCACTGAGCCGCGCGCGACGCCGGGCCGTTTCCTTGCCCGCAAGTTCCCTTGGTTTTTTCTGGCGACGGAGCCGGCGGAATGCTTGCATGGCCGCAGCGACGCGCATCCCCTTTCGTTCATGGAACAGTTGGAAGAAATCCTGAAGGACTTCCTCGTGGAGGCGGGGGAGAACCTTGACCGGCTGGATCAGGACCTCGTGCGGCTGGAGCAGTCGCCCGGCGACCAGAAAATCATCGGCAACGTCTTCCGCGCGCTGCACACCATCAAGGGCAGCAGCGGCTTCTTCGCCTTCAAGCGGCTGGAAAAAGTCGCGCACGCGGGCGAGTCGCTCCTCGGCAAAATCCGCGACGGCCGGTTCAAGCTCAACGCGGACATGGTCACGACGTTGCTGGCCGCGCTGGACCGGCTGCGCGAGATCGTGCGCGGGGTGGAGAGCACCGGAGCAGAGCCGGGTGGCGAGGACACGGAACTCATCGGGGTGTTGCACGCGCTGGCCGAGGGCAAGGCGGTTTCAGCCGTGAAGCGCGCCGCCCCGGCTGCACCCGCGCCCGCCCCGCCGCCACCCGTCCGGGCCACGGCCCCGGCTTCCGGCGGCATGCAGCTCGACAGTTTCCTCCGGGACTTCCTCGCGGAGTCGCACGAGAACCTCGACGCGCTGGACCGCGCGTTCGTCAGCCTGGAGCAGACGCCCGCCGACCGCGCCCTGCTCTCCAGCGTCTTCCGCACGCTGCACACGCTCAAGGGCAGCAGCGGCTTCTTCGGCTTCGCGCGGCTGGAGAAGCTCGCGCACGCGGCGGAGTCGCTGCTGGGCCGGCTGCGGAACGGGGAATTGCATCTGAACGCCGTCATGGCCTCCGCGCTGCTCGGCACGGTGGACGACATCCGCGCGTCGCTGAAGCACATCGAGCAGACCGGGCAGGAAAGCGCGAAGGATTTCTCGGCGCACATCGAGATGCTGCGGCAACTGGCGGAGGGGAAGGCGGTTTCCACCATGCCGGTTGAAGGCAAGGGCGTGCCCGGCCCCCTCACCCCGGCCCTCTCCTCCGGTGGGGGCGAGGGAGAAAAAGCGCACGTGACGCCGAGGCCGCCGCCGGCTCCCGGCCCTTCCGCTCCACCTTCCGCGCCCGCTCCGTCCGCCGGCGTCTTCGAGGGCACACAGTTCACCACCCGCCCGGGCGACGCGCCTTCCGCCGCCGACTCCACCGTGCGCGTGGACGTGGGCCTGCTCGACAAGCTGATGAACCTCGTCGGCGAGCTGGTGCTGGCGCGCAACCGCCTGCTGCCCTTCGCGGTGAACCACGCGGACGCCGCCTTCGCCTCCGCCACGCAGCGGCTCGACGGCATCACGACCGAGCTGCAGGAGCGCGTGATGAAGACGCGGATGCAGCCCATCAACCACGTCTGGAGCAGGTTCCCCCGCCTCGTGCGCGACCTCTCGGCGCAGTGCGGCAAGCAGGTCAACCTCGTCATGGAGGGCACCGAGACGGAACTCGACCGCACGCTGCTCGACGCCATCAAGGATCCGCTCACGCACATGGTGCGCAACTGCGTGGACCACGGCATCGAGCCGCCGGACCGGCGCATCGAGCCGCCGGACCGGCGCATCGCCGCCGGCAAGTCCCCGGCGGGCCGGCTGCTGCTGCGCGCGTATCACGAGAGCGGCCTGGTGGTGATTGAAATCTCGGACGACGGCGCGGGCATCAACCTCGCGCGCGTGCGGCAGAAGGCGGTGGAAAAAGGCTTCCTCAAGTCCGACCAGGCCGCGCGGCTCACGGACCGGCAGGCGACCGACCTGATTTTCCTCCCCGGCTTCAGCACGGCGGAGGCGACCACGAGCGTCTCCGGACGCGGCGTGGGGATGGACGTGGTCAAGACGAACATCGAGAACAGCGGCGGCTCGATTGAGTTGAGCACCGTGGCCGGGCAGGGCACCACGCTGCGGCTCAAGATTCCGCTCACGCTCGCCATCGTGCCCGCGCTCTTCGTCGGCTGCGCGGGCGGGCGGTTCGCCATCGCGCAGACGAGCCTGCTCGAACTCGTGCGGCTCGACCCGGCGCAGGCCGAGTCGCGCATCGAGGATGTGTATGGCGCGCCCGTCTGCCGGCTGCGCGGCAAGCTGCTGCCGCTGGTCTTCCTCAAGCGCGAATTGCAGCTCGAACCCCGTGACCATCGTGGTGTTGCAGGCGGAAGGCCATCGCTTCGGCCTCGTCGTGGACGAGGTGCATGACACGGAGGAAATCGTCGTCAAGCCCGTCGGCGCGCTGCTCAAGGGCATTCCCGCGTTCGCGGGCGCGACCATCCTCGGCGACGGCAGCGTGGCGTTGATTTTGGACGTGGCGGGCCTGGCGGAAATGTCCGGCGTGGCGACGAAGCTGCGCGAGCGACCGCCGGTCGAGGACGCACCCGCGCCCCGCGTGGCGCACCCGGACGAGAAATCGCTCCTGCTCTTCCACATGGGCGGCCCGGAGCACATGGCCATCCCGCTCGACCTGGTCACGCGGCTGGAGAAGTTCCCGCGCACGCGCATCGAGCGCAGCGGCGGACGCGAGGTGGTGCAATACGACGGCGGCATCATGCCGCTCGTGCGCGTGGCGGAGTTCGTCGAGGGCTGCCCCGCGACCGTGGATTCCGCCGACACGCTCGACGTGGTGGTGCATCACGCCAAGCAGCAGCCGGTCGGCTTCGTGGTCGGCCAGATTCGCGACATCGTCATCGCGCCGCTGCGCGTCACGGACGCGACGCGCCAGCGCGGCCTGCTCGGCTCCGCCGTGGTGAACAACCAGATCACCGGCGTGCTGGACGTGCCCGCCATTCTCAAGGCCGCCCGCCCCGAGGACACTCCGAAGCTCATGCCCATCACGCCCATCAAGAACTGAAGCGGATGATACAGCTTTCAGCCAACAGCGGTCAGCGGTCAGCGGTCAGCCGCACCGCCGCACCGCTTTCTCCCTCTCCCTTTGCGAAGCAAGGGGAGAGGGCCGGGGTGAGGGGTTGCGTGCGTCGGCGTTGGTGGCCACACCCCTCATCCGGCCTGCGGCCACCTTCTCCCCTCGCTCCGCGAAGGGAGAAGGCTTGCAACGGAACTATGTGTTCTGCGGGCAGCGCGTTGCCACGACGCGGTCTCCATTCACTAATCACTCCTCACTAATCACTTTCCCTCCCATGCCCGCGCGTAACAACTGCATCACCTTCCTCGTGGACGGCCAGCTTTTCGGCATGCCGGCCACGGAGGTCATGGAGCTGACTCGCTTCCACGCGCTGACGCCCGTGCCGCTCGCGCCGCCGACCATCGCGGGCCTGATGAACCTGCGCGGGCAGGTCGTGACCGCCGTGGACATGAGGCGCCGCATGGCGCTGCGCCCGCGCCCCGACGACCAGCCGCCCATGAACGTCGTGCTCCGCCGCGAGGACGTGCTGGTGAGCCTGCTCGTGGACCAGGTCGGCGAGGTCATCGAGCTGGCCGACGCCACCTACGAGCCGGTGCCGGACACGTTGCGCGGCGTCGCGCGCGAGCTGGTGCGCGGCGTCCACAAGCTGCCCGGCCGGCTGCTCATGCTCCTGGATCCGGACAAAGTCATTGCCGGCCTCGCCGTCACCCCCCGCCGCCCACCCCTGGCCACCACCGCCGCATGAAAAACCTCCTCCGCTTCTGCATCTACGACCGCCTCATCGGCACCAAGCTGTTCACCATCGCCGCGCTGTTCGCCATTCCCATGGGCGTGATGCTCTGGTTCATGGTCAACAACCTCAACGAAAGCGTCATTGAGTTCGGCCGGCACGAGCTGCGCGGCAACGAATTCCAGCGCCCGCTGGAGGACATCCTCGACGCCGTGCAGCGCCACCAGCTCGCCGTGCAGCGCGTGGTGGACGGCGAACTGGCCGCCGCCAGCCAGGTCACGCAGTTCGCGGCGCTGGCGGACCGCGCCTTCGACGCGCTGGACAACGTGAACACACGGCACGGCGCGGCGCTGGAGTTCACCGCCGAGGCGTTGCGCAAGGTCAAACGCGAAAGCGCGGACCCCGCCGCCGTCCGCCGGAAATGGCAGGACTTGAAGGCCCGCGCCACCACGCTGGCCGCCGCCGAATCCGCCCGTCAGCACGCCAGCCTCGTGACCGACGTGCGCGCGATGATTGACCACTCGGGCGACAAGTCGAACCTCATCCTCGATCCCGACCTCGACAGCTACTACCTCATGGACGTGACGCTGCTGGCGCTGCCGCTGATGCAGGTGCGGCTGGCGGACATCATCGCCTTCGCCGACCCCGTGCTGAAGCGCAAGACCGCCACGGCGGAGGAGCGCGTGAAGTTCGCGGTGTTTGCGGCGCAGTTGCAGGAGGCGGACCTGGACCGCATCCGGGGCAGCATCGAGCGGTCGTTCAACGAGGATCCCAACCCCAAGTATTACGGGGTCAGCCCGACGCTGCGGAGCGGGCTGGACGGGCCGTTGAAGACGTTCGGGGCGGACACCGAGGCGTTCATCGCGCTGTTGCGCCAGACGGGCACGGCGGACGCCGCGCTGCCTGACCGCGAGGCCTTCTGGGCCGCCGGGCACCGGGCGCGGGAGGGCAGCTTCTCGCTCTGGCGCGCGACCGCCACCGAGCTGGACAACCTCCTGAACATCCGCATCCGCGAGCGGGTGGGCGAGCGCACCATGCAGATTGTGCAGGTGTCCGCCGTGCTCGTGCTGGCGCTGGCCTTCGTCTGGTTCATCTCGCGCAGCATCACCCGCCCGCTGGCCGGCGCGGTGCGGCTGGTCGAGGCCGTCTCCACCCGCGACTTGACCGCCCGCGTGGAGAACGACGCCCGCGACGAGATCGGCCAGATTTGCCGCGCGCTCAACACCATGGTCGAGCAGTTGCGCGGCAGCATCCAGTCCATCGGCGACAACGCGCACTCCGTCGCCACCTCGTCGCACGAGTTGAGCGCCGTCAGCGGCGAGGTCAGCGCGAACTCCGAGGAAACCGCCGCGCAGGGCCGCGTCGTCGCCGATGCCGCCACGCAGGTCAGCCGCAACATCCAGACCGTCGCCACCGCGTCCGAGGAGATGAGCGCGAGCATCAGCGAGATCGCGCGCAATGCCAGCCAGGCCTCGCGCGTCGCCACGCAGGCCGTCGGCGTGGCCGAGCGCACGAACGCCACCATGACCAAGCTCGGCGCCAGCAGCGCGGAGATTGGCAACGTCCTGAAGGTCATCTCGAGCATCGCCGACCAGACGAACCTCCTCGCCCTCAACGCCACCATCGAGGCCGCGCGCGCGGGCGAGCTGGGCAAGGGCTTCGCCGTCGTCGCCAACGAGGTCAAGGAGCTGGCCCGCCAGACCGCGAAGGCGACCGAGGAAATCACGCACAAGATCGGCAACATCCAAAGCGACGCGCAGGGCGCGATGCAGGCCATCCGCGAGATTTCCACCATCATCAAGGAGATCAACGACATCCAGACGGTCATCGCCGGCGCGGTCGAGGAGCAGGCCGCGACGACCAACGAGATTTCCAACAACACCCACCAGGCCGCGCGCGCGAGCACGGAGATCGCCCGCAACATCGCCAGCGTCGCCGACGCCGCCAAGGGCACGACCGCCGGCGCGACGCAGACCGCCGGGGCCGCCGCCGAGCTGTCCCGCCTGGCCAGCGATCTGCGCCGCGTGGTGGAGCAGTTCCGCCTCGACCAGCCCGGCGGCAAGGCCGCCGCGCCATCACCAGCCAACGGGGCCGCGACCCGGCCGGCCGGCGGCCGCAGTTGATTTGCGCCACGCCGGCCGAAAACCTGAAGACCATAAGGACCGCCCCGATTCCTGATGAACGAACCCGCCACCCCTGCGCAGAAAATCCGCGTGCTCGTGGTGGATGATTCCGCGGTGATGCGCCGCGCCATCACGACCACGCTGGCCAAGGACGAGCGCCTCGAAATCGTCGGCACCGCCAACAACGGTCGCGCCGCGCTCACGGCGCTGGACACCCTGCGGCCCGACGTGGTGACGCTCGACATCGAAATGCCGGAGATGGACGGGCTGGCGGCGTTGAAGGAGCTGCGCAAGTCGCATCCGCGCCTGCCGGTCATCATGTTCAGCTCGCTCACGCAGCGCGGCGCGCAGGCCACCATCCTCGCGCTCACCGCCGGCGCGAGCGATTACGTGGGCAAGCCGACGGATCTCGCGAACCTCACCGAGGCGTTCCGCTGCCTGGAGACGGAGCTGATTCCCAAGGTGAAGATGTTCGGCGAGCAGGTGCTGGCGTTGCGCGAGGCCGCCGCCCATCCGCCGGCGGTGGCGGCGACGCCGCCCGTCACCCCGCGCGCGGGCCGCGTGCGGCGCGGCACCATCGGGGCCGTGTGCGTCGGCGTCTCCACCGGCGGGCCGATGGCGCTGGTGCAGCTTTTCAGCGCGTGGGCCGAGCCGCTGGCGGTGCCGCTCATCGTCGTCCAGCACATGCCCCCGACCTTCACCGCGCTGCTGGCCCAGCGGCTCACGAGCGTCGGCGTGATGGACGTGGACGAGGCGCGGGACGGCGACCTCATCGTGCCGGGCCGCGCCTACCTCGCGCCCGGCGGACGGCACCTTGAAATCGCGCGCGTCGAGGGCGAGGCGCGCCTGCGCGTGACGGACGAACCGCCGGAGAACTCCTGCCGGCCGTCGGTGGACGTGCTCTTCCGCAGCGCGGCGAAGGTCTATGGCGGCGGGCTGCTGGGCGTGGTGCTCACCGGCATGGGCAGCGACGGCCTGCGCGGCTGCCAGGCCATCCGCGCCGCCGGCGGCAACATCCTCGCGCAGGACGCGGCCACCAGCGTCGTCTGGGGCATGCCCGGTGCGGTGGTCAACGCCGGCCTCGCGGACACCGTGCTGCCGCTCAACGAAATCCCGGAGGAGATCGTCCGCGTCACGCGGCCGAAACTCCCGCTCGGCATGCCATGACCCCGGACGAATTCCAATCCTTCACCCTCCTGCTCGAGAAGCAGGCAGGCATCGTGCTCGAGCCGGGCAAGGAATACCTCGTCGAGGCCCGGCTCGCGCCGGTCGCGCGCGACCACGGCTTCGGCACCGTCGGCGCGCTCCTCCAGCACCTGCGCTTCCACCCGCCGGGCCGCGCGCACTGGCAGTCCATCGAGGCGCTCACCACCAACGAGACCTCCTTCTTCCGTGACGAGCACCCGTTCAACGCCCTGCGCGACGTGATCCTCCCCGACCTCCTCGCGCGCCGCGCCACGTCGCGCTGCCTCAACATCTGGTGCGCCGCCGCGTCCACCGGGCAGGAGCCTTACAGCCTGGCGATGCTGCTGCGCGACAGCTTCCCGCAGCTCCTCAACTGGAACCTGTCCTTCATCGCCACCGACCTCTCCGAGGCCGCGCTGGCCCGCGCGCGGGAAGGCCGCTTCAACGCGACGGAGCTTGGCCGCGGCCTGCCGCCGGTCTTCCGCCAGCGCTACTTCCTCACCGACGGCGACGGCCTGCGCGTGCGCGACGAGGTCCGCCGCATGGTCGCGTTCCGCCTGATGAACCTCGTCGGCCCGTGGCCCAACATGCCGGAGCTGGACCTCGTGCTGCTGCGCAACGTGCTCATCTACTTCAACGTCGAGACCAAGCGGAACCTCCTGCAGAAGGTCCACCGCTACCTGCGGCCCGACGGCTGCCTGCTGCTCGGCGCGGCGGAGTCCACGCTGCACATCGAGGACTCGTGGGAAGTCGTCCACCTCGACAAGACCGCCTACTACCGCCCGCGCCGTCCGACCGCCAGCCCGGTCAGCCTCGGCCTGAACTGGGCGGTGTGACGCGCCCGACGGCTGCCCGCGGCGATTCATGCGCTCCGTGACGAGCCGTAAGGTGCGGACCAACGAATGGTCGGCGAGCTGCCTCTGCGCGGCGGACTTTTGGGCGGTGCGGATGCGGCGGCTTCTGGAAATTGGGCCGCCTACTTGAACAGGTGGACCTCGGGGAGTCCGGAGAGCCGGGCGAGTTCCGCCTGGGCAACATCGCAGGTGATGAACACCTCGGCGCGGGCGTGCTGGGCGGCGGCGACGTGGACGAAATCCCAGGTGCCGGCGGATGCGGCCTGCGCATGGCGGGCGCTCAACTCGTCACCCCATTCCAGCATGTCCGGCAGGCGATGGCTTGCCAGCTTGAGCCGTTGAGAGGTTTCGCTGGCGCGGTAGGCGTGCCAGGCGGTGGCGGCATAAGTGCCGGCGAGCCGGCGGAGATTGTGGCGCAGTTCAACGCGCAGCAGGGGATTCCAGCAAAAGTCCGGCGAGCGGTCGCGGCACCACGTCGTCACCGCCGGCGCGAACTCGTCCGCCGGGTGGAACCACGCGATGAGCGCAGAAGTGTCGGCGTAGATTCTCACCGGCGTCGGCGTTGACGCTCCTGCAAGACGGGATTGGGGACGCGGTCGGCGGCCTTGACGCTCTTCTGCGCCCGCCACACCTCGCCCATGATGTCATTCCAGCCGGGCTGCTCGGCGGCGGTCATTGGCTCGATCCGCCCGATGGCGCGGCCGTTGCGGGTGATGACGAGGGACTCGCCCTGCTCAAGCTGGTTGAGGACGGCCTTCGTCTCCTGATGCAACTGCTTCGCCGTGATGGTGCTCACGGGCGGAAAGTAACACCGGTAAAGTGTCACCACAAGTCATTGCAGCACAGGAGAAGCTGCACGCAGTTTCGGCAGAGTCACGCCGGAAGCGGAGATTGATTCGCCTCCGATAGCCACTTAGAAACCTCACTGATGCCCGCATCGCCCAGCCCGGCAAACTGGCACAGACAGCGTGTGGGCGGCTGGGCCGGCCTTGGATACGTGACTCGCAGGCGACCGTTGGTTCCCCATTCCAGCCGGCACCAGGTCGGGTGCGCCAGAACGCCGGAAACGAAATCTCGGATCATCTGCACCAGCGTGCCGGCGGCCGTGGCATTGAGACTCGTCAAGGAACCTGCTCTTTCGCGCGTCCAGTCGCGCGGCGTGGTGATGAGAACGCGCTCCGCCTCTGCGGAACGCAACAACACTCGCGCATCCGCCTCTGAGCGGAGTCCGCCCATGCACAAAAGGCATCCAGGCCAGGTCAGGCGGATGTCGGCTCCCATTTCCCTATCCCGCGCGCCGCTTTCGTTTCCCAGAAAAACTCCGGTGCCGGCATCGAAATGCGGTTTCAGATAGAGGCTCTTGCAGAACCCCGGATTGTTGAGATTTTTACGCTGATGATTGAACCCCTGAGCATGGGCAACGTCTGGGATTCATGCCGGACCTGACGACGATTTTCCACCACCTCCAACGCCGA